>Ga0075429_100002025_pt1 | contig 16859 bp, 12 predicted proteins | sample RhiMetdeltSRZDD3_FD_75295 | JGI IMG/M metagenome (GOLD analysis project Ga0075429, IMG submission 75295) | Populus rhizosphere microbial communities from Tennessee, USA - Rhizosphere MetaG P. deltoides SRZDD3 | ecosystem: Host-associated > Plants > Roots > Rhizosphere > Soil | place: USA... | reverse complement strand
GCCGCGGGCGTCGGCCACCACACGTCTCGTCTTGGGGTCCCACGTCCACAGGTGCCAACCGGCGAATCGCTCCCGCCGGTATCGGTCCCAGTCGGTCTCCGTGCAGAAGACGAGGCGGAAGGTCTTGTCGGGCTGCGGATCCGGGATCTCGAGCGTCGGGTAGAAGGCGATGCCGCCGTACTGGTCCGCGGCACGGCGCATGTACCACGACGGCGGCCAGGGGTCGTAGACCCAGAAGTCACCGGGTTTGCCGCGGCTGGCCGCGAGCGCGTGGAAGAAGACGTCGCCGAAGGTCTCCGGCGTGAAGGCGTAGAACATCGGCTCGCGGTTGTGGATGGCGCGCTCGTAGTTCGTGGCGGAGACGTTGCGGAGAAGGAACGCCGCGGACACGGCGAGGGTGGCCACGAACACCTTGCGGGCGGTCCCCGTGAATCGGAGCTGGCCGAGCCACCATCCCCCGAGCAGCGCGAGGGGCGCGGCCAGGTGCGTCATCAGCCACGGCACTTTCTCGTTGGCCATCGCGTACAACGTCCACGACGTGAACGACCACCAGAGCAGCAGATCGGTGAAGGGCGCACGCACGCGGCTCGCGCGCACGACACCGCCGACGAAGGCGATCAGGATCGGCAGCTCGTACGCGATCAGCAGAGGCAGATAGAAATCGTGGCGGCCGGGAAGGCGCGGCGCCTGCTGCTGACCGTACCAGTAGTCCAGCATCTTGCCCATCGCGTGCCAGACATCGGGCCAGTACTGCGACCACCTCCACGCCCGCGGGTTCGTGAACCAGAGGTAGCCGTGGCCGAAGAAGAAGAAATAGACGATGGCGCTCGCGGCCACGGACAGAATCACGGCGAGGGCGACGCGCGGGGTGGTGGCGGCGGCGGGACGCGCCGGGCGCGATCCGTAGCCGGTGCGCCGCAGCCATTCCCAGAGAAACGCCGACGCCGCCACGCAGACCGCGATCAGGAACTGTTCGTGCCTCTTCGTGAGGGGCATGTTCTCGGGATAGCGGGCGCCCCAGACGATCGACGCCGCCGTGACGGCGGCGAACATGAGGAGCGGAAGCTGCTCCGGCAGCTTCACGGCCAGGTCGCGGGGTCCCCGGCCGCGGAGCAGGAACGCGACGGCGAACGAGACCAGCATCGCGATCACGAAGAACGAGTTCGCCTTGGTGGCGAGGAAGGCGGTCAGCAGGGCCACGAGCCCCACGAGCGAGCCGGTCCAGCCGGCGCTTCCTACCGCCGTGGCCCGCATCTTCTGGAACAGCAGCACGGCACCGAAGGTCAGGACGACGACGAGCGCATCGAACAGGATCCGCCGCTGATAGGTGACGAGCACGGGCGAGATCGCGTGGAGGCCGAGGGCGAAGAGGGCGCCGCGATCCCCGAGCCACCGGCGCGCCGGGCCCAGGATGAGGCCGAGAGTGACGAAGCCCATCGCGACCGACACGAGCCGCGCGCTGAAATCGCTGTCGCCGAAGGCGAGGAAGAAGGCCTTCAGGATGTAGTACAGCGTGGGGCCGTGATAGACGGGGTCGAACTTGTAGTTGACGAAGTCGTTGGAGAAGACGGCGTAGATGGACTCGTCGTGCTGGAAGATCGGTACGTCGAGCCGATAGAGCCGGAGGGCGGCGGCGACGGCCAGAACGACGCCCACCGCCGGCCAGTAACGCTTGTCCTTCGCCGTCCAGGGGTGGGGATCGGGCGCGGGCTCGGCCGCCCGAACGGGCGCTGCCGCCGCCGGTTCCGTCGCCTGCGCGCGTCGCGACTTCTTGCCCATGGTCAGCCGCGCGTCAGGGCGGCGTGGCGACGACGACGGGGATGTGGCTCCACTCCGTGAGGAACGTGGGATGGCCCGGGTTGGGTGGATAGTCGGGGATCTCCGCCTTGCGCTCCAGGAACCACGGCAGGAAGAGCTCGGGCTGGAACGAGGACCAGGACAGGCGCGGCCAGTTCAGGATGTGCGGGTTCTCGGCGCCGGCGACGTCCTGCACCAGGCGGCCCGCCTTCTTGTCCCACGTCCACGTGTGCCAGCCCGGAAACCGGTCCGCGCGGTACTTCTGCCAATCCGCCTCCATGCAGACCACGAAACGCAGCGGCCCGGCGGGCGCCTCGTGCTCCGGATACTGCGGCACCCCCGGCGCGATGATCTTGCCCACCGCCGTCGGGCGCATGTACCACGACGGCGGCCACGCATTGTAGATCCAGACGTCGCCCGTCTTGCCCTTCGCGATCTCGACGGCATTGAAGAAGGCGTCACCGAAGGACTCGCTGGTGAAGGCGTAGAACATCGGCTCGCGGTTGTCCACGGCGCGCTCGAAGTTCGTGGCGGAGACGTTGCGGAGCAGGAAAGCGGCCGATACGACGGCGGCGGCGGCGAAGATCTTCCGGCCGTTCGCGGTGAGACGGAGCTGCCCCAGCCACCAGCCGCCGAGGAGCGCGAACGGAGCCACCAGGTGCATCGTCAGCCACGGCACCTTCTCGTTGGCCATGGCGTAGAGCGTCCAGGACGTGAACGACCACCAGAGCAGCAGGTCCGTGAACGGCGCGCGGAACCGGCTGGCGCGGACAACCCCGCCGATGAAGGCGATGAGGATCGGCAGCTCGTACGCGATCAGCAGAGGCAGGTAGAAATCGTGCCGCCCGGGAAGTCGCGGCGCCTTCTGCTGTCCGCCCCAGTAGGCCAGCATCTTGCTCATGGCGTCGCGCACGTCCGGCCAGTAGCGCGACCACGACCAGTCGCCGGGCTTGGTGAACCAGAGGTAGCCGTGCCCGAAGAAGAAGAAGTACACGACGGCGGCGGCCAGGATCGACAGCCAGGCGCACAGCGCGATCCGCAGCGGCAGACCCGCCGGTGACGCCTTCCCGTCGGGCACCGCCCGGGGCCGCTCGGGGCTCGTCCGGCGCAGCCATTCCCACAGGAACGCCGAGCTGAAGACGCACACCAGGATGAGGAAGATCTCGTGCTTCTTCGTGAGCGCCATGTTGTCGGGGTAACGCGGGCCCCAGAAGATGGCCGCCGCCGACACGATGCCGAACATCAGGATCGGGAGCTGCGTCGGAAGACGAACGCCGAGGTCCCGCGGGCCGAAGCCGCGCAGCCCGATCGCCACCGCGAACGACAGCAGCATGGCCACCACGAAGAACGAGTTGGCCTTGGTAGCGAGGAAGACGGTCAGCAGCGACACCAGGCCGACCCAGGCCGCGATCCAGCCCGCGCTTCCGAGGGCGGCCGCGCGGATCTTCTGGAACAGGAGGACGGCGCCGAAGGTGAGGACCACCACGAAGGCGTCGAAGAGGATCCGCCGCTGGTACGTCACCATCACCGGCGAGATCGCGTGCAAGATCAGCGCGAAGAGGGCGCCGCGGTCGCCGAGCCACCGGCGGGCGGGACCGAGGATCAGGCCGAGGGTCACGAACCCCATCAGCACCGACACCAGGCGGGCGGTGAAGTCGCTGTCGCCGAAGGCGACGAAGAAGATCTTGAGGATGTGGTACAGCGTCGGCCCGTGGTACGTGGGATCGAAGTTGTAGTCGCGGAAGTTGTGCGAAAAGATCGAGTAGATCGCCTCGTCGTGCTGGAACGGCGGGCCGTCGAGCCAGAGCAGCCGCAGGGCCGCCGCCACCGCCAGCACGGCACCGACCGCGGGCCAGTAGCGGCGATCCTTCGACGTCCAGGCGTTGGGATCGGGGGGGGCCTCAGGCTTCGCCGGGGATGGTGTGCCGGCCGCCGCCGCCGCCGCTTGTGTCCGCTGCCGTGCCTTCCTGGCCATCCTGGTGTCCCTGCCTGAAGGTCTCGAGATCTAGCCGAGTCTCTGGATGACGGCGTCGCCGGCCGCGCGTGTCCCCACCGACGCCGCTCCCTTCGCGGCCAGGTCGGCGGTGCGAACGCCGTCGTGCACGGCCTTGCCCACCGCGCGCTCGATGGCTTGCGCCTCCGCCGGGAGCGACAGCGAATGCCGCAGCAGCATGGCCACGCTCAGGATGGTGGCGAACGGATTCGCGATCCCCTTGCCCGCGATGTCGGGCGCGGAGCCGTGGATGGGCTCGTAGAGGCCGCGGCGGCCTTCGCCCAGGGAGGCCGACGGCAGCATCCCCATCGAGCCCGCCAGCACCGACGCCTCGTCGCTCAGGATGTCGCCGAACATGTTCTCGGTGACGATCACGTCGAAGCGGGCCGGCCGCTGGATGAGGTGCATGGCGGCGGCATCGACCAGGATGTGCTCGAGCTCGAGGTCGGCGTACTCGCTCTTGACCAGCTCCTCGACGGTGGCGCGCCAGAGGCGCGAGGTCTCGAGGACGTTGGCCTTGTCGACGGAGGTCAGCTTCTTGCGCCGGCCGCGGGCGGTCTCGCAGGCGACGCGCGTGATGCGGCGGATCTCCTCCACGGTGTAGACGCAGGTGTCGACGGCGCGGTCCGCGTGGCGCACCTTCTCGCCGAAGTAGATGCCGCCGGTCAGCTCGCGGATCACCACCATGTCGACGCCTTCGAGCAGCTCGCGCTTCAAGGGCGAGGCGTCGATGAGGCTGGGATAGAGGGTGACGGGCCGGATGTTGGCGAAGAGGCCGAGTCCCTTGCGGATGCCGAGCAGGCCCTGCTCCGGCCGGACCTTGGCCTTGGGATCGTCCCACTTCGGCCCGCCGACGGCGCCCAGCAGCACGGCGTCGCACTGCTTGGCCATGGCCAGCGTCTCGTCGGGCAGCGCGCTGCCCGTCTTGTCGATGGCGATACCGCCCATCAGCGCTTCGCGCAGGTCGAACTCATGGCCGAAGCGCTTGCCGACCTCGAGGAGGACGCGGGTGGCTTCCGCAACCACCTCGGGCCCGATGCCGTCACCGGGCAGGACGCAGATCTTGGCCTGCATCGGCTAGCGCCGGACCTCGAACGCCGCGATCGCCTCTTCCTGCTTCATCAGGAAGCCCAGCTCGTCGATGCCGTTCAACAGGCAGTAGCGCGCGAACGAGTCGACGGGGAACGTCTCGGAGGTGCCGTCCGGCGCCGTGATCGTCTGCGACTCGAGATCGACGGTGACGGCGGCACCGGGCGCGGCCATGAGCCTGGCATGGAACGCCGGGCTCACCATGACCGGCAGCAGGCCGTTCTTCAAGGAGTTGTTCCGGAAGATGTCGGCGATGGTCGTGCTCACGACGGCGCGGAAACCGAAGTCGACGAGCGCCCACGGCGCGTGCTCGCGCGAGCTGCCGCAGCCGAAGTTGTCGCCCGCGACGAGGATCTGCGCGCCCTTGGCCTCGGGCTTGTTGAGGACGAAGTCGGGCTTCGGAGTCCCGGACGCGTCGTAGCGCCAGTCGCAGAAGAGCTTCTCGCCGATGCCGACCTTGCTCGTGACCTTGAGGAAACGCGCGGGGATGATCTGGTCGGTGTCGACGTTCTCGATGGGGATCACGACCGTCTTCGACGTGAACTTCTTGATGGGCTCCATTACAGCAGCTCCCGCGCGTCGGCGACCTTGCCCTGTACGGCCGATGCCGCCGCCGTGAGCGGGCTGGCCAGGAACGTGCGTCCGCCGGCGCCCTGGCGGCCTTCGAAGTTCCGGTTGCTCGTGGAGACCGCGTACTGCCCGGGCTGGAGCTGGTCGCCGTTCATGGCGATGCACATCGAGCAGCCGGCCTCGCGCCACTCGGCGCCGGCCTCGCGGAACACCCGGTCGAGACCCTCGGCCTCGGCCTGCTTCTTGATCTGCTGCGAGCCGGGCACGACCATCACGCGGACGGTGCTCGCGACCTTGCGCCCCTTGAGAAGCTTCGCCGCCTCCCGGAGGTCCGACATGCGCGAGTTGGTGCAGCTGCCGATGAAAACGACGTCGATCGGCCGGCCCAGGATGGGCTCGCCCGCCTTGAGGCCCATGTACTGGAGCGCCTTCTGGCCGCTGGTTCCGTTGGGCTCCGGGATGCGCGCGCTGATCGGGATGCCCATGCCCGGGTTCGTGCCGTAGGTGATCATCGGTTCGAGGCTCGCGGCATCGAAGCGCTCGGTGCGGTCGAACGTCGCGCCTTCGTCCGTGGGCAGCGTCCGCCACTTCGCCACGGCCTTGTCCCAGTCCGCGCCCTTCGGCGCCCGCGGCCGATCCGCGAGGTACTGGAACGTCGTGTCGTCGGGCGCGATCAGGCCGGCGCGGGCGCCGCCCTCGATCGACATGTTGCAGACGGTCATGCGCTCTTCCATCGACAGCGCGCGGATGGCGGAGCCGCGATACTCGATGACCTGCCCGGTACCGCCGCCGATGCCGATGCGGGCGATGACGGCGAGGATGATGTCCTTGGCGGTGACGCCGGGGCGGAGCGTGCCGTCGACCTCGATGGCCAGCGTCTTCGGCTTCTGCTGCAGCAGGCACTGCGTGGAGAGCACGTGGGCCACCTCGCTGGTGCCGATGCCGAAGGCGAGGGCGCCGAAAGCGCCGTGCGTGCTCGTGTGGCTGTCGCCGCAGACGATCGTCATGCCCGGCTGCGTGAGGCCCAGCTCGGGACCGATGACGTGGACGATCCCCTGCCGCTCGCTGCCGAGGGCGAAGAGCTCGATGCCGAACTCGGCGCAGCTCTCCTCGAGGAATCGGATCTGCTTCGCGGCCAGCTCATCCGTGACCGGGATCTTCCCGTCGGCGCCGCGGGGTGTGGTCGGCGTCGAGTGGTCCATCGTCGCCACCGTCCGCTGCGGCCGCCGGACCTTGAGCCCACGCTCCCGCAGATCACGGAACGCCTGCGGCGAGGTGACCTCGTGGATGAGGTGCAGGTCGATGTAAAGAATCGCCGGCGTATCCGCCGACGCGGGCCGAACGATGTGCTCGTCCCAGACTTTCTCGAATAAGGTCCTCGGGGTCATTGACATTCAGTCCTATCACCACAAAGGCACAAAGGACACAAAGACGCACAAAGGTGTTTAGGGGAGCCCATCATTTCTTCCGTTCTTTGTGATCCTTTGTGCTCTTCGTGTCTTTGTGGTTATTGCGGCTCGTTAAGCCTTCGCTACCTTCACTTCGGGCGCTGACGTTGCCCGCGTCCTCAGCAGATGAAGCTCCAGGCTGTCCGCCAGCGCCTGCCAGGAGGCCTCGATGATGTTCTGCGAAACCCCGATCGTACTCCATCGCTCCTCGCCGAGCGCGGCCTCGATGAGGACGCGGGTCTTGGCGTCCGTGTGCGACTCGGGATCGAGGATACGGACCTTGTAGTCGGTGAGCTGTACGTCGGCCAGCGCCGGGTACGTCGGCACCAGCGCCTTGCGCAGCGCACGGTCCAGGGCGTGGACGGGGCCGTCGCCTTCGGCGGCGGTATGGACGACCTGCCCGTTCACGCGGACCTTGATGATGGCCTCCGCCAGCATCTCGCGGCCTTGCCGCTGCTCGGCCAGGCTGATCACATCGATCAGCTCGAAGGGAGCGACATAACCGGGGTCCGAGCGGCGCACCAGCAGCTCGAACGAGCCTTCCGCCGCCTCGAACTGGTAGCCCTGGTTCTCGAGGTCCTTGATGCGGGTGACGAGGTCCCGCTCGTTGCCGCGGAGCTCGAGGCCCAGCTCCTGGGCGCGCATGCGGATGTTCACGCGGCCGGCCAGCTCCGAGACCACGACCTTGCGGCGGTTGCCCACGCGCTCCGGCGGGATGTGCTCGTAGGACGAGGCCACCTTCTCGACGGCGGCCACGTGTACGCCGCCCTTGTGGGCGAAGGCGCACAAGCCGACGTAGGCCGCGTGGTCGTTCGGCCGCATGTTGACGATCTCGCTGACCGTGCGCGACAGGTCGGTCAGGTGCGCGAGCTGATCGTCGGCCACGCAGCGCAGGTTCATCTTGAGCTGCAGGCCGGGGATGACGGAGACGAGGTTCGCGTTGCCGCAGCGCTCGCCGTAACCGTTGATCGTGCCCTGCACCTGGGTGGCGCCCGCCTCGACGGACGCCAGCGCGTTCGCCACCGCCAGCTCCCCGTCGTTGTGGGTGTGGATGCCGAGCGGCGTCTTGATCTCGGCGCGCACGTCCTTCGTCGCCTGCGCGACCCAGCTCGGCAGGCTGCCGCCGTTCGTGTCGCACAGGACGACCCAGTCCGCGCCGGCGCTGGCCGCGGCCTTCACCGCCTTCATGGCGAAGTCGGGGTCGTCGCGGTAGCCGTCGAAGAAGTGCTCGGCGTCGTAGACGACCTCCTTGCCCTTCTCCTTCAGGAAGGCCACGCTGTCCGCGATCATGGCCAGGCCTTCCTCGGGCGTGGCCCCCAGCACCTTCGTGACGTGCAGCAGCCACGACTTGCCGAAGATCGCCACCGCCGGCGTGGCGGCGTCGATGAGCGCGTTCAGGTTCATGTCGTCGTGGGCGCGGCCGCCGGCCTTGCGCGTGCTGCCGAAGGCCACCAGCTTCGCCTGCTTGAGCTGCAGGGCGCGCACCCGCCGGAAGTATTCCGAGTCTTTCGGGTTCGAGGCCGGCCAGCCGCCCTCGATGTACGGGATCCCGAAGGCGTCCAGCAACCGCGTGACCTTCAGCTTGTCCTCGACGGAAACCGACAGGCCCTCGGTCTGCGTCCCGTCCCGCAGCGTCGTGTCGTAAAGGAAGACGTCCATCGTGATTCCTTACACCGCCGGCGACGCGGGATAAGAGTCGCTCATGGCGGCGGCCACGTCGTGGGCCGACGCCCGTTTCGAGACGACTCGATTGATGACGTCCACGAAGGCGCGGGCGCTGGCCTCGATGATGTCCGTCGAGACGGCGGTGCCCTTGTACAGCTTCCCGTTGTGATCGACGTCGATCGTGACCTCGCCCTGCGCGTCCTCGCCCACGGTGACGCTGCGGACCTGGTAGTCGCGCAGCCGCACGTCGACGCCGGTGATCCGCTCGATGGCCTTGAAGAGCGCGTCGATCGGTCCGTCGCCGACGGCGGCCTCCTCGACCTTGCGCCCGTCGACGTGCTGCATCGACACCGCGGCGTGAGGCAGCGTCCCCGTGCCCGCGCTCGTGTGCAGGGCCACGATCTGCCACGGCGTGGTGCCGTCGTGGATGCGCCCCTCGATGAGGGCCTCGAGGTCGGCGTCGTAGATCTCCTTCTTCTTGTCGGCCAGCTTCTTGAAGTCGTCGAAGACGGTGTCGAGCTGCTTCTCGTCGAGGTGGTATCCCATCTGCTCCACGCGCATGCGGAGGGCGTGGCGGCCGCTGTGTTTGCCGAGCACCAGGTTGCTGGCGGAGAAGCCGACGTCCTCCGGCTTGATGATCTCGTACGTCTGGCTGTGCATGATCATCCCGTGCTGGTGGATTCCGGCCTCGTGGGCGAAAGCGTTCTGGCCCACGATGGCCTTGTTCCTCTGCACGCGCATGCCGGTGAGGTTGCTGACGAGGCGGCTCGTCGGATACAGGTGCTGGGTGTTGATCCCGGTGGCGAGCTTGAAGAAGTCGCTCCGCGTGCGGATCGCCATCACGACCTCTTCCAGCGAGCAGTTGCCGGCGCGCTCGCCGATGCCGTTGATCGTGCACTCGATCTGCCGGGCGCCTTCCATGACGGCGCTCAGGCTGTTGGCCACGGCCAGGCCGAGGTCGTTGTGGCAATGCACGCTGATCACGGCCTTCTCGATCCCGCGTACGTGCGTCTTGAGGTGGCGGATGGTGGCGCCGTATTGCGAGGGGACGGCGTAACCGACGGTATCCGGGATGTTGACGGTGGTGGCGCCGGCCTCGATCACCTTCTCGACGACCTCCGTGAGGAAGTCGAGCTCGGTGCGGGCGGCATCCTCGGGGGAGAACTCCACGTCGTCGGAGTAGGTCTTGGCCAGCTTCACACCGTCGACGGCGCGGCGGACGATCTCCTCCTTCGCCATCTTGAGCTTGAACTCGCGGTGGATCGCGCTCGTGGCGAGAAAGACGTGGATGCGGCGGCGGGCCGCATCCTTGAGGGCCTCGCCGGCCTTGTCGATGTCCGCCTTGTTGCAGCGCGCGAGGCCCGCGATCACCGGCCCTTCGACCTCGCGCGAGATCGCGCGGATGGCCTCGAAGTCGCCGGGGGAGGCGATGGGAAAGCCGGCCTCGATGATGTCCACACCGAGGTCACGCAGGGCGAGGGCGACCTTGAGCTTCTCCTGCAGGTTCATGCTGCAGCCGGGGGACTGCTCCCCGTCGCGAAGCGTCGTGTCGAAGATGAGTACTCGGTCTTGGTCGGAACCCTCTGTCGCCATCTCAGCTCTCCTTGTTCTCGCAGGCCGGCACGGTAGGCCCACAAAAGAAAAGCCCCCGGTCTTTCCCCCGGGGGCCTCTTTGATCTCGCGCTGGCTTTCGCCCTAGATCACAGGTCCCCCGGAGGAGCGAATGATAATCAGCCCCAGCAGGCCCAGCAAACGCAGCGCGAGCGCACGAGTCCCGTTCTCGAAGGACGTGCTCCGGATTCGAGACACGGACATCATGCTTAGCTTGTCAATATAGCGGGGGCGCGGCAGATCTGTCAAGAAATATCGGAAGATTCGAGCAGGGCGGCCGCCAGCAACGGCACCAGGATCTCGTGGTGGCCGGTCAGGCTGTAGCCGCGGCCCACGCCCTGCGTCGGTCGCTCGACGACGTTCACGCGCGGGCGGTACGACTGGATGAAGTCGAGGTTCGCCGTCGCGAAGTCCGTGATCTCGTGGCCGAGATTGCGCGCGAGCGTCACCGCTTTCAGGAACACCTCGGGCAGCAGGACCGCGGAGCCGACGTTCAGATAGACGCCGCCGCCGCCGAGCTTCGCCACCTGCGCCGCGAACAGGCGGAAGTCGAGATGGGTGGTGCGGCCGAGAGCGGCGGGGTCGCACGCCGGATGCATGTGGACGATGTCGGTGCCGATGGCGACATGCACGGTGGCCGGGATCCCCAGGCGCCATGCCGTCGCCAGCAGGCTGACGTGGCGATGAGGCGCCTGGCGCCGCTCGAGATAACGCCCGATGGATGCCCCCAGGCCGAGCTGCTTGCGGTCGCCTTCCCGTATCGCGCGATTGACCTCCTCGCCCGTCTCCTTCGCCATGCCGAAGGCACCCGAGCCGAGACCGGCGGCGACGTCTTCGGAGGTGTGGCCGACGACGGCCAGCTCGAAGTCGTGGACGATGCCGGCGCCGTTCAGCGCGAGGCCGGTGAGGAAACCCTTCTCCATCAGGTCGACGAGGAGCGGCGACAGCCCGACCTTCAGCACGTGGGCGCCCAGACCCCAGAGGATCGGCTTGCCCAGTCGCCGCGCGCGTACGACCGCCGCCACGACGTCGCGCAGCGTCTCTGCGCCGAGGATCTGCGGCAGACCGGCGAGGAAGTCCTGGAACGAGGCGCCGCGCACGTGCGGGCGCGCGAAATCGGACAGCGTCACGCGGCTCTGTCGAGAGGCGAGAGGGTAGGTTTGGACTTTGCGGGTGGAGAGGGGGGCGGGGCCCGGCCCCACGGTGCTCGCTGGCTTGTGGGTTTTCTTCTTTAATCCATTCGACAGCGCCGCACGGCGCGGCGCTGTCGAATGCCGGGGGGTCTGCGGGGCCACCGACGCGGAACTATGGCGCGGCTCCTCGACCCCCCGGGCCCCCTTGATCCCCCGGGGCCCAGCCCCCCGGGCGCCCGCGCCCCGGACGCGCTTCTTCAAGAGAAGAGCGACTCCTCGATCAGCTCGCACAGGATGTGGACGACCATCCCGTGGACTTCCTGGATGCGCGCGGTGTCCGTGTGCGGGACGTCGATGAGGAAGTCGGTGAGGGGGCCCAACACGCCTCCGCCGCGGCCGGTCAAGGCCACGGTGACGAGACCGCGCGCCCGTGCCGTCTCCAGCGCGCGCACGACGTTGGCCGACGTGCCGGACGTGCTGATGCCGATGGCGACGTCGCCCTGGCGTCCATGGGCCTCGACCTGGCGCGAGAACACGTGGTCGTAGCCGTAGTCGTTCCCGATGGCGGTGAGGGCCGAGGTGTCGGTGGTGAGAGCGAGGGCGGGCAGCGCGGCCCGTTCGCGGCGGAAGCGGCCGGAGAGCTCGGCGGCGAAGTGCTGCGAGTCGGCGGCGGAGCCGCCGTTGCCGAACACGAGCACCTTGCCTCCGGCTCGAAGCCGCGCCGTGATCTCCTCGGCGCAGCGCGCGAGGAGCGCCGCGTTCTCGTCGAAGAAGCGCTGCTTGAGCGCCACACTGTCGGCGGCGATCCGCCGGATGCGGTCCTGGGACATTCGGACCGCGATTATAGGCTGCTAGCGCCGGAGGATATGAACGGCGAGCACGACCGTCTTGCGCCGGCCCTCGTCGAGGCGCAGCTCGAAGATGGTGCCATCGCGGACGCCTTTGGGCAGGTGCAGCGCGACGGGCACGCGGGTCAGGCGCACGCCCATCCCGTCGCACGCACCGCAGATCCAGGATTGTCCCCCGCTGCCGCCGCACTCGGGGCAGTCCGACTGCACGGGGATCTCGAGGGGAAGTACCCCTCCCGCGGCGGCCTCCGCCGGCGAGAGGAGGATCTCCCCGCTGGGCGCCTCGGCCGGCTCCGTCCACACGGTGTCGTGATACGACACCGCCACCGGGATCGCGCTGGCGGCGGGCTGGCGGTCCATCTCCAGGGCCCGATCGTAGCGGGCCCGCATCTCGGGGTTCGAGAGCGTCTCGTAGGCGCGCTGGAGCGCGCGGAACCGCTCGGGTGAGCCGCCCATCGTGTCCGGATGGCATTCGCGCGCGCGCAGCTTGTACGCGCGCTTGATGCGCTCGAGGCTGGCGTTCCGCGGGACGCCCAGCAGCCGGTAGTAGTCGCCCGGTTCATCCACCTTTCCGAACATAGAGTGCGGGTTCGGCCCGTGTCAAGGCGCCCGGACACAGGGAAACGGCAGAGAACCTTGCGGAAACGACGGGACGGGCCTAGAAACCCTTGATCTTGGGAGCCCGCTTGTAGAGCTGCCACACGATGTGCCAGCCGATGAGGATCACCAGGAGATACAGGACGAAGGAGTAATCACCGGGAATGCCGACGGCGGTGGCGGTCGTGATCGTGTGGAGGTTGATCATGCCCCAGAACAGCGGCACCGACATGTACACGTTGTGCCGCGAGCGCGTCCCGGCGAAGGCCACGAGCTCGGCCGGCGCCGCCGGCCCGTCGCCCTTGATGCCCTTGATGATCTGCTGCTGGGCGGGCCAGATGCGCTGCCAGACGTTGAAGGCCATGATCGTCCCGAACATTCCGGCCACGTGGATGTTGAAGCCGCGGTAGCTGAAATGGGCCCATTTCGCCATGAGGAAGGCGACGACGGCCACCAGCGCGAACGACACGGCGCCGAAGACCTTCGGGTCCTTGCCGAGCGGGCTCTTCTGCAGCGCGTCGTAGATGACAGGCGACAAGAACACGATCGCAATCATCACGAAGGCAGGTACGCCCCAGCTCCCACCTTCATCGAACAAGAGGCCGCCGTGATAGAAAACGAGCATCAGGAGCAGGATGCCCGTGACCCAGGTCCAGGCGGCGCCCATGCGGAACCACCACAGCGCCCGCGGCATCAGCTCAGGGACCACCTTCTTCTTCGTGTCGCCGTCCATCGTGGCCGCGAACGGGCCGTTCACGAAGTTGAAGAAATACAGCATCCCGATCCAGATGATGCCGGCGAGGATGTGCATCCAGCGGAAGAGGGGATCCAGGATTGCCGATACGCTTTCCACGCGTGCCTCCTTATGATGACGGGACCGGCTGGGCCTACAGTTGATCCTTGTACAGCAGCAGAGCGTAGCACAAGGCCCAAGCCGCCCACCGCCGAGTGGCAGCGGCTAGGTTCGGCGCCATTGCCGGAAGACGCCCACCACGACCAGGGCACCCGCCACCAGCAGCAGCGGGATGCGGAGGCGCGGCACGATGGCCGCGTCGCGGCCGACCTCGGCCAGCGAGACGGCGGCCGCCGTCTGAACCACGTCCTCGTCCTCGGTGGCGGCCAGCGCCAGAAGCCCGTGCGTGCTGTGCGGCGAGGCGAGGGCGCGGAACAGGCGCACGCGGGCGACGGCTTCGCCCGTCGCGGGCACGTCCACCGTCTGGCGGTACGGCACGGCGGCGAGGCCGCGCGGTACGTACAGGGACAAGCGGGCGCGGTGCGCGCGACCGTCCGCCGAGCGCAGCGTCAACGGCACGGAGGTGGTCTCGTCGAAGCGGGGCCGCGGCAGCTCGATCGTGATGGCCGGCGACGGCGCGGTGCCGAACGCGAGCAGCAGGTACGCCCACTGGCTGAGCGGGGCCGCCGCCTGGTCCGCGGCGCCGACGCTGTCGTAGTCGAGGCGAAGCACGAGGGCGTGGACGCCGTCCGTCGGCACGACGTGCGTCAGCGGCAGCACGACCTCCCGAGAGGCCCCGGGCTCGATGGTGCCGGTGATCTCGGCCGCGGCGCGATCGCCGAGCAGCTCCCCGTACACCCGCACGTCCTCCGCCGGGCGCCCGCCGGTGTTGCGAACGGTCACGCGCACGCGCAACCCGCCGCCCGGTGACGGATCGAGGGTCCCGCCCACCTCGAACGCCGCCGGCGCGTCGGCTGATGCGGCACGGCACGGCACCGCGGCCGCGAACACGGCCAGCGCGAAGGCGGCCGCCCTACTTGGCGTCGAGGGGAACAAACGTGACGCCGGTGGTATCGAACCCGTCGGGAAGCTTCTTGCCTTGCTTCTTGCTGGTGGCGTAGACGGTGATGGACGGGGGCCGTTCCTTCGCCACCGGCGGGAACTCGCAGGCACCCTCCACCATCACCTGCAGCGTGTAGCCGCTGGTGCGCTGGGTCTCGAACTCGTCGTCCGTCGCCTGCAGGTAATAGTCGAGCTGTCGGATCTTCCCCTCGCGCGGGGCGGGCAACGTCGCGCAGAAGTTCATGCCGCCGAACGTCATGTCGACGAAGCTGAAGAACGTCTCGCCGCTGCGGCGGAAGAACACGCGCGCCTTGGCCACCTGGGTGTCGTCGGTGACAGTGGCACACAGCGAGATCGCCTTGTCGGCGATAGTGCACGACGCCGGGTGATGGTCGATGTCCGGCGGCTGGTTCGCATACGCGGCCGCCGCCGCCAGGACGAAAGCCAGGGTCGCGATCCGACGCCGCCGGCTCATTTCCAGGTCACCGTGTTCGTGTAGGTCTCACCGCGGTCGGTGGTGACCTTCGCCTCCTGCACCCAGCTCGAGACGTCCTCGCGCCAGTAGTCGACGTTCTCCACCAGGGTCACCTTCTGCTTCGGCGGGACCACGGAGACCGACGTCTGGACGGGTCCGCCCGCACGCTTGCCGTTCACGATGAAGGTCACCATCATCGAACGGATGTTGATGGGCGCGCTGCCCTCGTTGATGAAGATGATCTTCACGGTGTAGCGGTCCCCGGCTTTCACGACGTCGGGACTCACGTCGAAGCTGATCTTGCCCGGCAGATCGGTGACGGCGCTGGCGCGGCGCACGTTCAGGCCCTCGGCGCCCTCGAAACCGATGGGGCCGTCGCCGCCGGTCTTGCTCTCGGTGCTCGTGGCGGTGGTCTTCCCGAACACGAAGCGCCGGCCCGCCACCGGCCCGGGGCCGCCGGAGCTCGCCTGTGCGTTGGCCTTGGCCGAGGCCGCGCTCGTCAGGCCATTGAGCGCCGTCTGGTTCTGGGGATCGAGAGCCAGCGCTTCCTTGTAGATGGCGATGGCCTGATCGTAACGGCCCTCCGCCATATCGACCGCGGCCTTGCCCAGCAGGCCGTTGATCTGCGCCGCCGCCGCTGCCCGCTTCTGCTGATCGGCCTGCTGCGCCGCCCGCTGCTCCGCACGCCGCTTCTCGGCATCGATGCGCGAGAGCATATCGGGCCCTCGCGAGTCCCACGGAGCCAGGGACCGTCCGGCGTCGGTCTCGCGCTGGGCCTCGGCGAACTGCCCGGCGCGCAGCGCGCTCTCGGCGGCGACGAAGTGGCTGTCCGCTTTCTGCCCGGCCAGCGCGCGATCGACGAGGTCCTTCGCCTGCGCATTCGACGGATCCTCGCGCAGGGCCGATTGCGCCTGCGCGATGGCCTGGCTGTAGTCGCCCTTCGACAGCGACGCCTGGGCGGCCTTGAGCGCGGCCGCCGCCTTGTTGCGGGGATCGACGGTGGGGAGCGGTGCGGTGGTTGTCACCGCCGTCGGCTCCGCGGTCACGGCCGCCGTCGGGGCCGTCGGGGCGGCGGTCGGCGGCGCGGTGGGCGCCGGCGTGTTCACGACGTCGTCCTTCGGCGGTTCGCGGTGGAGGGCGAAGTACACCCCGACCGCGATGAGGGCGGCGAGGCCCACGCCGAGGCCCGCGTAGAGGCCGGTCTTCGACGTCTCGGGAGCCGCACGGCGCGGACCGGACGGGGGCACGTAGTTCTGCGCGCGCGTCGGGGGCGTGCGCGCGGGTGTAGCTCCGGGGGCCACGACAGTCGCCGCCGCGCCCATCGTGCGTCCGCCTTGCATCGTCGGGGCCGCGCCCTTCACGGTGCCGGTACCGCCCCGGGCCCGCGGGTCGACGCGTGTCGCACCGGCGTCACCGACCTCGCTCGTGCCCGCCTGTACGACGGTGGCGCCGGGCGCGTCGGTCATCGGCTCCGGCGTGTGCTTCGGCGGCTCGAAGTTCGCGAGGTCCTCGAGGGCGTGCTGCCCCGAGCGCGAGCTGGCGTGCACCTTCAGGTACTCGCGCAGGTCCGTGGCGAACTCGTAGGCCGTCTGGTAGCGCTCCTCGAGGGTCTTGGACAGCGCCTTCTTGAGGATCGGCAGCAGCTCGTTGTACTCGGATTGGTCGGGAACGAGGGTGAAGTTCGCCTCCTCGTGGGTGATCTTGTAGAAGATCGCCATGAGGTTGTCCGAGTGGAACGGCCGGCGGCCGGTCGAGAGCTCGAACAGCATGCAGCCGACGCTGAACAGGTCGCTGCGCCCGTCGACCTTCTTCCCCTGCACCTGCTCGGGGGACATGTA
>Ga0075429_100002022_pt1 | contig 16867 bp, 14 predicted proteins | sample RhiMetdeltSRZDD3_FD_75295 | JGI IMG/M metagenome (GOLD analysis project Ga0075429, IMG submission 75295) | Populus rhizosphere microbial communities from Tennessee, USA - Rhizosphere MetaG P. deltoides SRZDD3 | ecosystem: Host-associated > Plants > Roots > Rhizosphere > Soil | place: USA... | reverse complement strand
CTCAAGGAGGACGTGCAGGGGCTCGACCAGAAGGCGCGCGACCTTCGCTTCCAGCAGACCGAGCTGGGCGAGCGGCTGCACGTGCTGGAGCTCGACCGCGTCCAGGCCCGCGCCGAGCTGGACCGGACGTTCGAGCGCCTGAAGAGCGAGTACGAGATCGCACCCGACCAGTTCACGGCACCGGCGCTGCCCGAGGGGCTGCCGCCCGAAGAGGCCCCGGCCCGGCTGGAGGAGGCGCGCACGAAGCTGCGCGCCATCGGTCCGGTCAACCTGTTGGCCCTCGACGAGTATGGCCGTAAGAAAGAGCGCTTCACGTTCCTCACTCAGCAGCGCGAGGACGTGAACCAAGCCAAAGCACAGCTGCTCGAGGCGATCGAGAAGATCAACGTCACCGCGTCGCAGATGTTCAGCGAGACGTTCGCGAAGGTGCAGGTCAACTTCAAGGACATCTTCAAGACGCTGTTCGAGGGTGGCGACTGCGAGCTGCGCATGCTGGGCGAGGATCCGATGGAGGCCGAGATCGAGATCGTCGCCAAGCCGCGCGGCAAGCACTTGCAGAGCATCACGCTCATGTCGAGCGGCGAGCGTGCGCTCACCGCGATCGCGCTGCTGTTCGCGATCTACCTGGTGAAGCCGTCACCGTTCTGCCTGCTGGACGAAGTGGACGCGCCGCTCGACGACGCCAACGTGGAGCGATTCCTGAACATGCTCCGGCGCTTCGGCGACAGGACGCAGTTCGTGGTCATCACGCACAACAAGAAGACCATGGAATCGGCCGGCTGCATCTATGGCGTCACGATGCAGGAGCTGGGTGTGTCCAAGCTGGTCTCGGTGAACCTCGATGGTGTGGACGTGAGCCACACGTCCCGTCGCGAGACCGCCGAGGTGACCGCGGGCTGAGCCCGCGGCGACGCACGCATGCGCGCGCCGGGCCCCGCGGTCCGGCGGCGCGCCCGCCGCGCCCCTGAGCGAGACACGCACGCATGAACCTGTGGGATCGTTTCCGGCGCGGGCTCGAGCGCACGCGTGAGGCGTTCACCGGGGCGGTGGGTACTGCGCTCGGCCGGCGCAACGTGGATCCGGCCACGCTCGAGGCCCTCGAGACCGCACTGCTGGGCGCCGATGTGGGGCCCGCCACGACCGAGCGGCTGATCGCCGATGCGCGCAAGCGCCTGCAGCAGGACGACACACTCGACCTGCGCGCGGCGCTCGAGCGTTCGGCCGCGGACCTGCTCTCGGGCGCACGTGCGGAGTTCGTCCCCGGCGCGCAGACACCCTGGGTGGCGCTGATCGTGGGCGTAAACGGCGTCGGCAAGACCACGTTCGCCGGCAAGCTGGCCGCGGCCTACGCGCGCGAGGGCCGGCGCACGCTGCTCGTGGCCGCCGACACGTTCCGCGCCGCGGCCTCGGAGCAGCTCGAGGTGTGGGCGACGCGCGCCGGCGTCGAGATCATCCAGGCCGGGGCTCCCAACGCCGACCCGGCCGCGGTGGTGCACGATGGGCTCGCAGCCGCGAATGCGCGCCGGGCCGACGTGGTGCTGGTGGACACCGCCGGCCGGCTCCACACCAAGCACAACTTGATGGCCGAGATGCAGAAGGTGGCGCGCGTCTGCGCGCGACAGGTGCCGGGCGCGCCGCACCACGTGCTGCTGGTGCTGGACGGCACGCAGGGGCTCAATGGCCTGGCCCAGGCCCGCGAGTTCACGCGCGCGGTGCCCGTCACAAGCCTCGCGGTGACCAAGCTGGACGGCACCGCACGCGGCGGCGTGGTGCTGGCCATCGCGGGTGAACTGGGCCTGCCCGTGAGCCTCGTCGGGCTGGGCGAAGGCCCGGACGACTGGCAGCCCTTCGACGCCGAAGCCTACGCGCGCGGGTTGTTCGAGTCGCGTTGACTCCTCGCACCCCGCGAAGGCTGCGGCGCTACGGCGTCTTGGGCGCGGGCTTCGCCGCCGGCTTGGTGGCGCTCTTCGCGGGCTGAGCCGTCGCACTGGCCTTGGCCTGTGCTGCCAGCGACTTCTGGAACTTCTTCGGCACCATGCGGGGCTCCAGGCCGCCGTGGCCATAGTCCAGCAGCGTCGCCGCACCCTCGCCACGGTCGCGCACGTTCATGGCCGCGGCCTCCCCGGAGCGGCCGATCAGCCACGTCTTGCGCGTGGAACCCGTCACGATGTCCTCGCGCACGAGGTGGGTGATCGGCACCAGCGGCGAATAGTGGCTGGTGCGGTCCTCGCGAAGCTCGGTGTAGATCGAGCTGTCGCCGACCGCGGACGTGACGCCCTTGCCCTGCTTCATGAGCACCTTTTCGACGGCGAACGTGCCCTTCGGCGTGGTCACCGTGTCGCGGCCGAGCTGGTGACGCGAGTAGCTCACCGGGTTCATCACGTCGTGACGCTGCTTGAGCGTGCTCGAGGCCGGCTTGTTGACGTCGATCTTGGGCGTGCCGTCCTCGTTGAGCAGCGTGATGATCTTGCGCGTGTAGAGCAGCAACCGCTGGATCGCCGCGGTGTCCGTGAACGCCTCATAAGAGACCAGCGACGCCGTCGCGCGCCGCGGCTGGTCCGGGCCTTCGACCCAGGTCTCGAGCCAGAAGCCGGGGTCGCCCCAGAAGTCCTCTTCGCCCGCGACGAGCAGCGTCAGCTCGTAGTCGTCGCTCATCCCCAGCTCGCTCTTGCCGGACATGCGATAGCGCACCCAGTCGCCCACCTTGAAGTCCGGCTTCCGTGCGTAATCCACGAGCCCGATGCCATTGAAGCTGGTGGCACCCTGCGCGCTGGCGAGAGCGGGCAGCAGCGAGAGAGCGAGGGCGGCGACCAAGAGGGATCGGATGGCACGGCGCATGCAGCGGATCTCCCTGAGCGAAGGTGCTGCCGGGGTGCCCGGACGGGCCCCGGCGAGTGAGTCGAACGAGTCGGTGGCGGAACATCATGACAGAGCCCGGCGCCCGCCGTGAAGGCTGACCAGCGCCCCCTCGGAGTTCCTGACATGGACATGGACGACCTGACACCTCCGGAACCTGCGCGCACCGCGCGTCGGCCGCGTTCGGCTGCGGCGCACGCAACGGCCACGGGCTCCGGCGGGGACCCGGGAGCGGGGCCCGAGACCGGCCCCAACGCGCTCCGACCCCGAGAACGGCTGCGGGATGGCCGCGCGGAGTCGCTCTCGGACGCCGAACTGCTGGCGCTCGTGTTGGGCTCGGGCGTGGCGGGCCGCAGCGCGTTGCGGACCGGGCGCCAACTCGCTCGCCACCACCCGAGCGAGCTGGCAAGTTGGCCGCTGGCGCGTTGGCTCGCCGTCGCGGGCGTCGGCCCGGCACGGGCCGCCGCACTGGTGGCCGCGTTCGAGTTGGGGCGGCGGGCGCACGAGCGTCCGGCGTGTCGCGCACCGATCCGCGGCCCCGAGGACGTGCTGGCTCACGTGCGCGACCTGCCGCGGGCGAGGCGCGAGCACTTCGTGGTGCTGCTCCTGAACGCACGCCACGAACTCGAACGGCGCGAGACGGTGAGCATCGGGTCGCTGAACGCCAGCATCGTCCACCCGCGCGAAGTGTTCCTGCCGGCGATCCTCTACTCGGCGGCCAGCGTGGTGCTCGTGCACAACCACCCGAGCGGCGATCCCGAGCCGAGCGAGGAGGACCTCAACATCACGCGCCGGCTGATCGAGGTGGGCGAGCTGGTGGGCATCGGGGTTCTGGACCACGTCATCGTGGCCTCGCGCGGCACGGTGAGCTTCCGGGCGCGGCAGTTGCTGTAGCCCCGGCGTGCCGGGGCCTCCGGCGGCCGACCGCGCGCCGCGTCGGGTCGCTCGGCAACGCAGGTCGGATTGTCCGCCACGCGGTGATGCGGCATGCTGCGAAGATGCGGGGTGCGCTTCCAGGCCGCATCCCGGTGCCGCCACCGACCCACGCGAGGTGCCGCCATGGGCCAGAAGGACAAGCGCATCGACGCTTACATCGCGCGCAAGCCGGAGTTCGCGCGACCGATCCTGAAGCACCTGCGTGCCGTCGTGCACGCCGCCTGCCCCGGCGTGCAGGAGAACCTCAAGTGGGGCATGCCCGCGTTCGAGTACCACGGGCTCTTGTGCAGCATGGCGGCGTTCCAGCAGCACACCACGTTCGGGTTCTGGAAGGGCAAGTTGATCGTGGATGCCAATGGCCAGGACCTGGAGAGCGCCATGGGCCAGTTCGGGCGCATCACCAGCGTCAAGGACCTGCCGGCCAAGCGCGTGCTCGCGGGCTACGTGAAGAAGGCGATGGCGCTGAATGAGGCGGGCACGACGGTGAAGCGCGCGGTGAAGCCGAAGCCCGCGCTGCGCATGCCGGCCGACTTCAAGGCGGCACTCGCCAAGCGCCGTGCGGCACTCGCCGCGTTCGAGAGCTTCTCGCCCAGCGCCAAGCGCGACTACCTCGAGTGGGTGCTGGAAGCCAAGCAGGCGGCCACGCGCGCCAAGCGCATCGCCACGGCGGTGGGCTGGATCGCCGAGGGCAAGCGACGGAACTGGAAGTACGAGAAATGTTAGCCGGGGAGGCCTGATGCCCGACTCGGCGCTGCCACCCGCGCTTGCGAAGCTGCTCGATTCGCTGCGCGGTCCGAACCTCGCGCACATGGCGCTGCACCCGGGCGACCCGCCGGTGCGCCAGCCCGTGCACGTGGTCTACGGCGGCGGCCACCTGTTCCGGGCCGAGACCGCGGCCAAGCTGGGCGAGGTCGCGCGTCGCGCGCTGGCCGCGTACGCGCCGGACCCCGCCTCGCTCGATCGAGCGCTGGGGCTGGGCCCGCTCGCCGCCGCGGTGCATCAGCTCGTCGTGGCCAAGCTCGAACGCGAGCCCGTCGAGGACTTCCGCATCGACTTCGAAGACGGCTATGGCACGCGCCCGGACGCCGACGAGGACCGCGACGTGGCGGTTGCGGCGCGCGAGCTGGCGAAGGGCCACCGCGGCGGAACGCTGCCCGCGGCGATCGGCCTGCGCGTCAAACCGCTCACCGAGGAGCTGCGTACGCGCAGCACGCGCACGCTGCGCATCTTCCTCAGCACGCTCCTGGAGGCAGCGGGGGAGTTGCCGGCGGGGTTCGTGCTGACGCTGCCCAAGATCACGTCACTCGAGCAGGTGAAGGTGTTCGCCGCCTGCCTTGCCGCGCTCGAGCACGAACTCGGCCTCGACGACGGCGTGCTGCGATTCGAGGTCATGATCGAGACGCCGCAGAACGTGCTGGACGAGGCGGGCGGCTGCATGATGCCGCGCATGATCCCGGCCGCCGCCGGCCGGCTCCAGGCCGCCCACTTCGGCACCTACGACTACACCGCCTCGCTCGGCATCACCGCCGCGCACCAGCGCATGCGTCACCCGGCCTGCGACCACGCCAAGCTCGTCATGCAGGTGTCGTTCGCGGGCACGGGCGTGTGGCTCTCGGACGGCTCGACCGCGATCCTGCCCGTGGCGTTGCACGCCGAGGCCTCCGGCCGCGCGCTCACCGCCGCGCAACGGGCTGAGAACCTCGCCAGCGTGCACGCCGCCTGGCGGTTGCACGCCGACGACGTGCGCCACTCGTTGGCGGGTGGCTTCTACCAGGGCTGGGACCTGCACCCCGCGCAGCTGGTGTCGCGCTATGCGGCCGTGTTCGAATTCTTCCTCGCCGGGTTGAAGCCCGCGAGCGAGCGGCTGCAGAACTTCGTGGCGAAGGCCGCACAGGCCACGCTCGTGGGCGACGTGTTCGACGACGCCGCCACGGGGCAGGGGCTCTTGAACTACTTCTTGCGCGGCGTGCAGTCCGGCGCGATCAGCGAGGCGGAGGCGGTGAAGCTCTCCGGGCTCACCGTGGACGAGATCCGCGGCCGGTCGTTCGTGGCCATTCTGAAAGCGCGCGGGCGCGTTTGAAGGGCGATGAGGCCTAGAGCCCCTGAGCCCGCCAAGGCCAGACCGAGTGAGCCTCGAGCCGGAAAGCGCGGTCTCGAGTCCCCTGTGATTCCGCCAGTTCCGCCGCTGCGTGGAGCGCCTCATGCGCTCCTGCTGGTCACCGCAGCGATCTGCGCGCTGGCAGCGGTCACCTATCGCATGTACGACCCCGACATCTGGCAACACCTCACGGTGGGCCGTGAGATCTGGCAGACGCGCTCGGTTCCGAGTACGCAGATCTGGACATGGCCCACTCACGGGGCGCCCGACGTGCTGCCGAGCTGGCTGTTTCGTGCGCTCTTGTGGCCCTTCTGGAGCATGGGAGGAGAAGCCGGGATATTCGTGTGGCGCTGGCTCACGACGCTTGGCGGCTTCGCGCTGCTGCTCGTGGCCGCTCGCCGCGCCGGCGCGACGGGCGCGGTTCCCGTGCTGGCCCTCGTCTGGTGTGCACTGCTCTGGCGACAGCGGTCGCAGGCCCGGCCGGAGACCTTCGTTCTGTTGCTGATCGGTGCGCTCCTGTTGCTGTTCGAGAGTCGTCGCGCCGCGCGGGATCGCGGTGCTGCCACTGCACACGGCTGGGGCTTCGTGCCGATCGCACTCGTTTGGGCGAACGCTCACATCTCCTGGTATCTGGGGTTCGTGATCGCGGCTGGCTATCTGCTCGACGACCTCCTGCACGCCAAGCGAGAGCACCGATGGGGTCTGGTGTTGCCCATGCTGGGGGGAGCCGCGGCCAGCTTCGTCAATCCCTTCGGCTGGCAGGCCCTGGCGCAACCGTTTCTGTACTTCCTCGTTTGGCGCCACGAGCCGATCTACAAGACGATCGGAGAGCTGCAGCCTGTCGATTGGGCCGTGAATGTCCACAACGCACTTCCCGTGTTCCTCCTGCTCATGGTCATTGCGGCGATCCGCCGATCGCGGCAGCACGGGGTCGACGGGGCGCAGCTCGTGATCTTGCTGTTCGGTCTGCCTTCGGCTCTCACGACACAGCGATTCGTCGGGTATCTGGCGGTGTGCGCAGCCCCCTTCTTCGCGCGCGACCTGGGAGCGTGGGCCCAATCGATTCGATGGCCCGCTGCCCTCCAATCTGCGGGAAAACGCGGTGTCGTGGCTTCGTTGCTCTGTGTCGCCATGGTGTTGCCCGAGCTTGCGCGCCCGGGAGTGGATCTGGGCGTGGGTTTCGTGTGGAAGCTCTACCCGGTGCGTGCCTGCGACTGGATCGAAAAGCACGACGTGCGAGGGCGATCGTTCAATCCCTTCAGCTACGGCGGCTACCTGTTATGGCGCTTCTACCCTGACTCCACGCGATTGCCCTTCATGGACATTCACCAAGCCGGGACCCCGCGTATCCGGTACGACTACGCCTTCGTCGCCGAGGACTCACTCGCATGGCGCGTCCTGGACGCCAAGTGGCGCTTTGACTGGGTGATCTTGATGCGCGGCCTCAGCAAGGAGGCCGACGTGCTGGACTTCCTCGACGCGGATCGAAGATTTGCACTGGTGTTCGCCGACGATGTCGCAGCCGTCTTCCTGAGACGAGACGGGCGTGACTCACTAATCGCCCGTGAACACGAGTTCCACTACATGCCGGGCGGAGCACGTGCGCTCGGTCCCCTCGGGAACAGGACCTGGGAGGACTCGACCGTTCGCGTGGCTCTGGACCGTGAGGTCGCTCGCGCGATTTCTTCGAGCGAGTGGAACGGGCACGCGCATGCACTGGCCGCGAACATCGCGCTTCAGGACGGACGATACGAGGTCGCCGTGAATCACCTTCGTGAGGCGATTCGCATGGAGACACTTCAGGCGGACCTGCACGGGCGATTGGGGATCGCGCAGCTCATGTTGGGCCGGGCCGGCGAGGCGCTGGTCGCGTTCGAGACCGAGCGTCGCCGGAATCCCAGCTGGGAGGGATATGACCTGCGGCGTGGTCAGGCCCTTGCGTCGCTGGGCCGAATAGCCGAGGCGCGAGCCGCATTCGTGCGAGCCCGGGAGATCCCTTCCACGAGCGCGGAGGCTGGCGACTCACTCGCTGCGCTGCAGCGACGCTAGTCGGCTGTTCGGACTCCGTGCCCGGCTCAGCTGCCCCGATAGGTCGAGTAGCCGAACGGGGACAGCAGCAGCGGCACGTGATGGTGCTTGGGCTCGCGCACTTCGAACACCACCACCACCTCGGGATGGAAGCTCGCCACGCCCTTGGCGGCGAACCAGGCCCCGGTGGCGAACGTGAGCCGGAAGCGGCCGGAGCCCGTGAGGCCTCCGAATGCGTCGCGCACGCGACCATCCGAGTCCGTGATGGCGCGTCCGTGGGACTCCCACCTGCCCTCGCTCTCGCGTTCGAGGGTGACCGCGACGCCTGCGGCAGGGGCACCGGTGGTGAGGTCGAGCACGTGCGTCGTGATGGTCAGCATGCAACCTCCTTCAGGCGTTCTCGAGCAGCTTCTCGAGCCGGAGCCGGATGATGCGGTGCAGTTCACGCGCGGTGATGGCGTGTTCGACGTCGGGGTCGTTCGTGAGCCGTTGCTCGAGCGCAGCCAGCATCTGCGCGGCGTCGAGCCCGGTGGCGCACAGGATGAACGTGTGGCCGAAGCGCTGTTCGTAGGCGTCGTTGCCGGCCGCCAGCGCTGCACGCACGTCGGCGGCGCTCACGGCCGCCCCGGACTGCTCGCCGGCCGACCAGCGCCGCTCGAGTGCGCTCAGTGCCGCGCGCGCGGCCGATTCGCCGAGCCTCGGGTGGTGCGCGATGGCCTGCGCGACCTCGGCTGCGGGCAGCGAGCCCCAGACTCGATCCGCCGCCGCGAACAGTGCGTCCCGGTCACCGAACGGTCTTGCGGCCAGCATGCCCCGCACCCAGACTTCGGCACCGCAGCACGCGGTGAGCGCTTCGCGAGCCTGCGGCTCCGGCAGCCGGTCCACTTCGGCGACGGTCACGGGCTCAGGCCACCCGGCCGTGGAGCCGCAGCCGCGCCACGCCACCGTCGGGGAAGATGTCGAGCCGGACGTGCGTGGCGGTGACCGGCTTGGCCAGGTCCCACGCGTGACGCGCATGCGGCTGGAGCACGGTCTGGTCCAGCAGCGGCTTCCACGGGCCACCCGCCGCCAGCGCGTCCGCGTCCGCGCCGGGAGCGTCGCACCACGAGAGCGACACACTGCCCGGGGCATTCCCCTTGTAGTGGTCGGTGTCCAGCTCGATGCGCTCGAGGATGCCGCGCGCGGCCAGGCGCACGATCGTCCAGTCGTTCCCGGGGCCGCGCCGGCGTCGCGTCTCCCAGCCGTCACCCATGTGCGTGGAGCGGCCCGGCAGGATGAGGTTCTGCCGGTGCCCGAAGAACATGTCGCTGCACACCATCACGAAGCCGCCGTGCTCGAGCGCGGCGAGGTCGAATGCGCGCCCTGGCTTGAGCGCCTCGGGTGAGGGGCGCACTTCGCCGTGCACGCGCAGGCGGGCCACGCCGCCGTCGGGGTAGATGCGCAGTCGGACGTGCGTGATGCGCTGATCGCAGCTCACGGCGAAGGCGTTGCGCGAGTCCCCGCTCAAGGCCGAGCGCGGTACGAGCAGGTGCCATCGAACTGACTCGTCGGCGACAAGCTGCGCGGGATCGGGCACGCCATCCACCGCACAGCCCGCGATCTCGCACTGCTCGGGGTAGTTGCCGCGGAAGAACGCCGTATCCACCACGACGCCGTGCACCACTCCCGGCAGGCCCAGGCGGATCAGGCACCAGTCATGCCCCGGCGAGCGGCGCCGGCGCGTCTCCCAGCCGTCCATCCACTTGCCCCGGTCGGTGTACTCGTCTTCCTTCCACAGCGGAGCGGCGGCCCTGAGCAGCGACTCCTTGGGAGCGAAGAACTCGTCATTGGCCAGCAGCACGGCGCCGCCCAGTCGTTCGGCGGCGAGATCCACGAGATCGGTGAACGCGGGCTCACTCATGCGGCGGTGGTCTCCCGTTGAAGCAGGCTGCCGTGCCCGGCGCTCACGCCGCTGTCGCGGCCGTATACGCGCGTGCCGCGGACGTACGTGGCGTGCACGACCCCATGGAGCCGTGTGCCGTGGTAGGGCGTGATCGGATGACGGTGGAGGAGCTGGGCCCCGTCCACGAGGAACGTCTCGTCAGGGTCCCACACGACGAGGTCGGCGTCATGACCGGGCGCGATCGTGCCCTTCCGCGCCCCAAGTCCCACCAGGCGCGCGGGTTCGGCCGAGAGCCACGCGGCGAGGCGCTCCAGGGGTAATCCGCGCGCGCGCATGCCCGTCCACAACACCGGGAGCATGAGCTGCAACGAGGCGATGCCGCCCCAGGCGGCCATGAAATCGCCCGTGTCGCGGCGTTTCATCTCGGGTGGGCACGGCGAGTGATCGGACGCGACATGGCCCAACTGGCCGGAGACGAGTCCCTGCCAGAGAGCCTCGCGCTCCGAGCGGCCGCGAATGGGCGGAGCGCACTTGTACTCGGTCGCACCGTCCGGCACGTCCTCGGCGGCGAAGTGCAGGTAGTGCGGGCAGGTCTCCGCGCTGATCGCCACGCCGCGCGCACGCGCCGCGGCGAGCACCGGCAGTGTGGCACCGCTCGAGACATGCACGATGTGCACTCGGGCATCGTGTTCGCCGGCGAGCCGTGCCAGGAGCTCCACCGCCTGCACTTCGGCGGCCACGGGGCGCGATGCCAGATACGCCGCATGATCGCGCGTGCTCGAGGGCGCCGGCGCTGCCGCCAGCGCTGCGGGCCACTCGGCGTGCGCCATGAGCAGCGCGCCGCGGTCGGCCAACACCGCCATCGCGCGTGCCAGATCGGCTTCCGCGCACGCGGGGAACTCGTCCACGCCGGAGGGGACCAGGAAGCACTTGAAGCCCAGCACGCCGGCGTCGTGCAGCGCGGCCAGTTCGCCGGCATTGCCGGGGATCACGCCGCCCAGGAAACCCACGTCCACGCTGCAACGGCCCTGCGCGGCCAATCGCTTGGCCTCGAGTGCGGCCACGTTGACCGTGGCGGGGATGCTGTTCAGGGGCATGTCGAGCAGTGCTGTGACGCCGCCCGCGGCGGCCGCGCGCGTGGCGGTCTCGAAGCCCTCCCATTCGGTGCGGCCGGGCTCGTTCACGTGCACATGGCTGTCCACCACACCCGGGGCCACCACGAGCGAGCCCACGTCGGTGACCGGAACACCGGCCGGAGCGGCGTCGTGCGCATGCAGCGCGGCGATGCGCTCCCCTCGGATCTCGACCGTCGCCGCTGCCAGGCCGCGCGGCAGCAGCACGCGACTCGAGCGGAGGGACCAGTGCGTCATGCGGTGCGCGCCCAGAACTCGCGCACCAGGTTCGCCGCCACGTCACGCCGGTAATCGGCGGTGGAACGCACGTCGTCGATGGGTGAGATCTCGGCGCGCAGGGCATCGAGCGCGGTCTCGATGGGCGAGCCCGAGGCCAGCAGCGCCTCGGTGCGCGGCAGCCGGACGACGGTCGGGCCCACGCTGCCGAGCGCCAGGGCCGGCGAGCCCGCGCGCACACCGGCCAGGACCACCTTGCTGATGGCCTGCGCAGCACGCGTACCCACCTTGCGGAACCACTGGCGGCCCTCCACCGCGGGCACCTCGACGGCGGTGATGAGTTCGTCGGGGCGGCGCACGCTCTGGCGATAGCCGGTGTAGAACGACGTGAACGGCACGCGCCGTTCGCCGTCGACGCCCTGCAGCACCACCTCGGCGCCACTCACGGCGAACACGGGCAGCGTGTCGCCGGCGGGGGAGGCGTTGGCGAGGTTGCCGCCCACCGTGCCGCGGTGCTGGATCTGTGCCCCGCCCACGGTGTGCGCGGCTTCGACCAGCATCGGCAGCCGCGTGCGCACGAGCCGCGAGCGCTGCAGGTCGGTGTAGGAGGCGAGCGCGCCGATCACCAGCCGGTCGCCCGACGTGGTGATCTTCCGGAGTGCTGCGAGCGGGGTGAGGTCCAGGTAGCGCGTGCCCGGTGTCTGGCCGAACTGGAGTGCCACGTAGACGTCCGTGCAGCCCGCGAGCGGCACCGTGCCGGGTTCGTCTCGAAGCACGCGCAATGCACCCGCGAGCGTGCGCTCGCGCCGCAGCGTGAACTCACGCGAGGAGGTCCTCACCGGGGGTGCTTCTCCGCATGCGCCGCGAGCACGGCGCGATGGATGGCCTCGTAGCCCGTGCAGCGGCAGAGATTGCCAGCGAGCGCGTCGCGTACCTTCGCCAGCGTGGGCTTGCGCTCGGCGTCCACCAGGGCCAGCGCGGACAGCACCACGCCGGGCGTACAGATGCCGCACTGCGAGCCCACCTCACGCATGATCGCCAGTTGCAGCGGGTGGTCCCCCGGCAGGCCCTCGATGGTGACCACGTCGCCGCCTTCCACCTGGGCCACGGGGATCAGGCACGACACCACGGGAAGACCGTCCACCAGCACGGTGCACGCACCGCATTCACCCTCGCCGCAGCCTTCCTTGGAGCCGGTGAGGCCACAGTCCTCGCGCAGCACGTCGAGCAGCCGCCGCATCGGATGCGCGTCGAGATCGCGCGGGCTGCCGTTCAACGTGAACTTCATCGGGCGGCTCCCTCGGGGTGGGCTGCGAGCTTGGGTGCCAGCATGAGCCGTTCGGGCGTGGCGGGGATGGCGCGCACGTCGAGTCCGGCATGGCGGATGGCGTTCACGACCGCGGGTGCGGGCCCGTCGATCGGCATCTCGCCCACGCCCTTGGCCCCGAACGGGCCGCCCGCGTACAGGTTCTCGAGCATCACCACCTCCATCGGCGGCGTGTCGAGCGTGGTGGGGATGACGTAGTTCGTGAGCTGCGGATTCGCCATGCGGCCATCGCGCATGACGACGTCCTCCAGCAGTGCCCAGCCGATGCCCTGCGCACTGGCGCCCTCGATCTGACCCTGCGCCATGGCCGGATGGATGGGGCGGCCGAACTCCTGCACGGCGAGGAACTTGGTCACGCGTGCTTCGTGCGTGACCGGGTCCAGCTCCACTTCGGCCACGTCACAGCCCCACGAGTAGGTGGCGTAGGCATCGCCGCGGTAGGTCTTGTCACTCCACTGGCGGCCCTCGGGCGCCTGGTACTGCTCCTCCACGTGCAGCCGTCCGAGGTTCTCGTGGTGCTCGGCGGGCGAAGCGCCCGCGAGTTGAGCGAGCATGCGCTTCGCACAGCGCTCGAGCAGTCCGCCCACCACCATGCACGTGCGCGACGCCACCGTGGGGCCCGAATCCGGCACCACCGAGGTGTCCGGCTGTGCGACCTCCACCTGCTCGTAGGGGACGCCGAGGGCTTCGGCGACGATCTGCGCCAGCATCGTGCGCGTGCCCTGGCCGATCTCGGTGTTGGCGACCAGGATGCGCACGCCGGCCGGCGTGGTCTCGAGCCCCGCGCGCGAACCCAGCATGACCTCGCCGCTGCCGGTGAAGCCCGCACCGTGAAAGAAGAGCGACAGGCCGATGCCGCGGCCCGTACCCGCGAGCTTCGCGCGCTTGCGACGGAAGCCCGAGCGCTTCATCGCGTCTCGCAGCACCTCGACCGCGCTCGAATCGGGCCCCAGCTTCTGGCCCGTCGCGGTGGTGTCGCCGGGCTTGAGGGCATTGCGCAGCCGCAGCGTCGCCGGGTCCATGCCGAGCTGCTCGGCGATGCGGTCCATGTGCACTTCCATGGCGAACTGCGTCTGCGGCGCGCCGAAGCCGCGGAACGCGCCATTGGGCGGCGTGTTGGTCATGACGACGCGGCCTTCGATGCGCGTGTTCGCACAGCGGTAGGGGCCCGCGGAGTGGATGACGCCACGCGACAGCACCACCGGCGACAGCGTGCAGTACGCCCCGCCGTCCATGAGCACGTCCACCTCCATGGCGGTGAGGCGTCCCTCGCGCGTCACCCCGGTGCGGTGGCGGACGATGCTCGGGTGGCGCTTGGTCGTCGCGACCATGTCCTCGATGCGGTCATAGATGATCTTGACCGGCCGCCCGCTCTTGAGCGCCAGCAGGCAGGCATGCGAGGCGATGACCGACGGGTACTCCTCCTTGCCGCCGAAGCCGCCGCCGGTCTCGGTCTGCACCACGCGCAGTGTGCCCGCGGCGTTGCCGAGCAGCGCCTTGAGCGCCTTCAAGACGTAGTAGGGGCACTGCATCGAGCCGTAAAGCGCCATGCCGCCGGCCTCGGGCACCGCGATGACGCCGTTGGGCTCGATGTAGACGTGCTCCTGCGCCCCCGTCGAGTACGTCCCCTCGATGACCAGGTCGGCGCGCTCGAGGCCGCGCGTGAGGTTCCCCTTCTCGATCAGGATGTGCTTGAACACGTGCTGCGACTGCTCGGGGTCCAGCAGCGCGGGTGAGGCTTCCTCGTGAAGTTGCACGGGAGCCGCGAACAGCGTGTCGCGATCCTCGTGTGCGAGCAGCAGCACCGGTTCGGCGAAGTGGCGGATCTCCTCGGCGACGAGGCAGGGCTGGTCGCGCTCGATCAGCGCGATCACGTTCTCGCCCGGGATGTCCCGGTGGTCCACCACCGTGAATCCGGCGACGTCGAAGCCCAGCTTGTAACCGGTCAGCCGGCCACGCGCCGTGCCGGTGCGCACGGTGCGGCCGTGGAGCATGCCGGGGAACTTGAGGTCGTCCGCGAACAGGGCGGCTCCGGTGGCCCGGGCCATGCCCTCTTTGCGCGCGACGTTCGTGCCGACGGTTCGCATCGGGGCACTATAGCGCGAGGCGCGCAGCTTTGTCCGGAGCCTCGCGAGTGGGCACCCGAACGGCGTGCGGCCGTACCCGCCACACTCGCCATGCCGGCCGACGAAGCTTCGGCCGCGCCCGCCCCCGCCGGCCGCGCTGCACCGGTGGCCGTCGCCCGAGCGCCAAAGCCCATGGCCGCGAGCCACCGCCACGGGCTAGGATGCGCACGTCCCGCGCCGCGTACCGACCGTTCCCCTCCCTCGCACGGAGCGACCCTTGCGCACCGCGTCCGAACTCGGGCTCACGCCCGCTGCCGTTCCCCCGGCCTCGCTGTCGCGACTCGCCGAGGGCCTGATCGGTTCCGAAGTGCTCCGCATCGCCGGCGAAGTGCGCGCGGTCATCGCGTCCGGCCGCGACGTGCTGAACCTGACCGTCGGCGACTTCGACCCACGCGAGTTCCCCATGCCGGCGACGTTCCGTGAGGGCGTGAAGGCCGCGCTCGACGCCGGCCACTCGAACTACCCGCCCTCCAACGGCGTGCCCGAACTGCGGCGAGCGGTCGTGGAGTTCATGAGGCGCGAACTCGAACTGGACTACCCGCTCGAGTCCGTGGTCGTGGCGGGTGGTGCGCGACCGCTCATCTATGCCACGTACAAGACGCTGGTGGATCCGGGCGAGACCGTGGTCTACCCGGTGCCGTCGTGGAACAACAACCACTACGTCTACTTGACCGGCGCGCGCGCGGTGCCGTTGCCCGTGCGCCGCGAGCACGGTTTCCACCCGAGCCCCGAGCAGATCGCCGCGGTGCTGCCGCAGGCACGGCTGCTGTCGCTCTGCTCGCCGCTCAACCCGACCGGCACGAACATGAAGCCGGAAGCACTCGCGGCCATCTCCCGCATGGTGGTGGAGGAGAACTCCCGCCGGGCCGCGACTGGCCAGCGGCCGGTCTACCTGATGTTCGACCAGGTCTACTGGGCGACGTCGTTCGAGTCGGGCCTGCCGCTCACGCCGCCCGCGCTGGTGCCCGAGGTGGCTCCGCACACGGTCCTGATCGACGCCATCTCCAAGTCGCTGGCCTCGACCGGGCTGCGTGTGGGTTGGGCGCTCGCGCATCCCGCGGTGACGGCACGCCTGTCGGACTTCCTGGGCCACGTCGGCGCATGGGCGCCCAAGGCCGAGCAGGTGGCGACGGCGGGCTTCATCGCCGACGCGGCCGCGTTCCGCGAGTTCCGCGGCCAGATGGCGGAGCGGCTCGGGGTGCGACTGCGTGCACTCCACGCGGGGCTCACGCGCCTTGGCGAGCGCGGCCTGGCGATCGAGGCCGTCGAACCGCAGGGCACGCTTTACCTGTCGGCGAGATTCCCGGTCGGCGTCACCGTCGCTGGTCGCAGGCTCGAGAGCAACGACGACGTTCGCCGGCTGCTGTTGGAAGAAGCCGGATTCGCCGTGGTGCCGTTCCAGGCGTTCGGCGTCGAGGGCGAGGACGGCTGGTGCCGATTGTCGGTGGGTGCGGCGTCGCTCGCCGGCATCGAGGCCGGGCTCGCTCGGCTCGAGCGCGTGTTCACCGGGGTGCCTGCCGCGAGCTGATCGCAGCGCGGGCCCGGACCGCCGAGGCGAACCAGGCCCGCACTTCGTGCCAGCGCGACGCGCTACTTGCGCTTGCCCGTCGTGGGCGGCGGCGGCTCCTTGAGCATGCGCTGGACGGGCTTCTCCTTGAGCAGCCGCAGGCCCTCCTCGACCGCGCGTTCCAGCTGCGCGTCATGGCCGGCCACCACGTCCTTGGGCCAGTTCTCCACGTCCACGTCCGGGGCGACGCCCTCGTTCTCGACCGCCCAGCGGCCGTCCTCGGTGAAGTAGCCGCCGCGCGGCGCGATCATCGCGCCACCGTCCACGAAGCGCGGCGTGTCGGCCGTGTGCACGAGCCCGCCCCACGTGCGCTTGCCCACGATGGGGCCCAGCCCGCGGTGGCGGAACATGTACGGCAGGTAGTCGCCACCCGAGCCCGACATCTCGTTCACGATCATCACCTTGGGGCCCCAGATGCCGGCGGCGGGACTGGTGAATGGCCTGCGGTCGCCCGCCACGTTGTTGAAGTAGCCGTCGAAGCGCCGGCCCATGACCTCGATCATGTAATCGGCGGCCGAGCCGCCGCCATTGTAGCGCTCGTCCACGATCACGCCGTCGCGGTCCTGCTGCGCGAAGTAGTAGCGATTGAAGCTCCGGTAGCCGGGCTGTCCCGTGTTGGGCAGGAACACGTAGGCCAGCTTGCCGGCCGAGAGTTGGTCCACCTTGCGGCGGTTGGACTCCACCCACGCACGCGTGCG
>Ga0075429_100002016_pt1 | contig 16882 bp, 13 predicted proteins | sample RhiMetdeltSRZDD3_FD_75295 | JGI IMG/M metagenome (GOLD analysis project Ga0075429, IMG submission 75295) | Populus rhizosphere microbial communities from Tennessee, USA - Rhizosphere MetaG P. deltoides SRZDD3 | ecosystem: Host-associated > Plants > Roots > Rhizosphere > Soil | place: USA... | reverse complement strand
AGAAAATGAATAAAGGATTTGGAAAAGCAAACGTTCACCTCAATTGTTACAGGGTTTTGTTGTATCCCGGCACGTTTAGACTTCATTCATGGTGGTATGAATGGCTTGTGACTGAAAAAAAAATTGTAAAGGAATTATTCAAATCCATCTTCTCAGCGGATAAAAATCTGATCTGGAGCGCTAAAACCAGGAAGGCCTACTGGCAAGGATATGCCTCCCAAACTTGGAGTGACAAATCCCTGGTGAAACAATATGTTGAGTCTTTAAAAGAGGTTTTTGAAGTCCGGTGATTTTTCTTTGGAAAAGTAAGCTTCCCACATATTTTCCATGCCTTTTTTGCGTTATTACCCGTGCCCCGTGCTTATGAGAATCTAAAAAATCCAAACTAATGAAAGTCATCCTCTTCGAACTCAATGAAGTTCCTTACAAGGTCATTCACCATTTCTGCAAACTTTACCCCAAGTCAAATCTTGCCAAGGTTTTATCAAAAGGCCGCAAATACGAGACTTATGCAGAAGACGGAGGACATCTGTCCCCTTGGATTACATGGCCAACCGTGCATAGGGGTGTTACAAATGAAAAGCACTTTATTTCCGATTTTGGACAAGATCTGAACGAACAGGAAAAACAATATCCGGCTATCTGGAATACGCTCGCAAAAAAAGGTATGAAAGTTGGCTTGTTTGGATCATTGCACACATATCCAATACCTGAGAGTATTGAGAATTTTACTTTTTATATTCCTGATACGTTTGCGGCAGGCAGCGAATGTTTTCCTAAAAAATTAGAATCATTTCAAAAATTCAATCTCACAATGGCAAGAGATAGCAGCAGGGTTGTGAGTAATAAAATTCCCGCTAAAGAAGCTATTAATGTTTTGACGCGATTGCCTGAGATGGGATTGAAATTTAAAACTGCCACGGATATTGCCGCACAGTTGATAGATGAAAGGATAAATAAATGGAAAGTGGTAAGAAGAAGGACCTGTCAATCATTGATAGGGTTTGATATTTTTTACAAGCAACTGGAAACACATAAACCTGATTTTGTAACCTTCTTTACCAATCATGTGGCATCCTCCCAGCATCGCTATTGGGCAGCTGCATTTCCGGAAGATTATGAAAGTTTAAAACTTGGCAGAGAATGGATAGAAACATATAATGGTGAGATCGTTTATACGATGAAAAAAACCGATGAAATGATCGGTCGTCTTAAAAGATTTATTGAAAAGAATCCTGAATATTCTTTATGGATTCTTTCAAGTATGGGACAACAAGCAGTGGAAGCAAAAGAGATCTATACGGATCTGTTTGTTACCAATGCAAAAAAATTCATGGACAATTTCGGGCTTGGTGCCGGTTATTATGAATTGAAACCCTCGATGGTACCTCAATTCAATGTGCAGATACATGTCGATAAAAGAAAAGAATTTGAAGAAAAACTGGCAACATTCAAAATTAACAGCACGCAAATTCAATCAAGACAGAAAGCAGAAGGCTTTTATAGTCTTGATATTGGTTTTCCAAACCTGGATGAAAGCAAAATAAAAATCGAGCTGATGGGTCAAATAATTCCCCTTCAACATTCAGGAATGGAAAATGTAAAGATCCAGGACAGGTGTGGCGCTACTGCTTATCATATTCCACAGGGATCGCTGATCATTTATGCGCCAGCAAAAGGACTGAACGGAAATGATGTTGCCATGATTTCAACTACCGATATCGCTCCTACTTTACTCAGAAATTTTAACGTAACTGTTCCGGATTACATGAACAAAGGAATTCTTCTTGCTAATTAAGTGGCTAATTTAAACTGAAATAGCAAATATTGTTACCAACTCAAATTTGCTTTTGCTGTCGCTATGAACTTCCCCAAGATTAGTATTGTTATTCCCTCCTATAACCAGGGTCAATTTTTGGAAGAAACAATTCTTTCTATAATCAATCAACGATATCCTAATCTTGAGCTTTTTGTTGTTGATGGAGAAAGTAATGATAACAGCGTTGATATTATCAAGAAATATGAGTCACAGATTTCATGGTGGATAAGTGAAAAAGATAAAGGACAAAGCCATGCAATCAATAAAGGATTTGCAAGGGCGAATGGAGAAATCATCAGTTGGTTGTGTAGTGATGACTTACTCACCCCAAATGCGCTTGAGACAGTAGCCGCTCATTTTTCATCAGCCGGTGAAAATATTGGTCTTGTTCATGGAGGAGCTGTTATTTTTGAACGAGGCAAAATAAAAGCAACAACATTTAATTACCAGGTTCCCAATAAAGAGGCTTATCTCAGTGGGATGGTTTTTCCACAACCCGCTGCTTTCTTCCGAAGATCATTTTTAGATAAAGTTGGATTTTTGAATGAATCGTTCCACTATGGAATGGACTATGATTTGTTTTTGAGATTATCACTAATCTGTGACTTTTTGCCAGTAAAGGAAGTTATTGCAAGATATCGTTTACATGGAGAAAGTAAATCTGTGGCGCAAGGCAACCGATTTATAAACGACTGGAAAAGATCATTTGTCAACCTTTGCAAAAATCTTTCCTGGGCAGAAGAACTTAGGTTTATAAAAAGCTGTGGATTATATGTAAAGGAATTGGATTTCGAACAAAAATTTTGTTTTCCGATTGAAGCAAGTACGATCCTCAACATTAATAGTAAAAAAGTGCTTTGTTATCATTTAGGGCATGTTTTAAAGGATTTATATTGGACCGGTAAAATTGATAGTGCATCCAGATTAAAAAAGCAAATGCAGGATAGCTTTCCGTCAGATTGGTTTAAGGAGGACGATAGGCTGATTGCTGTTTTTAAAAAATTGGAACTTCCCGGGTCTGTGTTGAAGTCATTAAAAAAAATAAAACGATATTTTAATAAATGAGTTATTTCTCAGTTATTATTCCCACATATAACAGGTGCAAACTTTTAATTGACACAATAAATTCGGTTCTCGCACAAAATTACCCCCATTTCGAAGTAATTATTGTTGATGATGGTAGTATAGATAATACTAATGATGTTGTCAATAGCAAATATGCCGATGAAACCCGGGTACGCTATTTTTATAAAAAAAATGAAGAACGGGGAGCTGCAAGAAATTTCGGTTTAAAACATGCAAAGGGAGATTATGCTTTGTTTTTTGATTCAGATGATTTCATGCACAACGACCATTTGGCAACCCTAAATGAATATATTAATAAGTTAGGAAATGTGAATATACTTGCCACCAAGCATGATTGGGAACACAATAAAAAAAGAAAACCATCAACGATACAAAGTGTAAAAGAAGGCTGGCATGATAAAAAATTATTTATTGATGGAAATGGGCTGGCCTGTAATTTTTGTGTGAGACTTGGCAATTCGGAGATGAAATTATTCAGAGAAGCCAGGGAGTTGGTAACGATGGAGGATTGGATCTTTCTTTTGGAAAATACGTTGCATGACAAACTATACCTGATCGATAAAATAACACTGACATTGATCGATCATGATGAAAGATCGTTAACTAAAAACTTACAGGAAACAATAAAAAAACGTATTTACGCGACCGAATGGATTGAGAAAAATATTGACCTGACAAAAAGGGAATTACAAAGACTTTGGTCAAGTACTTATGTTTTTTGTGCTGTGTTCAGTTATCTGGACCTAAAAAATATACAGAGTATTCGATTTTTAGTCAAGGCAATACGTAAGAATGGAATTGACAAAAAGAAGATCACGATTTTAGCAAAGAATCTTTTGCTTGTGAATTGGCTTAGGAAAAAAAAATGAAAAGCAATTAGAGGTATGATTCGCCATTTGAGGAAATTTTTTTTTAGGGCGCTTTATTTTACTGGATTGGGGCATTTGTTAAAATTTTACAATACAAAAAGTCTTTTTGCTCCTATTTTACTCTTTCATCGTGTTTCGGACGATCACGATCCCTATTGGCCACCTTTGTCTCCCGATGCGTTTAGAAAGATTATTCGATTTTTTGATGAGAAGTATACTATTCGTCCATTAAAGGATTTATTTACGAGTCTCCCGGAAAACCTTAAAGGTTCTTGTTTTATTGTGTTTGATGACGCTTACAAAGATTTTTTGGAGAATGCATGGCCATTTCTAAAGGAAAATAAAATCCCGGTTACCATGTTTGTTCCCGTGGAAAGTGTAAATACCGGCAAACCCATTTGGACAACCTGGTTGAACATGAGTATTGAGGCAACAGACTTAACGGAAATAAATATTGTTGAAAAAGAAAGTAGTTATAACATATCAAATCAACGGTTAAAGATTCAAACAGCTGGCTTATTGACAAGATGGTTGAAGTCACTTCCCTACAGAAAATTTAAAAATAATTTTACTGAAATAATTATCCAGACGGGTGAAAACAAAAGTAGAAAGAACATTGCTGTCATGAAGTGGGTCGAGATTGAAAATACAATCAATGAGGTAGATTATCAAAGTCATACAATGACGCATCCCATGTTGGAAAATATCAATGAATGTAACGATCTCACATATGAACTAAGTGATTCAAAAAGAATACTGGAGCAAAAATTGGGGATTCCCATTCGGTTTATTTCCTACCCGATTGGTTCTTATTCAAAAACCGTATTGGAAGAAGCAAAGAAATATTACGATGCAGCTTTTGCGGTAGATGGGAAGCTTGTTAAGTTGGGAAAAATCAACGATATGGCTTATCGGTATAGAATTCCCAGATTTAATGTGTCTGATAACGATCCCTATGAATTATTTTTTAGGGTAAATGGATTCCATAAATTATTTGGACGATGAAAGTATTACTTCTCACGAGTAACAGTATACAAAACATGGCTTTATCTCATATGTTGGCAAGAGAACATGAGCTAACAGGAATAATTTATGAAAATAGGTTTTCTACTGAAGGTAGGTTATCAAACTATTTGAAAAAAGTAAAGTATAATCCCATTAAAGTTGTGGAGAAGTTATATCAGAAATACAGGCTACGTAATATGGAAAGGAGCCTTGTGAAAGGAATTCATGATGGGTATCGGTCTTATTCTGGTTTCTTTGATACTTCCTGTCTGGAGGTCAACAATATTAATCAAAAGGAGTCGCTGGATTTTTTAAAAAACAATGTTCACGATATCATAGTTGTCTCCGGAACAAGAATGGTTAAAAAAGAGATTCTTGGACTAAGGCCAGCCTATGGTATTATTAATATGCATACCGGACTTTCTCCCTATTATAATGGCGGGCCTTCCTGCACTTTTTGGTGTCTTTATAACAACGACATAGAATTTATAGGAGCGACCGTGATGTTTATCGATGAAGGAATAGATAGCGGTAATATAATTTTATCAGATACAATTAAGTTAGAAGAGTCTGATACATATGGAGTGCTTGAATTTAAAGCTATTGATCTTGGAAACCAACTCATTTTAAAGGCGCTGAAAAAAATAGAAAGAGATAAAACGTTTAGAGGGCATTCTCAGAGGAGTATCGGGACAGGGTATGTTTTTTATAATAAAGATTATACTTTTTCTAAAAGATATTCAGTTCAGAAAAAAATTAATGGTGGAATAATAAAGAAGCTTATAACAGAAAGGAAAGCTGATAAAACAATTGTTAGAATTACGGATTAGAAATGAAAGACAATATCCTTATTATGACATTGTGGAGCTATAATGACGCCCTCGTTCAAACATATACCCTTCCTTATGTTGATATAATCCGGCGAATAGTTTCATCTGAAAGAAAGATTTTTTTATTTACTTCTGAGCAAGAGCATATTGCTTTAAGTCATGAAGAAAAAGCGCAAATCAATACGGAGTGGATGCAAAAGAATATGGAGTTGATTTCTGAACCTTATAAGAGATTCGGAATAAAAAAAATGATTGCCTCGGCTGGTACTCTCGTAAAACTCTACAGGGTTACTAAGAGGAATAATATAAAAACAATACATGCCTTTTGCACTCCGGCAGGAAGTATTGCTTACTTACTCAGTAAACTCACAGGTGCAAAGCTTGTAATTGATAGTTATGAGCCCCACGCTGAGTCAATGGTTGAAAATGGCACATGGAAAAAAGGCGGCGCGGCATTTAAACTCTTATTTGCTTTTGAAAAAAAGCAAACAAAAAGAGCCAAAGCAATAATAGCAACTACGGCAGGCATGAAAAGGTATGCATTAGACCGCTTTGGTGTTAGGATAAAAAACTTTTTTGTAAAACCGGCCTGCGTAGATCTCACAAAATTTTCACCAGTTGAAAAGGATGATTCTCTCTTAAAGGAATTGGAACTTGACAATAAAATCGTATGTGTATATGCAGGAAAACTAGGTGGAATATATTTAAAAAAAGAGATCTTTGATTTTGTGAGTGCATGTTATTCTCATTGGCAGGATAATTTCAGATTCCTGATGCTGACAAACGCTGCCATTGAAGAAATAAAAACTGAGGTAAAAAGAACAGGGTTACCTGAAAAGAGTGTAATTAGCCGGTTTGTGGTTCACGATCAGATACCCCGATATCTTTCTCTTGGTGACTTTGCAATCAACCCGGTCAAATCTGTGCCCACTAAAAGATATTGTACATCTATAAAGGATGGTGAATACTGGGCAATGGGTCTACCAATTATAATTTCTCCGAATATATCTGATGATTCGGACATCATAGCAAAAGAGAATGTGGGTGCAGTAATGGATTTTACAGATAAACAGCAATTTTTACCAGCAATAAAAAAAATTGCTCATATGTTGCAAACAAAATCGGGATTAAAGAATAAGATAAGAGCAATTGGAGAAGAATACAGGTCATATAACATTGCAGAAAATATCTATAGAAATATTTACGGGGATGCTGATCGCTTATGAATCGTGTAGGGTAAACCCGGATATTTTTGCTTCAAGAATTCTAAAACAGGTATCCTAAATCACTAAAATGAGTATCATTAAATCATTACTTACAGGCGGAGCCGGTTTTATCGGCGCACATGTGACTAACGAACTTATTAAAATGGGACATTCGGTAGTTGTACTCGATGATCTTAGTGGAGGCTTTGAAGATAATATTCATTCAAAGGCAGCATTTGTGAAAGGCTCGGTAACGGATTATGAGTTAGTCAGAAAACTTTTTGAGGAACATAAATTTGATTATGTATATCATCTTGCGGCGTATGCAGCTGAAGGCCTTAGTCATTTTATCAGGAAGTTTAATTACGAGAATAACCTTATCGGCAGCATACATCTCATCAATGAAAGTATAAAGCATAAAGTAAAATGTTTTGTTTTTACCTCGTCTATTGCTGTTTATGGTGAAGGGCAATTACCGATGACAGAGGATACAGTGCCGCAACCCGCGGATCCCTATGGAGTTTCTAAATATGCGGTTGAGCTTGACCTGAAAGCTGCCCATGAAATGTTTGGTTTGAATTACGTTGTTTTTCGACCACACAATGTGTATGGTGAATATCAGAATGTTGGTGACAGGTATAGAAATGTTATAGGCATTTTTATGAACCAGTTAATGCAAGGACAACCACTAACAATTTTTGGGGACGGTACACAGACAAGAGCATTTAGTTATATAGACGATGTGGCCCCACATATTGCTAAGTCAGTAAACTTACCGGCTGCCTATAACCAGGTATTTAACATTGGTGGTGACCAGGAATATTCCGTAAATGAACTTGCAAACACGGTTATGAAAGTTTTGAAAAGAGAACAACCAATCCGATATCTGGCTGCCCGCAATGAAGTGCTTCACGCTTACTCTGATCATACTAAGGCAAAAAAAACATTTGCCATTAAAGATGCGGATTTTGTAAATCTTGAAACAGGCATAGCGAAAATGGCTGCATGGGCCTTGGCTGCTGGTCCAAGAAAAACCCCACGATTTACTAACATTGAGATCTATGAAAAGCTTCCAGCAGTCTGGACGGAATAAATTACGTTTATGAAGAAAGTTTTATTTGTATGTCTTCATCGTCCAGATCGTGCTCCTTCGCAACGGTTTCGATTCGAACAATATCTTGGCTATCTTAATGAGAATGGATATAAATGTAATTTTTCATGGCTGCTAAGTGCGACCGATGATAAATATTTTTATAGCAGGGGTAAGCTTTTCCGAAAGGGACTGATTGTTTTAAAAAGTACCTGGAAGAGGTTATTTGAAACTTTTTCTGCCTCAAAATATGATATTGTATTTGTGCAACGTGAAGCTTTTATGCTTGGCACATCCTTTTTTGAAAGGCAATTCGCAAAAAAAACCAAAATGATCTTTGACTTTGATGATAGTATTTGGGTGCAAAATATTTCTACCGCTAATAGAATGTTCGCATTGTTTAAAGATGCAGAAAAAACAAAGGATATCATCGGCAAGGCTGATCTTGTTTTTGCCGGGAATAATTATCTCGCCGACTTTGCAAAACAATTTAACAAGCACGTAGTTATCGTTCCTACCACAATAGATACAGAAGTTTATAAGCCAGTTGTAAAAATGCCAAAGGATAAAGTTTGTATTGGGTGGAGCGGTTCGGTTACTACAATAGAACATATGGAAACAAAAATGCAGGCATTGAAGGCTATAAAAAATAAATATGGCGACAAAGTATATTTTAAAATAATTGGTGATGAGAAATATTATAGTGAAGATTTAAAAACACAAGGTCTGCCATGGAAAAAAGAATCAGAAGTGGAAGAAATGACAGAATTTGATATTGGCATAATGCCATTGCCAGATACAGAATGGGCAAAAGGTAAATGTGGTTTGAAAGGATTGCAGTATATGGCACTGGGCATTCCGACAATTATGTCACCGGTAGGTGTGAATGCTGAGATAATAACTGATCATGTAAATGGTTTGCTGGCTTATACCAATGAGGAATGGGTTGACAAACTTAGTTTGCTAATCGACTCTTTTGATCTTAGGCAACTATTAGGCACTGCTGGCCGCAAAACAGTAGAAGCAAACTTTTCCGTACATGCTAATCGGAAATTATACCTGCACTATTTTGATCAGTTGACATCATGATCTTTATCCTGCTTTAGCATGAAGAAAACGATTCATTTCTGGGTTCCTTATCCGGTGAATGTTGCTCCATCTCAGCGCTTCCGGGTGGAAATATTTTTACCCGGTTTGGAGAAAGAAAATTTTTCTTTCAAAGTATTGACTTTTCTTGATCAAAAAGCGTGGGATATCTTGTATCAACCGGGAAAAAAAATGTTGAAAGCATGGGGAACGGTTAAAGGTTTTTTCAGAAGGATCAATCATTTATTTCAGTCAATAAAGGCAGACTATATTTTCATTCATCGTGAAGCAACGCCACTTGGTCCGCCAGTTTTTGAATGGCTGCTTGCAAAAATTCTCCGGAAAAAAATCATTCATGAGTATGATGATGCGATCTGGATACCTGGTGGGGAAGAAATTTCATTCATGAAAAAATGGCTAAAGGCGACCTGGAAAATTAAATACATCATAAAATGGTCTTATAAAGTTGCCGGAGGAAATAAATTTCTGTGTGACTATGCCTGCCAATATAGTTCTTCGGTTTTTCTTATTCCAACTGTGGTAGATACTCAGCATGGACATTTCAAGCAACGTGATCAAAAAGAAGGTAACAAAGTAATAGTCGGATGGACAGGCACACATACAACACTTCATAATCTTGAATTGATCGATGGAATTATTCCTGAATTAAAAAAGGAAATGGATTTTGATTTTTTGGTAATTTCTAATAAACCCCCGCAATGGAATTTTGATTTCATTTATAAGAAATGGGAACTCGAAACTGAGCTGGATGATCTGTTAAAAATGCATATCGGTATAATGCCTGCAAAACAGGGACCGTGGTTTGAAGGCAAATGCGGGTTTAAATTAATTCAATATCATGCTTGTGGAATTCCTGCTATTTCCTCGCCCACTGAAGTAAACAAATTGATTACTCTTCATGATAAAACAGGCTTTATTGCAGGCAACAAGGAAGAATGGAAAAAGTATCTTAAAAAACTGATCTCCGATGCCTCACTTCGTTGTGAAATGGGAAAAGCAGGAAGGGAGCATATAGAGAGGCATTATAGTTTACACAATTTTTTTCCTCTCTTTGTCTCTTTGTTTTCTTAATACCAATTCTTGTTTTGGCGGATAAAATAAAATAATAAGAAAAGCAGTATAAAACGGCAGACAAGGAATTTTATATCGTACCAATGAGCCAAAATTTGAGGTAGAGATGCCGACTGCGAATGCAAATATCAAAGTAAATATCAGGCAAAACTGAAGAGTTTCATCGGCAAAAATACGTTGTACCAGACGAATTGGATTATTCCTCACGATGGCGACAATCGTGAATACAAAATATAGCAACGATTCCAGTGCTGAGATCATTACAATTGGTTTTCTCGCTTCCCATAAATAGGGACGAAACAACGTAACATTGACTCCGGCCGGCGCTTTTTCAAGCATACCTAGTAGCGTAGGGTCCATATCGCCGAGAGTGTAACCCGAACCATCCTGTTCGTTCGAAATACGGTACAGATAGTCTCTTGTTACAAAGGATTTAAAAGCTACACTTTCCACATTATACTCGCCGAACATTTCGGTTTGTAATTTTCCTCCTACTAACACAAGCCCGGCAATAGTTGCGGCATATAAGAAATACCGGACAAAGATTATCAACCTGGCGTCTTTTATTTTATACGAAAGTAAACCGATACCCCAAAGTAATGCGGCAGGCAAAAAGGCCATCACTATATAAGATTTGACAACATATATAACATAAAGAAAAAATAAAGCATAAACTGAGTTTATAACGATCTTTCTATTTTCAAAAAAAATGCGATAAAAGAAATGTGTCACCCAACCAATACAGGTCATCGTTATGGTATCTTTCATAAAGCCCGAGCCCCAAAAAATAACGCTTGGAATAAACAAAATGGCAAAAGCCATGTGTTTGGTAAGCCGCGGATATAGTTTTGTGAATACGACATACATTTTCCATACACCGATAAACGAAATGGCTGCAAAGATCACGGATGTAGGGAGGTAGGTAGTCATTGTGAATAAACCAAGAACGGCACCAATTATCGAAATAATATATTCAGGGGATTTTATACCATACCAATAGATCTGAGTAGTGTATTTATAAACGTCAACATCATAAATTTCCGCTGTGGCGGTTATTAACCGAAACCAGACACCAATCGAATCATTCAGCGAAGAATTAATTATTTCAGTTTGTTTCCAATAATTTAATGTATCACCACCTTTATAATAGAATTGATAAATGATGCCAAGAAATATAGCGCCGATGATTTTTAATGCGAATGCAGGCATGAAATAGGGACGCAACGGATGACCTTTCGGGTAATATTTATTTTTGAAATAGGAAGCAAATATGAAAACAACAAAAATATAAATTGGAAGTAATAGGAAATCGGTTATGGTGATATATTGGATATATTGCATAAAAAAATTAAGGATATTGTATGTGTGGCATTGCTGGGATAGTTGCCCTTTCTGATACCGGTCGGCAACAGGTTTCGAAATTACGACAATCGATCCGAACTCTGGAGACAAGAGGTCCGGATGACGAGGGCATATATCTGTGCGAGGATATGGGGCTTGCACAACGAAGATTAGCGATCATTGATACTAGCGCCGCTGCTAATCAACCCATGTGGGATAAAACAAACCGGTATGCAATTATTTTCAATGGAGAGATATTCAATTACCAACAGCTCCGAAACAAATACTTTTCTGCTGAGGAACAAAAACAACTTCATACAAGTTCAGACACGGAAATTTTACTCGAGCTTTTTATAAAACAAGGAGAAAACTGCCTTCCGCTACTGGAAGGTTTTTTTGTGTTTGTTATTTACGATACGCAAACCAAAGAATTATTTATCGCAAGAGACAGGTTTGGAAAAAAGCCACTCAACTTTTATATAGATGATGACAGGTTCATTTTCGCTTCAGAGATCAAGGCACTTTATGACTTTGGAATTCCAAAAGAATTAAATTATGAAGCGTTGCAGCTTTACCTGCAATTGGCATACATTCCTCAGCCGATGAGCATGCTTAAATATGTAAAGAAATTAGAACCGGGATCAAGATTAATACTTAAAGGCAGAAATATCGAAGAGAAAAAATGGTATCAGCTTACGCCGTCTTATGATTATAAGAATGCTCCTTCTTATGAGCAGGCTCAAAAAGAACTTGTGACTCTATTAGAAGATGCTGTTGAAAAAAGACTGATAAGTGATGTTCCTCTTGGCGCTTTTTTGAGTGGTGGCATTGATTCATCAGTTATTGTTGCCTTGGCAAGCCGCCATCAAAAATCATTAAATACTTTTTCGATTGGTTTTAAAGGGGAGCAGTATTTTGATGAGACGCATTTTGCGGAACTTGTCGCTGAAAAATTTAAGACCAACCATGCAACATTTCGCCTCGGCTTTGATGATTTCCTCTCACATATATATGATGTCTTAAATTATTTTGATGAACCTTTTGCAGATTCGGCATCATTGCCTCAATTTATTCTTTGTATGGAAACCAGAAAGCATGCAACAGTTGCTATTTCAGGTGACGGTGGCGATGAAGTATTTGCCGGATACAATAAGCATTATGCGGAATGGCTGGCCAGAAAAAAATCGCTGGCCGGTAGCATTGTAAAGATGGGTTATCCTATTTGGAAGATCATGCCAAAAAGCAGAAACAATCGATTCTCTGATCTTTTCCGGCAATTGCATCGTTATGCTGAAGGAGCAGGATTGAGTGCAAAAGAACGTTACTGGCACTGGGCGTCAACTTTTTCTGCGAAGGATGTAGACAAACTAATAGCGAAACCAACAAAGAACAAAATCAATAATGCCATTATCGATACAGTTAGAGAGAAATACCTTTCGAATATTAACGATGATTTTAATTCCGTATTGAAAGCCGATCTTGATCTTGTACTCATCAGCGATATGCTGGTGAAGGTTGATCTTATGAGCATGGCTAACAGTGTGGAAGTTCGTTCTCCATTCCTTGATCATCATGTTGTGGAATTTGCATTCACATTACCATCAGAATATAAAATAAATAAGGCAGGCAGGAAAAGAATTGTAAAGGATGCCTTCCGTGATATTTTGCCGCCTGAAATTTATAACAGGGGAAAAAGAGGATTTGAAATTCCAATGTTAAAATGGTTCAGGGAAGAGTTGCATACGTATATTTTTGATGATCTGTTAAATGAAAAATTTGTGAAAGAACAGGGGATATTTAACGCTGAGTTTATCAGTTGTATGAAAAAACAACTTTACTCAAATGCTCCCGGCAACATAGTGGAGCAATTATGGGTATTGATCGTTTTTCAGCATTGGTATAAAAAGTATTTTATGTAAAAACCTGTGAGCAAAGGGATCTTTACTATATCGCTTGACTTCGAACTTTTCTGGGGGGTGAGAGATCACCGCACCCTGGAAAATTATGGCGAAAATATCCGCAATGTTCATCTTGTTGTTCCGCGGTTACTTGAATTATTTACAAAGTATGATGTGCATTGCACATGGGCCACTGTTGGCTTTCTTTTTTTTAAAGAAAAGCAGGAAATGCTTTCTTATTTACCTGTGCACCGGCCCACTTATTATAAAGAAGAATATGATCCTTATCCATATCTTGAAAAAAACGAGTTAGAAATCAAGTATCATTTTGCTCCTGTATTGATTGAGCAAATAAAGAAAACACCCGGTCAGGAGATTGGTACACATACATTCTCTCATTTTTATACACTTGAAAGGAATACAACAATTGAACAGTTCAGAAATGACCTGCAGGCAGCGATCAAAATTGCAAAAGAAAAAGGAATTGAAATAAAGAGCATTGTTTTTCCACGCAATCAATATTCTGACGAACATATCAAAGCATGTTTGCAGGAGGGTGTAAAGATCTATCGGGGTAATGAGCGATCAGGGGCGTACAAACCCATATCCAGGGAAAACGAAAGTATTCTCAGGAAAGGAATTCGTTTTTGCGACGCCTATATCAATATGACCGGTACTCACTGCCACCCTCTGCCGGCTGCAACGGATATTATTAATATACCGGCCAGTCGTTTTCTAAGACCCTACAGACCAGCGTTGGGAATGTTTGATGGCTTAAAGTTTAATAGGATTAAACAAGGAATTAAATTTGCGGCAAATCACGGATTAATTTACCAGTTGTGGTGGCATCCTCATAATTTCGGAAAGTACATGGATGAGAATTTTAATTTCCTTGAACAAGTTTTACAATTTTATCAAAAATTACACCGTGAGGAGAAAATTGAATCATTAAATCTTATGGAGATCTATTTAAGAACTAAGAATCCATGAAACCAAAGATCATTATCCTTGCCAGGGACTGCGATTCAACTAATGTAGTGTACAACTACCTAAAGAAATATTTTGATATAGAGAATGTGGTGTTTGAAAAACCAATTCCGAGAAAAAAACAGTTTCTAAACAGGGCGAAAAGACTAGGGTATATAAATGCGATGAGCCAGGTAATATTTTTTCTTGGCATTGCTCCGGTCATAAAAAAATTTTCGCAAAAAAGAAAAGCGGAGATCTTTAAAGAATTTGATCTTGATGATACAGCTCCACCCGAACAAATAATAAAGCGAATACGATATGCAAATACGGAGGAAGGTCGTTCGCTGCTGAAACAATTAAACCCTGATCTCATCGTTGTAAATGGCACGAGAATTATTTCCAAAAAAACACTTGAATCAGTTCCGGCAACCTTTATAAATATTCACACGGGGATCACCCCGGCATTTCGAGGTGTGCATGGGGGTTATTGGGCGGTGGCTAAAGGAAAAAAAGATTTATTTGGCACTACTATTCATTATGTTGATACAGGTGTGGATACCGGTGGCATCATTGAACAGGTCTTTATAAAGCCTCCAAAAAAAGATAATTTTTATACTTATCCCTACTTGCAGTATGCGACGGTTTTACCGGCGCTAAAACAAGTGATCCAATCGTTTATTGATGGCAAGAAACCTCCGACAAAACCTCCTGCCGTTGCTGAGTCCGAATTATGGTTTCACCCTACCATTTTTCAATGGCTGGGAAACGTCAAAAGGACCTTTATTTTAATTCTCGTTTCTTCCATTATCCAATTCTGAATTAATTTGCAGCAGTAATGCCAAGAGTATTAAGGATTCTCAATCGCCTGATCATCGGCGGCCCTTCGAAAAACGCGGTGTACTTAACAAGGTACATGCAACCTGATTTTGATACGATGCTTGTTATCGGTGGCAAAGAAGATCATGAACAGGATGCTGATTTTTTAGCGTTGGCAAATAATATTCAGACTACATGTATCCCTCAAATGAAGAGGGCCATTTCGCCGAAAGATGACTGGGCAGCCTATAATCAACTAAAAAAATTAATTAAAGAATTCAAACCTGATATTGTTCATACACATGCCGCAAAATCTGGTGCCCTGGGAAGATTAGCTGCCAAACATTCTAGCGTGCCTGTTATCGTTCATACTTTTCACGGTCATGTATTTCATTCTTATTTTAATTCATTAAAAACAAATTTTTTTATACGAGCAGAAAGATATCTTGGAGGGCTGAGTGATGCAATAATTGCGATCAGTGACGTGCAGAAAAAAGAATTGTCCGAGAAGTTTAAGATTGCCGCCGCTGAAAAATTCAAAGTAATACCACTTGGACTTGATCTCGATAGTTTTGCAATCGACACGAATGCCAAGCGAAATAAATTTAGAACTGAATTTGGATTGGATGATGAAACTGTCGCTATTGGAATTATCGGAAGATTGGTGCCGGTAAAAAATCATTCGCTTTTCTTAAAGGCAATAAAATACGTATCGAATAACTCCTCTGTCAAAATAAAAGCATTTATAATAGGGGATGGTGAAAGCCGGGCATCAATAGAAAAACTGGCGACGACTCTTGACGTAAAGTTTTCTCAACACACAGATACGGAACATGCTCATTCATTAATCTTCACGTCATGGAGAACAGATGTGGATTCTATTTGCGCTGGTCTTGATATTATTGCATTGACATCATTAAATGAAGGAACTCCTGTAAGTTTGATCGAAGCACAGGCTGCCGGAAAACCGATCGTATCAACAAGAGTTGGAGGCATAGCCGATGTAGTATTGGAAAACAGGACGGCCTTGCTTTCGGATATTACGGATGAAAAAGCCTATTGTAATAATCTATTGCAGTTGGTAAATGATGTCTCAATGCGGCAACGTTTCAGCAATGCAGGACAGGAATATGTAGTAAACAAATTCGGCTATCAAAGATTGGTAGCTGATATGAATAGCTTATATCTCAACTTACTGGATAAAAAGAATCACGGAAATAAAAAGTGACGTTTATGAAGCTGTGGGGAAAAAAAGATTCCGATACATTTAACTATGGTCTTCTTGGCGCAGACATGCATTCTCATATCATACCCGGTATAGATGATGGGTCGCCCGACCTGGAAACATCAATTAAATTAATAGAAGGATTAACAGAATTAGGGTTTAAAAAACTGATTACAACGCCGCATATCATGCAGGATATGTACCTTAACAATAGAGACGATATTTTAGAACGTTGCGAAGTTTTGAAAAATCATCTTGCCTCAGTAAAAATAAATGTAGAAATAGAAGCTGCTGCTGAATACTTTCTTGATGACAATTTGAAACGATTATTGGCAAACAAAGAACCTTTGCTGACTTTTGGTGATAATCTTGTGTTGGTAGAGTTTTCGATGGCAAGTGAGCCCATTGCTTTTAAAGAATTGCTTTTTGAAATGCAAATGCAAGACTATCAGCCGGTGATTGCACATCCGGAACGATATGTTTACCACGAAAGAAATAAAGAGTTTTTTGAGGAGCTAAAAAGTGCCGGTTATCTTTTTCAGCTAAATATA
>Ga0075429_100002014_pt1 | contig 16892 bp, 9 predicted proteins | sample RhiMetdeltSRZDD3_FD_75295 | JGI IMG/M metagenome (GOLD analysis project Ga0075429, IMG submission 75295) | Populus rhizosphere microbial communities from Tennessee, USA - Rhizosphere MetaG P. deltoides SRZDD3 | ecosystem: Host-associated > Plants > Roots > Rhizosphere > Soil | place: USA... | reverse complement strand
CACACACGGGTTCGGACGTGAACATCAACAACGCCTACAACGGCTTCGTCCCCGGCGGCGACCTCGGCCGGATCAGCTACGACGCGTACGACGTCAACTTCGTCGGCCGCCAGCACAACTTCGCGAACCCCAGGGTCACGGGCTTCGGCACGATCGGCTTCGGTTGGATGCTGACGCACCCGGAGCTCGTCACGCAGGCGAACAACTCGCTCGGCTCGAACACGCTGTTCGGGATCAACTTCGGCATGGGCGCGAACGTCGCCATGAACCCGAAGCTTGACCTTCGGCTCGAAGGCCGCTGGAAGATCACGGGCACGCACATCACGACGGGCACCTACACCTACTGTGACTACTGGGGCTACTGCTACGGGTACTCCTCGAGCTCGTACAACACCGGTGAACTCACCGCTGGCCTGACGTACAAGCTGGCCCGGTGATCCGCTGACCGAAGCATGGCCGCGAGGCTAGCACCCGACCGGTAGACCGTTGAGGGGCGGTGGCGTGAAGCCCCGCCCCTCTTTTCATGTAAGGAGACCCACAACGTGAAGCGACTCATGACGGCAAGTTCGGTCCTGCTGCTCGGCCTGGTCCTGGCCTCCTGTGGCGGATCCACGCAGTTGGTGGAGACGTGGGCCGAGCCGACGTACAAGCCCAAGCCCGCCCCCAAGGTGATGGTGGTGGCCCTGGGCGAGAACGAGCGGCGGGTCAAGTCGTTCGAGGACATCTTCGGGGGATATTTCACCGCCCGGAAGATCGAGCTGCTCAAGGGCAACGAGCTGCACGCGACCAATGTCCCCGATGTCGAGGCGTTCAAGAAGATCGTGCACGACTCCGGCGCCGACCTGTGCGTCATCACCAAGCTCGTGGACATCACCGACGAGACGGTCTATCACCCCGGCACGACGTCATACGTCCCGGTCACCGGCTATTACGGCATGGGCTACTACTACCAGTCGTCCTACGCGATGGTGAACGACCCCGGTTATATCTCGACCTCCAAGGTCTACAAGATCGAGACGAACGTCTACGACGTGGCCACCGAGAAGCTGGTCTGGAGCGGGCTCTCCAAGACGACGGACCCCGCGGACTTCGAAGACGGCGTGAACTCGTTCGCCGCCGTCGTGGTCGGCGACCTGGTGACGAGGAAGCTCGTACCCTAAGTCGTGAACGAGCAGTCGCTGGAACCTGAACGGCCGGTGCGGGACGTGACCCGCACCGGCCGTTCTGCTTGCCGACGGCTGACGCTACTTGAGGGTGTAGCCCTTGGACTCCAGGCACAGCGTCATGCCCTTCTTCACCGCATCGAGCTTGGCCTTGTTCTCGGCGTCGGCCTTGGCCTTGGCCTTCGCCTGTGCTGCGGCCAGTGCAACTATAAGTGCAATAAGCCGTTGAAAGCCGGGGTTCACATTGTGGTGCAAGCTCGGCCTGCCCCAGGCGCCGCCCGCTCGGTGCACCTGGACATCCGCTCGCCGTCGAGCCTTGGCCGCGCGCTCAGAACGAAGACTGCAGATACAGCGTCGCTCCCACGATGCCGTAGCTGAAACGGGCGGTGAAGTCCTCGGTGGTGTAGCGCGGAAGTTCGACGCTCACCGTCTCGAAGCCTGCGCCGAGCCCCCAGTTGGGCCTGACGAAATAGTGGTAGCGCAACGTGCTCTCGAGCATCGCGCCTCGGATGTCCGAGGTCTCCAATCCGATGAAGCGGTGGAAAGCCGCGATCCGGTTTCGCGCGTTCACGTCCCACTCCACCTGGAAGCCCACCATCGGGACGGGAAGCTTGACCTTGGAATCGCGCGACCGCGTCCCGGTGACGACCTGCCCGTTCTGGTCGGTGATGTTGCCGGAGCCGGTCATCCCCGCGCGGAGCAGCGTCTGCGTGATGCCGGCCGAGACCGAGATCCGGACGGGGGCCATCTGCAGCAGGTCGCGGCGATAGGCCAGGTAGAAGAACCGCGACGCGAACGACGCCTCGACCTCCGCTCCCGCATGGAACGTGTACTCGCCGAACTGGACGTCCCGATCCACGATCACCCTGTTCGTACGCTCGAGATTCAGGTAACCCAGGTCCAGGTAGTTCCGGTCGGCGTACTTCCACGTTCCCTGAAGCTCGAGGAACTGCTCGTGCACGGGGATGTCGAAGAGATCCTCGAATACGAGTGAGGCCCCGGTGCCGCCGCCAGGAGGACCAAGGCTGACCTGCGTGTCGATCGAGGAAAGGTTCCCGGCCAGGCTGAACTGGAATCGGTGCGCCGAGTCGGGGAACGCCTGGGCCTGCGCGATCGCGGGGGCCAGCGACAGGCCCGCGAGGACGAGAAGGTGCAGCGGTATGCGTCGGATCGACTTCACGGTTCCATCCTGGAGGACAGGGGTGGGTGGAGCCGGTGCTCCGCTCGGAGCGGGTCGCGGGATCGACTCGGGATCAACCAGACGCGTTTTAGACTAGCCAGTCCACGAGTGGGGGTCGAACTGGCGGCCGGGGTCGCCCTGCTCATGGTCATCCACCCCGGTGCTCGGCCGCTTGGCGTGAGCGTCCCGCGCGGTGTACTGACCTGCTAGCCTGCCGGCGACATCCTTGGCACCGCTCACCGGAGACGATCCCTTCTCCTGACCCCGGGAGTCTCGTCGTGCGCTCGAGAGTGGTCGTGTCGATTTCCGTGCTCGCGGTGCTGCTGATCGGAGCCGTCGGCTGGTACTACTCCGACCTCATCCTCGGTCCGGACGCGCCCAAGCCCTACTCGGGCCAGCGCATCCTCGCTCGCACCGACTCCACGATCACGCTGGCCCCGACGCCGAAGGCGCGGCGTCCGGGGTACTGGGCGATCCAATGGCCGGGGGGCCATGGCCACATCGGCCCGCTGATCTCGGTGGAGCCCGATCGCGTGGTGACGCGATTCGAACTGGCGAAGGGCTCGTTGCCCGGCAGTGACTCGCGCCTCGCGGGCTTCGCGACGGAGTCCGACCCGAGCTCGTGGCTCGGCCACGTGTTCGAGCAGCGGACCATCCCGTCGCGCGTGGGCGCACTCCCCAGTTGGTTCGTGCCGGGGATCGACTCCACGTGGGCGGTGTTCGTGCACGGTCGCGCCGCGACGCGCGCCGAGGTGCTGCGCATGCTCCCGGCTTATACCGCACTCGGGCTTCCGTGCCTCGTCATCTCGTACCGGAACGATGCCGACGGTCCCACGGTGTCGGGTGGCGGCTACCGGTTGGGTGCGAGCGAATGGCAGGACCTGGAGGACGCCGTGCGCTACGCGCAGGCACACGGAGCGAAGGACGTGGTCGTGGTGGGCTGCAGCATGGGCGGTGCGATCGTGGCGCAGTACCTGAGGCGCTCCACCGAGCGTGCCGTCACGCGCGCGGCGGTGCTGGACGCGCCGGCGCTCGATTGGAAGGTGATCCTGGCGCTGGAGGGCCGGCGCCGGAGTGTCCCGGGGCTGGTCACGGATTGGGGCCGGGTCGTGGCCAGCCTGCGCAGCGGCCTCGACTGGGGCGACCTCTCGCAGTCGCGCCATGCCGCGGAGTTCTCGACGCCCATGCTGGTGCTGCACGGCGAAGCCGACGACATCGTGCCCGTGGAACTGAGCCGCGCATTCGCAGCGGTCCGGCCGGATCTGGTCACGCTGCACGTTACCCCCGGCGCAGGCCACGTGGAGTCCGCCAACGTGGACCCGGAAGGCTACGCCTCCACGATCGCGCGCTGGTTGCACGAACGCGGCATCGGGATGGCCGAGCGCTGAGGGCGAGACGCACGGGTGTGGCGCTGGAGCAAAGGCCCCTTTCGAACGCTCCACGGGCCCGGGCTGCTCAACCGGAATCCCCCACGCTTGATACGATGCAGGGCCAGACCGCCATCGCCCGGTGTTCCCGGACAGCGGCCCCACCCTCCACCTCGACCGGGAAGGCTTCCGAACGTGACGGAGTCCCCGCCCCCAGGCGCGCCCCCGCGGCCTGCTCGAACGCCAGGTCCGTGGCTTCGCCGCGGAGCCCTGGCGCTGGGCGTGGGTTTTGCGCTGTTCGTCACGTTCGTCTTCGCGCTGCGCGTACCTGCGTTCGGGACCGCGGTCGCGAATCTCGCGCTGGGCCGCATCGAGCCGATCCCCGGTGCGGTGTTCTCGGTGCGCGAGGCCCGGGGTGACTGGCTCACGAACCTGGAAGCACGCGGCCTTCGCTTGACGGGCGGCGGACTCACCTACCTGGTGGCCGACACGCTGCGACTTCGTTACCGGCTGTGGCCGCTGCTGAGTGCCCGGCTCGAGATCGGTTCGGCCGAGCTCGCCGGCGTGACGGTGGATCCGCGACTCTTCAAGCTCAAACGGCCCCCGCCCGCGACACCGCCTCGTCGCTTCACGCTGGACGACATCCTGCGCGGTCGCTTCTACGCGGGGCCGAAGCTCAGCATCGGGCGCATGCTCGTGCGCGACGTACGGGGCACCGGCGAGACACCCGAGACATCCCTGTTGGCGGGCTTCGCGGATTCCTCCGTGCGCGCGATGAGCCTGAGGCTCGAGGCGCACGACATCTCGCTCGGTGGCGGCTTCGCGTTCGCGCTGGATACGCTCGTCATGCGGCTGCGTCCGGTGCGCAGCGAAGACGATCGGCTGACACTGACCACGCACGCCTCACTCCGGGACGGACGACTGGAACTGGCCGAGCTGCGGCTCTCCTCCCCCTTGACGGACGTGCGCGTGCAGGGCGCGCTGGAGTACAGCCGGGCCCTCGCTCGCCCCGACGTCTGGCTGACCGCGGACGCGTCGCCGCTCGACCTCGCGGACTTGTCCCCGTTCACCGGGACGCCGGACTCGGGGGCCGGAGCGCTGGAGGGCTCGGTCCGAGCCCGGATCGAACTCCGTGGCAGCTCCCTGGACAGCGTCTCGGGCACGATCCGGGCTGACCTCCCGCGGGGGCGAGTCGTGGCCACGGAGCTGGCTCGAGCGCGGCTCGAAGCGACACTGGAACTCGGCCTCGCCGACGTCACACTGGACGCGACGGTGGAGGGCGCGCCATTGGCGGTGCGCGGCTGGGTGCGCCCGCTCGACTCGCGCCCGGCGTTCGACATTCGCGCCGACACCCCTCGGTTGCCGGCGCGACTGGCAGGGCTCGCCTGGTGGCCGGACCTGGCGCGCCGCGCTCCGTTCGCGATCAGCCTGCGCGCCACAGGCCACGGCTACCGCGCCACGGTGGCGGACCTCGAGGGCAGCGCGCGAGGCGACGCCGGGGACGTGGAACTGCTGGGCCACATCGACCGAAGCCAGGACTTCGTCTGGAAAGTCCGCCGGCTGGCGGTGACGGAACTCGACCTGGCCCGCGTGGCAGGGACCGCGGTCGAGAGCCGTGTGTCGGGAGTGTTGAGTGCGAGCGGCGCCAGCGGACCTCGTGGCCGGAACCAGGCCCGGGTCACACTCGACGTCGGCGCGTCGAACTACGGTCGCTGGAACGTGTCTTCCGGCCAGGTGCGCGCCACGCTCGACGAGCGTGGCGGCGGCGCCAGCCTGGCGCTCGCCTCGGAGCAGGGCTCGGTCCAGGTGGACACGCTGTCATGGCGGCTGGACGGTGCTTCCGCGTTTCACGTGCGCGGCGCGCGCGTCCGCGTGGGCGATCTCGCGGCGACCTCCGGCGCGTCGGGTCTCCAAGGCACGCTCGAAGCCGCCGTGGAACTCGAAGGTAACGGGCTTGCCAAGTTGATTCCGTTGCGCGGTGGAACACGCGCGCTTCGTGACGCCGGCGTGCGTGCGCAGGGACGCGTCACGGTCGCACCGTCGAGGTTCCGCGGCCGCGAGGTGAAGGGCGGCGTGATCAACCTCTCGCTCGCTCGCGGGCAGGTCACGCTCACCGGCGCGCTCGAGTCCGATGCGGGACGAATCGCGCTGGAGGCGGAATCGCGGCCGTTCGACGACGAGCCACGACACCGGCTGCGGCGCCTGCGGTTCGATGGCGTGGATCTCGGCGCGTGGCTCCGGAACAAGGGCCTGCGCTCGAACCTGGGCGGCACGCTCACGGCCGACGCGCACGGCCTCGGGCCGGGAGGACCGTCGAGCGGGACCGAGCCGAGTTGGAGCGTCGGGCTGGATCTGGATCGCGCCCACATCGGCCCGCTCGCGTACGAGAAGGGTGAGTGGCGTGCCGAGGGTCACGGAGCGGTCTCCCATCTGGACGGACGGCTCGACGTCGCGGGCGGTGCGATCCAGTTGCTCGCCGACCTGCGTGAGGCCGGGGAGCAGTCCGTCTCGAGTGCTCGGCTCGAGATCCCATTCGCCGTGCTGCCGCCGCTGTTGGGGCGCGACACGTTGAGTGCCGACGGAACGCTGAACCTGACGCTCGAGGCCTCCGGCTCACCGCGTGATCCTCGCGCCATGCTCGCGTCGGGCGAGCTCCGCGCGCGCGGGTCCGTCGAGCGCGCCAACGTGGACTCGCTGCGGCTCGGCTTCCACCTGGAGCGCGGGATGGTCACCGTGGACACGCTGATCCTCCGCTCCGACGTGGCGGCCGCGCGCGCGAGTGGGCGCCTGGCGCTGACCGACCCGCCCGACCGTGCACAGGCCGAACCGGCGGCTCTGCTTCATGCCGACGTCGAGATCCGCGACCCGTCCCGGTTGGCACCGCTCCTGGGTGCGGACTCGCTCTCGCTGGGATCGGGCACGCTCGTGCTCGAGGTCTCGGGCCCGGTGCGCGACCGTGGCTTCATGTTCCGATCCGACCTGCGAACGCTGGTGTGGAACGACACGCGGGCGAAGCGCGCGATCGCCTCGGTCAAGGGGCGGATCCAACACGCACGCGTTCAGGATGCGTCGGTCCGGGTCGAGGCGGACTGGGTGACGGTGGGTGCCCTGCGCATTCCATCGGCACGGCTCGACGTCACGGGGGACTCGCAGCGAATGAACTGGCGTGGGGGCGCCACGTTCCGCGAGCGGGACTCGCTGTCGATGGCCGGGAATTTCGAGCCGGATTCGAGCGGCTGGAAACTGCGCCTCGACCGGATGGACCTGGTCGGCGATTCCACGAGTTGGCACCTCGCCCACCCCGCCCATCTGCGCGTGCGCGAGCAGCGCTTCGAGGTGGACGGCTTCGAGGCCGTCTCCAGGCAGGGTCGGTTGATGGCGAAGGGCGTCCTGGACCGAGCCGGCATGCAGGACTTCCATCTCGAGTTGCGGGACGTCGGACTGGCCGTGCTGTCTTCGTGGAAGGGGCTCGGCGACCTGCGGGGCGCGCTCGCCGGCAGACTCGACGTGAGCGGGCCCGCGGCCCAGCCGCGGGCCAAGGGTGGCCTTCGTGCGACGCTCGAGGCGCGCGGCCGGTCGGTGGGCGCGTTGGGCGCGGAGTTCGACTGGACGCACCAGGGCTTCGACCTGGCCAGCGACTACACGACGCCCGAGCGCGACTCCATCGTGCTCGCCGGCCATCTCCCGATCGCATTCAACCTGGTGGCTCCGGAGCCAGGCCAGCCCCGGAAGCCGAGGATCAGCGGCGAGCAGACCGAGATCCGCCTGCGCGCGAGCCAGTTCCCGTTGGCCTCGCTCCAGCCGCTGCTCGCGGCCGCCGGCGTTGGCGCGCTTGCAGGAACGCTCGACATGGACCTGCGTCTCTCGGGTCGCGCCTCGGCGCTCAGGGGTGACGGTTCGGCCTCGATCGCGGGCGGGCGTCTCGACCTGCCCTCGCTGGGTGGGAAGTACAGCGAGCTCAAGCTCCGCGCGAGCCTGAATGGCGACCGGCTGGTCCTGGAGGAGTTCCACACGCTCGCCGGCAAGGGACGCTTCGATGCCAACGGCTCGCTGCGCATCGTGAGCCTCACGCGCGCCGAACCCGATCTGACGTTCAAGGCCGATCGCGCGCTGCTCATGGACACCAAGGCGCTGACCATGCTGGCGTCTGGCGAGGTGCGTCTCGGCGGGACCCTGGGCGAGCCCACGCTGAAGGGACGCCTGCGCTTCGGCGGCAGCCAACTTCTGATCGCGGCGGAGACACTCGCCGATCCCGGTGCCAAGGCGGTGATCGCGCTCTCCCCCGAGGATCTTCGCACGCTCGAGGAGACGTTCACGTACATCGAGGTCAGCACACCCGACCCGCTGTTGGGCCTCTACGACGCGTCCGATCTCGACCTGACGATCGTCCTCGATCGCAACAATTGGATCCGGCAGTCCGCGGAGCCGAGGCTCTCGGTGGAGGTCTTCGGCGAGGTGCGGATGCAGAAGCGGCCAGGCGCCGAACCGCTGTTGGTCGGCAAACTGGAGCCGCTTCCGGGGCGAGGCTACCTCGAGCAGTTCGGCAGGTCGTTCGCACTCACCGGCGGCGAGGTGCTGCTGAATGGCCCGATGTCGTCGCACACGCTGGACCTCCGTGCCCAGTACCCCTCCGAGCGCGATGCCATGTCGCGCGAGGGCAACGACGTGGTGGTGCATCTCGACCTGCAGGGAACGTTGGAGAAGATGCGGCTGGTGTTCTCGTCCGAGCCGCCGCTGTCCGAGACCGAGATCATCACGTTCATCGCCACCGGCCGCTCCCCCACCACCCGCACCGGTCAGTCCCAGGATATGGGCGCCGGGGCCGCCAATCTCGGCGTGGACATGGGGATGGCCATGGTCTCCGGGGCGCTCGAAGACGCCGCCAAGGGTTCGGTGGGCCTCGACGTGCTCAAGGTGGGCTACGACGGTATCCAGGGTACGACGCTGATCGCGGGGCGGTACGTCGCCCCGCAGCTGTACGTGGGATTCCGACAGCCGCTCCAGACCATGAACACCAACACCACGAACCTAGACGAGAGTGCGGATACCAAGGTCGAACTGGAATATGCCGCGTATCGGTGGCTGGTGTTGAACGTGCAGGGGGAGTCTTCGTTCATCCGCTCCTACCTGAGGTTCCGCCGTGAGTACTGAGCCGACGCACTCGGGCCGCGGTGGCGCGCGCTGGCGCGTGGCCGCAGCGCTGCTGGTGCTCGCGTTCTCCGCCGCGGCGATGCCCGCGGCTGCTCAGGTGCGCGTGAACGCGGGCACGCAGGTGAAGTCGATCCGTTTCCGTGGCGCCAGGGCGGTCCCGGAATCGCAGCTGCGCGAGATCCTCCAGACCCGCGACCGCGGACGCTTCTTCTCGGTGCGTTCCGGCTTCGCCGTGTTGCCGTTCATCGGCCCGCCGGCGAAGCGCCCATTCACCGCGATCGAGCTGCAACGGGACGTCGTGCGACTGCGTCAGCGCTACCGCGACGCCGGATTCCTCGAAGCCCGCGTGCGTTACGAGGTACAGGCGGACGAAGCGAAGAACCTGCTCAGGATCGAGTTCGTGATCGAGGAGGGCCGTGCGGTGCGCGTCGCGCAGGTGACGGTCGCGGGCCCGGACAGCACGAACCCGCCGCCGGTCCCCGAAGGACAAGAGCACAGTTGGCGTTCCGTCGAGGGCACCGTGCTCGGCCTACGCGGACACCGGCTCGAGGTGGCGGAGGTCCGAGAGGATCAGAAGCGACTCCGGACCTGGTGGCTCAACCGGGGCTACCCCGCGGCCAACACCCGGGTCACGGTCGACGTGGACAGCGTGCGCGGAGAGGCACACGTGCACCACGTCGTGGACCCGGGCGCACCGGCGCGGTTCGGGCCGGTCACCATCGGGGACAGCGCGTCGCTCCCCGAGCCGGTCATCCGCCGCGAGTTGCCGTTCCAGGAGGGCGACCCCTACTCGGCCGCCGCGCTGGATGAGGGGCGCACCGAGCTCCAGGAACTCGAGATCGTGCGCAGCGCCAGCTTCGAGTTGCCCTCCCCGACCGCGGAGCCGGCTGCTCCCGGCGGCGAGGGCCCGGTGGTTCCCGTGCGCGTGAACCTGTTCGAAGCCAAGCGCCGCCAGATCGGCGGCGATGTGGGCTACGGCTCGGACCTGGGCTTCACGACCGAGGCCCGCTGGGTGCACCGCAACTTCACGGGGTCGGCACGCACGCTCACGTTCTCGGCCCTGGCGCAGACCGGCTGGCTCGCGCTGGTGGAGGATCCCGACAAGCGTTATCGCGCCTCGGTGTCGTTCCTGCAACCGTATCTGTTCTATCGCCGGTTCTCGGGCGTGCTGTCGCCGTTCGTCGAGAAGCGCGACGACATCTACGACCGTTCGCTCGAATACGGCACCAACGCCACGTTCATCTACCGCGCCACCGCGTTCCGCTCGGCATCGCTGGACTACCGGATCTCGCGACGGCAGGTCTATGAATACCAGATCGAGAACTTCACCGACGGGAGCGTGGACCTGCTCACGTTGCTCTCACTCGCGGCGAAGGGCGTACTCGACTCGCTCGGCACCATCATCGAGAACAGCACGTTCACGGCCAGCGCTCGCCTCGGCGCTCTCGACCAGACGGTCGACCCCCGCAAGGGCATCCTGTTCACGCCGGCCATCCAGGTGACGGCGCCGTCCGCGCTCAGCACCACGCAGTATTGGAAGGTGGACGGCACGCTCCAGGGATACCTTCCGATCGGTCGGCATGGCCGCATCACCGGCCGCATCGGCGGCGGGAACCTGCGCCCGTTCGGCAAGAGCCTGCCGTCGGCCAGCGAGGACCCCGCGGTGAAGTTCCTCCAGCTGCGCGACGTGTTGCTCACCGCGGGTGGCAGTGACGACGTGCGCGGCTGGGGCTGGAGGTTGCTCGGCCCCAAATTCCCCGACATCCGGTTCGTGGACTCCAGCGGTACCAACGTGCTCGAGGCGGATGGCTACGTGCCCGTGGGCGGGTTCGCGCGAACGACCTTCTCGGTGGAACTGCGCATGCCACTGCCGGCCCTGGGGAAGCACGTGGGCGCGCACACGTTCCTCGACGGCGGCCGTGTGTGGACCGATGACGCCCGCTTCGACAATGATGGCGACCTGTACGGGGACGAGCAGTGGTTCTATGCCACCGGCGCGGGACTCGACGTGCACACACCGGTGGGGCCCATCCGGCTGAGCCTGGGTTACAAGCTCAACCCGTCCGTGACCGACCTCGCGGATTCGAAGGACATCCTCGACGCTTCGCTCTCGGGGCGGCCGCTCAGCGACCTGCCGCGGCACCAGTCCCGCCGCTGGCAATTGCACCTGTCCTTCGGAACGGGGTTCTGAATCGACGTGGGTCAGGCCTAGGAGACGCCCGGCATCGCGCGCTTCGGCTCCCGGGAAGCGAGGCCTGGAGTCGGTCGCCGCTGTGGGACGTTGACCCGTGTGGTCACCGCGCGAGCGCGTGCCCCGTCGCCTACCCGACACGCCGAGAGCTGGACACACAGCCTCGGCACCGGTCTTCGGCGCACTCGGGGCGCCCGTGTGCGCGCACCCGCCACCGCGGATCCTGCACGCAGGGCGCACGCACGGAGCTCAGCCTCGAGCGGCTCGCTCCAGCTCGGCGATGTCGAACTTCACCATCTTGAGCATCGCCTGCATGACACGCCCGCTCTTCGCCCGGTCGGGGTCGCTCATCAGGCGTCCGAGGGCCGCCGGGACCACCTGCCACGAGAGCCCGAAGCGGTCCTTGAGCCAGCCGCAGGCCTGGGCCTTCCCGCCCTCGAGCAGCCGGTCCCAGACGGTGTCGAGTTCAGCCTGCGTCTCGCACGGCACGACGAACGACACCGCCTCGGTGAACGAGAAGCGAGGCCCGCCGTTGAGCGCGGTGAAGCGCTGGCCATCCAGTTCGAACGTCACCGTCATGACCTGGCCCGCGGGTGCCGGACCCCCCTCCGCATAGCGCGACGTGTTCAGGATCCTGGAGTTCGGGAAGATCGAGCAGTAGAGCTCGGCTGCTTCCTCCGCCTGCGTGTCGAACCAGAGGAATGGGGAGATGCCGGGCATGGCTGGCCCCCTTGGGTCAGGTCACGTCGTGAGTCCGTGGTCCGCTCAGCGCTGGAATGCGTAGGAGATCTTGGCAAACGTCTGCTGGCTGTTCTTCTCCATGTCGCCACTCTGGTCACTGAACGTGCTCAGGTCACCGTATCCCAGGTAGAACACGGTCTGCCAGTTGAGCTTGTACGCGAACAGGGCCGACAGGCTCATGTCCGCGCTCTTCGCGGGGACCGGGTCCGGGTACAGCACGGGGTCGTAGAGCGACGGATCCCGCTCGGTCTGCACGTACTGGGCGATCAGCCGGATGAACGTGCGCGCGTTGATCATGTACACACCACGCAGCCGCTCGACCTGTGCGGTGAACAGCCGCCCCTCTCCCGCCGCTCCGGCATCGACGTCCAGCCAGCGCACGCTCGCGTTGGCGGTGAGCGTGGTGTGGATCTCGGGTCGCCAGGTGCCGGCGAACGTCAGGTTCGTGCCGGTGCCCTCTCGGGCGTTCGCGAAGTCGATCTCCTGACCGGTCAGGATCGTCAGGGACAGGTTCCCGAATGCTCGTGTCGGGCTGGCCTCCAGGATCAGGCGCGGCCGCACCCGCTGCAGCATCTCGCTGCCCACCAGGAACTCATCGGCAGCCATGACCAGTTGCATGAAGCTCGAGAGCTTGCCGTCGGCCCCGACGCCGGCGAGGGCATGCCGCGTGAGCGTCGTGCCGTCCTGCTGCTCGTCGAGATAGCCTTCCCCGAAGATGCGGATGCGGCTGTAGAAGATCTTCTCGGGCCGGAACGTGTAGCCCAGCTGAGCGTAGTACTCGCGAAAGCCCACCTGGGGGATGAACCCGTTGTCGGCGCGGAACTCGGGCCCCAGGGCCTGCGTCTCCAGGTACCAATCCACTTTGGGTGTGCTGTGCGACCAGTTCACCTTGTAGGCTTCGTCCGAGAGCTTGCGCCCGTCCCATTCGCCGGCGAGATCGGGACGGTTCGGCGTTAGGCTGGCGCTCCACAGCATCTGGCCGGTGAACGTGTCGGTCGTTCGCGGCCGCCATTGGAAGTCGGGACCGAACACGCGGTTGTAGGCACCGCCCTCGATCTCGCGAAATGTGCCGAGCGCGCTCACGAACGACTGGCCGAAGTCCCGCCGGAAGCGCGCCGTGCCGACCCCGGACTCGAAGTCCTGGTCGGCGAAGCTCGAGCCCTGGGGCCCCGGGATGATGACCGTGCCCCCTCCCGCGTCGCGGGTGACGAGCCCGGTGAACGACGTGCTGCCCGCGCGACCGGTGGCGCGCAAGCCTGCCACGGGGTCGGTGACCGTGCGTGTGTAGACCGCCTGGAACGGTGTCGCCAGCAGGTCCACGCCCTCCAGGAAGAAGCTCCGCTTCTCGGGGTAGAACAGCGCGAATCGCTCGTTCGCGGAGATCTGCGCGACATCGGCTTCGAGCTGGGAGAAGTCGGGCTTCACCGTGGCATCCACGGCCAGGCCCGAGAGCGGGCTCCACTTCACGTCCACGCCCACTCGCGACTCGAGGTCCTCGGCCTGGAGCGGGGACCCCAGCCCGTTGGCCGCCGACCACGAGCGCTCCGTGGTGGCGAACGGAGCGACCACCAGGTGCGAACCGTGCGGCAGCTCATCGAGCCCCGTCAGCTTGCTGGAGTTGCAGATGAAGCAGCTCACGTCGCGCGGGAGCTTGGCCGAGAAGAACTGGTAGTGCCGCTCGCGCGGATAGTTCCGGTAGAGCAGGATCCCCCACGTGGGAGCTGGCGTGTTCGAGTAGCGCAGCGACGAGAACGGCACGCGGATCTCGAGCGTCCAGCCGTCGGCGCTCACCTTGCCGGCGGTGTCCCAGAACCAGTCGGGGGCGTTGTCCTCGCCCGAGACATCGCTGGAGATGGCGTCGTACTGCAGCCCGTTCGCATTGGCGAGGAACATCTGGGCCGTCTTCCCGTCATTGCGGCTGTCCACGATGATGCCGCCGTAGTCCGTCGTGCCGGAGAGCGCATCGTGGTCCCCGAGCGGCGCCCGGATGAGACGAGGCTGCGGGTCCGCGAAGCGGAACGCGGCGTAGAGGTACTTGTCGTCGTAGGCGAGGTAGCCGACGTTCCCCACCTGGGGCTCCACGCTGTCTCCGACGCGCGTCTCGTACCAGGTGGAAACACCGTCGATCCCCTGCCAGCCGGCATCGTCCAGCACGCCATCGATGACGATGGGGCCGGCGGCCCGCTTGATCGTGAGCGGCGGGCCCGGGACGGGATCCGCGGCCTTCGCGACGCCGGCGACCGCCGCCAGCGGAAGCAGCGCGAACGCGAGCCGGGCGGCCGTGATACAGCGGATCCAGTTCCCGTCGGACATCCAGGCGAATGCGGCGTGGGTCATCGGCGGCGTCTCCGGGGATGGGCGGATCCCGTGGCGAGTGGGGCCGCGCACGATCGCGGCGGTGACCTGAGGCGACGGCACGCAGGTTAGGGCGTGGTCCAGCCACGATGCGCCGCTCTCGTTCCGACCGTGGCCGACCGCGGGCCCAGCGCCCGTACCGGGCTGCCGAGCGCGACCGCCTAACGCAGCAGGACAGCCTTCGTCGTGCGCGTGGAGTGGCCGTCCGTGAGCGTGATCAGGTACACGCCGGTGGGCAGGCGGTGCTCGGCGTCCAGGTCCACGACGTGATCGCCGGCTCCGAGCACGCCGACGTTGTAGACCGACACCCGTCGTCCGGTGACATCGAACAGCTCCAGCGCCGCCGGTCGCGCCGAGGGGAGCGCAAAGCGCAGGATCAGTCCCTCGCGCGACGGGTTCGGGCGGGGTGGCGAGAGCCGCAGCTCGCGCACGTCCGGGGTCTCCGGCGCGTCCAGCAGCGCGCCGGCACGCGCATCCACGACGTAGGACTGCACCTGGGCCGGCTGCGTGCATGGAGCCGGCGTCTGGTCGCACCAGTCGCTGTTGATGAGGACCCGCCTGCCGTCCGGCGACGGCACGGCTTGCACCTGGGCTTCGTAGAACGACTGCGTGCTGTGGTAGTGCGCGAAGCGCTGGACTTCGCCGCTCCCGTCCATCTTCACCGCCACGACCTCACCGAAGAAGCGCGAGCCTGCTTCCGACGGATGCCCCGAGTACGTGACGTAGAACCACCCCGGCCGGTCGATGTTGCGAGCGGAACCATGCCAGTAGGGCGGCTCGTTCTCGGGGTCCGACAACGCGGTCACCTTCCCGTCGCGGAGCCTGACCTTCAGGACCCGTCCGAGCGGGGATCCCGGGCAGGCGCGCCCGCCCATGATGACCTCCTCGTTGTTGTCGAACGGGTCGTACGCCATGTCCCCATGCTTCAACGGGAAGATCCAGCCGTTCGGGCGGGCGGCGAAGGAGCCGCAGCGCAGCGAGCTGTCGGCCATGTTCTGCACGTGGATGCTGAGGTCGTCCTCGATCTTGAAGATGCGGCGCAGGTCGCACAGCGTGTCGCACAAGAGTTGGCCGAGTCGGGGCTGCCCCTTGTACTTGTAGTCGATGTACTTCCCGGACGGCGACAGTGCAACGTGGCTCATCTGGCCGACTCCCGGCTGGGCCACGTCGAGCGTGCACGGGGGCACCGTGAACACCGGGCCGATCCTCAGGTTCGGGTAGGGCGCATGCGGCGGCTGCGGATCCATGTCGACGACGACCATCTGGGAATCGTTGGCGATGACGGCGTATCGCCCATCCTCGGAAGGGTTGCCCTCACCCGAACCGATCCCGTAGCCGGCAACGATCGGCAGTGGCCAGCTGCGCGTCTTCGTGCAGGTGGTGACGTCGAACCACATGAGCTCCGTGCCGGCCTCGTTGACGTTGATCTGCTCGTTGCGGTGCGCCGTGAGCGGGTGCCAGCGCCAGTCGTAACGGTCGTAGTTCACACACGGCAGGTGGCGCGGCAGGTAGTTGCCGCCGCCGAGGATGATGCCGCTCGCGTTCGACGAGCCGCCGTTGTTGTCGAGCTCGAGCAGCAGCATCGCCGAGTTCCAGGGCTGCTGTGAGGAGTAGTTGTGCCGCACGACCGGCCCCCACAGCGCGGGCAGTCCATTCACGGCACTGCCGGGAACCCCCGAGATGCGCGTGATCGCCGTGCCGAACGTGGGTTCGGCCATCTTCTCGAGGTAGCCGGGTTGCTTGACCAGGGGAATCGAGAACACCGCCTGCGAATCGGTCACCATCTCGATGAAGCCCGGATAGTTCACCGCGCGCGCCGGCTCGCTCGCGACCGCCAGCAGCAGGCACGCTTGCAAGACAGCGCCCAGCACCGGTACCGCGCGGGGCAACGGCCAAGCGCGCCGAGCGGCGGGGATCGCCATGGCCAGGCGGCCATCCGTGAGCGGCCGGGCCCGAGGAATTGCCGGGGCCAGGTGAAGGGTCATGTGATCCCAGGGGGTGACATCGGGCGGGAGCATCGGGGACGGGGTGGTTACAGGGTGGAAACACGACTGTCCCTTCGCCGTCCGCCGCAAAGTGTAAGGTTCCCACAACACATCTGCACCATGAATCGCAATTCGTCATGCGGATATTCAGTGACATCGAACATCGGTATGCCTGACCTGACGGGCCCGAGCCGGGACACGCACGGCGACCAGCGGGGAAGCGTTCGGTCGTCTCCGACCGCGGTACTCCAGGGCCCGGGCTACTGCTTGCCGAGCAGGTGGAGCACGCCGACCGTGAGCTGCGGCGCGTACGTGATCGCCAGCGTGCCGATGCCGAGGATCACCAGGAACGGCACCACATGCCGGTACAGTTCCGGCAGCGGCTTGCCGAATCGCGAGGACGACAAGAACAGGTTGAGCCCCGCGGGCGGGAACAGGAAGCCGAGTTCCAGGTTGGCGAGGAACACCACACCCAGGTGAACGGGGTCCACGCCGAACGCCGCGCCGATCGGAGCGACGAGCGGAGCCAGGATGACGATCGCCGAGTAGATCTCGAGCACGCTGCCGAGCACCAGCAGCACCAGGTTCAGCACCAGCAGGAAGACGGCCTGCGAGTGGATGTGCGTGCGCACGAAGGTCAGCAGTTGATCCGGGATCTGCGCGTCCACGAGCCAGCTGGTGAGGCCGAGTGCGCTCGACAGCAGGATGAGCACCGCGCCGCACAGCACGCTCGCCTTGACGAGCACGCGGGGAAGCTCC
>Ga0075429_100002013_pt1 | contig 16893 bp, 15 predicted proteins | sample RhiMetdeltSRZDD3_FD_75295 | JGI IMG/M metagenome (GOLD analysis project Ga0075429, IMG submission 75295) | Populus rhizosphere microbial communities from Tennessee, USA - Rhizosphere MetaG P. deltoides SRZDD3 | ecosystem: Host-associated > Plants > Roots > Rhizosphere > Soil | place: USA... | reverse complement strand
CAAAGATACCTGGGGGCATTATACGTGGTGCTTAAAAAATAACGGCGAGTTAGTAAAAGAAATAAAACCGACTCAAGGGTTTTTAACGAACTATAGTTTTGTAAGAGATTCAGCCGGAAATATGTATTGGGTGGAAAGATTTACTACTTCAAGGATCATGAAAAAAAACAAGAGTGGGGAAATAACAAAGATCACTGAAGGCAAATTTGGATTTATTGGCTGGTTGTTCGCTGCTAAAAATGGAACTTTATATTTTACTGAAAATAATAAGCTTCACAAGTTATCGCCTGATCGCAAATCCGATAGCTATCGGATCGAAACTTTAGCCGAGAACTTAGGTAGCCGCTCGGCAGATTTTAATGTAATGGGTCGCAATTATACCAGCTATGGTATTTGGACAGATGCAGCAGAAAATATCTATCTCGCTATGATAGATTCAAAAAAAGTGATCAGGATCGGCGCTGACGGAAAACCAGAAACAATCCTGGGTACTAATTCCCTTTGGCTGGTTTGCAGCGGTATATTTGATGATAACGGAAACTTGTGGGTGCTTGAAAATTCTCCAACGAATGATGTAAGAGCCCGAAAAATAAGCAAACAGGAATTAGCAAGAGAAAGTATTGTAAACGATGCTACAACCAAGACTCACGTACTGGTCACTATCATTGCAGGAATTGCAATTGTGTTTTTATTTTTTATTGCAAAATTTATCCTGGTTAAAAGAAAACAAAAACTTCATGTCGCTATATAATTTTTTATGATGTACTTTTTATCATTCTTGTTATCGTGGCTGTGCGGGATGCTCGTCATCCTGATCACTGCCTTTTATTCTTATGAACAGTTTAGCATAATCGACATCACCAGTTTTGCGGTCATGACCTTTGTTAGTTTTATTGTCATATTCCTTGTCATTTACCTGCTTATTCTAAAAAAAATCAATAAAAAAATTTCTGGTAATAAGCAGTTTGTTTATTTCCCATTGATTTTTTCCTTACTGGCAAACCTGCCTGTATATTTTATTATCTGGAGAAAAGTTGGCGATTATTATGGCAAAGGCGAGGCAACACTCTTCACCCTGGGCTTTTTAACCAGCGGGTTTGTATTTGGTTTATTCTGGGCATGGAAAAACAAAATGCTAAGTCAAAGAATATAGCTATCCAAGTAAATTTTTTTCCTCTTTTAGCCTTATTCCGGAAAGTTTTAATTGTAATGATGCTTTTATGAGTTTGGCTATTTTTTCTGTCGCTAAATCATATCCTAATCCTTGCGGTCGAATATTGGAAATACAATTTCTTGATTCATCCGTTTTGCCTGGCATTGGCTGGTAAGTGATATAGGCTCCCATACTGTCCGGCGATGATAAACCCGGTCTCTCTCCTATTAAAATCAACGAGAGTTTTGCCTGTAATATCGAACCGATCTCATCGGCGATAGCTACTCTTGCTTGTTCTGCTATCACTAATGGTGTTAATGTCAAGACCGATTGTTTTAACAACGGTATCAATTTTTTTATTACATGAAAAGCATGTTCGTTTATTGCGGTTGCTGAAAGCCCATCGGCAATCACGATGGCAACATCGGCTGAGTGACTGGTTTCATTTCTAAGATTATTTGCTGAAGCATCATTTAGTTTTCTTCCAAGATCTGGTCTTTGCAAATAAACAGTCCTGTCATTTGCTTTACTTTTTACCAGTACTATTGGCATTTGAAATAGCTCAAGCGATCCGATTAGCTCATCAACTTTTAAAATTGAATACACGGCATCTCTTGCATGTGCATGACACATTCTGAAATCCAATATTTCCTTTAGTGGGGTTGCAATGCCCGTTCTTCCCAAGGCGATCCTTGCATTTGTAAATGCTTTAAGCGATTCCCATGAATCGGGAATAAAACTATTTTGCTTTGAAAATTTTTGCAGCTCCATCAGCCTTGAAGTAATAAATGTGATTCACCGATTGGCAACTTGTTTCCTTCTTTATCCATAATTCCCTGCTTCATTAACCATTCCTCAAACTCAGGCGCCGGGCGTTTATTTAAAACTTTTCGCAAATACAATGCATCATGAAATGAAGTGGATTGATAGTTCAGCATGATATCATCAGCGCCTGGAACACCCATGATATAATTGCAACCAGCAACACCAAGCAAGGTTAACAAGTTGTCCATATCATCCTGATCCGCTTCTGCATGGTTCGTGTAACAAACATCAACTCCCATTGGCAAGCCAAGCAGTTTACCACAAAAATGATCTTCCAATGCGGCACGGATGATCTGCTTTCCATCATACAAATATTCAGGTCCGATAAAACCAACAACGGTATTTACTAAATGTGGCCTAAAATGACGAGCTAAAGCATACGCTCTTGCTTCGCAGGTTTGCTGATCGACACCCTCGTGTGCATTTGCTGATAATGAACTCCCCTGTCCTGTTTCAAAATACATTACATTATTACCAATAGTTCCGCGGTTTAGCGACAACGCTGCATCCTGTGCTTCTTTGAGTAATGATATATTTATTCCAAAACTTTTATTTGTTTTCTCCGTGCCGCCGATAGATTGAAAAACAAGATCGACAGGTGCTTTTTTAGTAATGATCTGTAAAGTTGTTGTCAAATGACAAAGCACACAGCTTTGCGTAGGGACACTATATTTCTGAATCAGCCCGTCAAGCATCGTTAATAAGGTAATTACCGATTCAGGGCTATCTGTAACGGGATTGATACCAATAACAGCATCTCCGCTTCCATAAAGTAATCCATCAACAATACTTGCCGCAATTCCCTTTGGATCATCTGTAGGATGATTGGGCTGTAGTCTTGCAGATAATCTTCCTTGTAAACCTATAGTATTTCTGAATTTTGTGATCACTTCACATCGTTGTGCCACATTAATAAGATCCTGGTTGCGCATTAATTTGGAAACAGCTGCGATCATTTCAGGAGTAAATCCATGGGCTAGTTGCTTCAATTTTTCTGCATCGGCTTCATCACTTAGCAGCCAATCCCGCAGCTCACCAACAGTAAAATGAGAAATTGACGCAAAAGATCCTTTACTATGCGTGTCAATAATTAATCTTGTGACTTCATCCGTTTCATACGGAATGATCACGTCATTTAGAAAGGTTTCCAACGAAACATCAGCGAGCACCATTTGCGCAGCAATTCTTTCTTCATAACTATCCGCAGTAAGACCAGCCAATGCATCGCCTGAACGATAGGGTGAAGCTTTTGCAAGTAACGTTTTCAGATCATCGAAAACGTAACTCACATTTCGTATTGTGATGCGAAAAGCCATAATTAAATTTAAGAAGGATTGGCGGCAATCGACTCTTCAATTCGTCCTTTATAAAAAAGCTTGAAAAGAATGGCGCCAATGATCAGGATCCCAAAAAATAACAAACTAAGCCGGAGATTGTAATAAATGATTGCAACAAGGCAAATAGCAGAAAGTAATAAGGCAATCAAAGGAAAAACGGGATAGAAAGGAGCTTTAAAAGGTCTTTTCATTTGAGGTTCATTTTTTCTTAGCATAAATAAACACACCATGCTGATAATGTACATGACCACCGCTCCTAATGCAGAAAGTATGATCAGCTTATCAGTAGTGCCTGAAAGAATGGCAAGAATGCCTACCAATCCTCCAATTAGTAAAGCCCAGTTTGGTATTTTGGTTTTTGTGTGAACTTTTGATAATATGCTTGGCAAATATCCGCTTCGTGACAGTGCAAATATTTGTCTTGAATAACCTATGATGATGCTATGAAACGACGCAACAAGACCAAACAAACCTATCGCTGTAAAAATTTTTGTAAATGCATTCTCCGTACCAAATACGCTTCTAATTGCCTCCGGCAATGGAAAATCAATTGCTGATAATTTTTGCCAGTCGGTTATTCCGCCGGTTAATAACATTACGCCCAATGTTAGAAATATCAAAGTGACAATACCATAAATATATCCTTTGGGTATTGTTCGTTGCGGGTCTTTTGCTTCTTCTGCAACCATCGCCACCCCTTCTATCGCCAGATAAAACCAAATAGCAAAAGGCAATGCTGCAAAAATTCCTTTCCAGCCAAATGGCAGATCGTTGTGTAAGAAATTATCTATTTTAAAATGTGGCGCCACGGCGGCCATATAAAGCAACAGTCCTAAAATTGCAAGCAGTGTAACTATCAAAGTAAAAACTGCAGACTCTTTTATTCCAAATAAATTAATGACCGTGAATAAAACATAACACCCGATAGCAGTGTATGTGACATCAAATGCAGGATATAAAAAATGTAAATAAGCTCCGAGTGCAAAAGCAATAGCCGGCGCTGCCAATAAAAATTCTGCCAATGTTACAAACCCGGCAATAAAGCCGCCTAATGGTCCCATAGCTTTATAGGCATAAGCAAATGGTCCGCCTGCATTCGGAATGCTTGTCGTTAATTCTGTAAAGCTGAAAACAAAAGTGAAGTAAAGGATGGTTACTATGATCGTAGCAATCAGCAATCCCATGGTTCCGCCAACTCCCCAACCATAACTCCATCCGAAATACATCCCGGAAATGACAAGTCCTACAGCAATTGCCCAAAGATGCGTCGCCGTTAATGCTTTTTTAAGAGTTGTTTTGGTTTCTGACAAAATCTATGTTTTACCTTTTATAATGGAAGATAAAACAGTTGCAGCAGAAACCAGATCGCGTAAACTTATTTTTGATAACTACGTTCACCAAATAACAAACTGCCAATGCGAACCATATTGCTTCCTTCCTCAATAGCGATCTTGTAATCGCTGCTCATACCCATGGAAAGAGTTTGCAGTTGAGGATTTGAGGCTTGAAGTTTTTTGAAAATGGTTTTCAAATGGGTGAATTCTGTTCTTATTTTATTCATATCATCGGTTAGCGTGGCCATTCCCATCAGGCCGTTAATTTTCACATTTGCAAATTGGCTGAACGGTAAACTGAATAATTCAATTTCATCAAAACCAAACTTTGTTTCCTCCTGAGCGATATGCACCTGCAATAGACAATGTACAACCCGGGAATGTTTTTCAGCTTGCTTATTAATTTCTTTTAAAAGCTTTAGGCTATCAACACCATGAATCAAATAAACAAATGGAACGATTAGTTTTACTTTATTTGTTTGTAAGTGGCCGATAAAGTGCCAGCGAATATCTTTTGGCAATTGTTCGGCTTTATCAACCAATTCCTGCACATAGTTTTCGCCAAAATCACGATGGCCAAGATCATAAAGCTCAAGAATATCTTCGACAGGTTTGGTTTTGGAAACAGCAACAAGAGAGATCTTCGATAATCTTAACTCATCGTTTATTTGTTTATATGCTTCTTTATTCACTTGCATACTACAAAATTAAAAACGTGCAAACGAGATTCCTCATATGCATATTTGCACATTTGCTAATTCGCACATTATTTTAAAATACTTCTGCTTATCACAATTCTCTGAACTTCACTGGTACCTTCATAGATCTGTGTGATCTTAGCATCACGCATCATTCTCTCTACATGGTATTCTTTTACGAACCCATAACCACCGTGGATTTGCACTGCTTCAACGGTGGTCCACATCGCGGTTTCTGAGGCATAAACTTTTGCCATGCTGCTGCTGACTCCATAATCTAACCCACTGTCTTTTTCCCACGCTGCTTTCAGGCAAAGTAATCTGGCTGCATCGATCCTCGTTGCCATATCCGCAAGTTTAAATGCAATTGCCTGGTGATTCATGATCTCAGTACCAAAAGCTTTTCTTGTTTTTGAATATGTTTTTGATAATTCATAAGCACCGCTCGCAATACCTAATGCCTGAGACGCGATTCCAATTCGCCCACCGGCCAATGTTCTCATTGCGAACTTAAATCCAAAACCTTCATCACCTATCCTGTTTGCTTTGGGAACTTTAACATCATTGAACATCACTGTATGTGTATCGCTGCCCCGTATGCCTAATTTATTTTCTTTGGCTGCAACCACCACTCCGGGCCAATCTCTTTCTACAATCAATGTATTGATGCCACGGGAGGCTTTTGAACGATCGGTTTGCGCCATTACCAAATAAACAGATGCGGTTCCTCCATTCGTGATCCAGTTCTTCGTTCCATTCAATAGATAGTGATCGCCTTTATCCTCTGCAATGGTTCTTTGTGATGTTGCATCGCTTCCTGCTTCAGGTTCACTTAACATAAAGGCCCCAATATATAACTCGCCATTCTTTTTACCCTGGGCAAGTGGTGTAAGATATTTTTGCTTATGCTCTTCTGTTCCATATTCCTGAAGTCCAAAGCATACCAAACTATTATTCACACTCATTACTACACTTGTGCTGGCATCCCATTTACTTAATTCTTCCATTGCCAAAACATAACTTACAGTATCCAGTCCTGCGCCCCCATATTTTTGGTCAACCATCATTCCCAGGAAACCAAGGTCGGCAAGCTTCTTCACCTGCTCTTTGGGGAATAGTTGTTTTTCATCCCGCTCAATTACACCAGGCTTGCATTCATTCTCTGCAAAATCTTTTGCAGCTTTCTGGATCATTAATTGTTCTTCTGTTAACTGGAAATGCATGTAAAAATCAAATTTGGCCGCAAAGATAGGGAGTGCAGCCTTTACAAAAAGAAACGTTCGTTATTTAAATAAGATGTTTTAGAGAAAAAGAATTGGCAGAACAGTACTTGCACTGCCCATATGCTTAAGAAAACTAACATGAGAGGCAATTGCATAACGAACCTTTGGATATTCTAAATAACCTATGCCATATTCCTGGCAAACCTGCTTTACAATTTTGCTGATCGCAGGATAGTGTATATGTGATACTTTAGGGAAAAGGTGATGCTCGATCTGAAAATTCAATCCGCCTACGAGCCAGGTAACAATTCTATTTTTTGTCGCAAAGTTTGCTGTCGTCTTAACCTGGTGAATAGCCCATTCTTCCTCTATCTTTCCTGTCTCAGCATCCGGCAAAACAAAAGAAGTATGCTCTACCGTGTGTGCCAGTTGAAAAACGATACTTAAGACAAACCCGGCAAAGGTTGTAAATACCAAAAAGCCGATTAGCCAGTTCATAAAGCCCATCATAAGAACAGGAATACCCATAAAAAGTATTAGATGGAATAGTTTAAAACCCCAGAAAACAAGGTGATCAGACAGATGCATTTTTTTAAGAGGCATTTTGCCAATCCTTCCTTTAAAATATTTCATGTAATCTGTTATGAACATCCAGCTTAAATAAAGAATAGAATAGAAAAACCAAAAATACCAATGCTGATATTTATGCACCCAGTATTTTTTTTGCGACTCACTCATCCTCATCCATGGCTGTATCTCAATATCATCATCCACCCCTTCTACATTGGTATACGAGTGATGAATGATGTTATGTTTCATATTCCACATAAAGCTGCTGCCGCCAAGAACATTCAGGGAAAAAGCAGCTACTGAATTCAACCATTTATACTTACTGAAGCTCCCATGAGCTCCATCGTGCATAACATTAAAACCAATTGCAGCTACAATACCTCCCAATAAAATACATTCCAACAATGCCCATATAACTGCTGGGGTAAAGAAAACAAGATGAATATAAAGAAGTATAAAAGCAGACATTAGTATGACGGCTTTCATAAAAAGTTGATAATTTCCTGTAGGAGATTTTCTTACTTCTTCGAAGTATTTACTAACCCTGCTTTTAAGATCTGAATAAAAAGAATGGGAAATGCTTTGAAATTTTGGAGATGCCATAAACTGAACCTTAATTGAGATGGCAAAGGTATGCTTGTTTCTCGTAGAAAACAGGTAATTTATAACTAAGTTATTAACGCTCAGATAAATTAACTTATCAGGTCTCGATCTTTATTAAAGAATCAAGGTTTTTGATGCCCAACCTCTTTTCCGTATTGAATCCTTCGCCATATTCCACACCGATCTTCTTGCCGATCACTCTTGCCCTTGCGATCACACTCTCAAGAAATGCTGAAGTAGAAATATAGGTTTGTGGACCATCATCTTCATTATCTGGGTTATAAAATTGTGTGGTGTAAGATTTAATCGCTTCCATTCGCTGTTCAAACACATCTGTTATATCAATAATAAAATCTGGTTCATGATATCGATCTTGTATGTAGTGAAAAACATACTTAGGTCTCCACGGCTCTTGCGCATCCCCTTGTTCATTTTTTGTTTCAACTTTTCTGAGTCCTGATAAAAAGCAACTATCAGAAGTCAATTTTGCTGCACGGCCGTGATCAGGATGACGATCACTTAATGAATTTGTAATAATAATTTCCGGTTGATATTTCCGAATGGCAACAATTAGTTTTCGTTGATGTTCCTCATCATTCTTAAAAAACCCATCACGCATTTTTAAATTTTCCCTGACAGCAACACCCATTATCCTAGCGGCTTTTGCGGCTTCTTCACATCTTGTTTCGATAGTACCACGTGAACCAAGTTCTCCCTGGGTAAGATCAAGCACTCCTACTTTTTTTCCATTCTTGATTTCATTAATGATAGTTCCGGAACAACCGAGTTCTACATCATCAGGATGAACACCAATTGCAAGTAGATCAAGTTTCATTTGCTGGTTACTGGTTAGTAGTTATGAAAATAAAAATAATGAAGAAAATTCATGAAGAATGGAAAATTAAACCTAGAAATCAGAAATTAGAAATCTTTTATCTTATTCCCGGTTTGTAAGGATTATTATACCAGGTAGCATCAATTTCCTGGACAATGCTTTCGATCTGGCGATCGACCTTGTCATTCACATCCCACTCTTGTTTAAGACTGCTTCCAAAAAAGAAAGCAACTGTTTGATACAAACGAGCTGTCACGCCACCGCGATATTCTTTTACGATCTCGTAACAGTTATTACCGGTTTCCCGATTAATAAGCTTCATTAAAACTTTTCCCTGGTACACTGAAAGATTGGAAAGCGGATCGGCAAATTGATCTTTCAATTCTTTTTCCCTTGATTTTATATAAGCTTTCTTTTCCTTTTTTGTCTTCATTTGAGAAATCTGTGCATTTATATCATTCATTAAAATGCCAGCCGTGCGGGCATATGGATATGTAACATATACTGCATTGCGAAGCCTTGTCCACTCTTCAATATATTTTGCCAGCTTTCTGTCACTCATCTTAGAAACCCATGCCATCTCTAACTCTTTGTATGGCATCCATTCGTTTTGATAATAAATAGCACCCGTGATGATAGTATCATTGCGTCCCCATTTTTTTGTATCGATTTCCGGAGCTTGACGAGGTGGGCCTATTAGTGTGTCGTTCGTTTGCGAAAAGGCACTGCCTGTGGTTATAACCACAGCAATTATTAAAAGAAAAGCAGCTTTACAATGCCATTTCATAAAACTAAAATACAACTTTATGACAATGATTCTAAGGCGAACGCTGTATCGGAAAGTTAAAAGACTGGAATTCAGCCTGAAATTTTATTTATTTGTATCCTTCTCACCATGCTTATTATTAACCCTGCAGCCATCAGCAGCGTTCCCAGCCAAAGCAGGTTAATAAAAGGAAATTTATATACTTTCAAAGTCAGGAAATCCTGCACACCTTTCGATTCCTTAACGCCGATTTCAAATTTTTTATCAACAAGCTTTTGAAGCTGAATTGTTAAGCCCTGAGCGACTAGTGTATCAGGAACAAAGTCGAGATGGTTTTCGCGCAAATAAAAAAACGGCCACGCCATAAGCTTTTTTCCATCCATTGTGTTTACTGTTAGCTTAGCCACGATCGCGGTGTCTTTTGGTGAAAATGTAACCCTGGGATTTTCGGGGTTTAATAATACGGAATCAAGTATCATATATCCGCTTGTGTAGAAAATGGTATCTCCCGGTCCTATCGTTTTGCTCTTAAATGCAGAAGTGTCTTTTGTTTTTTCAGGATCTGATAAGGCCGTTATATATGCAAAGACGTCATAATTCCAATAATGCCTTGCATCTGGATTTGCACTAAGTCCTTCATTGCCTTTATAATCTATAAAGGCGTTTGGCCTTAGCGTAAAGTCTTCATGGCTCTCTTTATCGGTGAAATGAATTTTGAAATATTTCTGTGATTTTTTTGGATGAGATGAATCGCCTTCATAAGCGACCCAGTATTTTCCCATATCCATTTTAACACCTTTAAGAAGCGTGTAATTCTCTCCTACTTTACCGGTGATCTTGTTCTCTTCAAGCGGGACAAAAATACCATTCGTATTATTGGACAGCACTTCCTTTTTTGAAGATGAAATAAGAATACCCAGCAACATCATTCCAAAGCCAAGATGAGCAACAGAGGGTCCGGCAAGTTTAAGTTTTCCCTTTAACCCTATCCAGATATAAGAAAAATTAGCAATGATCGCGAATACGGCACAGGCAACCGCCATCCAGATAAAAATCAAAAAGCCTAGACCGTACTTATCATAATTAATATTGCCAAAAGCTAATATCAATCCGGCGGCAACAGCACTGATGATAAAGGGCAAGCCGATCTTTTTAAAAAAATATTGCGTGCCGGTTTCCTTGTATTTGAGATACTGGCCAATTGCGGTTAGCAAACCAATAATGATGGCAATGAAAATCTGGATACGGTTATAAGAAAATTCCACATCCTGAGCTGGAGCCCGATTAGTTCCAAAAATTTTATTAAATACTGGTGTTGATGTTTGATAAGTTATGATTAGTGCAGAAAATAAAATGACCAGTGAACCAATGAACATCCAGAATTCTCTTGATGAAGCTGCTTCTTCTTTTTTTATCGAAGGAATTATCTTATTCATGTTCACTAGAAATAACACCAAAGCTGCAATTGGCGAAATAAGCGCAAAAAATGGATGAACAAGACCCGCCAAAAGAAGAAATAAAACCGAAGCTCCTATCGCGATTAGTTTTTTATTTAGCCCAATACTTGATGCAATTGCCGGCATCCAGAAAAAAACATATAAGAACAAGTACAATTGCGCATTCATTCCAAGATCGGCAAATGAGTGTACAGATGTTTCCCCCAAAATACCGCTGCGTGTAAGGAATGTAGAATAAAGAATAAGTATAAATGTAAGAGCTATTAAAAAGAATGAAGTTTGTAACGACCTGCCTGTGCTTTTATAAATGATCAATGTATGTAATCCCGCAATTAGTGTTAACCATGGTACCAGGGACGCATTTTCAACCGGATCCCATGCCCAATAACCACCAAAGCTTAATGATTCATAAGCCCATGCTCCTCCCATCATTATTCCAACGCCAAGCACACAGGCTGAGAACAATGCCCATGGCAAAGCAGGTTTTACCCATTCTCCATATTTTTTTGTTATCAATCCGCCCATCGCAAAAGCAAAGGGCACGACGGTGCTTGCAAAACCAAGAAAAAGAACTGGCGGATGAATGACCATCCAGTAATTCTGCAAGAGCATATTGAGACCGTTACCATCTTTTATTCTTGTTGCATAATCGGCAAACTGGAAAACCGGGAGATCAGGCATTTGCTCCCGGAAAAGCGCAAATGGACTTGCACCAATCTTAACATTGAAAAAATGAAGACCCAGCATCATTGTGGCTAGACAAACCTGTGCAAATGAAAGCACAGACATAACAGGTGCTTCCCATTTTTTTGCTGTAGCTATTAATATTACACCAAGTATAGCATGCCACACAGTCCATAGTATAAAACTTCCTTCTGACGCACTCCATAAAGAACTTAAGATATATTTTGGTTCGAGGTCATTGCCTGAGTTTTTAAAAACATACTGATATTCGTAACGATGATTTTCAATAAGAGTGTAAAGAATGATAAACACGCCAAGTACTGATATTGCATCCAGAAAAAATGCAACCCTTCCGATCCTTTTCCAGCTCTCCTGATCAACCGGTTTATTTGAACGGGCAGAAATGAAATAAGCAACAGCTGCAATGAGTGATGAGACAAAAGAAAGGATAATTAAAAAGTGCCCGATCTTACCCGGCACCAACTGTTCGCCTATGTAATCCATTGAGGTTAATTAGTGTTTTTGTTCATGCTTTCCTGGATGCGGGTCGGGTCGTCAGTGTATTTAGATGGACATTTCATGAGTATCTCGTTACATTCGAAAACATCACCATTCATTTTGCCCTTCATCACCAGCCGTTCACTATGTTCAAGATTATCGGGCTTTGCATTATTGTAAACCACTTTTACTTTTCCACCTGTTGAATCAACCGCAGTAAAACTTAAATGATTGGGGTTTTTGATCGCATCGTAATCTATAGGCTGGGTTTTATCAAGCTTTGCCACAACGTGAACAAACTTACCTGACTTTTCTTTTGCACCGGCAATAGTTTCATAACTGCTAAGCATATCAGCGCCGCCTTTGGGCATTAAACTGATCAAAGCAGCAATGGCCCCGATGATCAAAACAAGTAAAACAATATGGGTTTTCTTCATGACTCGATTTTGCTCCGCAAAGATAGACCAAAAAGCTTTGGAACAGCCAGGAAGTTGGCTGAGAAAAATCAGACAGTTAATTGACAATTGGCAACTGGCAATAAGCAATCAGGAAACCTGGTTTTTGCCCATTGCACATTGTCTATTGCCTATTATATTTTTTCAAGTACCTTGCACCCCTTTTGAAACCCTGTCATGACAGATCTCTCGAAATTTGATCCTAATAGTGTAAGCAATCCTCACAATAACATTTTTGGATTACCCTTCACTGAAGATGAAGCAAGACTCGTGATCCTACCCGTGCCATGGGAGGTAACGGTAAGCTATGGTGCGGGTACGGCCCGTGCACCTGAACATATTTTTTCAGCCAGTCTGCAAGTTGATCTTTACGACCCCGATGTACCTGAAGGATGGAAGCAGGGATTTTTTATGAAAAGCATCGATCGCAAAGTATTATTGAAAAGTGATTACCTCCGCAAAGAAGCAGAACTCTACATCGATTATATTTCTAAAGGTGATGCAGTGGAAACACATCAGTTCATGTCAAAAACATTGAGGGATGTCAACGAGGGAAGTGTGTTTTTGAATAAATGGGTGTATGATCAAACAAAATCATTGCTTGACAGGAATAAACTGGTTGGTTTGCTCGGCGGCGATCACAGTATGCCGCTTGGTTTTATGAAAGCGATTGCCGAGAAACATGGCAGTTTCGGCATTTTACAAATAGATGCCCATTGTGACTTGCGAAAAGCATATATGGGTTTTGTGTATTCGCATGCAAGCATTATGTACAATGCGCTGAATGAAATTCCAGAAATTGAAAGATTAGTGCAGGTCGGAATTCGTGATTATAGTGAGGCTGAGTGGGAGTATATATTCAACAGTAATTATAAAGTGATCACTTATTTTGATCGTGAGTTAAAAGAAAGATTGTACGAAGGACAAACATGGCAATACGTAGCGGAAGAAATAGTCGATAAGCTGCCTGATAAAGTGTATATAAGTTTTGACGTGGATGGGCTCGATCCAAAACTTTGTCCAAACTCTGGCACACCTGTCCCCGGTGGTATGGAGGCAGAACAGATATTTTACATTTTTAACAAGCTTGTAAAAAGCGGTAAAAAAATAATTGGTTTCGACCTGAATGAAACAGGTGTTGGGGAAAATGACTGGGATGCTAATGTAAGTGCAAGAATACTTTTTAAGCTTTGTAACTTGTTGATGGCAGGTAATAGTTAATATTTCAATTGACCGGCATTTGAAATTCTATTAGGCTTCCGTTGTGTCACTCACTTGTACGTTCAGTAATTCTATTCAGCACTTATGAAGTATTCCTTCATTTTAAAAAATGAAAAAACAAAAAAATACAGGCTTATTAGTCAGCTCCTGGTCTTATTTAACCTTCTTGGTTTTGTATTTCTCCTGATCAGTAATGAAAAAATAGTTGCCAAGAACATTATTCTTCTTTTTGGAGTATTGATCGCAGCTGTGTACACTTTCTTTACGGTCGTGGAATGGATATCAAAAAAAGCACTGCCTGATTTCTGGCACAGATCAATTTTTAGTATATGTGCACTTGTGTGGATGAAAGAGGGATTTTGGTGGCTTAGCATCATGCTCTTATTATTTATTGTTCTTGACGTTGCTGCTCACAAAAAATTGGTTGTGCATGTTACGGATAAAACAATATTGGTTCCTTATGTTTTTCAAAAGGAGGTGAATTGGAATGAAGTAAACAATCTAATTCTAAAAGATGGTTTGCTAACTATTGACTTCAAAAACAACAGGCTTTTCCAGCATTTAATTCTGAATTCTGATGAAGACATCAATGAAAAAGAATTCAATGAATTTTGCAAGCAGCAACTGAATAAATAACGATTTTTGCAAATAATATTTTAATTGCCTTTGTATAGACAGGCATGCCCTGTCTATACGGATTTTAATTTGATTGATCAATATGATATTCTCCCATTCACCATACATCCTTTATTCCGATAGCAAAGGAAATATTTTTGAAGACAGTTCCTTGTATGTTACCGGTCGCAGTGGTTGGGAGGCATTACCAATCCCGGATGATGAATGGATAGAATTACCCGATGGAGGCTCTTTGTATGAATTACCCGGGAGAAGAGGAATTGGTATCGATGTAAGGACAGGTGAAATGCGATTGTGTGAAAAAGGTTGGGCCGTTGCTGCATTTATTCCTCCGGCACATACCGGTCTATATCTGGCCGCTTATGAATCAGAGAAAGCTGCCCCGGTACTTCCTTTGTTTTGTTACACCGCTGTGGGCTGGCATAATAATAAATTTTTTGTCCCTGCAATACGAATTGAAAAAGATATTCGCCAGGAATGTGCGGGTTATGATCAGCAAAAAATAAGTGATGGTGCTGCCAATTTATTAAATGCGTACCCGCACAATCGTCTTGTAAAACACTTGATGGAGAATTGTTGTCTTACTTATCATTGTCCCGCAGCAAGAAACTTTTCTCTGGGTCGATGGGAATGTCCCGTTCCTGTATCCCCTGCATGCAATGCAAATTGTGTTGGTTGTATATCATTGCAACCAGATGAAGAGCCAATTGTTTCAACACAAGATCGTTTGACATTTAAACCAATGGCAGAAGAGATAGTTGAGTTCACGGTACCGCACCTTGAGACTGCACCCTATCCTTTAATAAGTTTTGGACAAGGCTGCGAAGGTGAACCCTTGCTGATGTGGGAAACAATTCGCGATGCGATCATTGAAATAAGAAAGCATACTAAGAAAGGAAGCATCAATATCAATACGAATGGCTCCGATCCCAAAGCCGTAAGAGTTTTATGTGAAGCGGGATTGAATTCAATTCGCGTCAGTACCAACTCAGCACGAAGAGAAATCTACATGCCTTATTACCGTCCCAATAACTACGACTTTGATGATATTGTTGAAAGTTTAAAGGTGATGAATAGTTATAGTGGCTGGACGTCTATAAATTATTTTGTATTCCCCGGAATGACGGATTCAGTCGCTGAGTATGAAGCACTAAGAAGGCTTATTAAAGAAACAGGATTAAAGATGATCCAGTGGCGGAATTTCAATATTGATCCTGACTGGTACCTTGGAAAGATCGGTATCACTGACACCGGAGAATGTCTTGGTGTAAAGCAATTGATGGAACTGATCCGTGAAGAATTTCCTGATCTGAAATTTGGTTACTTTAATCCATCAATGGAACGAATCAAAGGAAATTTTGAAATGGATTTTGCGCATTAAATTACATCAGTGTTTCTGCGCCTCAGTGGCAATTGCCACAGAAACACTGAGCCACAGTAATGAGCGACCAACATCATAAGCAACAAATCTTTATCGGAATCAGTCTCGCCGTTCTCGCCACCCTTATCTGGTCTGGAAATTTTATTGTCGCAAGAGGAGTCATAAAAGATATTCCTCCGGTTACTCTTGCTTTCTATCGCTGGCTGACGGCAACTGTTATCATCGCTCCTTTTGCATGGAAATATTTTTCTGTGGAGTTAAAGATCATCAAACAAAAAATTTTTTTCTTCTTATTAGCCGCGGCTACGGGTGTTAGCATGTTCAATACGTTTGTGTACATCGCCGGTCATTATTCAAGTGCGATCAATATGGCGATCCTTGGCACCTGTTCCTCTCCTATTATCTCTGTTATTCTTGCCAGAATATTTTTAAAAGAAAGAATTCCTGCTCTGAGAATTTTCGGAATGGTGGTTTGTATTGCCGGCATCCTGATCTTGTTAAGCAAAGGGAATATTCAAAATCTTGTTTCATTTAAATTCACAAAGGGTGATTGGTGGATATTGGCAGCAGCATTCACCTTCGCTATTTACAATACAACAGTAAGAAAAAAGCCGGCAGCTATGCATCCGGTTAACTTTCTTTTTGTGATCTTTTTCTTAGGCACCCTTATTCTTTTGCCTTTCTATTTTCATGAGCTGAATAAACAAGGAGGTTTTGTTATCAATGCATTTAACCTTTCAGCAATTCTTTATCTTGGTCTTGGCGCTTCGGTTATTTGTTTTCTTATCTGGAACAAGGCAATTCGGGTATTAGGAAGCGGAAGAACAGCATTGTTTGGAAATTTAATTCCTGTCTTTAGCAGTATTGAGGCCGTGTTATTACTGAATGAAAAAATTACTTCTATTCATATTATAAGTTTTATTTTAGTCGTGGCCGGTCTTGTGATCGCCAATTTTAAGAAATAAAACCCACGGATTGACTGAAACCAAAATCAATAAAAAAATTTTACCTGTTATTGTGCTTTCACAATTTGCAGGCACCTCGCTTTGGTTTGTCGGCAATGCTGTACTTCCTGAATTAAAACAATCACTCGGCCTGAGTCAATATGCAGTAAGCCTTGTTACATCAGCGGTCATGCTTGGATTTATTGCCGGCACACTTGTATTTGCTTTTTTTTCATTAGCTGATCGTTTCTCACCAGTAAAACTATTTTTTTT
>Ga0075429_100002011_pt1 | contig 16902 bp, 17 predicted proteins | sample RhiMetdeltSRZDD3_FD_75295 | JGI IMG/M metagenome (GOLD analysis project Ga0075429, IMG submission 75295) | Populus rhizosphere microbial communities from Tennessee, USA - Rhizosphere MetaG P. deltoides SRZDD3 | ecosystem: Host-associated > Plants > Roots > Rhizosphere > Soil | place: USA... | reverse complement strand
GCGGCGGAGATCGACGACCACCTGAACCGCGGGCGCAACATGGACACGCGCACGCCGGAAGCCGCGTGCGCCCACGTGCTGTGACGGTGCGAGGCTCGGCGCGCGACGCGCCGTCACGCCTCGGTTCGCGGGCGCGTCACGCGCTCGGCCGGGCGGCGGCCTCCATCGAGGCGTCGTACCGCCCTTCGCGCGCCGCGCCGTTCAGTCGCGCCCGTTCCAGCAGCGCGTCCTGGGCGACGCGCGCGTTGGCCGGCTGCCCCTTCCAGGCCTTGAGCGCGGGTTCCTGCAGGGCGCGCCCGTACGAGAAGCTCAGGCTCCACGGCTGCGGCGGCATCCGGTTCATCGCGTCCAGGTGCGCCGTCGCCTCGGCGGGCGTCTGTCCGCCGGACAGGAAGAACACGCCGGGCACGGCCGCCGGCACGGTGCGCCTCAGCACGCCGAGCGTTCGAGCGGCGACCTCCCCGACCGGCGCCTGTTGCGCATGCTCCTTGCCGGCGACGACCATGCTGGGCTTGAGGAGCATGTGCTCCAGGACCACCCGGTGCCTGTGCAGCGCGTGGAAGACCTCGTGCAGGACGGCCTCGGTCACCTCGGCGCAGCGCTCCAGCGTGTGCGCGCCGTCCATCAGCACCTCGGGCTCGACGATCGGCACCACCGCCTCGTCCTGGCAGATCGCGGCATAGCGAGCCAGCGCATCCGCATTGGCCTCGATCGCGAGCCGGCCCGGCAGCGTGTCGGAAACGTTGTAGACGGCGCGCCACTTGGCGAAGCGCGCGCCCTGCCCCTTGTAGACGCCGAGGCGCTTCGCGAGCCCGTCGAGTCCCTGGGTGATCTCGTCGCCCGGCGCGAGCGCGAGCGGTATCTTGCCGGCGTCGACCTTGATGCCGGGCACGATCCCCGAGCGCGCTGCGAGCTCGGGCAGCGGCGTGCCGTCGTCGGCGCGCTGGCCCAGCGTCTCCTCGTACAGGATGACGCCGCTGATGAACTCGCCGAGCCCGGGGGTGGTCAGCAGCAGGGCGCGGTAGGCGCGCCGGCTCTCCTCGGTGGACTCGGCGCCGATCGGCTTGAACCGCTTGGCGATGGTCGGCCCGCTCTCATCGGCCGCCAGGATGCCCTTGCCGGTGCGCACCAGCGATTCGACGGTGGCCTGCAGTTGGTCTCGATCGCCCATCCGGCATTCCTCCATGCGAACGTGGCCCGGCCACGAGGAGGCGAGTGTGCTCCCGGCGGCGGGCGCCCGCCAGTGCCGCGCGCCCGTGCCGCCCGCCCGCACCCGCCCGGCAAGGGCCGGCCGCCGGCGCGCGCCTGCGCGGGTGGTACGCTGCGCCCCTCCACGGGGAGCCTCTGCGGATGTCCCAGTACGTCAATGCCGAACCTCTGCGCGAGCACGTCGTTGCCCTGAGCGACGGCGGGACGCTCAGCGTGACGCTGCTGCACGGCACGGGCGCGGACGCCGGACGCCGGTGCATCCACCGCGTGACGACGGACGATGCCGGGCGCCTGCGCTCGGACATCGTCTACTTCTACGACCGCACGGTGAAGCAGGCCGACGTCGAAGCGGATTTCTCCTTGCTGATCCGGCGCGGGCTCATGTCGATGAGCCAGCTGCACTACACCGAATCGATGCTCAACCGAGGGCCCCGCCTGCGCCGGCACGGCTGAGCCGCGGGAGCGGCGCGGCGGCTCAGCGGGCAGCGCGCGGGCCCCGGCCCTCGTTCGCCTCCTCCAGCCACAGCAAGGCGTCGACGTACGACAGGAAGCGCTCGAGGTATTCCGGCGACACCTCGCGCATCGCCACGAGCGAACGATGCACGAGGTAGTGCGAATGCAGCGGCCCGGCCTGCTGCGGCACCTTCGCCAGCGACTGCGCCAGCCGCCGGTCGGCAGCGAGCCGCGACCAGGTGCGCCTGAAGTCGCGGACCGCCTTCAGCTCGGCAGGATGACCGGCCGCGGTCGCCCCCGGGCCGGCCGTCGCGGCCTCCGCCTCGGTGCCGCCCTGCCCGCCGAGATGCGCCACCAGCTCCGCGAGCGGGCCGCGCCCGCAGGGCGCCGCCGCGGGGCCCGGGCCGCCGGGGTCGCCGTCCACGCCGCGGGCCCGTTCGAGATCGTCGCCGTACGCCGCGAGCAGCCGGGCCGCCTGCTCGTCCATGAGCCGCCGCGCCCGGCCGCCATGGCGCGCGGCGCGCTCGACGAAGGCCTCGATGAAGCGAAAGCGCACGGGGTCGAAGCGGTGCGCGCCGCGCGCACGCCAGGCGTCGAGCGTCGCGCCGGGATCCGCGCCCTCCGGCGGCAGCGATGCCGCGCCCGTCGCGGGCGCTGCGGCGCTAGGCATGGGGCTTCGCGGTCCCGCTCGACGGTCTCGGCGTGGGCGCCATCTCCACGCGCCGGTTGCGCGATCGCCCCTCGGCATCCGCATTCGACGCCACGGGCTGTTGCGCGCCGAACGCCGCGGCGAAGAGGGAGGACGACGGGATCCCGTCCTCGATCAGCGCGCGCGTCACCGTCAGCGCGCGCTGGGCCGACAGCTCCCAGTTGTCGGCGAAGGGGCGGCTGCCTCCGCGCACCTGCCGGTCGTCCGTGAAGCCGCTCACCATCAGGATCTCGTCGCGGGCCGCGAGGTAAGCGGCGAGCGGTGGCGCGAGGCTCTTCAGCAGCTGCCGGCCCTCGGGCTGCAGCTCGGCCGAGTTGAAGGCGAACAGGACGCTGCCGGCGATGCCGATGCGCCCGCCGTTCAGCGTCACCCGGCCCGCTGCCAGGGGCGCCGCGAGGGCCTGCTCGAGCGCCTCGCGGCGCTGCGCCTCGGCCTGCCGCTGCCGGACCTCCGCGTCGAGCCGGCTCGCCAGGTCGAGCTGGAGGCCGAGCGCACAGACCAGGATCAGCACGAACGCGCCGAGCAACCCCGACATCAGGTCGCCGAAGACGGCCCAGACCGGCGGCGCCTGCTCCACGCCGGCGTCGGCGTCCTCCATGGTCGTCACGCCTCGACGGCCCGCGGTTCACGCCGGCCGGACGACAGCTGCCGCAGATCGTCGACGATCTGCCGCTGCGACAGCAGGCTCAGGTCGATGATCTCGCGCGCCTGCGCGACGTAGTAGGCGAGCTGCTCGTCGCTGCGCGCCATGGACTTGCCCAGGGCCCGTTCGATGCGCTGCAGCTGCGCGGTCAGCTTCTCGTTCGATTCGCCGAACAGCTTCACCGCGAAGCCGAACGCCTCGCCCAGGCTCGAGAGCTCGACCGCGCTGCCGGTGATCTGCGCGGCGACGGCGGCCATCTTCTCGCCCTCCCCCTCGGCCTGCTCGGTGAAGCGCGCGCCGACACGCTCCAGCCGTTGCGCCGCGGACGAGACCAGCGCGTCGATCGCCGCGCGCTGCTCGGTGCCGGCGCGCTGCACGGCATCGAGCAGGGTGGCGAGGGTCTGCGCGAGGCGGCCGCGTTCTTCCAGCAGGGCGTTGTCGCGCGCCATGCCGTCGGCAAGCTGCCGGCGGCATTCGGCGATCGCCTCGGCGGCCGCCTGCGGCGCCTGCGAGGCCGCTTGCACGAGGCGGGCGATCCCGTCGATCGTGCCCGCGGCGTGCGCCTGCGCCTGCGCCGTGATGTCGCGCCCGGTGCGCTCCAGCGTGGCGCAGATGCGCTCCTGCTGGCCGAGCGCCTGCGCGCCTGCCTGCTGCCATTCGCGCTGGAGCGACGCGACCAGCGTCTGCACCGCCCCGGTCCAGGCCGCCAGACGCCGCTCGTCGCGCGACGCGAGCTCGGCCTGCAGCTCGACATGGGCGCGCTCGACCGTGCGCAGCAGCGCGGCCGAGCGCTGCTCGAAGGTCCCGGCGAAGCGCTCGTGCAACGCCGTCGTCTCGCGGGCGATCCCGGCCATCGTGGCCTCGACGACCGGCTGGATCGTCGCGCCGGCCAGGCGGGCGCTTTCGGCCAGGCTCTCCTTCAGCGATCGACCGACGGAGGCGGCGAGGTCCGCATACGCGGCCTCGGCCTTGCCGTGGAAGCGCTCCTGGCGGGCGTCCAGGCGCGCATCCAGCGCCTGGCCGTGCCGTTCGAGCGTCGCCATCATGGCCTGCAGTCGATCGACCAGCTCGGGCATCGCCGCGGCCTGGCGCTGCAGCAGCCTGAAGGATTCCTCGCGCCGATGGGCGTGGGAGAACACCCGCAAGCTGGTCGCGATGCGCGTGTCGAGCCGCTGCACCGCCAGCTGCCGTTCGCGCCGGCACAGGGCCGACATGAGGCCCAGCATGGCCGACGCGGCAACGCCGGCCACCGAGGTGCCGAAGGCCAGTCCGAGGCCCTTGACCGGGGCGGCCAGCGACGCGCGGATCGCCTGCAGGTCGGTCGCGCTCTCGAGCGCCATGCCGGTGCCGTGCAGCGTGACCACCAGGCCGAGGAACGTGCCCAGCATCCCGAGCAGCACCAGCAGCCCGGCCAGGTACGGCGCCAGCGCCGGGCCGGGCAAGCCGGCGCGCTCGCCCTCGATGCGCAGGCGCACGGCGTTCTGCAGCGAGGCAGGCACGCGACCCAGCCAGTGGCCCAGGCTCGGCAGGGGATCGGGCATGCCCGAGACCGCCCGGGCCAGGCCGCGGGTGGCCTGCCGGAAGCGGTGCAGCTCGAGCGCGCCCGCCAGGTAGAACGCGCCGATGAGCACGGTCATGGCCAGCGCCAGCGGATTCGAGGGGACGAACCCGGCGCCCACCCACGACACGGCGGCCAGGCCGGCGGTGAAAGCGGCGGGGTGGAAAAGTCTATTCATGGCAGCCTGCCTGGCTCCTGCGAAGCGCTTCGAGCAGCCCTTCGACGGGTTGCAATCGGATGTCGAGCTCGGCGAGCAGCACGGCCTGCATGTCGCTGCGGAACACCGCCAGCCACGCGTCCGGCGCGCCGTGCGCTTGCGGCGAGCCGGCGAGCGCCTCCCGGTGCGCCTCGTGCAGGCGCTCGAAATGCCGCTCGAGCCGCTGCGGCACCGCCGCCAGCAGCGCGCGCTCCCGCGCGCCCACCACCCGCTCCATGACGGCGTCCACGGCCGCGAGCCGGGCCAGGGGTGACGATGCCGCCGCCAGCCTCGCCCGCAGGCGGCCGCGCAGCGGGCCGATGCTCGCTTCCATCGCCTGTTGCCGCGCGACGTAGCCCCGGCGCCACGGCCCGAAGACGCCGGCTTCCGGGTCGATGGGCGCGGCGGGTGCCGGCGCGTGCGGCGCCGGGCGGGCCGGGCCCGCCGCGGACTCGGGGGACTCGCCGATCGGCTTCGCCAGGGCGGTTCGCACGTGCGTGAGGTCGCGCTCCGCGTCATGGACGGCGGACGATGCGCCCGGCCTGTCGCCCGCCGGCGCCGCGCGTGCGTCCAGCGCCGCGGCCAGGGAGATCGCGTCGGTCCAGTCGAGCCAACGGCTCAGCCGCTCGGAGAGGACCTGCTTCGATTCCGCGCCGTCGATGTCGACGCCGCCGAGCCGGGCGAGCAAGCCAGCGAGCGCCGAACCGGTGAAAAGGGTGCGCCGCGAGCCTCGCTCCATGCCGCCCGTCAAGGTCCAGGTGAAAAAGGGGCGCAGTCTACCCCGTCGGGGCGGTGGCCCCGGCGCGCACGGGCGCCGGCGCGGCCGTGCCGGCCGCGGGCGTTCCCGGTGGGGCCTGCGTTCATCGGCTCCGGCGGCACCTCGCGCGCGCCGCGCTGCAGCCTGTCGGGCACGGGATGACAGGCGCCATGCACACGCCGAACAATGGGCGCTCGGCGATGCATTCCATCGCCCGGGAGGACGCCATGGAACTGCGGCTCGCGACGCTCGCGCTGGTGCTGGCCACGGGGACGGCATGCGCCGGCGACCACCGGGTCGCCGTGCCGGACCCGCAAGACGAGCGCGCCGCCGGCGCCATGTCGCTCGCCCGCATCCTGCCCGGCGGCGAGGACGTGCTCGCCGCGGGCGGCCGCGTGGACGTGCGCGCCGAGGTCGCCGGCGATGCGATGCTCGCCGGCGGCACGGTGCACACGTCGGGCGTCATCGGGCGAAGCCTCTATGCGGCGGGGGGCAGCGTCACCATCGACGCGCCGGTGCAGCGCCATGCGCGCATCGCCGGCGGAACCCTGGAGATCTCCCCGCGCGGGCACGTCGGCGGAAACGTCTCGGCCGCGGGCGGCACGATCCGCGTGCTCGGGCCGATCGGCGGTCACCTGGTGGCCGGCGCCGGCCAGGTGCTGATCGACGCGCCGGTGGCGGGCGACGTGGACGTGCGCGCCGGTCACCTCGCGCTCGGCCCGAAGGCCGCGATCGGCGGCCGGCTGCGCCATGACATCCGCTCGGCGCTCGAGCGCGACCCGGCGGCGCGCGTCGCCGGCGGCATCGAGCCGCTGCAGGCCATTCCGCGTGCCGAGCCGAGGCGCGCCGCACGCGCCTTGGGCTGGGTCTGGACGACGGGGCTGGTCCTGCTCGCCGCGCTGCTGGCCGCGCTCCTGCCCCAAGCGTACGACCGCGTGCGCCAGGCGCTGGAGCAGCGGCCCGGCATGAGCGCGCTGGCCGGCATCGCCGCCATCGTCTGCATTCCGGTGGTCGCCGTCCTGCTGCTCGTCACCATCGTCGGGATCCCGGTGGGCCTGCTCGCGCTGCTGGCGTACCCGGCGCTGCTGCTGCTCGGATTCGTGTCGGCCGCGGTCGCGGGCGGGCGCATGGCGCTCGCCCACTGGTGGCCGGCGCGGCAGGCCAGCCGCGGCTGGCAGGCGCTCGCCGCCGCCGTGTGCATGCTGCTCGCGTGCATCGCCGCCGCCGTGCCGTGGCTGGGCGGACTCGTCGGCGTCGGCGTGCTGCTGCTCGGCGTGGGCGCCTTGCTGATGGCGTGGCGCACCGCGCCGGCGCCGGCAGAGTCGGGGCCGGCGCCGCACGCGGGCTGACCGCGGCGGCGCGCCGGCGTCAGGGCGCGCCGGGCGCCGGCCGCCGCACCGTCAGGCCCGCCCGGAACGACGGCTGCGCGGCTGCAGCTTGTCGAGCTCGGCCAGCTGCTGCTTCAGCAGGATCAGCAGGGAGCGGGCGTGGTCGACGGGCAGGCGCAGGCAACTGGCGGGGGCCTGCTCCTCACGCGCGGGGCGGGGCAGCACCGACGCGTCGATGCCGAGCTCGATCAGGCCCTTGTCGTGCCGGATCGACTTCAGGCGCTGCACTTCGATGTCCCAGGTCTTCACGCGCGGTCTCCTGCATCTGCGAAACGCCGGATTGTGCGGGCACGCGCGGTGGCGTCGAGCGCACTCGCGCCCGCGCGATCGTCACCGCCGGTCGATGAGCTCCATGGGCCGTGCCGTTCCCGGCGAGATGAGCCGCACCTCGGCGCGGTCGCCCTGGACATAGAACGCCACGGTCTTGTTGTGCACTCGCTCGGCGGAAAGCGACGAGAGGTCGAAGTGCTTCTCGACGAGCCGGGTGTCCACGCGATAGCGCAGGTAGGCCTTGTCGGGAACCGCGAGGGGACCGCAGCGGCCGCGGCCGAAGACGGCCTGGGCAGGCGTCGTCTCGTCCACCCGGTGCTCGCCGTAGACGAATGATTCCGCGACGTACTGCCGGTGTCGCACCTCGGCCGGCACGACGGGGATGGCCGCCTCGACGCAGTGGTACACCTTGCCCGCGGGGCTGCCGGGCGCGAGCGCGCAGCCCGAGGCGAGCGCGCACAGGAGGCCCAGGAGCCCCATGCGGGGAGGGACGAGCGTGACTTGCCGCATGGCCTGCTTCCTCGATGCTGCGCGAGCGCGCCTTCGCAGGGCCTGTCGGCTCACGCCAGGTCGCGCCGGATCTCGACCGCGGCATTGTGGCCGGGCGCGCCGGTCACGCCACCCCCGGGGTGAGCGCCCGAGCCGCAGTGGTACAGCCCGCGCAGCGGCCCGCGGTAGCGCGCGTAGCCGAGCAGCGGCCGCAAGGAAAAGAGCTGGTCGAGCGAAAGCTGCCCGTGGAAGATGTCGCCGCCGACCAGGCCGAACTCGCGCTCGAGGTCGAGCGGGGTCAGCGCGCGCCAGCCGAGCAGCGAGGCGCGGAAGTTCGGGCAGTGGGACTGCACCACGTCGAACACCGCCTGCACGGCGCTCTCCTTCAGCCGGTCCCAGTCCGCCGCGGGATCGAACTGCTGGCAGAACAGGCTGGCCACGTGCGCGCCCCGGGGCGCGAGGGAGTCGTCGACCACGCTCGGGATCATCATCTCGACGATGGGCCGGGCCGAGAACCCGCACGCCTCGGCGTCGAGCCAGGCGCGATGCATGTCGTCGAGCGACGACGCGAAGACGATGCCGCTCGCGTGATGCGGCAAGGCGGCGGTGCCCGGCGCGCACGCGAAGTCGGGCAGCGACGACAGCGCGACGTTGATCCGCAGCGAGCCCGATCCGCTGCGATAGCGGTCGATCGCCGCGCGGAATTCCTCGGGCAGCGCGCTCGCGTCGACGAGGCGCCGGTACAGCAGCTGCGGATGCACGTTCGACACCACGGCGCGGGCGCGGATCTCCTCGCCGCCGTCGGTCAGCACGCCGACCGCCGCGCCGTGCTCGACCAGCACGCGCGCCACGCCGTGGCCCAGGTCGATCCGCACGCCGCGCGCACGCGCCTCGTCGGCCATCAGCCCGGTGATGCGGCCCATGCCGCCGATCGCATGCCCCCACCGGCCCGCCTTGCCGTTGACCTCGCCGAAGCAGTGGTGCAGCAGCACGTACGCCGAGCCGGCCGCGTACGGGCTGGCATAGTTGCCGACCACCGAATCCCAGCCGAGCACCGCCTTCAGCGGGTCGGACTCGAACGTCGCGTCCAGCCAGTGCCCGGCGCTCTTGGTGAACACGTCGACCAGGTCGCGCTTGCCGTCGGTGGGCAGCGCGCCGAAGTCGAGCAGCAGGCGCGCCGCCGCCGCCGCGTCGCGCAGCCCCTGCACGACCAGCGGCCCGCCCAGGTTCGGCGGCGTGCGCAGCACCCACTTCTTCAGCTGGCCGGCGAGACGGTCGAGGCGTGCGTAGTACGCGCCCAGCGCCTGGGCATCGCGCGCGGAGAACTTCGCGACCTCGCGTTGCGTGAGCTCGTCGTCGCCGCCGAAGCGCAGGCAGCGGCCATCCGCCAGCGGCACGAAGTTCGAGAACGGCCGCTCCACGACGACGAGTCCGCGCTCGGCCAGGCGGAGGTCGCGGATCACCTTCGGATCGAGCAGGCTGACCGTGTAGCTCGCGGTCGAATTGCGGAAGCCGGGAACGAATTCCTCGGTCACCGCCGCGCCGCCCGCGACGCCGCGCTTCTCCAGCATGCGCACGCGCAGCCCCGCGGCCGCGAGGTAGCAGGCGCAGACCAGGCCGTTGTGGCCGGCTCCGACGATCAGGACGTCGACGGCACGGGGATCTGCGGCGGCCATGGGGTGGCGATGTTACCGTGCACGACACCGGACCCGGCAGGCGCTGCGCAGCCATTGCGGAGGAAGCGACATGATCGACCACCTGGACCACCTGGTCCTGACGACCGACCGCGAAGCGGAGTGCATCCGCTTCTACACCGAGGTCCTCGGCATGCGGCTCGAATCGTTCGTCGGCGGCACGCCGCCCGTGGAGCGCAGGGCCTTCGGCTTCGGCCGCCAGAAGATCAACCTGCACGTGAAGGGCCGCGAGTTCGAGCCGAAGGCGCACACGCCGGTGCCCGGCGCGCTGGACCTGTGCTTCCTCGCCGCCGTGCCGCTCGACGCGGTTATCGCGCGCCTGCACGCCATGGGCGTGGCCATCGTCGAGGGCCCGGTGCTGCGCACCGGTGCGACGTCGCGGATCCGGTCGGTGTACGTGCGCGACCCGGACCTCAACCTGATCGAGATCTCGGAGCCGGCGCCCTGAGCGCGAAGACCGGCCCGCCCTGGCTGCCGTGGCGCCGCGTGATCCTGCAGGCCGTGCGCCGTCCGACTTCGTCGGCCGGCGGCTTCGCGACCTCGGCCCGAACGGTCCTCGTCGCTGCCACGCTGCCCTTCGACAGGCTCAGGGCGAACGGACAAGCGGCGGCCGGCGCGCGCGCGGCGGCGGCGGGTACGCGCTCGTGCGGCGGCTGCGGCTGGAGCGCGATCGCGGTCACCGCCACGCAGGCGGCCACGACGAGTCTCAGCAGGCTGGTGATGCGTTCCCGGTCCGGCACGATGCACCTCCGCGCGAAGGGTTCGGGCGCTGCGGACCCCGTGTCCCCAGCGGCGCCTTTATTGGAGGCGCCGCGGCCGCGATCGCCTAGACGGCACGTGTGCTAGCTGGGTGCGGTCCCGATGGGACGGCCCGCAGCGCCCCGGCCGGCGTCAGCCGAGCCGGCGGTCAGCCAGCGCGACAGCGCGTCGAACAGGCGCTGCGGGTCCACCGGCTTCGGGATGAAGTCGTCCATGCCCGCGCGCAGGCAGTCCTCGCGATCCTGCTCGAAGGAGTTCGCCGTCATCGCGAGGATCGGCAGGGCGCGCCGGTCGGGCATCGCGCGGATGCGGCGCGTCGCCTCCAGGCCGTCCATGCCGGGCATCTGCACGTCCATCAGCACCGCGTCGTAGTCCTTCTCCCGCACCATGCGCAGCGCCGCGGGGCCGCTGGCGGCCAGGTCGGCGTCGAGGCCGCACGCGCGCATCATCGCGAGCGCCACTTCCTGGTTGACGGGGTGGTCCTCCACCAGCAGCACGCGCGCGCCCGCGTGGCGCTGGCGCAGGCGTTCGGCCGCGGCGCGCGGGCCCCCGCCGGACTCGCGCGGGCGCGCTGCGGCGCGTCCGAGGCGCGCCGTGAACCAGAACGTGCTGCCCTCGCCCGGCGCGCTCGACACGCCGATCTCGCCGCCCATGAGCCCGGCGAGATGCCGCGTGATCGCCAGGCCGAGGCCGCTGCCGCCGTACCGGCGCGTGGTGGAGCTGTCGGCCTGCTCGAACGCGTCGAACAGCCGCGCCTGATGCTCGGGCGCGATGCCGATGCCGCTGTCGCGCACCTCGAAGCGCACGAGCAGCTCGTCGCCTTCCTCGCGCAGCAGCTCGCCGCTCACGCGGATCGACCCGCTCTCGGTGAACTTCACCGCGTTGCTGATCAGGTTCAGCAGCGCCTGCGACAGGCGCGTGGCATCGCCGCGCAGCGCGTCGGGCAGGCCGTCGGCGTCGACCACCAGCGCGAGCCCCTTGGCGCGCACCGCGTCGGTCACCAGCGCGCGCGTGCGCTCGAGCATCTCCCACAGCGAGAAGTCGGCCTGCTCCAGCACCAGCTTGCCGGCGTCGACCTTCGACAGGTCGAGGATGTCGTTGATGACCTGCATCAGGTGGTGGGCCGCGTCGGCCACCTTGTCGAGGCGCTCGCGCTGGCCGGTGTCGGCGGCGTCGCGCTGCAGCAGGTGCGTGAGGCCGATGATCGCGTTCATCGGCGTGCGGATCTCGTGGCTCATGTTGGCGAGGAACGCGCCCTTGGCGCGGCTCGCCGCTTCGGCCTTGTCGCGCGCGGCCACCAGCGCGTCGTTGAGCTGCTGCAGGCGCGACTCGGCCTGCCGCAGCCCGGCGACCGCGCCGCTCAGCTCGGCGGTGCGCGCCGAGACCAGGTCTTCCAGGTGGTCGCGGTGCCGCGCCAGCTCGATGTCGAAGCGCTTGCGCTCGGTCACGTCGCGCGACACGCCGAACACGCCGACGACCTCGCCGTCGGCGTCGAGCAGCGGACCCTTGATCGCCGTGAACGTGCGCACGCCGTGCACCGTGCTCAGGTTCTCCTCGTACTCGATGGTGCGGCGCTCGGCCATCGCGCGCGCGTCGTTGGCCGCGATCTTCGCGGCCTCGGCCGGCGGGAACAGCGCGCGGTCGTCGCGGCCGATCACCTCGTCGCGCGCGCGCCCGGTGATGCGCGAGGCGGCCGCGTTGAACAGCAGGTAGCGGCCCACCCGGTCCTTGGCGAAGATCGCGTCGGGCGAGCTCTCGGCGATGGCATCGAGCAGCGCGAGCGCGCGCAGGCGATCGGTCTGCTGCTCGCGCTCGCGGCGCGCGAACTGCAACGCGTCGTGCTGGCGCAGCGCCCACGCGCCGATCCACACCGTGAAGAGCGCGAGCAGGCCGGAGCCGGCGATCCATGCGGCGTTGCCGAGCCCGTTGGCCTGCACCTCGGCGCGGTCCACCTTGGTGACGAGTTCCCATTCGGTGCCGGGCACGGGCCGCGTCACGCCGAGCACCGGCACGCCGCGGTAATCCGTGGCCTCCAGCATCGCGCGGCGCGGTGCGCCGGCGCGCGCCTCGAGCGCGCCGACCAGGGTGGCCGAGACCGGCACGCGCAGCCGCATGACGCTGTCGGGGTGGTGGCGGAAGCGGCTCATCGCGACGAGGTGATCGCCGTCGCGCCGCCACAGCACCGATTCGGCGCTGGCGCTGGGCAGCGGCCACGAGGCGAGCAGCGGGAACAGGTCGTCGGCCGGGTCCACGCGCAGCACGGCGACCGCGGACACGCCGGGTCGCGTGCCGAGCAGCGGCACGACCACGTCGAAGCGCACGGGCGTCGGCGCCGCGTCGTCGCGATAGATGCCGGTGTGCTGCACCTGGCCGGTCTCGATCGCGCGGCCGGCGACGAGCGCCAGGCGCTGCGGCGTCGCACCGGGTCCGGGATGCGGGCGCAGCGTCCCGTCGGCCGCGCGCTCCAGCAGCAGCACGCGCTGCGCCGAGATCGCGCGCCCGTAGTCCGACAGCAGGTCGAGCAGGCGGCCGGCCGCGGCCCCGTCGCCGGCGATGCGCCAGCGATCGTGGGCTTCGGCGAAGAGGCCGCTCGAGCGCACGAACTCGCCGTGCCGCAGCAGGTTGGCCACCCATTGCGCGACCTGCGCGGCGCGCACCTCCGCGATGGTCTCGAGGCGGGCGGCCTCGCGCCGGCGCTCCAGCGCCTGGCTGAACAGGATCGCGAGCCCGACGATCAGCACGATCACGGCGCTCACCAGCGCCAGCAGCCCGCGCCGGCGTCGCGTGGCGCGCGGCGCGGCGCGCGCCGGGTCGGCGTCCGCGGGCGAGAGCTGCGCGTGCCGCATCAGCATCCACAGCAGGACCGAGGTCACCAGGACGAAGGCCCACCCCTTGAGCATCCCGATCTGGCCGAGCCAGAACGGGTCGGTCACCAGCCAGCCGAGAAGCGAGTCGGACGCGAAGATCCAGAGCGAGGCGAACAGCGCGTAGCCCGCGACGACCGCGACCGTCCTGTCGTGGGGAAGCCATGCCGGGCCCGGCCGCGCAACGCCGGCGTCGACGGGGTCTTCACGGTCCGCCATGGCTGATGCGTATGCGTTCGATGCCGCCGGGGCGGCACGATCGGCGGCAGGCAAGCGTACCGAGCGCCGCGGTCCGGCCGCAGCCGGGACAAACCCGTGTGCGCGACGGGGGCGCGGTGCGGCGCCGCGCGACGGCCGGCGATCTGGGCGGACGCGCCACGGCTCAGTCGAAGGCCACCACGCGATCGCCCGGCTCCGGCACGCAGCCGTCGGCGATCGGCGCGCCGTCGCGGCGGATCACCGCGCGCGCGCCGTCGTGGCAGAACTCGATGCGCCGGACGGCGGCCACGCGATCGCGCACGAACGCCTCGATCGAGGCCGGCATGCTGGTGCGAAAGTGCAGCGCGAAGCGGTCGTCCTGCGGATGATCGTCGAGCCGCAGCCAGGGGACGAAAGCCGCGGCGGCCATCCACAGGTGCGAGCCGACCTCCACCGGCCGCGGCGCGTAACCGTGTTGCGCGAGCCAGCGTTGCGCCGCGGCGCGCGCGTCGCCGGCGGGCTGCGCCTCGGCGCCCCACGCGGCGGCCAGCAGCTCCATCACCCACTGGTTGCAGTTCTGGTAGCGCAGGCTCCAGGCATACGCGTTGGCGCTGTAGCGCGGCGCGACGAGCGCCAGCGCGAGCGGCCGGTCGAGCGCGGCGCGTTCCAGGGCGTCGGCTTCGCCGGGCGGCAGCAGCACGACCGAGAGGTACCCGAGATCGCGCTCGTCGATGCCGAACAGGAAGCCCGCGAGGCCCTGGTCGAACAGCCGCGGGCGCCGCTCGTCGCAGGCGAAGTAGAGCTGGCGCACCGACCACGGGGCGCCCGCGCCGGCCTTCAGGCTCACGCCCGCGTGGGTGTAGCGCACGCCGAAGCGCCGCAGGTTCTGGCCCGAGCGGGCCACGAGCGCGACGCGCGCGCCGGACTCGTCGAGCGCGCCCTTGACCACCGCGGCGAACTGCAGCAGCCGGTCCTGCTGGCGCGCGCTGGCTGGCGCTTCGCGGTCGCAGAAGCGCAGCGACTCGGCGAAGGCGTGGCTGCTCCCCGCGCAGCACGCGAGCGCGAGCGCGAGCACCGCGCGGCGCATGGCGGCGCTCAGTACGCGACGCGCCGCGAGCCGAGGTCGTCGTGCCAGTCGTCGGCCAGCACGAGGAAGAAGGGCTCGCGCGTGTCGGCGTGGGAGAACTCGTAGCCGTAGGCGCGCTTGCGCGCGTTCACCGTGTCGCCGGCGACGAGCCCGCGACGCGCGAGCGCCTGCGGCGGCAGGTCGAGCCACACCGTGCCCTCGCCCGGCGCGCGCGCGGCGGGCTGCAGCGTGAGGCGCAGCGTGCCCGGCCGATCCGCCGGGCGCGCGATGTCGAGGATGCGGTACTCGCCTTCGGCGACGTCGTTGTCGGGCGACGAGCTGTTGCTCGAGCCGCGCAGCGAGCCGGAGATGCTGCCCACGGACGCCGAGCCGGCGCTGGAGGCGGACGAGGCGGTGAAGCTGTCCGCGCAGCACGGCGCGGCCGCCGTCAGGCCGGCGCACACGATGACGGCCAGGCGCATCGGAGAAGGCGTCATCGGGGCTCCCGTTCGGGCTCGCTGCAAAGCGGCGAGGATAACAGCGGGTATCCTGCGGCGCGATGGAAGCGATCCTCGCCACGATCCAGTCCGAGCTGTCGGACCTGAACGACGCCGAGCACCTCACGCGCGTGTGCGTGCGGCTGCTGGCAGCCACGCTGCTCGGCGCGCTGGTCGGCTGGGAGCGCGAGCTGCGCGACAGCGCCGCGGGGCTGCGCACGCACATGCTGGTGGCGCTCGGCTGCGCGGTGCTCGTCATGGTGCCGCTCGAAGGCGGCATGGAGCCCGCGGACGTGAGCCGCGTGCTGCAGGGCGTGATCGCGGGCATCGGCTTCCTCGGCGCGGGCGCGGTGCTCAAGTCGGGCGCCGACAACCAGATCCGCGGGCTCACCACGGCGGCGAGCATCTGGGCCACGTCGGCCATCGGCGTGACGGTGGGCCTCGGCCACGAGGCGACCGCGATCCTCGTCACGCTGCTCGTGCTGTTCATCCTCGCGGTGGTGTGGCGCATGGAGCAGTGGATGACGCGCAGCCGGGACGCGCGGTCGCGCTGAGGGGCCGGCCCGGTGCGCGGGCGGACTTCCGTCGCTCCGTCGGCTCAGAACCGGTACGACACCCCGATCGACACCACCGGGCGCGCCTTCACGTCCTCGAACGGTTGGCGCAGCGGGTCGTGCTCGAGCGTGGCGGCCCGCGACGCGTTGTCGGCGCAGACGGGGGAGCCGCACGACGCGGCGAGCGCCTTGCGCGGCGCCTGCGTGAGGCGCAGGCCGACGCCGGCCACGACGCTCCACGCCTCGGGCGTCGAGGAGGCGGCGGCCCAGCCGATGCCGAGGTCGGGTGCGATGCGCGCCGGCGTGTCCGCCGGCAGCAGCCGGGAGCCGAGCAGCACGCTCGCGCCGCCCACCTTCAGGCCGATGCCGTCATCGGCCAGCGCAGCGCCGGCCCATCCCAGGGCAGCGAGCGCGAGCAGCGTCTTCCTCATCATCGTCGACCTCGAAAAGCGTCCACGCGATATTAGTGAGCGCCTCCGACCCGCCGCTTGATCCGCATCAGCCCGCGCACCGGTGCCCGCGCGGCGAGCGCCCCCCTTCGGTATCGATCGATGCGTCAGCGCGCGGTCAGCAGCCCGACCACCAGCACGTCGCGTCGCGCAGCGCCTTGATCGCCTGCCACTTCGGCGCGGCGTCGTCGCGCTGGTGCTCCTTCATGCCCCACGCGCCGCCGCGCTCCGAGAGCTGCGTGTAGCTGAAGGGGATGAGCAGCTGCGCGTTCGCGGCCTTCCAGTCGTCGGTGAGCTGCTTCATCGCCGCGCCCATGCGCGGGTCGCGGTTGGCGGCGCGGAACATCGCCTCGGTCTTGCCGCCGCGGTACGTGTGCAGGTGCTGCCCCGCCTCGTACCCCACCATCGGGATGCCGTACGTGTCGGCCAGCGCCTTGCTGGAGACGATCCAGCGCCGGGTCTCGGCCAGCGAGCCGTCCTTCGGCGTCCAGCCGCCGGCCACGTACAGCGGCGGCGTCACCAGGTTGCCCGCCGCGTCGCGCCCGGTGATCTCGCGGAACACCTTGTCCAGGCCGCCATCGGCCTCGTTGGCCCACGCCTCCACCTTGGTGGCGAACTGGCCGTCGCTCAGGTAATAACCGAAGTACGGGGCGATGGCCAGCGCGTCGAGCTGGCGCCCGCAGCTGTTGCCCAGCTCCGCCTTGGCCAGGTCGCACGCCAGGATCGTGCGCGACACCTCGGTGTTGGCCGCCTGGCTGTTGGCCACGCACTTGACGCGCGAAGCCTCGGCGCCGAACTCGGCCTTCACCGCGCGGCACAGCTGCACCGAGCGGTACGCGTACCAGTTCAGCCGCTGCTGCCACATCGGCATCGTCGCGCCCGGCCACTTGGCGCGCGCCTTCTCCTCGAACATCACGCCGGCCTGGCTGTACGGCGGCGCCTGGTTCCACGGCTCGTTGCCGTACTCGAAGTACAGCGTCGCGCCCGGCGCCAGCGAGCGCCTGGCGAGCTGCGCGAGCTGGCGCGCGAACTCGTCGTTCACGAACGGCGGCACGTTGACCCACGGGTCGGCGCCGCTGGTGCGCGCGAGCTCGAACATCGCCTCGTAGGGCACGCCCTCCTCGGTGTTCCACAGCGCATCGCCCGGCA
>Ga0075429_100002006_pt1 | contig 16916 bp, 16 predicted proteins | sample RhiMetdeltSRZDD3_FD_75295 | JGI IMG/M metagenome (GOLD analysis project Ga0075429, IMG submission 75295) | Populus rhizosphere microbial communities from Tennessee, USA - Rhizosphere MetaG P. deltoides SRZDD3 | ecosystem: Host-associated > Plants > Roots > Rhizosphere > Soil | place: USA... | reverse complement strand
TTCCGTCAGGCGGGGTTCGTACACGCCGAGCACTTGAACCGTCGCCCCGGCAGGATTGGTCAACGGGCCAAGCAGATTGAGCATCGTACGGATGCCCATCTCCTGCCTGGGTCCTGCGCAATGTCGCATGGCGCCGTGATAGAGAGGCGCAAACAAAAAACCGATTCCCACTTCATTGATGCACTCGGAGACAAGGTCCGGAGAAAGACTGATATTCACACCCAGCTCGGACAGCACGTCGGCACTGCCTGACTTGGATGACACAGACCGGTTACCGTGCTTCGCTACCGTTAGTCCGGCCCCCGCCACGACGAAGGCAGTCGTCGTCGAGATATTGAAGGTATGACGGCCGTCGCCGCCGGTGCCACAGGTATCGATCACGAGCGGAGCGCCGACGGCAATACGAACTGCACGAGCCCGCATCGCGCGGACCGACCCCGCGATTTCCTCGACGGTCTCCCCTTTGAGACGAAGACCCATGAGGTAGGCTGAAATCTGCGCCGGAGTGGCCATCCCCTCCATGATCTGGTTCATGACTTCTTCCGCTTCTTTCTCAGTCAGCGAAAGCCGGTCAGCCAGTTTTGCGATGGCGTCTCTGATCATGGCCATGCGCGGGGGTTACAGTTTGAGGAAATTGCGCAGCAGGTCCTTGCCCGCCGCTGTAAGAATGGATTCTGGATGGAATTGCACGCCTTCCACGCCCAGGGACTTATGGCGCATTCCCATGATTTCTCCTTCGGCGGTTTCCGCGGAGACCTCAAAGCAGGCCGGAAGGTTCGAGCGGTTAACAATGAGCGAATGGTACCGCGTGGCGTCAAAGGGATTGGGCAGTTGCCGGAATATTGTCCGGCCGTCGTGCTGTATAGGAGACGTTTTGCCGTGCATGAGACGCACGGCTCTGACGACTTCTCCGCCGAATGCGACTGCCAGCGACTGGTGACCAAGGCAAACGCCAAGAAGCGGCAAGCGTCCGGCGAAATGCTTCATGGTCTCGACCGAGATACCCGCCTCACTCGGCGTGCGCGGTCCAGGCGATACGACGATGCGAGTGGGTCTGAGAGACTCGATTTGTTCGATTGAAATCTTATCGTTGCGATAGACTCGCACGTCTTCCCCCAATTCTCCCAAATACTGAACGAGATTGTAGGTGAACGAGTCGTAATTATCGATCATCAGTAGCATGGTGGTCAGCAGTCTATGTAAGAGCCGAGTCCCGTCATTTCATGATCGACATGGCTGCCCGGTCGGCTCACGCGGCTCATTCCAATCCCTGCTCGGCCAGTTCAATGGCCTTCATCATCGCGCGGGCCTTGTTGCATGTCTCTTCGTATTCATGCTCAGGATTGGAGTCTGCCACAATTCCGGCACCGGCTTGTACGAAGGCCTGATGCTTCTTGATGACGACGGTTCGGATGTTGATGCACATGTCCATGTTGCCTGAAAAACTGAAATACCCGACTGCCCCGGCGTAAGGCCCTCGTCTGGTCGGCTCCAGCTCATCGATAATCTCCATCGCACGGATTTTCGGTGCGCCGGAAACCGTCCCCGCCGGAAAACAGGCGCGCAGGACATCATAGGACGTCTTTCCCGAGTCCAACTGTCCCGTCACGTTCGAGACAATGTGCATGACGTGAGAATACCGTTCTACATGCATGAGCGAGTCCACGGACACGGAACCGGGACGAGCGACTCGTCCGACATCGTTGCGACCCAAATCGACCAACATGACGTGCTCGGCCCGTTCTTTCTCATCCGCCAACAGGCGGCGCTCAAATTGCTGGTCCTCTTCTGTGCTTTGGCCTCGGCGGCGCGTGCCGGCGATAGGCCGTACGGAGATAATCCCATCTTCACAGCGGACGAGTGTTTCGGGGGACGAACCGACCAGTTCAAGTCCCGCCACACGCAGATAGTACATATAGGGAGACGGATTCACCACGCGAAGGGCGCGGTACAGCTGCAGCGGAGGGGCCTGAACATTGGTTTCCCATCGTTGGGACAAGACGGCCTGCACGACGTCGCCGGATTGGATGTATTCCTTCGTCCGTGTCACCATCTTCTCGAAGTCGGCTTTGTTCATGTTCGAAGTAAAGGTGATGGGAAGACGCCGCCGATGTGGGCGTGTCCTGGCGAGCGGACGCTTGAGACGTGCGATCATCCGTTCGATGCGATCAGTCGCCGCACGATAGGCCTCCCTGACATCCCGTTCCCGCGCGGAAGCCAGATGTGCGTTGGCCACGACTTTGATCTTGTGAGAGACATTATCAAATATCAGCAAGGTGTCGGTTAGGAGAAAGGCAAAATCCGGCAGATTTGTGTGGTCCTTTTGTCTGCAGGGCAACTCTTCAAAGGTTCTGATCATGTCATAGCTTAAATATCCGACGGCGCCTCCCACGAAACGTGGAAGGTCAGGCACGGTGACCGGATGGTAAGCGGCCATGACCTCGCGCAGTCGCTCGAGCGGATTTCCCCTGCTGAGGATGCGTTTTTTTCGTTTGCCCCTGACTTGAAGGAGGTCCCCGCGGTCTTCGTAAATGACTACGGGTGAGCCGCTTCCCAAAAAGGAATAGCGCGCCCATTTTTCACCGCCTTCGATACTTTCCAATAGATAGGCACTGGGTCCATGATCGATTTTTGCGAACGCGGACACAGGCGTTTCGTAATCGGCCAGGATCTCGCGATACAACGGGATGAGGTTACCTTGTCCCGCGTAGCGGCGGAATTGTTCGAGGCTGAGTGAGTAACGTGGTACAGACACGGTCACTATGCCTATTGTTCCTGGCTGACGACTAACTTTTGTCCGACTTCAATGATATCGTCCGGCAGTTTGTTCCACTTGCGCAGCATGTCCACTTTCACGCCGTAACGCCGGCTGATGCGGTACAGCGTTTCTCCGGGTTTGACGACATGGACGGTGGAAGTGCCTTTCCCTTCGACTTGCGCCTCGGTCGTCACAGGTGACGCGTCCGACTGAGCGTTGGACGCCGCTCCCAATAACTCGCTGATGTTGGGTGTGGATTCGACCGGGGGCGCTTTGACGGCAGGAGGTGCTGCGCGCTTCATGTCCGCCTTCGCTTTGCGCTCGAGGAGCGACGCTTCCTTGATTGCCTCGGACTCCTCCTGAACCCGCGCCATCTGTTCGCGTACAGCTTGAACTTGGGCGGTTAACTCCCGATTGCGCGTCTCGTATTCCGCCAGCTCACGCTTGGTCCGTTTCACCTCATTGTCGAGCTCGCCGGTTCGCTTTTCTTCCTGGGCAAGCAGCCGCTGGAAGTTCAGACTTCGCGCTTTTTCTGCTTCGTACTTTTCAGACAGCACACAGCCGCTCAAGAACAACCCTCCACAGATTAGAGCGACGACCCGTGCCGCCGGGCGAATCGATGGTCTGACGCTCGTTGCCTCCATCATGGCTACCTCCTCATCGCACGTGGACTCTCTCAAGCTCTCGATCGAATGCGGTTCTGTGGTAGAAAACCTTGAGTAGGATTGGATAGAATAATGGCTAACGCAGCGGAAGTCAAAGCGAATAAGGCCGCTTCGTCGTTTGACCGTGCCTGCGTGCCTGTGGTACGGTCGTCCCGCTTCAAGGAGTCATCCTTCGCCCTGATCGTCTGCACCGGTTCCTCCAAACTCAGTCTCCATGGTCACTACCGATATTCAGGCCCGAGTGGCTGCCTTGCGGGAGGAGATTCGACGGCACGATTATCTGTACTATGTTCAGGCTAAGCCGGAAATCTCCGATTCTACCTACGATCGCTTGTTTCGAGAATTAGCAGAACTCGAGCAAGCCCATCCTGAGCTGGTTACTGTCGACTCCCCGACCCAGCGCGTGGGGGCTCCTCCCCTTGATGCCCTGACCAAGGTCCGTCATGAACAGGCGATGTTGAGTCTCGATTCCCTGGTCGACGAGAGCGATGTCTTGGCATTTGACCAGCGGATGAAGCGGGAATTGGGTGTGCCCTCAGTCGGGTACACCGCCGAGCCAAAATTTGACGGGCTCTCGGTGGAATTGCTCTATGAACGAGGGCTCTTTACCAGAGGAGCGACCAGAGGCGACGGGGTGACGGGAGAAGATGTTACGGTCAACTTGAAAACGATCCGGGCCTTACCGCTGCAACTGATGCCGGGTACGGACTATCCCGAGCGTCTTGTGGTGCGGGGGGAAGTCTATATGAAGCTTGATGACTTTCAAGCCATGAATCGAAAACTGACTGAGCGTGGAGAAGAGGGATTTGCGAACCCAAGAAATGCAGCTTCAGGCGCATTGCGCCAGCTGGACTCTGCCATCACTGCCGCCCGGCCACTTGCTCTGACTTGCTATGAAATCATGGCAGGGTCCGGGAAGGGATTGCCGACACACTCGGATGAGCTTGAAGCTCTGGCGCGATGGGGGCTCCCAATCCCATCGCACCGCCTCACCTGCGACTCAATAAACGAGGTGATCGCCTATCACCGAGACACGGAACAGATGCGCGAGGATCTGCCCTACGAAATCGATGGCGTGGTGATCAAAGTCGACCGGCGGGATTGGCAGGAACACCTGGGATACAAATCGAGGAGCCCGCGCTATGCAATCGCCTACAAATTCACTCCTCGCAAGGAAATCACAAAAGTGCAGGATATCGTGGTGTCCGTTGGACGGACCGGCACTCTGACGCCGCTTGCCTTGCTGACGCCAGTCGAGGTGGGAGGCGTAACGATTAGCCGGGCGACTCTTCACAACGCGGATGAGGTGGCCAGAAAGGACATACGTGTCGGCGACACGGTTCGAGTCGAGCGGGCCGGCGACGTGATCCCGGCGATTGCCGAACGCGTACCGGTTCCCGATGAGCGCCGTGGCGACCCGTTTCAGATGCCGGAACACTGTCCGGTCTGCCAATCCAACGTCGCGAGGGAAGGTGCTTATTATTATTGCACCGGACAATCGGTCTGTATGGCCCAACTCAAGGGAGCCATCGAACACTTCGCCTCGAAAAGCGCCTTGAACATTGCAGGGCTCGGAAGGAAAACGGTGGCGCAGCTCGTCGATGCAGGACTGGTTCGCTCTCTTGCGGATCTCTACAGGCTGACCAGAGAGCAATTGCTCGCTCTGGAGGGTTTTGGCGAGCGGTCGGCCGGTCTATTGCTGGAGGCCATCGAACGGAGCAAGAGAGTCTCGCTCGACCGTTTCCTGTTGGGTCTTGGCATCCGACAGGTCGGACAGCACATTGCCAAAGTCCTTGCCCGGGAGTTCGGTTCACTCACTCGTATCATCGACTCGGATGACGCGAGATTTCAGCAGGTGGCGGCAATCGGGCCAGAGATTTCATCAAGCTTGGTCTCATATTTTTCAGAAGCGCACAACCGCCGCGTCATTCAAGACCTGCTCGATAGCGGATTCGACATCCCAGCCGAAGCAATTACTTCATCCGCACGCCAGACATTAGCCGGGAAAACAATTGTCTTCACCGGTGGCCTCAAGGGTCTGACCAGAGAACAAGCCGGAAAGTTAGTTGAAGAGCGAGGAGGACGAATCGCCTCCAGCGTGAGCAAAAAAACCGCTTATGTCGTGGCAGGAGCCGACGCGGGATCGAAGCTCGAACAGGCGGCCAAAATGGGCGTTACCGTCCTGACTGAGGAGGAATTTCGGCAGCTCGTCGAATGATCAGAGCCCCTTTCAACTAACCAGATTTAAATTGGGAGCTTCTACGGCGACCGGGGTTTTTTCTTCGCGATAGATTTGCACGCTTCGGATTGAGCGTGGCTCCGCTTCATGGATGACAATCCGGCAGTTGCCGATTCTCAACTCCTCGCCGACCTTGGGAATGCGGCCCAGTTCCTGTTGAATCAAGCCGCTGATCGTCACCGCTTCGTCGCCGAGTTCGACTTTCAGGAAGTCGTTGATCTTGCGGACTTCGGTGCGGCCATGGACAAGGATGTGATTTTTGCCGAGACGCTTGATCAATTCCTCGGTGATATCCGTTTCGTCCATGATTTCGCCGACGACTTCCTCGAGCAAATCTTCCAGGGTCACAATGCCCATCACGCCGCCGAATTCGTTGACCACCACGGCCATGTGCCGCTTTTCCTGCTGAAATTGTTTCATGAGATCGTCCGCTGTCTTCCCGGCTGGCACAAAGATCGGCGGATAGGCAATCTCCTTCAGCTTGGCGTCCGTTTGATTCTTGGCCAGCTCAGTCAAAGCCCTGCTTTTGTAGAGAATGCCGGTGATGTTGTCGAGCGTTCCGTCGTAGACCGGAATGCGGGAGTACTTGGAATTGTACAAGAGCTCTTGAGCTTCCTTCAGACGAAGGTTGCCGTCCAAGGAAAAAACATAGAGTCGAGGCGTCATCGCATCTTCAGCGGTAATGTCTTTCAATTGAAAGACGTTCTTGATCATCTTGACCTTTTCGACCTCGATGGCGCCTGTCTTGCCGCCCTCATCGAGCATAATTTTCAGCTCTTCTTCCGTCACGAGAGGCAGGGTCAGTCCCTTTCCGCCTGTGAGCCGATGGATAAACGGCACCATGAGCGCCAAGATCGGTTTGAGAACCAACTGCACTCCGTAGACGGGATAGGCCATGTTCAGTGTCACGGGCACCGCGAACTTGGCTGCCAAGGTTTTCGGGACGACGTCGACCGACACCAGGAGCACGAACGTCAGAAGCCCGACCACCACGGCGATCGTATCATCAAAGAACGTCCGGTCGGCTCCATACGTATTCAAGGTGAGAAATGTCGCATACATCGGAATGGCGGTTCCCACGAGTCGATCGCCCACCAGGATCGTGGCCAGCAGTTTCTGCGGATCGCTACGGAGGTAAAGGGCCATCTTGGCCCGGCTGTTCTGGTTTTGAGCCAACGCCCGCAGCCTGGTCTCATTGACCGCAAAAAACCCGATTTCAGCAGTTGAAATTACAGCAGAAAGAACAATAAGGCCCAGCAGAATGGCGATATCCATAGAGGTTCCAGGTTTAGGGACGGGGCACTTGCGCAGTCGTCTGGCAAATGGGGGCTAGAAAGCTGCTGCCGGCTCTCGGGCAGGCAAGGCACATGGCGGAGATACCGAGATCGATGCGAAAGACTTTGGGGGGGACTGAGAGTTTCATGACGAGTACATCTATCATAGGCAGGGTTAGGGGGCAAGCACTTCAGCAAAACTGACCGTAAAATCATAGACTTGTGGATTAAGATCAGTTGTCGTCCCGAAACACGAAGGACTGAGTGTCTAAATCGGCCTCGAGCCTCCTCGCTGCGGACTCTGCTTGATGCTCGGTCTTAAACTCACCTACATGAACGCGATAGCGGCGGCCATCCGGAAGGTCGACCGGCTGGATTCGGCCCCCTGGATACAAGCGTCGAGCCCGTTCCAATAGGTTCAAGGCATTTTGCTGCTCAACGAAGGAACCGATTTGCACCCGAAGGAATCCCATATCGGGAGTTCTTCCCTGAAATCCGATGACTCGTAATTCGATCCGGTCCGTTCCGTTGCCGATCATTCCGAGTGCCTGGGCGCCGGCCATTGAAAGGTCCAGGACACGGCCTTTGGCAAAAGGTCCGCGATCGTTGATTCGGACAGTGACTTCCCGGCCGGTGGTGGTCGAGCGGATCGTGGCGATGGATCCGAGCGGAAGTGTCCTGTGAGCCGCCGTGAGCTTGTGCATATCGTACCGCTCACCGTTGGCGGTCCGATTCCCGTGGAATCCGGGTCCGTACCAGGAAGCCACCCCTCCCTCGACATAACCGATGGGGTATCCGGGAAAATACGTCGGCTTAGGCGGACTGCTGCTACATCCGATGACTATGGCAGTGACAAGAAGAGTGCTGACGAAGGCCCGTGAGAAGCGGAAGCAGGAGAGCAAACCACCAGTGATGGTCAGGAAGGAGACGCGCCATTCATAGGATCCATGCTGGCGGATCGGCATCAGCCAAGGACTAGAGGCAGCGGACCAAGCATCACTGCTAGAACTCGTCGAGGGACTGATCGCGCAAGATCGAGAGCGCCTTCTCAGTATTGGCGACCGTGAGGACAACGATTGCACGCTTGCCTTCCCTGGAGGGCGTACAGTATCCGCACTTGATGTTGATGCGCGCACGCGTCAACAGGTCGGCCACCTCGTTCAGGGCGCCCGGCTTGTTTTCGAGGCTCAGAATGAGGGCGGTTTCTTCGCTAAACTTGATCTTGGCTCCTCTCAAGGCGGTGCGCGCCCCCTCAACATCGGCGACTAAAAGCCTGAGCTTACCGGTTCCTGTAACCTCCGGAGCCGAAAACGCCTTAATGTTCACACCTGCTGCGGCCAACACGGAGGCCACCTCGGCCATGACTCCCGGTCGGCTCTGCCCGCTAATGACGAATTGTGTGGTAGTTGGCATATAACTATCCTACTGAAAACGTCCGTTTAAGACTCCTATCACTTCGGGCCGGTGAATCGCAACAGTAACTGTCAATCGGAACAGGCCTCCCAGACTACAAAATGTGACAGACTCCGTTAATAGCCGTGTATTCATAGATGCAGATTATGACGATAGACCCATCCTGCGTCAGTTTCTGGGCGGATTCTTTGAAGCCTCGTGGCACCAATAGGTAAAAAGGTATTCCTCTCGTCATCGTCCGCATCCACTTGTCGACGATCTGGGGGTCCGTCAACGACTCTGTAGTCTCCACTTCCGCCCTCCATTCCATCGTGTCGCCACCAGAGCGCACGTACCACCCTACAATATCGCAACTCTGCTCGCGACTCGTCCAGGAATGGTGCTCGACACTTCCTTTGATCGTGGCTTTGCATACGAAGGCCTTGGACCACCGTTGAGCTACCAGGCTGACGACCTGATCATGAACCGTTTCAATGCCACGTTGTGAAGCGAAGTCGTCATGTCCAACGGTCCCTAATAATTCAAAACCTCTCCTTCACTCCTATGGAGAAGCGAGTGTTATGAGCATCCGCTGGTAGCACCGCAAGTTTCGCATTTCAGACATGTGCCGTTGCGCACCATGGTGAATTGCTTGCATTCCGAGCAGGGATCGCCCTCATAGCCTTTTTGTCGCGCAATCTGTACGGCCGTCATCGTCAACGTTTCCCGCTTGAGCTCCACCTTGTGCGTAACGCTGCCGTTGCCGTTTCCATGGCCGTTGCCGCCATGTCTCGGCTGGATGCCTCGACGGGACGGGAACATCTCTGTGCTGATGGATGAGGACGCCAATGTCTGGGGGTCCGCCTCCTCATCGAAACATTCGGGATCCTGGTCGTCTTTTTTTACGGAATCCATGCGCAAGTCTTCTTCCTTGACCTGTGCCAGATCGTATCGATCCAAGTACGTCACGGCCAGCTCACGGAAAATGTAATCGATGATCGACGTCGACATCTTGATCCGATCGTTAAGCTTCACAGGTCCGTTGGGTTCAAAGCGTGTGAACACGAAGGCCTCGACGAATTCTTCGAGAGGAACCCCGTGCTGAAGGCCCAACGAAATCGCGATCGCAAAGCAGTTCATCAAGCTGCGGAACGCGGCTCCCTCCTTGTGCATGTCGAGAAAAATTTCGCCCACTGTGCCGTCTTCATATTCACCGGTGCGCAGATACAGTTTGTGCCCGCCGATGACGGCTTTCTGCGTATAACCGTTGCGTCGTGCCGGCAGCGGCCGCCGCTTGGCAAGGTAGCGCACCAGGACCCGTTCGGTGATTTTCTCAGCGACGGTGAGCACCTCTGTCGAAGTTTCAAGGCTTTTTCCACCATCACTGGACGCCGACAACGGCTGGCTCAGCTTCGAACCGTCGCGGTATAGTGCCACCGCTTTGACCATATTCTTCCAGGCAAAGAGATACGCGGACTTCACCTCTTCCAGCGTAGCGTCAGCCGGCATGTTGATCGTTTTGCTGATGGCGCCGCTGATGAACGGCTGCGCGGCAGCCATCATGCGTATGTGAGCATCAACAGCGATGTAGCGCTGGCCGATTCTTCCACAACGATTGGCGCAGTCGAATACAGGAAGATGGTCGGACTTCAGATGTGGCGCCCCTTCGACTGTCATCGCTCCGCAGCAATAATCATTGGCGGCCGCGATCTCCTCCTGAGTGAATCCGAGCGCCTTCAGCATATTGAAATTGGCTTCCATCAGCTGGACGTCCGTCAGTCCGAGTTTTGCGCGGCAGAATTCCTCACCAAGCACGTACTTGTTGAAGGCAAACTGAATCTCGAACGCTTGTGATAGCCCGCTTTCCATGCGGGCAAGCGCCGCGTCATCAAACCCTTTTTGTTTCAGCGTCTCATGATTGATGAACGGCGCACCTTGCAAGGTTTGCCGGCCGACACAATAGTTAACGATGTCTTGGATCTGCGCCTCGGTGTAGCCCAAGGTGTTGAGCGCGGGGGGCAAGCTCTGATTGATGATCTTGAAATAGCCTCCGCCAGCCAGCTTCTTGAATTTCACCAAGGCAAAGTCTGGCTCAATGCCGGTCGTATCACAGTCCATGACAAGACCGATCGTTCCCGTGGGGGCAATGACCGTCACTTGCGCATTGCGGTACCCGTAAGCAGTCCCCAGCTCGAGAGCACGATCCCAGGCCCGTCTTGCGGCAATGAGCAGATCGGGCGGACAATGTTCCGCGTGTATGCTGGTGGGTTTGATCGTCAACCCTTCGTATTCGTTCTCCTGTGCACTATAGGCGGCGCGACGATGGTTCCGAATCACGCGCAGCATGGCCTCGCGATTTTTAGCGTAGCCAGGAAAGGGCCAGAGTTCGGCCGCCATTTCTGCTGATGCACTATAGGCTTCACCGGTCATAATGGAAGTGAGCGCGCCGCAGATGGCCAAGGCCTTATCGGAATCGTACGGAATGCCCTGCCGCATAAGAATCGTCCCGAGATTGGCATAGCCAAGACCGAGCGTGCGGAACTGATAGCTTTTCTCAGCAATGGAACGGCTGGGGAAGGATGCCATCAGCACGCTGATTTCCAACACGATGGTCCAAATCCTGACGGCATGGCGAAAGTGCTCCAGTTCGAACTCACCTTCCGACGTGAAGAACTGTGCCAGATTCAACGACGCCAGGTTGCAGGCGGTGTCGTCCAGGAACATATATTCGGAACAGGGGTTGGAGGCATTGATGCGGCCGTCTTCTGGACAGGTGTGCCACTCGTTGATGGTCGTGTCATATTGCGTGCCCGGGTCAGCGCAGATCCAGGCGGCCCACGCAACGCGATCCCAGAGGTCCCGAGCTTTCACAGTTTTCGCGACTTTTCCGTCGATCCGCCGCTTGAGCTGCCAATCGCCGTCCACTTCCAAGGCGGCGAAGAACTCATTGGGAATGCGTACGCTGTTATTGGAGTTTTGACCGGAAACGGTCTGATAGGCCTTCCCGTCCCAGTTTGTATCATATTCATGGAACACGAAATGAGTGAATCCCTGTTGAGCATAAGAAAACATTCGTTGGATATAGGCTTCCGGAACGTTGTCACGACGAGCTGCCGCCAGCGCTTCCCTTAGGATGGAGTTCTGCTTCGGGTCAACGGAGACATGCGGGGTGCCTTCCGCATCAACGATATGACAGGCCTTCAACACGGCGTTGAGGCGTTGGGCGCAGATCTTCGATCCGGTCACCATTGCGGCAACCTTTTGCTCTTCGACGACCTTCCAGTCGATGAATTCTTCTATATCAGGATGGTCCAAGTCCAGGCAGACCATTTTTGCCGCGCGCCGTGTGGTGCCTCCTGATTTAATCGCGCCTGCCGCACGGTCGCCAATCCGGAGAAATGACATCAGGCCGGACGAGCGCCCACCACCGGACAGGGCTTCACCGTCTCCGCGGAGCTTCGAAAAATTTGTTCCGGTCCCTGATCCATACTTGAAGAGCCGGGCCTCGCGAACCCAAAGGTCCATGATGCCGTTCTCGTTAACCAGGTCATCCTCGATTGACTGAATAAAACAGGCGTGCGGCTGCGGGTGCTCGAAGGCATTTGTCGCCTTGACGACTTCGCGTGTCTTGGGATCGACGTAGAAGTGCCCCTGCGCAGGGCCGGATAATCCGTATGCGTAATGCAACCCTGTATTGAACCACTGCGGCGAATTAGGCGCGGCCATTTGATGTGCCAGCATGAAGCACAGCTCGTCATGGAACGCGGCACTATCCTCAATTGTCTTGAAGTAGCCATACGTTTTTCCCCAATGGGTCCAACAACCGGCCATGCGTTCAAAGACCTGTCTTGCATCGCGCTCTCCTCCAAGCGCTGGTTTGCCGTCCGGTCCCATGATGGGATTACCGGCATCATCGCGCTGCGGCACCCCTGCTTTCCGAAAATATTTTTGCGCTAGGATATCAATCGCAAGCTGCGACCAGGATTCAGGGATGTCGATGTTGTCCAGCTTGAAGACGGTCGATCCGTCAGGATTGCGTATTTCCGATGAACGTTTCACGAATTTTAAGCCTTCATAGGGACTCTGTCCTGAACGAGTAAATCGCCGTTCTATTCTCACGATGCCTCCTCCTTGGACGAGAAATGCAGACTGACGCTTTGACTTACCCTACGGAAGTACTGGGCCATCAGGGCCTTTGACTATGCCGTTTCCTTCCCCTATTGCCCAGTTTCTGCATAGTCCTAACATTCATCCGAGTCGCGGAGTGACTACATATAGCTATTGGAATGAATTGTCAACACTAAATATTGTGGTGTGTCTGTGGAAACGGAGGAAAGGCTGTGGATAGGAGATAGATGGTTCCCAAGGCCGCTCCGCACAAAAAAACCGAAGGTTATCCACAGCTGTGGATAGTGGATAATGGAAAGGAGCCAGATCGTCCGCGGGAAATATGAAAGGAACAGGACTAAAACGCCAGGCGGCCTAGTCGAACGATCGCCTCGTCTATTCCCTGCAGTGGAATGAAGCGCCCGGCAACACCGAGCACAACAATCCGGGAGTTAAACACGCTGGTGTCGTAAATGCTCACAAGTCCCCAATTGCGCCGGACCGTGTGTGGACGCACAGCGCTGGCAACCAATTCATGGCTGTGCGAACGAAAGATCGTACGTACCATCGCCCGCTCGGGCGAGAGTGGTGCACCATCGCCTCGCTCAATGGCCTTGGCGAGTTCGTTCTCGACAAACGCCAGGTATTCGTCAATTGTCGGATTGGAAAGGGCGAGACCGATGCATAGGCTCAGCGCCGCCACCAGCACCCCGAGCCGGAACAGAGTCACGGAGATTCCCCTTTGACAAACGGTAGATGCATGATTAGCCTACCGGCCAGTTTAATTGAACAATACAGTCTAACATTGCGAACAGGGCGGAGGGCACATTATGTTCGTATGGAGCAAGAAGCTGGTCGCAGCGCTGCTGGCGATGTTCTTGATGCTGTTGGGCGTATTTTTGATTCATGGCGCGCCTGACACCGCCAGTGGGCTGAAGATTCATACAACCAGGTGGATGGCGCTCAATTACATCGGTCTCATGGTCTGGGTCTTCGTCTGGATGATCGATCAGACCCGCATGAGAGGAAAAAACGTGTGGATCTGGCTCCTGCCGTTCGCTTTGGCGCCCTTGCCGACTTTAATGTTGTTCGTACTGTTCCTCCAGCGTCGTCTCAAGCCGGTTTCATGAGCGGAGATTCAGGCGAACTCTCGTCGGAGCTGTCCTGAGGTAGCTGGCGCCGGTATTGCCAGACCAGCCAGCAACCGGGCAGTGCCAACACAAATGAGAGGAAGAAAAACCAGCCCCACCCCAGCATTCCCACAGCTTCAGCTGAAGGCCGTCCGGCAAAGACCCGTCCCAAGGCTTCGAGAGAAGACAACAACGCAAATTGGGTGGCAGTGTAGCGATGGTCGCAGAGCGACATCACCAAGGCCACGAAGGCCGCGGTTCCCATCCCGCCGGTTACGTTTTCTATGAGGACTGATGCCGCAAGAGCTTCGTAACTTTTTCCGATCCAGGCCAGGAACACGAAGGAGAGGTTCGAGAGGGCCTGAAGCAGGCCGAAAAACAGAAGCGACCGGATCAAGCCCGACTTAGCCATGATCAGACCGCCAGCCAGCGCGCCGATTAAAGTCGCTGCGATGCCCAGACCTTTGACATATCCTACTTCGCCGGCGGAAAAGCCAAGTCCGCCGATGAAAAAGGCCGTTTGCAACGATCCCGCGACTGCGTCTCCGAGTTTATAAAGGACGATCACGCAAAGCATTCCATAGATACCAGGTCGAGCAAAGAGTTCCTTTAAGGGAAGGCCAACTGCCTCCCTGATCGTTTTCGGGGCGGCACCCCCTCCCCGAGGGTTTGGGCTCAGAAGTATGGTGACGATGCCCGCTCCCATCAAGGCAGCCAACAGGAGGTAAGTGGCTTTCCAGCCAATCTGCTCAGCGAGGACAAGGGCGCCAGCGCTGGCCACTAACATAGCCAGGCGATAGCCGTTCACCCATAAGGCAGCGCCGAACCCTCGCTCCGCAGGCAGGAGCAGATCGGTGCGATAGGCGTCGAAAACGATGTCCAGCGAAGCCGAACAGAAGGCGACGCCAACAGCCATAAGGCCCAGCCAATGGGGACTCTCACTGCTTCCAATCACTCCCATCAAGGCCAGACCCAACGCCACAGCGATTTGCGTGATCAGCATCCAGCCTCGCCGCCGCCCTAACCAAGGCAGCGAGATCCGGTCGAGTAATGGAGCCCAGAGAAATTTTAAGCTGTAGGGCAGACCTATCAGCGTGAAGATTCCGATTGTTTTTAGATCGACGCCGGCAACCGTCAGCCAGGCTTGAAGGGTTCCCGAGGTCAGGGCCAAGGGCAGACCAGAGGCAAAGCCCAAGGGCAGCATCAGTGCGACGCGCTTATTGGCAAGGAGGTGTGCGAATGAATCCGCAGCCATGTGATTCTCGTGACTCGTGCGGGTCTAGAGTAACACTGGACCGCTGACTCGTTGAGGAGAATTTGGAATTCTGTTAGAGCAAGCGATTTGTTCGAAACCGGAAAGAGAGTGATACCGCTCAGCAAGCCTGTCCGTTGAAGGTGCAGGGTTTGTAGCGAGAGACGTCGAATTCGATGTTTTCTTGGTAGATGCGTTCATTGCCGTTGACGCCGTCCTGCTCGGGATCGTTCCACATATTGTGGTTCCACCAATAAAAGAGCGGGTGGACTTCCGTTTGATAGACGGGATTACCGAAGTTACTGCGGGCGTATTCCTGGACCATCCGGCCGGTCACATAATCAACCTGACCATCGCCCTTTAGCGAATACAGCATGAGAAACAATCGAGCTTCATGGTCGTACAACTCGTCGATGCGCGTGCTTACATCGGGCTCACTCGGCAAGACGTCCTTGGACCAGGCATGCTCCTGAACAACAAGGACGCTTAAGGAAAACACGCAACAAGCGGTGAATTTACGGATGATCACCGGTGTCCTCATGCGGTAAGTCGTTTACGGCATGCTAGCATGGTGCTTCGAGGCCTTCAACCATGCTTGCAGTCCATTGATGTATACTTGCTCGCCATGCAAGCGCGTCTCTATAATGATCGCCCCATGGTCAAGCGCGCGTCACTGCATTCTCTCGGCTGCCGTTTAAACCAGGCCGAAACATCGGTTCTGGCGTCTCAATTGCGGTGCCAGGGGTATGCACTTGTCGACTTTGGAGAACCGACCGACCTCCTCGTCGTCAATACATGCTCCGTAACCGAGGAAGCCGAAAGAAACTGCCGCTATGCGATACGGAAGACCTTGAAGCATTCGCCCGATGCCTTCGTAGCGGTGACCGGATGTTACGCCCAAACCGGTGTGCACAGCCTGCGCCGCATTCCCGGTATCGATCTCATTGTAGGTAATCAGTTCAAGTCGGCTTTGCCCTCATTTCTGCCGCCACCCCACACCCTGCGCAAACAACCAGCGCCAGAAGTGGTTCACACCAGAACCATCGACCGGGACGACTTCGTCCTTCCAGAGTTCGGAGAACCTCATTCAACGAGAGCTTTGGTCAAAATACAGGATGGTTGCAATGTGATGTGCAGTTTTTGCCTCATTCCGTTTGCCCGCGGACATGAGCGAAGCCGCAAAGTCGATGACATCCTTTCTGAAGCCGCCACGCTGGCGGCCGCTGGCCATCAGGAGCTCGTGCTCACAGGTGTGAACATCGGGCAATTTTTTCAGAGCGGAGTAACCCTCGCCGGTTTACTTGATCGGTTGGAGGGAATACCCGGCATCCAGCGCATCAGGCTTTCGTCTATCGAGCCGACGACGGTTACGGACGACCTGTTGGAACGCATGGGGACATCTCAGAAGCTATGTCCTTATCTCCACGTTCCGCTCCAAAGCGGAGACGACGCGATTCTCAATGCCATGAACCGTCCCTATGACGTAAAGACATTTATCTCGCTCGTCGAGCGGGCGACGGCAAGGGTTCCGGATCTGACATGGGGAACTGATGTGATGGTAGGGTTTCCCGGCGAATCCGACAGTGCTTTCGAGCATACGCTTGATGTATGCCGTCGGCTGCCGTTCTCCTATTTCCACGTGTTCACCTACTCAAGCCGGCCGGGCACTGCGGCGGCAAAAATGGCTGGCGCGGTTCCGGTCAACGTGGCTCGATTGCGGGCCAAGACGCTGGCTGAGCTATCACGCGACAAGCGGTTTGCTTTTGCCGAACGATGGATTGGATCATCAGTGGCCGTGCTGTTTGAAAGTGGGACAACCGAGGGGCTCTGCCTTGGCACGACCAAGCATTTCTTACGCGTGGCTGTGTCGTCTGAAACCCAATTGGCGAATCAGATCCATCCTGTCATTATCACAGGAGCATCAGACCGGTGGGCCGTGGGACACATGCAGAACTGGAAGGGCACTCACAGTGACTCGTAAAGCCGGCCTGCGTCACGTGCACATTGAAACCTTCGGGTGTCAAATGAACGAGTATGACACCGAGTTGGTCCGTGCCCTGCTCAAGAAGGCGGGCTATGAGTTCACCGAGGATCGAGAG
>Ga0075429_100002003_pt1 | contig 16929 bp, 10 predicted proteins | sample RhiMetdeltSRZDD3_FD_75295 | JGI IMG/M metagenome (GOLD analysis project Ga0075429, IMG submission 75295) | Populus rhizosphere microbial communities from Tennessee, USA - Rhizosphere MetaG P. deltoides SRZDD3 | ecosystem: Host-associated > Plants > Roots > Rhizosphere > Soil | place: USA... | reverse complement strand
GTGAACTCGAAGCTGAGCAACCAGGACATCTACGATCGCATCTACAGCGCCATCAGCGAGCGCAGGCTGCTGCCCGGCACCAAGCTGAGCGAGGAGCGCCTGGCGCAGGCGTTCCGCGCGAGCCGCACCCGCGTGCGCGAGGTGCTGCTGAGGCTGGGTCAGGAGCTGATCGTCGAGTCGCACCCGAACCGCGGCGCCTTCGTCGCGAGCCCCACCACGGAGGACATGCGCCACGTGTTCGCCGTTCGGCGCGCACTGGAGCGTGCCATCGCCGCCGAGCTGTCCGAGCGGTGCGGCGGGCAGCCGATCGCCCCGCTGCGCGCGCACCTGGAAAGCGAGGCGCGCGCGCGCGGCGAGGGCGACCGCGCGGCGCTCGCACGGCTCACCGGTGACTTCCACGTCCGCCTGGCCGAAGCGACGGGCAACCGGATCTTCACCGAGAACGTGCGCCGCCTGGTGGCCCTCACCGGCCTGATCATCGCCCAGTACGACGCCCAGGCGAGCAGCGCCTGCCCCGAGAACGAGCACGCCGACATCGTGAAGGCCATCGAGGCGGGCGACGCTCGCCGGGCCGAGCGGCTGATGCTGCAGCACCTGGACCACGTGGAAAGCGGCATCGAGGCGCCCGCCGCCGGTGCGGGCGAGGTGAACTTCGAGCGCATCTTCGGCACCGTCGAGCCGCCCGCGCCGAAGAAGCGCGCGCGCCGCGCCTGACGGGCGGTCGGCAAGGAGCCCCGGCCATCCGCTCGAAGTCACGACAAGACCGTCGTTTGACAAACTCACCGCACCGTCTACGCTTGGTCCTGCCAAACAATGCGTTCGTTTCTGCCATATCTGGCAACAGGAGGCATCATGCGAAGGATCGTCGCGTCGATAAGCGCCGTGCTCATGCTCGCTGCCGTCACCGCGGTGGCGCAGGAAAAAGCGAAAGACCAACCCAAGTCCGGCCACGAGCACATGGCCAAGGCCGGCGGGGCCAGATCCGACGCCGCCGTCATCGCCAAGGCGACGAGTGCCGCCCCGCCGGACATCGGCCGCAACGCCGCGGTCATGGGCACGGGTGCCGACGGCAAGATGAAGGAATTGCGCGCCGGCACCAATGGATGGATGTGCATGCTCGATCTCGTCGGCGACTCCATGTGCCTCGACAAGGAGTGGCAGGCCTGGGGCGACGCCTGGATGAACAAGAAGGACCCGCCGAAGCCGAAGTCGGTCGGCGTGGCCTACATGCTCAAGGGCGACAAGGGCGCCAGCAACACCGATCCATTCGCGACGAAGCCGACCGCCGACAACCAGTGGGTCGTGAGCGGACCGCACATCATGATCCTTCCGACGGACGTCGGTCAGCTCGAGGCGTACCCGACGGATTGGACCAAGGGTGGCCCGTGGGTGATGTGGAAGGGAACGCCCTACGCCCACATCATGGTCCCGACGACGTCGATGCCGAAATCGGCGTCCAAGGCACCGGCCGAGAAGAAGTCCTCCGACAAGAAATAGACCCGGCGAGCCCGGACGCGTGGCCGCAGCTGCCGGCGGTCGCGCGCACGCGCCTGCCGGACATCGCCCTGTCCGGCAGCGGCCGGCGCCGCATCGTCACTCGGCGCGGCGCGGATCCACCAGCCCGTGCCGCACGCAGTACAGCGTCAGCCCCGCGACGTCGTCGATGCCGAGCCGCTCCATGATCCGCGCGCGGTGCACGTCGACGGTCTTCGGGCTCAAGCCGAGCTTGAACGCGGCTTCCTTGCTGGCGTGGCCGCTGGCGATGAGCACCAGGATTTCCAGCTGGCGCTCCGTCAGCACCTCTTCCGGGGCCGGGTCCGGCCGCTGCATCATCTTTTGCGAGACCTGCGGGCTGAAGTAGGTGTGACCGCCCATCACGCGGCGCACCGCCTGCTCGAGCTCCACCGCGGAGCCTTCCTTCATCACGTAGCCGCTCGCGCCAAGCGTCATGGCGCGCCGGATGAAATCGGGCGAGTCGTGCATCGAGACGACCAGGATGCGCGGCGGATCGGGCAGCGCACGCAGCTCCCCGATGGCCGCAAGCCCGTTCATGCCGGGCATCGAGATGTCCGTGACCACCAGCGCGGGTCGTTCGCGCCGGGCCACCGCAAGCAGTTCCTCCCCGCTGCTCGCCTGGCCGACCACCCGCACGCGCGGCACGCGCTCGAGCAGCAGCGTCAAGCCCGCGCGAACGAGCTCGTGGTCATCCGCGAGCACCGTGCGGATCTCCTGCGCGCCGCTCATGTCCATCGCGGCGTCGCCGCCTCGTCGGCGCTGGAAACCAGGCGCACCACCGTGCCGCGCCCGGGGGAGGAACGGAACCTCAGGCGCCCGCCCATCAGCTCGGCGCGCTCGAGCATGCCGTGCAGGCCGAGGTTGCGTTCGCTGAGACCCTCGCCGAGCGCCGCCTTCACGTCGAAGCCGCACCCGTCGTCACCCAGCGTGAGCACGAAGCGGTTCGCGTCCATGAAGCGCACGCGCACCAGGACGCGCCGCGCACCCGCATGGCGCAGCACGTTGGTCAACGCTTCCTGCAGCACGCGCAGCGCCACCACCTGCGCCGCGCCGGCGACGTGCGGGTCGGCGCCGCGCAGACGCACGCCGCCCTGCACGCGGGTGGCTTCGAGCTGGCGATCGAGCGTCGCCTGCACCGCCGCCGCGAATCCGAGCAGCTCGAACTGCGGCGGGCGAAGCTGGAACGACATCGTCTTGACCTGTCGGATGCCCTGCTCGGCCAGTTCCAGGGCCCAGCGCCGGCAGCGCTCCGCCTGATCGGGCACCTGGCTGTTCCCGGCGGCCTGCAGCTGGATCACCACCCCGGTGAGCAGCTGGCCCAGCCCGTCATGCAGCTCGCGCGCGATGCGCGTGCGCTCGCGCTCCTGGGCGTCGACCAGGTGCGACGAGAGCAGCCGCAGCCGGGTGTTGGCGGATGCCAGCGCCTGCGCGGCCCGCTCGCGCTCGAGCGCCATCGAGCGCTCGGACAGCACGCGCCGCACCACCCCGGGCAGCAGCCCGAGCTTGTCCTTGCCGACGTAGTCCTTCGCCCCGGCGCGAAACAGGCCGACCACCGCCTCCTCGCCGATCGCACGCGTCACCACGACGAGCGGCAGGTGCGGCGCGCGCTCGGCGAGGACGGCCATGGCGCGCTCGGCGCTGAAGCCGGGCATGCTGTAGTCGCACAGGACCAGGTCGGGTGCGGGCTCCAGGGCCCGACGCAGCCCGTCCTCGTCCCACACGGGGATCACGTCGGCGTCGACGCCGCCGCCCTGGAGCGCCAGGCGGATCAGCTCGAGGTCGTCCGCCTCGTCGTCGATGCCGAGCACACGCAGCCGGCCGGGCCACTGGCTCACGGCGGCGCTCCGCCATCCGGCCGGCAGCCGGCGGCTCCGAGGGTCCGAGGTTTGTTCATCGTCGTTCTCCGCGGCGCGATGGTGCCATCGCCCGCCATCGACGGAAGCCGGCCGGCGGCGCGACACTGCCCGCGGCACGGTGAATGACGCCGGCGGCCATCAAGCGAGCGCCGCGCCGAGGCGCTCGCGCTGATGGTGGGCGAAGGCCTCGCGGATGTGGGCGCGCAGCGGCTCGTCCTCCCACGGCTTGGTGAGAAAGCGGTAGATCGCCCCGCGGTTGATCGCCTCGGTCACCGACTGCAGATCGGTGTAGCCGCTCAACACCATGCGCACCGTGTCCGGATACAGCCGCTTCACCTCGCTCAGAAAGTCCGTCCCGCACATGGCCGGCATGCGCTGGTCGGACAGGATGACCTGCACCTCCTGCTGCGCCAGCACCTGGAACGCCTGGTCGGCCCCCCCGGCGGTGAAGATGCGGTAGCCGTCGCGGCGCAGCGTGCGCGTGAGCGCGCTCAGGATGTTGGGTTCGTCGTCGACCAGCAGCAGCGTGGGCGGCGCGGCGTCGTCGCCGGCTGCCGTTTCCACGGCAGGGGGGGCGAAAGCCGCGAGGAAGGCCTCCAGCGCCGCGGGCGGCAAAGGCGCCGACACGTGGAAGCCCTGCGCCTCGTCGCACAGGTGGCGCCGCAGGTAGGCGAGCTGGGCCGGCGTTTCCACGCCTTCGGCGATGACGCGCATGCGCAGGTGGTGCGCCATCGCGATGATGCCGAGCGTGATGGCGGCGTCGTCGCCGTCGGAGGTGATGTCGCGCACGAACGAGCGGTCGATCTTGATCTTGTCGATCGGCAGCCGCTTCAGGTAGCCGAGGCTCGAGAAGCCGGTGCCGAAGTCGTCGATGGACAACCGCACGCCGAGCGCGCGCAGGCGGTGCAGCGCCTCGAAGCTGCATTCGCCGCGCTCCATCATGACCGATTCGGTGAGCTCGAGCTCGAGCCGCCCGGGCGGCAGGCCGGTGCGCGCAAGGATCTCGGCGACCCGGTCGACGAACCCCGCCCGCCGGAACTGCACGACCGACACGTTCACCGCCACCGGGCCGTCGATCAGGCCACGGTCGAGCCACTGTCGGTGCTGCTCGCACGCGCGCGCCATCACCCACTCGCCGAGCGCCACGATCTGCCCGGTCTCCTCCGCGAGGGGAATGAAATCGGCCGGTGCCAGCGGGCCGAGCGTCGGATGGCGCCATCGCACGAGCGCCTCGACGCCGCAGATGCGCTGGGAGCGCACGTCGAGCTGCGGCTGGTAGTGCAGGTGCAGCTCGCCGCGCTGGATCGCGTCGTGCAGCGCGTTGCGCATGGCCATGCGGTCGCTGGCGCGCTGCACCATGTCGGCGCTGTAGGCGTGGGCGGCGTTGCGACCGCCGCGCTTGGCGGCATGCACCGCCAGGTCCGCGCACTGCAGCAGCTGCGCGGGCTCCTCCTGCGCGTCCCCGGCGAAGGCGATGCCCACGCTGCAGGTGCAGAACACCGTCTGACCCGCCACCTGGTAGGGCTCGGCGACGGCGCGCAGCATCGCCTGCGCCACGTCGTTCACCGCGGCATCGCCCTCGCGTGCCGGCAGCAGCGCCACGAACTGGTCGCCGTTCAGCCGCGCCAGCGTGTCGCGATCCCCCAGGCACCCGCGCAGGCGCGCCGCCGTCTCGAACAGCACCTCGTCTCCCGCGTCGTGGCCGAGGGCGTCGTTGATCGCCTTGAACCGGTCCAGGTCGACGAGCAGCAGGGCGAGCGCCCCGTGCGCGCGGCCGCGCTCGCGCAGCGCCTGGCGCAGCCGCTCGAGCAGCACCGAGCGGTTGGGCAGGTCGGTCAGCTCGTCGTGCGTGGAGCGCCGCACGAGCTCCGCCTCCTGGCGCAACCGCTCCGTCACGTCGTTCTGGATGCCGACGAAGTGGGTGACGCGGCCGGCGGCGTCGCGCACCGGGCTCACCGACAGCTCGTTCCAGAAGGGCGTGCCGTCCTTGCGGTAGTTGCGCAGCACCACGCTCACGTCGGTGCCGGCGGCGAGCGCCTCGCGCAGCGCGCGCAGCGACGGCTGGTCGCGCTCGTGCCCCTGCAGGAAGCGGCCGTTGCGCCCGATGGCTTCGCCGCGCCGGTATCCCGTGATGCGCTCGAAGGCCGGATTCACGTAGATGATCGGCTGCTGCGGGTCGCCCGCGTCGACGATCATGATGCCGTTGGCGCTCGCCTCCATCGCCTGCCGTCCGAGCACCAGGCCCTGCTCCGCGGCGCGCCGCTGGGTGACGTCGCGCAGCGCATGGAACAGCGCGGGCTCGCCCAGCCAGTCGCCGCTCGACACGCGCAGCTCGATCGCGCGCGCGTCGCCCTGCAGGTCGGCGAGCGTGAGATGGGCGAAGCCCGCCACGGTCGCCCGCGCACCCAGCGTGAACGGCGCACCCGGCGCGACCGCCTCGCCCAGCAGGCGCCGCGCGGCGCGGTTGGCGTACCGCACGCGCAGCTCGGCGCACGTCACCACCAGCGTGTCGGCACCGTGGTCCAGCGCGTCCAGCAGCGGTTGCAGGACGACGGGCGCTCGTACCGGATCCCCGCACTCGGCGGCGGTCACGGCGCCACGGCCTCGCCCACGCGCACCTCCACGCCGTCGTCGCTGCTGACCGCGATCCAGAGGAACTCGCCCGAGAACTCCTCCAGGCGGCGCAACTGCGCGATGACGCCCTCGTCGAGCACGTAGCCGCGGGCCAGCAGCAACGAGCCCGCGCCGGTCACCAGGTCCTGCGCGAGCCGCATGCCGACGCGCACGTTGGCGCTCGACATGAGCACCTTGCGCGCCGGGCCCGTCACGGGCTGCTCCATGTAGGCGAGGAAGGCGTCGACCGCGCGCGGGTCGTAGCGCGTGCCGCGCGACTGGCGCAGCCGGCGGAACGCCTGCTCCGGCGAGAGCGGCTCCAGCGTCAGCGCGCCGGCGAGGTACTGCTCGAAGTCGGAGGCCACGCGCAGCGCGCGCGCGCCGAGCGGGATGTCCTCGCCGCTCGCCTTGCCGGGCACGCCGCTGCCGTCGAAGTTCTCCTGCACGCTGCCGAGGATCTCCCCCGCGCCGCGCAGCGACGCCAGCGACGCCATCGAGATGCGGCCGATCTGCGGATGGTTCAGCAGGAGTTGCCGGGCCGGGGTGTCGAGCGCCTCGAACGGCTGCCGCACGAGGGCGTCGGGCAGCGCGACCTTGCCGAGGTCCTGCAGCAGCGCAGCGAAGGTGAGGTCGTGCAGCGCCTCGCCGGCGAGATCCAGGCGCGGCGCGAAGGCGCGCACGTGCCGCGCCACGGCGCTGGGGCATCGCGCGGTGAGGCCGGCGCGGCCCTGGACGAGGCCCGAGAGCAGCCGCACCGTGCCCGCGAAGTCGTCCTTCAGCCGCTCGGTGGCCTTGCGCAGCTCGGCCATGCTCGCCTGCAGCTCCTGCGTGCGCTGCGCCACCTGCGCCTCCAGGCGGGCGTTGAACGTGCGCAGCTCGCGGTTCTGCTGCTCGGTGAGCGCGAGCAGCGCGTCGCGCTCGCGCTCCAGCGCCTTGCGCGCGAGGCCGTCGTCCAGCACCTGCAGCAAGAAGGCGTCGTCCCAGGGCTTGGCGAGGTAGCGGAAGATCTCGCCCTCGTTGACCGCGCGCACGGTGGACTCGACGTCGGCGTAGCCCGTGAGCAGCACGCGAACGGCGTCGGGCGCGAGGGCGATCGAGGCCTTCAGCACCTCCGCGCCGCTCATGCCCGGCATGCGCATGTCGCAGACGATCGCGTCGACGGGCTCCCGGCGCAGCTCGGCGAGCGCTTGCTCGCCGTTGCCCGCGGTCGCGATGTCGAAGCCGCGCCCGCGCAGCGAACGCCGCAGCGCGCTCAGCACGTTGGGCTCGTCGTCCACCAGCAGGATGCGGCGGCCGGCGGCCGCCTCGATGATCGACACGCCGTTCATGGCAGGGCCGCCTCCTCCGCGGCGTGACGCACCGGCAGCACCACGCGGAACGTCGTGCCGCGCCCCCGCTCGCTGCACACGTCGATGCGGCCGCGGTGCTTCTGCACGATGCCGTACGACAGCGACAGGCCGAGCCCCGTGCCCTTGCCGATCGGCTTGGTGGTGAAGAACGGATCGAAGATGCGCGACAGGTTCTCCGGCGGGATGCCGCAGCCGGTGTCCGCCACCTCGAACCACGCCTGGTCGCCCTCGGCGCCCGTGCGGATGGTGATGCGCCCGCGCTCCGGCCCCATCGCGTGCGCCGCGTTGACCACCAGGTTCATCACCACCTGGTTGATCTGCGAGGGCAGGCACTCGATCTCGGGGACCTGTCCGTACTCCTTCACCACGTCGGCCTTGTAGCGGACCTCGCTCGCGACGACGTTGAGGGTCGAATCGATGCCCTGGTGCAGGCTCGCGCGCTGCCACTCCTGCGCGGAGTCGACGCGCGAGAAGTCCTTCAGGTCCTGCACGATGGCGCGCACGCGCGCGATGCCTTCCTTGGACTCGCGCATCAGCCCGGGCACGTCCTCCTTCAGGAAGTCGAGCTGGCGCTGCGCGCGCAGCGTCGCCAGGCCCGCCGCCACGCTCGGCGGCGCCATGCTGGGCTCGGCCGCCTCGTAGGCCCCGAGCACCTCGAACAGGTCGCCGAGGTACGAATCCAGCGTGTTGAAGTTGGAGAAGATGTAGCCGATGGGATTGTTGATCTCGTGCGCCACTCCGGCGGCGAGCTGCCCGATCGAGGCGAGCTTCTCCGACTGCACGAGCTGGCCTTCGAGGTGCTTGCGCTCGGCGATCTCGGCGCGCAGCGCCTCGTTGGCGTCGCTGATCTTGCGGGTGCGCTCCTGCACCGCGTCCTCCAGGCGGTCGATGTGCAGGGCGGCCTGCTGCGTCAGCGCCCATTTCGCGGTGAGCGCGTTGGCGAGCTGGCGCACCTCGATGTTGTCGAACGGCTTCTTCAGGATGAGCAGCCGGTCGCGCGCGTCGAGGCGCTCCAGCACCTCCTCCCACGGCGAGTCGGAGTAGGCCGTGCAGATGACGATCTGCAGCTTGGGATCGGCCTGCCACAGGCGCGCCACGGTCTCGGCGCCGTCCCAGCCGGGCGGCATGCGCATGTCGACGAAGGCCATGGCGTACGGCAGGCCCGCCTGCAGCGACGCCTCCACCTTCGCCAGCCCCTCCTGCCCCTGGAAGGCCGAGTCGAGCTCGAAGTTGACGGCCGGCGCCGGGGTGTCGTCGCCGAACAGCGCCGCCTTGGCGGCGAGCAGCGCGGCGCTCGCCGTCGTCGGCGGGGCGAGGATCTTGCGGAAGTCCTCGTGGATCGTCGGCATGTCGTCGACGAGCAGGATGCGTCGGTTCGCGACGTTCATGCGGTGGTCTCGGGAGGGATGTTGAAGGGAAGCTCGAGGGTGAAGCGCGCGCCGCGGCCGGGGCCGTCGCTGTGGGCGGTGAGCGCGCCGCCCATCTCGCGCGCGGCAAGCGCGCAGCTGTGCAGTCCGAAGCCGTGGCCGTCCTTCTTGGTGGTGAAGCCGTGGGCGAAGATGCGCGTGAGGTTCTCCGGCGCGATGCCCTCGCCGCTGTCCTCCACCACGATCAGCAGCGCCTTCTCGGTCACGCCGAGGGACAGGCGCAGCACGTGCGGGACGTGCACCATGCCGGCCATCGCCTGCGTGGCGTTGCGGATCAGGTTCACGAGGATCAGCAGGACGCGGTGCTTGTCGAGCATCGCCTGCGGCACGTCGGCGAACTCGCGCACGACCGCGGGCGCGCGGTCGCCGGCGCCGACGGTGTTGATGCGCAGCGCGTCCTCCAGCAGGTCGCGCACCTGGATCGCCTCCACCACGCTGGACGCGCCGGCGTACGACTGCTGCGTCGCCACGATCTCCTTGATGTGCTTGACGCTCAGCGTGAGCGACTCGAGCTCCTGCAGCAGGCCGCCGCGCTCCTCCATCAGCGCCTGCGCCAGGTGCCTGAGGTACTCGGGCAGCAGGCGCCCCTTGGCGTCGCGCGTGAGGAACTCGCCGAGGTCGTGCGCGTGCTCGTCGAGCAGCCGCACGGCGCGCGGCAGGCCGGCCGCCTCCGAGGCGCGCACGCGATTGCAGATCAGCTCGGCCGACACGTTCACGCTGGTGAGCACGTTGCCGACGTTGTGCAGCACGTTGGTCGCGATCTCCGCCATCCCGGCCTGCCGGGCGTTCTCGAGCATCTGGCGCTGCGCCGCCTGCTGCTCGCGCGCCTTGCGCACCGCCTCCTCGGCCTCCTCGCGGCGGAAGTAGAAGTGGCCGGTGACCAGCAGGATGACGATGATGGGCACGGCCGCGACGACCACCGCGATGCCGGAACTGCGGAAGCTGAGGTAGAGGAAGGTGGCCACCGAGGCGTTGCCCGCATAGGCCACGCCCAGCCAGCCGAAGCTGTCGACGAAGGCGCGCAGCCGCAGCGGCTCGTTGCGCTTCAGGCGGCCCACCATCGTCACCATCACGGTGTTCAGCACGAAGTACGCGATCGCGAAGCACACCGCGGCGGCGATCAGAACGCCGTCGGCCGCCATGCCGTGGCGGCGCAGCGCGTCCAGCGCCGCGTGCAGCGCGGAGCCGGCGGTGAACATGGCCAGCGCCGCCATCGCCGGGCTCGCGATGCGACTGGTCCAGCGCTTGGACGAGCGCCACGAGCCGACCAGCGCCTCGCAGGCGGAGGCGAGCGCGGCGGCCTGCGCGCCGTCGAGCAGCAGCAGCAGGAAGATGAAGATCTCGCCGGCGGTGAAGGAGTTGGTCGAGCGCGGGATGCGCACCGGGACGAGCCCGGCCAGCATCGCGAGCAGCGTGCCGGCGGCGACGTGCACCCACGCCGCCGGCGGCACGCCCGCCAGGTGCGCCAGCGAGTGCAGCAGCACCGCCAGCCCGAGCAGCACGACGGCCCACCAGTAGAGGGCCGCCGGCCGGTTGTAGTCGGGCATGAGCCGCTGGTGCAGCGGCAGCCACCCGGTGCCGGCGGCGCGCGGCGGCGCCGCGACGCCGGCGGCACTCGTCGCGTTCACGGCTCGCCCAGCGAGGCGTCCTCGCTCATGACGATGCCCTCGCTCATCACGATGCCCTCGCTCATCACGATGCCTTCGCTCATGACGATGCCTTCGCTCATCACGATGCCCTCGCTCATGACGATGCCCTCGCTCATCACGATGCCCTCGCTCATGACGATGCCCTCGCTCATCACGATGCCGCCGCCGGTGGCGAGCCAGCCGGAGAGGGCCGGCACCGGCACGAAGGCGCCCGTGCGCTCGCGCAGCGAGCTCGCGCTGGGCAGCGCCCGCACCACGCCGCCGGTGACCAGGCGACGCTCGCGCACCGGCACCTCGGCGCCACGGTCGAGGCGCCACGCCGCGTCGCGCACCCACAGCAGGCGCGGGTCGTAGATCGGCTGGAACTGCGTGAACAGCGCCGGTCCGCCGAGCACGTGGGTGCCGCCCGCGACGATCATGCGGCTCCAGCTCACCGCCATGCCTTCGAGGGTCGACGTCGGCGCCGGCAGCGCCTTGCCGGGGGCCAGCAGCGGGTCGCCCGGCTTCAGCGTGCCGGCGGCGAGGGCGGCCGACACGTCGGTGCGGATCGCGCCGGCCAGCCGCACGGCCCCGTCGGCGTTGAGCAGGCCCGTGCCCTGCTGCAGCAGGCTGGCGCCCGGCAGCGGCTGCGCGGTGTACTGCAGGATCGCCTTCACCAGCGGCGGGGTGAGGCCCGGGTTCTTCTGCAGCATCAGCGCCACCGTGCCGGCCACCGCCGGCGCGGCGATCGACGTGCCGCTCAGGTTCATGAGCTGCTGCAGCCGCGGCTGTGCCGTTCCGCCGTACGGCAGCGACAGCTCGGGATGGCGTTCCGCCAGCGCGCTCAGGAAGCGCTCCGATCCGTGCGCCCCGGCGGCCAGCACGCCGACGATGCGGTTGCCGGGAGCCACCAGGTCGGGCTTCAGCAGGTTGTCGATGCGACGCACGCCCGCCGCGTCGACCCAGGCGCCGCGCGTCGGGCCGCGCGAGCTGAAGCGGTTCACGACGTCGTCGTCGCGGCGCGCGGTCTCCCGGGTGTTGGCCGCGCCCACGGTGATCGCCGAGGGCTCGTGGCCCGGCGAACTGATCGTGCCGTAGCGCTCGGCGCCGTCCGCGCCCTGGCCGTAGTTGCCGGCCGCCACCACCACCGTGATGCCGGCCGCCGTCGCGCTGCGCACCGCGCGGCAGAACGGGTCGGTGAGGAACGACTCCGTCGAGTCGGCGGCCAGGCTCACGTTCAGCACGCGGATGTTGGCGACCCGCGCCTGCTGGATCACCCAGTCGATCGCGGCCAGCACGTCGCCGAGCTCGCCGGTGCCCGCGCTGTCCAGCACGCGCACGTCGTACAGGGAGGCGTTGGGCGCGATGCCGGTCGAATCCAGCGCCCGGTGGTCGCCGCGGCCGGCGGCGACGGCCGCCACGTGGCTGCCGTGCCCGTAGGGATCGGCGCCCGCCGGAAGCGCGACGCCGCGGCGCGAGGCCGACACGTCGACCCCCGCGATCCAGTCGCGCGCGCCGGCGGCCATGGCGCTGCCCGCGCTCACGAAGTCCATCGCGCCGGCGACCCGCGAATGCCGCAGCTGCGCGTCGCGAAAGTTGTAGTGCGCCGAGGCGATGCCCGAATCGAGCACCGCGATGCCGATCCCGCTGCCGTCGAGGCCGTCCGCCGCGCCCTGGGCCGCGGCGCCGCGCACGCCGGCCGCGCCGGTGGCCAGTTCCAGCGCGCTGGCCGTGCGCCGGGTGGGCCGGTTGGGCGAGATGCCGAGCACGTCGGGGCGCGCGGCGATCTCGGCCACCCGGTGCGCCGGCAGCATCACCGACAGGCCCGGCACGGACACGTAGCGCGCGTACACCGAGCCGCCGACGGCCAGCACGTGGGCCCGCAGATCCGCCAACTGGGCGTCGGACGAACTGGCCAGCACGATCGCCTTGACGTGGCGCACGCCGGCGACCTCGCGCACCCAGCGCGGGCCGGGTGCGCTCGCGCCCTGGATGGCGCGCGCGAGATCGGCGGCGATCTTGTCGGCGGCCGCGGCGCGCACGTCGCCCGGCAGGCACAGCCCGGCGAACACCAGGGCGGCGGCGAGCATGCCGAGCAGCGCGCGCACGATGCGCGACTCGATGAGGATCACGAAGGGGATGGTGGATGGCTGTCGCATGGAAGCTCCGTCTGCGCGTGGAGGAACACGCGCGCGCAGGGAAGTCGCGACACCGTCCGCGGGGAAGCGTTGCCGTCGCCGGTGGGCACCGACGGGGGACGAGCGGCCTCGAAGACCGTGCGTCTGCTGGCAACCCCGCTGTCATGGCCGTGAGGCCGAAGACCGGAAGCTTTGCGACCCCGGCTTTCGCGCGGGTGTGCCTTTGTCATCAGGTGGAACCGAATGTATCGGGCACCGGCGCCGGGCGGTTAAGAAAATTGCCTACGGCGTCTCATGCAGGCAGCGTGACCGTGATCGTCGCACCCGCGCCCGGCGCGCCCTCCGCCGCGACCGCGCCGCCGTGCCGTTCGACGATGCGCTTGACGTTGGCCAGGCCGATCCCCTGGCCTTCGAACTGCTGGGCGCTGTGCAGCCGCTGGAACGGCGTGAAGAGCCGGTTGGCATGGCTGGGGTCGAAGCCGACGCCGTTGTCCCGCACCCACACCACGTGGCCGCCCTCCGGGGCGGCGCAGCTGCCGATCTCGACGGATGCGTGCGCCCGCGGCCGCGTGTACTTCAGTGCATTGGACAGCAGGTTGACGAACACCAGCTCGAGCAACGCCTCGTCGCCGTGCACGGTGGGCAGCCGCCCGATGTGCCAATCGACGTGGCGCCCCTCCTCGTCGCCCTGCACCGCCTTTCGCGCCGCCAGGACGACGTCGTCCAGCGAGACCGGCTCCCGGCGCATCGTGCTCTCGCCCAGCCGCGCGAAGTTCAGCAGATCGCGGATCATGCGTTCGGCGCGCTCGCCCGCGCTCACGACGCGCTGCAGGAAGCCGCGCTGCTCCTGCGTCAGGCCGGCGGCGCCGCGCTCGTGCAGGATGCGCGCAAAGCCCAGCATCCCCATGACCGGGCCGCGCAGGTCGTGGGCGATGCGGGCGGCGAACGCGTCCAGCTCCCGGTTGGCCGCCACGAGCTGCACGTTGCGCCGCTCGAGGTCTTCCTTCAGCCGGCGGTTGCCCACGCGCAGCTTGCGCATCTCGGCGGCGCGCACGAGCACGGGCCGCATGGCAGCCATCCGGAACGGCTTGAGCACGTAGTCGAGCGCGCCCACCTTCATCGCCTCGATGGCCGTCGGGATCGAGCCCTGGCCGGTCATCAGCACCGGCACCAGGTCGGCATCGATGGCCAGCGCTTCGCGCGTCAGCGCGATGCCGTCCATGCCCGGCATGTTCAGGTCGCACAGCAGGACGTCGAAGCCGCCCTCGCGCAGCGCCTGCAGCGCCTCGTGCGGCTGCGTGCAGGCCCTCACCTCGTAGCCTTCCTCGCGCAGCACCTGCGAGAGCGCGTCGAGCTGGAGGATCTCGTCGTCCACGACCAGCAGGCGGGGCCGTGCATCCATTTCTTGTTCTCCCTTCATGGCGCGGGGGCGAAGCGCGCGAGCGCGCTGCGCAGTTCGGCCACGCGCGGCGGCTTGCTCAGCAGGTGGTCGACGTGGGGCGGCAGCTCCCCGTCCTCGCGCATGCGCCGTCCCCAGCCGGTGAGCATCATCACCGGGGTTCCCGGCCGCACGGACTTGACGGCGTACGCCACCTGCCGGCCGTCGACGTTCGGCATGCCGAGGTCGGTGATCACGACGTCGAACGGCGTGCCGCGCGCGGCCGCCGCGGTGAACGCATCGATGCCCTGCTGCCCGCCGGACGCGGCGGTCACCGCGTGGCCCTCGGACTCCAGGATGTCGGTGAGCGAGCGCCGCAGCAGCGGATCGTCGTCGATCAGCAGCAGGCTGAGCGACACCGCGGCGTGACCGGTCTCGAGCTGGCCCCAGGCGGACTCGCGCGGCACGGGCTGGCCGGCCGCCGGGAACAGGAGGCGCACCGTCGTGCCCTGCCCCGGCGCGCTCTTGATCTCGATGTCGCCGCCATGGCGCTGCACCGTGCCGTAGACCATCGCCAGCCCGAGCCCCGTGCCGCGGTCGCCCTTGGTGGTGAAGAAGGGCTCCAGGCAGCGGCGCCGCGTCTCCTCGTCCATCCCGCCCCCGGTGTCGATCACCTCCACCTGCACCGTGGTGACGCCGCCCGGGTCGTGCCGCTGCAGCGTCTGCAGCGTGAGCGTCCCGCCGGTCGGCATCGCATCGACGGCGTTGAACACCAGGTTGGTGAGCGCCTCGCGGATCTCGCCTTCGGCCGCGAGCACCGGCGGCAAGTCGTCGTCGAGCAGGGTCACCACCTCGATCGCGATGCCGGCCTGCTGCGGCATGTCGCGCCAGCGCGCCCGCGTCAGGTCCAAGACCTGGCGCACCAGGGTGTTGAGGTTCACCGGCAGCTGCCGCGACAGCGCGTCCTGCGGCCGGTAGAACTCGCGCATGCGCGCCACCGTCTCGGCGACGTCATCGATGGCGCGCTGGATGGTCTGCAGCTTGGCGCGCGCGTCGGCGCTCAGGCCCGGCTCCTTCTCCAGCAGCGCCTCGGTGTACAGGGCGACGGGCGAGACGGCGTTGTTGATGTCGTGCGCGATGCCGCTGGCCATCTGGCCGAGCGCGCGCAGCCGCTCCTGCTGCAGCACCACCTGCTGCGTCTGGTGCAAGTCGTCGTAGGCACGCTGCAGCGCGCCGTGCAGCTGCGCCTGGTGGGCGGCCAGCGCCACGTGCTCGCCGAGCTGGGCGAGGAACTCGCAATCGGCGCTGGAGAAGCCCGCCCCGGCGCGCCGCGCCGCGACGAGCAGGCCGAACATCATCCCGTCGGCGCGCACCGGCGCAATCACCGCGCTCACCAGCCCGCCGGCGGCCAGGCGCTGGGCGAACGGCAGGTCCACGCCCGGCAGCATGGCTTCGTGCACCAGCTCGCCGGCGAGGCATCGCTCGAGCGCGGGATCGTCGACGGGCAGTCGCGTCTGCTCGGTGAGGCCCACGCTGTCGCCGACGGACCGGCTGCGCTCGCCCACGGTGGACACCACCAGCTCGCGCGCCACCGTGTCGAGCAGCGCGACCGCGCAGAGGTCCGCCGGCAGCTGCGCCTCCACGCTGTCGGCCGTCACGCGGTAGATGTCGCGCAGCTCCATGCGGCGGCCGACGGCGCGGGTGATCTGGCGCAGCAGCTGCAGGCGGGCCAGCTTCTCCTCGAGCCTGCCCTCGACGCTCTTGCGCTCTTCGATCTCGTGCGCCAGCGCCTGCGTTCGCTGCGACACCGCGCCCTCGAGGGAGGTGTTGAGGTCGGTGAGCTCGTCCTGCACGCGCGTCAGCTCGCGGTTGCGCTGCACTGCCGCCTCGTAGGTCGACAGCAGCAGGTTGAGGATCTGCAGCCGGTTGGAGGTGATGAAGAACTTGCGTCCGGCGAAGAACACCTCCACGCCCATCTGGGTGGTGTCGCGCCCCTGCAGGTGGCGGTTGGCGAGCAGCGACTCGAGGCGCGCGAGCAGGTAGCGTTCGTCGTAGGGCTTGAAGATGAAGCTGTCGGCGCCCGCCTCGAGCCCCTTCACCACGTCGGCCGGGTCGGAGAGCGAGGTGAGCAGCACGACCGGAACGTCGCGCATGCGCTCGTCCCCCTTGATGGCGCGGCACAGGTCGTAGCCGTCCATCTGCGGCATCACGACGTCGCTCAGCAACAGCGCGGGCAGGCGGCCGAGCATGCGGCCGAGCGCCTCGCGGCCGTCGCGCACGACCTCGACGTGCCAGCCGCGCCGGCCCAGGATGGCGCGCAGCTGCTCGGCCTGCGTCGGGCTGTCTTCGGCGATCAGGATCTCGATCGATTCGTCTCGGGATGTCATGGTGTGAAGGTGATGCTGGCCAGCAGGCCGGCGATGGCGTCGGGCGGCAGGACGTGGGAGACGGCGCCGGCCTCGACCGCCTGCCCGGGCATGCCGAACACGACGGACGAGTTCTCGTCCTGCGCGATGGTGAGCGCGCCGGCTTCCTTCAGCCGCTTCAGCTCGTCGACGCCGTCGCGGCCCATGCCGGTGAGCATCACGGCGACCACGTGCGGCGCGAGCGTCGCGGCCAGGGAGCGGAACAGGAACGAGACGGCCGGCCGCATGCCGTTCTCCGGTGGGGCATCCGACAGCACGATGCGCCCGCCGTGCTGCACGCCCATGTGCCGCCCGTCCGGGGCGACATACGCGTGGCCGGGCAGCAGCGCCTGCCCGTGGCCGGCGACGTGGACCGGGAAGCCGCTGGACTGCGCCAGCCAGTCCACGAAGCTCTCGACGAACCCGGGCGTCATGTGCTGCACGATCAGCACGGGCGCCGACAGGTTCGGCGGCAGCGCCGCGAGGAGCGACTGCAGCACGAGCGGGCCGCCCGTGGAGGCTCCGATGGCGATGGCCCGGACCCGCTGCGCGGACCAGGCGGCGCGGTCCGCCGGCACCGGCACCGGCACCGGCACGGCCGCGGCGATGGCGCGCGGCCA
>Ga0075429_100002002_pt1 | contig 16931 bp, 17 predicted proteins | sample RhiMetdeltSRZDD3_FD_75295 | JGI IMG/M metagenome (GOLD analysis project Ga0075429, IMG submission 75295) | Populus rhizosphere microbial communities from Tennessee, USA - Rhizosphere MetaG P. deltoides SRZDD3 | ecosystem: Host-associated > Plants > Roots > Rhizosphere > Soil | place: USA... | reverse complement strand
ATATCCACCACAATGGACGGTCCACCGTAGATGGTGTACGCCGCCAGCGTGTTGACCACCCGGTCGGAGCCGACCTCCTTGGGGTTGTCGATGGCCAACTGGACACCGGTGCGGACTCCGGTCTCCACGATCAGGCTGGGCACCGAGCCGTAGTACCGGCCGAGCATCGTGCGCAGCGACCGCAGTGCCGCGGGGACCGTGGAGCAGGCGGCCACCCCGGTGATCTCCACTGCGTCGCCCGCGAGCAGTCCGCGGAACAACAGCCCCATTTCGTCCGCCGTGGCGCGGGCGTCCGTCTTGACCCGCCACGAGTGGACGAGCTTGTCGCCGTCGAAGGTGGCCAGCACGATGTTCGTGTTGCCGATGTCGATGCACAGCAGCATCGGTTCACTCCCGTGGAATCAGGTCCAGCGCGATGTCCACGATAGGCGAGGAGTGGGTCAGCGCCCCGACCGAGAGGTAGTCGACACCGGTTTCGGCGTAGTCGAGCGCCCGGTCCAACGTCAGCCCGCCGGTCGCCTCCAGCTCGGCTCGCCCGCCGACCGCGGCCACGACCTCGCGCAGCAGTGCCGGTGACATGTTGTCGCACAGCAGAAAGGTGGCGCCCACGGTCACCGCCTCGACCGCTTCGTCCACTGTGGTCACCTCGACCTGCACCGGCACGTCCGGGAACGCCTCGCGCACCCGCCGGTAGGCGTTGGTCAGCCCGCCCGCCGCGAGCTTGTGGTTGTCCTTGACCATCGCGACGTCGTACAGGCCCATCCGCTTGTTCGTGCCGCCGCCGACCCGTACCGCGTACTTCTCCAACACCCGCAACCCCGGCGTCGTCTTGCGGGTGTCCAGCACCCGGGTCTTCGTGCCGGCGAGCGCGTCCGCCCACGCCCGCGTGTGCGTGGCCACTCCGGACATCCGGCACAGCAGGTTCAACGCGGTGCGTTCGGCGGACAGCAACGCCCGGGTGGGGCCGGCCACCGCGGCCAGCACGTCACCACGGGCCACCCGCGCGCCGTCGTGGGTTTTGGCAGTCCACTGTGTACGGGGGTCCGCCCGCTCGAAGACCAGGGCCGCCACGGGCAGCCCGGCGACCACGCCGTCGGCGCGGGCCACGATGTGCCCGACGTCGGTCTGGTCCGCGGGGATGGTGGCGACGCTGGTGACGTCCAACCGGTCCGGCCCGAGGTCCTCGGCGAGCGCTCTGTCCACAATGGCCAGCACGGCATCCAGGTCTAGTTCTGCGCCCCTCAGCCTTTCTGCCACGTCTCGGTCAGCCTTCCGTCCGGTCCGATCGCGGCGACGAGGTGACCCAGCCACTCCTCCCGCGCCTCGACGAAGTCCTCGCGCCAGTGGCACCCGCGGGTCTCCTCACGGGAGTACGCCGAGGCGACCAGAGCCGCGGCCACGGTCAGCAGGTTGGTCGCCTCCCAACTGGCCGTCATCGGCTGCGCCGACTCCGCGCCCAGGCGGACCAGTTCGCCCGCCGTCTCCGCGAGCGACTCCGCCGACCGCAACACCCCCGCCCCGCGCGTCATGGCGACCTGCAAACCCGGGCGTAGCGCCGGGCTCGAGGTCGCCGCGATTTCGGCGGAACTGGCGTAATCAGGGTCGGTCGTAGCGCCACTTTCGGCGGAACTGCGTTGATCTCGGGCGATCGCCGTCGCGATCCGGCGGGCGAAGACCAGCCCCTCCAGCAGTGAGTTGCTGGCCAGCCGGTTCGCGCCGTGGACACCGGTACAGGCGACCTCACCGCACGCGTACAGCCCGGGGATCGAGGTACGGCCGTGCAGGTCGGTCTGGACTCCGCCGCTCGCGTAGTGCGCCGCCGGCGCCACCGGAATCAGGTCCTCGCCCGGCTCGATACCGGCGGCGCGGCAGTACGCCACGATCGTCGGGAACCGGGCCGCGAGGAACGCCCCGCCCAGGTGCCGGGCGTCGAGGTACACGTGGTCCGCGCCGGAGGCCAGCATCACCCGGTGGATCGCCTTGGCTACCACGTCCCGCGGCGCCAACTCGGCCAGGTCGTGCTGGCCCACCATGAACCGCTTGCCGTCGCCGTCGACGAGGTACGCCCCCTCGCCGCGCAGTGCCTCGGACACGAGTGGCTGCTGCGCACTACCGTCAGCGGGCAGGTACAGCGCGGTCGGGTGGAACTGGACGAACTCGATGTCGGCGACCGCCGCACCCGCCCGCAGCGCGAGCGCGACACCGTCCCCTGTGGACACCACCGGGTTGGTGGTCGACGCGTACACCTGACCGAGGCCGCCCGTGGCGAGCACCACGGCCCGGGCGTGGATCGCGCCCACGCCGTCCTCCCGGCCCTCCCCCAGTACGTGCAAGGTGATCCCGGCCGCCCGACCGGTACGGTCGAACAGCAGGTCCAGCACCAGCGCGTGCTCGACGAGACGGATCCACGGGTCCCGGCGTACCGCGGCATGGAGAGCGCGCTGCACCTCCGCGCCGGTGGCGTCGCCGCCGGCGTGCACGATGCGGTTGGCGCTGTGCCCGCCCTCGCGGGTGAGCATCAACGTCCCGTCCGCGTGCCGGTCGAACGCGGCACCGAGCCGGATCAGCTCACGTACCCGCGCCGGTCCCTCGCGCACCAGCACGTCGACGGCGGCCGGATCGCACAGCCCGACGCCGGCGACGATGGTGTCCCGGGCGTGCGCGGCGGGTGAGTCGAGCGGGTCCAGCACGGCCGCGATACCGCCCTGCGCCCAGCGGGTGGAGCCGTCGTCGATGTTCACCTTCGTCACGACCGTCACGTGCAGGCCGGCCTCGCGCAGGTGCAGGGCCGTGGTGAGTCCGGCGATACCCGAACCGACCACGACCACGTCGGTCGGCTCGGCCCAGCCGGGATCCGGCCCGGCAAGTCGGCGCGGTACGACGGGTAGGTCCGGCAGGCGCATCCTGTCAGTCAACACGACACGCCGCGGGCGGTACTCAGCGGGGAATCGGCTTGTTGCCCAGCCCCTTGATGGTCGCCCCGGCCCGGATCGGCCGCTTGCGGTCGAAGACGCCGACGTAGCACCGGACGCTCTGGTTGCCCTGGCCCCAGTCGTCTTGGGAGGTACCGAGGGAGAACCAGCCCAGACCCTCCGGGATGTTGGTGTTCGGCAACCCGAGGTACTTGGCGGCCAACTGTTCGCAGCCGTCGAGCACGATGTCGGAGAGTTTGTCGTCGCCCGGGTACGCGCGGTTCGCCGGCGTCACCGTGAACACGCCGCTGAACTCGGCGGTGTGCTTGCCGGTACAGGCGATGAAGTCGATGCCGTCGACCGACTCGTCGCTGTCACCGAAGTCGTTGACGCAGGACAGCGCGATAGCCCGCTCCCCGCGCAGCCCGTCACGCAGGCTCTCCTTGCGGGTCACCACCTTGCCGGCCTCGTCGGAGATCTCCACGAGGTCGCAGCGGTAGTACCGCGCGCCGCCGGCCCACTGCTTCTCGCTCGGGAGACCGACGAGCAGGTGTACCCGACCGGTCTGCCAGGCGGCGCCGAGGAACTCCTGGACGGCGGTGGCACAGCCGGAGTACGCGGCCTTGCCGGCGGGGCTGTCCGTTGCCGGTACCGAGTCGCCGTTCGCGTCGGCGCCGGTGATCTCGCCGACGTGGGCGAGCTCGACCGCGTGGTCTACCGAGCACGAGTTGGCCGCGTCGAACGTGGACACCTCGAGCCGGAAAGCGTTGCTGGTGCTCGATGTGAAGCACTGCCCGGCTACGGGCACCGCCACCTTCGCCTCGCCCAGTGGCCCCCAGTCGTCGAAGAGCTTGCCGTCCGCGCCGGGCGGCACGCTACACGCCGCGAGCACGAGAAAGGTCGAGCAGGCCAGCCCGGTAGCCGCGTACCAACGCCGCATGACGTCCCTCCCCAGGGGTCTGCGGGCAGCATACCGTCACCTGATGGGCAGCACCTTCGGCCCGGCCCCGCGCATCGACCGGGTGACGTTCTTGCTCATGTAGAAGTAGCAACGCACGCCCCGGTTGCCGCGCAGCCACTCGTCCTCGCCGAACGACTGCCAGATGTATCCGAACCGGTACTTGGTGTTGCCGTCGTCGGGGACTCCCGCGAACCGGGCGATCACGCTCACGCAACCCGGCGCGAAGGCCTTGCTCCGGTCCGCGTCGTCGGTTGGGTACGGCGTGTCCTTGCCGAGAAAGACCCCGGCGAACTCGGCCTGGTGCGCCTTGTTGCACGCGATCGGGACCATCTTGTCGATGTCGTCGTTCTTCAAGGTCACCGTGTAGCAGCCGTACCCGAGCGGCCGCTGGCCGCGCAAGGCATCCCGCAGGCTGGCGGTGCGTGACACCCGGGTCGAGTCCTCTTTGTCGATGTCGTTGATCTCCCAAAGTTCACACCGGTACCACCGGGCGCCGCCCAACCAGCCGGCCGCCGATGGCAGCGCGAGCTCGAGCCACAGCCGCCCGTTCCGCCAGTCCTCGCCGAGGAACTCCTTGGCCTTGCCCTCGCAGTCGGCGTACGCGGCCCGCATGCCCGGCGACTCCGGCGGCGGCGCGTCGCTGCGGTTGGCATCGTCACCGGTGAACGTGCCCACGTGCACGGTCTCCACTTTGTGGCTCTCGGTGCAGGCGACCGGAGTGTAGGCCTCGCGCGAGATCGTCTCCTGGTACACGGTGTGACAGGTGCCGGCCTCGGGCTGCCACCCCTCCGGCGGGGCGAGCACCGCCCAGTCGTCAGGGAGCTTGCCGTCCACCCCGTTCGGCAAGCCACAGCCGCCGAGTAGGACCGCGACGGTTCCCGCTACCGCGACGGCGGCTAACCAGCGCCCTCTCATGACGTTCCTCCCCCGCTTGATGAGACCTGCCTGATTCGGGCTATGCCTTCCGCCCGAGAACCTTTGAGGGCGCCAGCGTAGCGACGGCGGAGTCAGCGCGGAAGTGGTCGCGTACCGATCGATTTCAGCGACGCCTTGACCTTGACGCCGTCGAGCACCATCACGTAGCACCGCACGCCCCGGTTGCCCATCTGCCAGCCGTCCGCGCCCGCCGCCAACCAGGACAGGTAGCTCAGATCGCGGCGCGAGCTGCTCCACTGCCCGGCCGTCACGCCGACGTACCCCAGGAAGATCGATTGGCAGCCGTTGCCCAGCCGCTGCCGCTCCTCGGCCTTGTCCGGGTACGGCACATCAGCCGCCACGAACATCCCGGCGAACTCGACGTCGTGTGGCGTCGTACACGCGGTCGGGGAGAGGTCTTCGATCTCCGTTGAGTTGCGCACGATCGCGGCGCAGTTCAACGCCAGCGGCCGCTCGCCCTTCAGCCCGTCGCGCAGGCTGCCCTTCCGCTCCTGCAGGAGGCCGGCCGGACTGGCCAGCTCCATCGCGTCACACCGGAAGAAACGGGCATCCCCGGTCCACTGGGCGCTGGTCGGGAACAGCACCGCGATGTCGAGCCGGCCGTTGCGCCAGTCCTCGCCGAAGAACGCCTTCGCCTCGGTGGCACACGCCTCGTACGCCCGCCGGGCCTCCGGGCTGCCGTTCGGCGGCGGCGTGGGACGCAACGCGTCCGCACCGGAGAACGTGCCAACATGGAACGTTTCCAGATGATGGGGCTCTTCACACGAGGGCGTGGTGCTGCCGACGTACTTGTCGAGCACCCACGCATACGTCGCCGAGGTGCGGTAACAGCTCCCGACCTCGGGCACCGGCACCTTGGCTTCGGATATCGCCGCCCAGTCGTCCGCCAGCGAGCCGTCGGTGCCCGGAGGCCGTTGGCAGGAATTGGCCGTGGTCAAGGCCAGCACGACGACCAGTACGCCCCACGCCCGCCGCATGCCGCCCTCCCCAGGGGTCGCGGATAGCCCCGCGGAGCATACGGCAACGACTCAGTTACTGGGGATCGGGTCACCGGCCAGGCCCGGTACGACCTCCGCTGGGTCGGCCCCCAATTCGATGATCCGGTTGTCCGCATCGACGTGGACGACCTTCGGCCGGTAGCCGCGCGCTGTCTCGTCGTCCATCAGCCCGTACGCGATGAGGATGACGAGGTCACCGGTGTGCACCAGGCGCGCGGCGGCGCCGTTGATGCCGATCACTCCCGAACCGCGCGGGCCCGGGATGATGTACGTCTCGAGCCGAGCGCCGTTGGTCACGTCGACGATCGCGACCTGCTCACCCGGCAGCAGGTCGGCCGCGTCCAACAGATCCTCGTCGACGGTGACCGAGCCGACGTAGTGCAGGTCGGCCTGCGTCACCGTGGCTCGATGGATCTTCGACTTGAGCATCGTGCGGAACATCAGCCGGCCACCTCCACGGGCACGTTGTCGATCAGGCGGGTACTGCCGACCCAGGCCGCGACGAGCATCCGCCCCGGCCCTACATAACTGTCGTCGACCGGCGCCAGATCGGGGGCGCGCAGCGCCAGGTAGTCCAGCTTTGCTTCGTACGTACCGTCGAATGTCTTCTGCGCGGCGGTGAGGGCGCCCGCGACTCCGGCCCCACGCGCGGCGGCGGCCGCGCCGTCGGCCAGCGCCCGGGACAGGGCGAGCGCGGCGACGCGCTCCGGGCCGTCGAGGTAGCGGTTGCGGCTGGACAGCGCCAGGCCGTCCGGCTCGCGAACGGTCGGCACACCCACGATCTCGACGGGTACGTCCAGGTCGCGCACCATCGCGCGGATCAGCGTGAGCTGCTGGTAGTCCTTCTCACCGAAGTACGCCGCGTCGGGCCGGACCAGGTGCAACAGCTTGAGGACGACGGTGAGCACGCCGTGGAAGAAGCCCGGCCGGCTCGCGCCCTCGAGCTCGTTACCGAGCGGGCCCGGGTCGATCCGCACGCCCGGCTCACCGCCGGGATAGATCTCGTCGCGGGTGGGCGCGAAGACCACGTCGACGCCGGCGTCCGCGGTTGCCTCGAGGTCCTTTTCGAAGGTACGGGGGTACCGGTCGAAGTCCTCGTTCGGTCCGAACTGCAACGGGTTCACGAAGATGGTGGCGATCAGGTGGTCCGCCTGTCCGCGGGCCTCCCGGAGCAGCGCCAGGTGCCCCTCGTGCAGGGCACCCATCGTCATCACGACCGCGGTGCGGCCGGTGAGCGCGTCCCGCGCCTCCTTCAGCTCGGCGCGGGTTCCGACGGTGATCATCGCCGCGTCGCCAGGACGTCGAGCAGGGTTTCGGCGTCGGCCGGCCGCAGCCGGCCGCTCGCGATCGCCCGGTCGGCGGTACGCCGGGCCAGCGCGAGGTAGCTCGGCACCGAATCGGGTGCGGCGGCGGCCAGCGTGTCCAGGTGTCGGGCGATCGTGCCGGCGTCGCCCCGGGAGACCGGCCCGGTCAGCGCCGCGTCGCCGAGCCGCAACGTGTTCTCCAGCGCGGCGCGCAGCAGCGGACCGAGGACGTGCTCCGGGTGACTGGTCCCCGCGTCGCGCAGCCGGTCGAGGGCCTCGTTGACGAGCGTGACGAGATGGTTGGCGCCGTGCGCGAGCGCGGTGTGGTACATCGCCCGGTCCTGCTCGGCGATCCACTCCGGCACCCCGCCGAGGTCGGCGACGAGGCGCTCGGCCAGGGGCTTGACGTCGTCGGGGGCGGTGACGCCGTACGACGTGCCGGCCAGCCGATCGACGTCGTCGGGCCGGCCGGCGAACGTCATCGCCGGATGCAGCGCCAGCGGGCGGACGCCGCGGGCGACGGCGGGATGCAGCACGCCGACCCCGTGCGCTCCGGAGGTATGGGCGACGACCTGCCCCGGCTGGAAGGCGCGCTCCTCGGCCAGGTGCGCCACGAGCGGGGCGAGGGCGTCGTCGGGTACCGCGAGGATGACCAGCTCGACCCGGTGGATGTCGATCGCGCCCCGGCGCTGGACGGTAACGGTGTGGCCGGCGCGGCGTAGCGCCGTACCGAGGGCGGTGCCGACGCGTCCGGCTCCGATGATGCCGACGGTCAGTACCTTCTTGCCCGCGAGTTTCCTGGCTGTGCTCTCGGTTCGCAGGGTTGCGCTCATCTTCGGTGATCCAGTCCTCGTTAGTGGGGTACCGGTCGATCACCAGTATCCGCCCGCGTCCATTACCTGGGACAAGGATCTGTGAACAATCTCGCCGCGCTCAGGGCAGCGCTACCCCGTTGAGGTCGAGCGCCAGGCGGTAGAGCGCCTCCACCATGTCCTTCCAGCCGGGCCGCCGCGTGCCCTTCTTGTCGGTGAACGGGTGGGCCGGTACCCAGTTGAAGCCGAGCCGGCGCATCTCGACGGTCAGCCGCAGGCTGCCGACCTCGTACGGCATGATGCGCGACAGCGGGGCGAACAGCACCTCGCACCCCACGTCCTCGCCCTTCTTTACCTTGCTCGCGGGCACCGTACGCAGCAGGGGCGTGTTCGTCATGGTCAGCTCGACGAACTCGTCCCACGTGGGTTCTGTGGTGAAGAACTCGAGCTGTTTGAGATGGGTCCGCGGTGGGAACAGCTTGGTGCTGCCCGCGCTCGCGGTCGCCGTCGGATCGGCCAGTCGCCACAGGTTCGTCCGGGCGCCGCTACCGCCGTACAGCTCGCTGAACACGGCCTTCTCGGCGTCGCTGAGGTCGTCGTAGAGCAGGCGGAACGGTGTCTTGCTGTTGAGCGGCAGGTACGCCTTGGGGAAGACCTCGTAGTCGACTCCCGTCACGTAGGGCAGCCCGCCGGTGCGCAGGTAGCTGACCATGAGAATCAGCAACCCCTGTACGGCCGGCGTGAAGTTCTTGTCCGTCACGACGGTGCCGTCGGAGAGGACCGTCTTGGCCCGCAGGTGGCCGAGCCGGCTGGCGTTCACAAACCGCTGCGCCTCGTAGAGCGCGACGCTGCGGACGCCCTGGCGCCAGCCGGACGGGCCGGACCAGGCTCGACCGGCGACCCCGAGGCCTTCGCTCTTCTGGATCCGGGTCACCAGATCGTCGATCTTCGCCAGCGGTAGCGAGAACGTGGCCTGCGGCGCGGCCCACACGCCACAGTTGTTGCGGTAGTACGGATCCTTGCCACTCAGGCCCAGCGGAAACACGCAGGCGGCCGCCGGCTCCAGCCACGCCGGTGCGAAATACTGGGGCTCGCCCACGCTCGGCGGAAAGCCCAGCCTGGCCGGGTGCGCCGCGGCGCATCCGTCGCGCAGCTGGTCGGCGACGTCGAGCACGGCCGACAGGATGGAGCGCATCTCGGTGCGACCAGCCGCGTTCAGCTCGAACGGCTTCGTCGCGATCTCGATGCGGTTGCCGTCGCCCTCGAGGCGGAATCCGTCCGCCTTGATGCGGTGCGTGCTGATGTTCTCGCCCTCGAGTGAGTAGACGGTCGCCCCCCAGGTGGCCGAGCCGTCGTAAAGCAGGGGCGGGCTCACTGTCGAGGCACCGTACGCCAGATCCAGCTCGAAGTTGATGCTCGCCGGCACCGGCCCGGCGCTGATTATCGTGTAGCAGCTCATGCCGTTACGGTGGCAGCGAACGGCCGCCAGGAGTACGCACATGTACCGGTACCAGCGCGTACTTCTACACACCTTCGGAGCTACGCTGGCTGCCGTGCGGTGGCGGGTCGCGATGCAGGAGTCGCTGTACGGGCCTACTGGCTTCTTCACGGCCGGTGCCGGCGCCGGCAGGCATTTCCGCACGAGCGTCCTCGCCTCGCCGGGGCTGGCCGGCGCGGTACGAACGCTTGTGAGCGCCGTCGACGAGGCGCTCGACCACCCGGCGACACTCGATGTCGTGGACGTCGGCGCGGGGCGGGGGGAGCTGCTCCGGGCCCTGCTGGCCGCTGCCCCTTCGTCGCTTCGGACCCGCCTGCGGCCGGTGGGCGTCGAGCTGGCGCCGCGCCCCGCCGACCTGCCGTCCGCGATCAGATGGCAGCGGGATCCACCGCGGTCGGTCACCGGGTTGGTGATAGCGACGGAGTGGCTGGACAACGTACCACTCGATGTGGCGGCCGTGGATGACGCCGGGGTGGTCCGGTACGTCCGCGTGGACGAGTCGCTGGACGGTTCGGTGTCCACTGAGGACTCCGCGTGGCTGCGCCGGTGGTGGCCCATTTCGGTGCCGGGCGCGCTCGCCGAGATCGGCCTGCCGCGCGACGTTGCCTGGGCCGGCGTGGTCTCCACTGTGGAGCGTGGCTTGGCGGTATGTGTCGACTATGGACACCTGTCGGCGTCGCGACCGTTGTTCGGGACACTGACCGGTTTCCGGGAGGGGCGGCAGGTACCGCCCGTACCCGACGGTTCCTGCGACCTGACCGCGCACGTGGCGATGGACTCGCTCGCGGGACCCGCCACGATGCTGCTGAGTCAGCGGGACGCGCTCCGGGCGCTGGGCGTGTCCGGCACACGGCCACCGCTGTCGCTCGCGTCGACCGATCCGACCGGGTACGTCCGCGCGCTCGCTGCGGCCTCCGAGGCGGCCGAGCTGACCGACCCGGCGGGGCTGGGCGGCCACTGGTGGCTGCTCGAACCCGTCGGCATCGACCCTCAGGCGCTGATGCGCTGGACCGGGATGCCGGCCACTCGCGAGATGACGTCGTAGTCGCTGTCGTCGTGCAGCACGGTCAGCCGGCTCCTCGCGGCGGTGACCGCGACGATCAGATCCACCGCCGAAAGGCCATTGTGCTGGCCGCGGTCACCGAGCTGGTCCTGGAGGTCCTGGGCCCATTGCCAGGCGTCGAACGGGACCGGGCACCACGGATAACTGCTTCGGAGGCTTCGCTGCATGTCCCGCCGCTTCGACCCACCGGGAACCCAACGAAGGATCTCGAGCTCGACCGGATCGCACATGGCGATGACGCCGGCCGCCACCGCCTGGCGCCACGGAGCGGCCGCCTGTCGCTGTTGGAGTCGGGCGATCGCGCTGGTGTCCGCCAGATACCGGATCGTCATGCCACGTCGCGGTCGGCGAACCGGGCCGCCACCTTCGCCGCGAGGGCTTTCTCCGCCGCCTGGTCCTCCTCCCAGAGATCCCAGGCGATGTCGCCGCGGGCGGCCATCTCCTGTGACTCCAGCAGCGATTCGAGCCGACGCTGCCGGGTCACGGTCTCCCACAGAGCCTTGTTGACGGTGTCCTTCTTCGTCGTCGTGCCGAGCACTTTGGCGGCCTCGGCGAGTGCCTCTTCGTCGATGTCGACCATCGTGCGAGCCATGTGTCTATGGTGTCAACCGTAGACACATCATGCAATCCCCTTACCCGGTCGCGCTTCGTGGCACGATGGCCGGCATGACCTCGGAACTGCGGGAGCTGACCGTTGGTACCGGTACCGGGCTGGACACCGCGGACATGGTGCTCAACATCGGGCCACAGCACCCGTCGACCCACGGCGTACTGCGGCTGAAGCTGGTGCTCGACGGCGAACGGGTGATCTCCTGCGAGCCGGTCATCGGATACATGCACCGGGGCGCGGAGAAGCTGTTCGAGGTACGCGACTACCGGCAGATCATCGTGCTGGCGAACCGGCACGACTGGCTGTCGGCGTTCTCCAACGAGCTGGGCGTGGTTCTCGCCGTCGAACGGTTGATGGGGCTCGAGGTCCCCGAGCGGGCGGTCTGGCTCCGCATGGCGCTGGCCGAGCTGAACCGGGCGTTGAACCATCTCATGTTCCTCGGCTCGTACCCGCTCGAGATCGGTGCGATCACGCCGGTGTTCTACGCGTTCCGGGAGCGGGAGACGCTGCAGGCCATCATGGAGGAGGTCTCCGGCGGCCGGATGCACTACATGTTCAACCGCGTCGGCGGGCTCAAGGAGGAGGTGCCCGCGGGCTGGACCGGGCGGGCGCGGCAGGCGATCGGTGAGGTCCGGCGCCGGCTACCGGATCTGGATCGGCTCATCCGGCGCAACGACATCTTTCTGGCCCGTACCGTCGGCGTGGGCGTGCTGTCGGCGGAGGCCGCGGCGGCGTTCGGCGCGTCCGGACCGGTGGCCCGGGCCAGCGGGCTCGACTTCGACCTGCGACGCGACGAGCCGTACCTGGCGTACGGGGAGCTGGAAGTCCCGGTCGTCACGCGGAAGGCCGGCGACTGCCACTCCCGCTTCGAGGTGCTGCTGGACCAGGTGTACGTGTCGCTCGACCTCGCCGAGCAGTGTCTGGATCGGGTCGACCGGATCACCGGGCCGGTCAACGTACGGCTGCCGAAGGTGGTGAAGGCCCCGGAGGGGCACACGTACGCGTGGACCGAGAACCCGCTCGGCATCAACGGGTACTACCTCGTGTCGCGCGGTGAGAAGACGCCCTGGCGGATGAAGCTGCGCACCGCCTCGTACGCGAACGTGCAGGCGCTGACCACGCTGATCCCGGGCTGCCTGGTACCCGATCTGATCGCGATCCTGGGCTCGATGTTCTTCGTGGTCGGGGACATAGACAAATGACAGTCGAGTAACGCCGGTTATGTCCAGCGGTCCTCGATGTACTCGTAGTCCGGCCGGCGCGGGCGGGACCGGGGCGTCGTCGCCTCTTCGGGCTCTTCGTCCCAGTCGTACCGCCGGCGACCCGCCCGAGGGGCTTCGTCCTCGTGCCAGCCCTGGTCGTCCCAGGTCGGTGCGCTGCTCGCCGCCGGTAGCGCGGCCGGCCCGCCCCGCCGCTCCCACCGCTCCTCGTCCCACCGGGACGTGGGCTCGTCGTATCGGACCCGGGGCTCGTCGCGGCGTACCGAGGTCCAGCGGTCCTCGAAGCGCATCTCGGTACCGGTCTCGTCGGAGTGCATCGCCGCCCGACGCTCGCCCATGCGCAGTTCCCGGCCACGGTCGTCGGTACGCACCGAAGCCCAGCGGTCACCCGCCCGCATGCCGGCCCAGCGCTCGTCGTCGCCGGGATCGTCGTCGTACCGCCCGCGACGGCTCGGTACAGCGACGTCCTCCTCGGCCCGCGCGGCCTCGAAGCGCTCGCGCAGCCGCTCCTCGGTCCAGCTGACCTGCCCAGGCCCCGCGTCGTGCCGACCTGCGCGCTCGGGCTCGCGCCAGACGGGCTCGGGTTCCCGCCAGACCGGCGGCTCGGGTCGGCGCGCGGGCGGCGGCTCGGCCGACCGGCCGTACACCGTGCCGCGGCCGTCCTGCCCCTCCGCGTGCGGGTCGACGATCGTGTGCCGGGTGGTCACGTGGACGGTCTCGGTTTGCCGGACCACCCCGCCCGGCCCGACGTGGTGCGCCCCGGCGTGCGGAGCCCCCGGTGGCGGACCCGGGACCCCGGCCGGGCGCGCATCGGCCCGGTCGTAGCCGAGCCGCATCGCCTCGACCTGCGCGCGCAGCGCCTCCACGGAGTCGTGCAGGTACTGCAGCTTCTCGGAGAACTGCCGGTGGGTAGCCCGGGCCGCGGTCGCGATGTCGTGCCGCACGTCCTCGCGCAGCGCGTCCACCTCGTCGAGAATCGTGTCCTCGAGCTCCAGCCGCACGCTGTCCGTGTCCTTGCGCAAGGTGATGGACAGTCCGATGAGGACGACCGCCAGCAGTGCGAGCACCGCGGCGATCTTCATCGACCCTTGGCTGCCGCCCAGAATCAGCACGAGTGCGGCGAGTGGAGCGAGCCCGACCCCGAACCAGAACACGACGGTGAGCGCGCGCCCACTGCGCCGCTGCTCACCCTCCTGGTTCTCCGAGCCCGACATGGATGTAGACGTTACCGAGAGTTTCTCGCGTGCGACAAGATTAGGTGGTAGCCAGGTCGCCAGAATCTTGCGGAACTCGATAAGTCGTTGTTGCGCTGCCCGTCGGCGAGTCACGTCAGGTAAACGACTCAGCCGGCGGGCAGCACACTCCAACGTTCGGTCAGCCGGACGCCAGCGCTCCGTCCGAGGAGAACACCAGCCCGACGCTGATGGTGCCGGTCTTCAACGCGTTCTTGGTCTGCGGTCCGCCCGCGTCGAGACTGCTGAACCGGCCCGCCTGGAAGCTGTAGGTCTGCACCAGACCCTGCTGGCACTTTGGCCGCTGCGGGCACTCCGGCGGTCCGCCGAGGATGGTCGCCGCGCCGGAGCACTTGGTGGCGAGGTCGGACAGGGTACGGACGCCGTACTTGTCGGCGAATTCCTTGGTCACCGCGAACGCGTTCTGGTCCTGGGCCGCGGACGGCTTGCCGAACACGATGCCCGCTTTGTCCCCGGCCGCGGTGAGCCCCTCCATCGTCTTGACCAGCTCCGGCGACGAGATCGCCGGGGCGCTGGCCCCGTTCTGCTTCTGGTTGAGGAAGTCCGCCATCGTCGCGGCGTACTCCGGGAAGACCTGGATGTCGCCCTTCTCCAGAGACGCCTCGTACAGCTCGCGGTTGCCGACCTGCTGCACGCTCGCGTCGTAGCCGGCCGCGGCCAGCATGAGCTTGTAGATCTCGGCGAGAGTCTGACTCTCGCTGAAGTTGGCGTAGCCGATAACGATCTTGCCGCCGGGGCCCTTGGCGACACCCGCGGTCAGGTTGTTCGCCGTGACGAACTCCTGCGCGGCGGCCTGGGGGGTCTTCCGGTCGACGTCGACCGCCTTGTTCAGCGCGATCAGCTTGGGCGTGTCGAGGACCTCCGACACCTTGTCGAGGGCCGCGATGAGCATGGGGTTGGCCGCGTTCTTGTTGACAGCCGGTACGACGTTGTCCGTGTTCTGCAGTTTCTTGTCGTCCTCGAGGACGACCAACTGGTTACCGGCGACCGGAGCGCATCCGGCGCCCGCCGCCGAGGTATTGGGTGCCTGCGTACCCGATGATCCTGATTCGCCGCAACCGGCGACGAACGTGGCCGCCACGACGGCGCCGAAAATGATCGCTATTGCTCGCGCGCGCATATATGCCCGCCTCCTGTGTCCCGGCGCGGCCCCGATGGCCGGCCGCGTGTCCGACGGGCGAGTCGGTCTCCCGGGTGATCGCCCGCAGCCCAAGCCAACCCCGGATCACGGGCGGCGGCAACCGGAACACCCCGAGTCGTCACCGGATTGTCACCGGCGGCCCCGCAGGCCAGTTGGCGTAATTACCTTCTGCGAGACCGCCAAGGTCCCCTCGACCAGCAGCGCGAGCAGGGCGACCAGCAGGCCGCCGGCCAGAATCTGGCCGCCGCCCGCGTTCATGCCGAGACCGAACCCGGCGCTGATGATCTGGCCGAGGCCGCCGCCGTTCACGAACGAGGCCAGCGTCGCGGTCGCCACCACCTGGACCGCGGCGGTCCGGAAGCCGGCCGCAAGGTACGGCACCGCCAGCGGCAGCTCCACCCGCCAGAGCAGCTGGCCACCGGACAGGCCCATGCCGCGGGCCGCGTCGCGGGCGCCGCGGTCGACCTCACGGATTCCGGTGTACGCGGTCGCGAGCAGCGGAGGAACCGCGAACACGGTCAGCGCGGCGATGACGGCCGGCTTGCCGAAGCCGAGCACCGTCAGCGGCAGGATGGTCAGCAGCGCCACAGTCGGTATCGCGAGTGTCACGTTGGAGACCAGCACGACGATCGGGCCGCCCCGGCCCCGGTGACCGAGCCAGATGCCCAGCGGCCAGGCGACGAGACAGCCCAGCGCGACCGCGGCCGCGGAGATGATCAGATGCTCGCTGAGCCGCTCGAGCACGCCACCCGGGTTGGTCCAGTTCAGCGGGTCGTTGAGCCAGACGTACGCCTGCTCGAGCGGGTTCATCGGCCCCTCCTCAGCCAGGGCGTGGCCAGCCGGCCCACGCCTATCCAGAGCAGGTCGAGGACCAGCGCGAGCGCTACGCAGAGCACCGTGCCGGTCAGGATCTGGGCCTTGTAGAAGTTGTTCCGGAACCCGGCCAGCAGCAGGGTACCGAGGCCGCCGTGGCCGACCAGATCCCCGACGGTGACCAGCGCGACGGTGGAGACGGTGGCCAGCCGCAGACCGGTGAGGATGCCCGGGACGGCCAGCGGCAGCTCGATGCGCACCAGGCGGGCGAAGCGACCGTACCCCATGCCGCTGGCCGCATCGCGGACCGCGCCCGGCACCTGATTGAGCCCGGCGAGCGAGTTCCGGATGATCAACAGCAGGGCGTACAGCACGAGTCCGATGAGGACGGTGGTGGTACCGGTACCGACATACGGCGCGATGAACGCGAACAGCGCCAGGGACGGGATCGTGTAGAGGACACCGGAGGATGCGAGAATCGGGCCGGTGAGCGGGCGGAACCAGTACGCCAGCACGGCCAGCGGGATGGCGACACAGGCGGCGATGAGCACGGCCTGCGCGGTGAGCGTCAGGTGCTCGCGCAACGCGGCCAGGATCGTGTCGGTGTTGTCCTGCACGTACCGCCAGGAGAACCACGGGTTGCCGGGATCGTCGTAGGCCTGGAGGAACATACGTGGACGCTAGTACGGCTGCCTCGATCGCGCTGGACGGGATCCGCAAGCAGTATCCCGACGGCACGGTCGCGGTGACCGACCTGAGCCTCGAGGTGCCAGCGGGTGAGCTGGTCGTCCTCATTGGACCGTCCGGCTGCGGCAAGTCCACGGTGCTCCGGATGATCAACCGGCTGATCGAACCGACCGCCGGGCGGATCCTGCTGGACGGCGAGGACGTCACCCGGGTCGACCCGGTCCGGCTGCGGCGCCGGATCGGCTACGTCATCCAGGACGTCGGTCTCTTTCCACATCAGACGGTACGGGCGAACGTCGGCACCGTGCCGCGACTGCTGCACTGGCCCCGTTCCCGCATCACGAACCGCGCCGACGAGCTGCTCGACCTCGTCGGACTGCCACCGGCCCGGTTCGCCGACCGGTACCCGCACGAGCTCTCGGGCGGCCAGCGGCAGCGGGTCGGGGTGGCCCGGGCGCTCGCCGCCGACCCGGTGGTACTGCTGATGGACGAGCCGTTCTCGGCCGTCGACCCGATCGTCCGGGCCCGGCTGCAGGAGGAGTTCCTGCGGCTGCAGCGCACGGTACGCAAGACGATCGTGCTCGTCACCCACGACCTGGACGAGGCGGTCCGGCTCGGTGACCGGGTGGCGGTACTGTCCGACGGCGGTCACCTCGAGCAGTACGCGCCACCCGCTGACCTGCTCGCGGATCCGGCCTCCGACTTCGTCAGCGAGTTCGTCGG
>Ga0075429_100001998_pt1 | contig 16947 bp, 14 predicted proteins | sample RhiMetdeltSRZDD3_FD_75295 | JGI IMG/M metagenome (GOLD analysis project Ga0075429, IMG submission 75295) | Populus rhizosphere microbial communities from Tennessee, USA - Rhizosphere MetaG P. deltoides SRZDD3 | ecosystem: Host-associated > Plants > Roots > Rhizosphere > Soil | place: USA... | reverse complement strand
CGGCCACCAACCTCGAAGGCTTCATCTACCTCACGCAGCGCGTGATCAGGCAGTTCCTGGCGCAGAAGAAAGGCGGCAGCGTCGTGACCGTCACGGCATCCATCGCCGATCATCCGCTCGCGGCGCTGCCGGCGTCGGTCTCGATGATCACGAAGGGCGGCCTCAATGCGATCTCTCGTAGCCTGGCAATGGAGTACGCGAAGGATGGCATCCGCGTGAATGCGGTTGCACCGGGTCTTGTCGCGACGCCGCTGCTGGAGAAGGCGCCGAAAGACTTCCTGCGGTCGCTGTCGCCTCTGGGCGAGATCGGTGCGACCAAGGACATCGCCGACGCCGTGCTCTATCTCACCGAAGGCGGCCAGGTGACCGGAGAGGTGTTGCACGTCAACGGCGGCTCGCACCTCGGCAAGTGGTAGGAGACTGCATGAACGCCAGCGCCGAAGACCGGTTGCGGACTCTACAGATCAGCCTTCCTCCCGCGCCCAAGCCGCTGGGCGCGTATGTGCCGGCGGTGCAGGTCGGGGAGCTGCTGTTCCTGAGCGGAACGTTGCCCTTGGAGGGCGGCGTTCCGAAATTCCAGGGAAGGATAGGAGCTGAGCTCAGCATCGCTGACGGACGGAGTGCCGCTCGACTGGCTGCGCTCAATGCGCTGGCTCTGGCGCGACAGCACCTGGGGTCGCTCGACGAAGTTGCACGCGTCGTTCGTCTGACCGTGACGCAGGCGACGACGCCGGAGTTTCGCGATCACGCCCAGGTCGCGGATGGGGCGTCGGAATTGCTCGCGAGTGTTTTCGGCCCGGACAAGGTGTCGACCCGCATGGTTTCAGGGGTGACGAGCCTGCCGGTCGGAGTCCCGGTGGTCGTCGAGGTCTTGCTGGCGTGCTAGCTTATTCGGCATGACGGCACCTCTGAAACGAGCATGAAGAGTGCGGTGATCGGCGCGGCGATCGCCGCGATGGCGATGCCGGCGCCGGCTGCAACACCCTCCGCGGCATCGGCCGCGCTCGAGCCGCTGATCCAGCAGTTCGCCGAGCTGGAGCGCAAGGACGAAGACGACGAATCGGGCGGCTTGCGCGACGTGTCGCTGCAAGGCTTCCAGAAAGAAATCGACACTCGGCGTCAGCTGCTGGAGAAAGTCCGGCAGATCAATGCCAGCGGCTTGTCACGCGAAGATGACATCGACCGCCGCCTGATGATCGGCTTGCTCGAATCGACGATTCACACGGCGGAGGCGCGCCGATTGTGGGAGAACGATGCCTCGCTGTACGTGCCCGCCGGTGAAATCGGCCGTGCGCTCGAACCCACGGCACCGGGCACGCCGCAGGAGCGCGCCACTGCGCTGACCAGACTGCTGGAGCAGGTGCCGGCGCGCATCGAGCAAGGCCGCAAGAATCTCGTCAAGCCGCCACGCAGCTACACCGAGTCTGCAATCTTCAAGACTGAAGGCACGATCAAGCTGCTGCGTACCAGCGCGCCAAGTCTCGCCAGGGATAAGGCGCTCAGCGCACTCGATGGCTATCTCAAGTTCCTGCGCGACGATCTGCTGCCGCGCTCGACCGGCACGTGGGTGTTCGGCAAAGAGAACTACGACTACGTGCTGAAGCATCGCTGGTTCCTCGACGTCGACGCCGACGCGATCCTCGCGCGCGGCAAGGAAGCCTTCGACGAGACGGAAGCGCTCGCGCAGCAGGTGGCGCAACGCATCCAGCCCGGCGCGAAGCACTGGACGGAAGTCTACGAAAAGCTCAAGGACGATCACCCGACTGCCGACGGCATCAAGCAGGCGTACCAGACGAAGATCGATGCGGCGAAGGCGTTCGTCATCGAGCGCAGGATCGTGACGCTGCCGCCGGGCGAGCGCGTCATCACGATCGATACGCCGCCGGCGATGCGCCGTTCCTCGCCGTTCGGCACGTTCCAGTCGGTCGATGCCTTCGGCGACGGCCGCGAGGGCAAGCTGGTGCTGACGCCGATCGAGGATTGGATGACGCCGGCGCAGCGCCAGGACCGGCTGCGCTCGCACCACACTGCGTGGATTCCGATCATCGCCGTGCACGAGGCCTATCCCGGTCATCACGTCGACGGACTGATTCGCCAGCAAAACCCGCGGCTGCTGCGCAAAGTCGTGCACGAGTCGATCATGTCCGAGGGCTGGGGGCTGTTCACCGAAGAGATGATGTACGAGCAGGGCTTCCTGCAAGGCGACGACGTGCGCTTGACGCAACTCCGCAACCGCCTGTGGCGCGCGGCGCGCGTGATCATGGATGCCAGCCTGCACACCGGCAAGATGACGTACGACGAAGCCGTGACCTTCCTCGCCGACAAAGTGCGCTTCGATCGCTACGCAGCCGCACTCGACGTCGATATGTACACGGTGCGGCCGACCTACGTGCTCGGCTACCTCATCGGCATGCAGGAGATCGAAGGCATCCGCAAGGACTACGTCGCGAAATACGGCGAGCCGTCGCCGCCGAGCGAGTTCTACGACCGCCTGCTGAGCGTCGGCTCGGTTCCACCGGCGCTGGTGCGCGAATCGCTGTTTGCGCGGAAAGCCGAGGAGATCGCTGCGAAAGGACGTTAGCTTCGCGTCTTGAAGAGCGACTCGCCAACGCTCCAGGCGCTTGCCCACGCCAGCGCGAAATACGAGACGAGCGCCTGGATCGCGAACGCACGCGGACTCGCCGGGTCCGGCATGAAGGGCGTCGCGATCGTCAGCAGCACGAGGATGCCGACGAATATCCGGTTGCGCTGCTTCGGGAACGTGGCGTCGGCTCGTTTCGAGCGGCTGAACACCATCCAGCCACCCAGCAGGACCAGCAGTTCGAGCGCCAGCACGACAGGGACGTTGTTCCACAGACCCAGGCCGAGTTTGGCGGTGTCGTTGCCCGCGATCGACAGGTCCGGCGTGTGGACGGGGAGATCGAGGATGAAATGCGAGAACACCGCCAGCCCGAGCCACAACGATTCGCGCCGGGGCAAGCGCAGGAGTGCGGCGAGGAGACCGGCCGCGACTGCCCAGCCGAGCGACCCGACCAGGCTGTGAGTGATCGGCATGTCGTACAACCGGTAGGGGTTGTAGCTCGTGTACTTGTGAACGATCTCCATGTGCTCGATCCCGCCGAGCACGAAGACGCTGAAAAGCACATCGAGTGCCTGAACGGCAAGGAAGTACGCAGCTAGGGGTGCCTTGGGAGCGGCTGTCTTGGCGGCGTACGCGACGCCGAAGTGACCAATGAACATGGACGGCCCGCGCCTGGCTGAGGGGCGCTGATTATAGGGATCCATTCGGCACGCTCAACCGTGTTCCAGGAAAGAGCGAAAAGACCTGCAGCGAAGGGAGCTCAGATGCCGAATGATTCCGGGCTCAGTAGCACCGCGGAAGGGGTCCGTGCGGCGCCTGCGTCGCCCGAATGGCCCTTCGTCGAGCGTCGCCGGAACGATCGTCGCAAGGCGGATCGGCGGCGCGGCGGCGAGCTGGATTCACATAAGGCCGCCCGTCTGTGCACTGCCCGGGAACGACAGGTTCTGGCGTTGCTGCTGCTGGGAATGACCAACAAACAGATTGCCCAGGATCTGCGCATCACCGAGGACACGGTGAAGAAACACCTCCAGCACATCTATCGCAAGGTGGGTGTTCACCGTCGCGCCCTGCTCATGATCGGAGCGCCGCCGCCGAAGTAATCCGACTGCCACGCGCGGCATCGAGGATCGCGGCCAGCGTCCACGCATTGTCGATGCTGGCCGCTCGATGCCTTGCAAGCGCTGCGTTGTCGCGGCGACGAATGAGCTCGACGAAGCCATCCAGCTCCAGGTGGAAGCCGTCCGCGCGCGGCACGGCGATCGTTTCCACGGGTGTGCGCCAGTCGCTGCCTCGCTTCAGTCGAAAGCTCGGGGCCTCGGACCGGATCGTGTGATTCTGATATTCGGTCTCGATGACTCCACTGCTGCCCGCGACGATGGCGCTGCGATGCAGCCCCGAGGCGAAACTGCAGCTCAGCTGACCGATCACGCCGCTGTCGAATTCGAGCGTGGCCGCGAGTGTCTCATCCACCTCGCCGTGCCAGCGAGCTGTCGCCGCGATGCGCGAAGGCCGGCGTCCGACGATCTGACGAATGAAACTGACTGCGTAGCAACCTGCATCGAGCAGCGCTCCTCCGCCCATCCTCGCGTCGAACCGGAAGTCCTCTGGATTGCCGAGAGCGAAGCCGCACGCTGCGGACACCGAGCGGATCTCGCCGAGGGCGCCGCTGGAGACCAACTGCTCGATCTGGCGCATCTGCGGCTGGAACAGGTACGGGAATGCCTCGAGCAGCACGATGCCCGCCGCATCGGCGGCCGCGAACATCGCGAGCGCTTCGGTTTCGGAGAGAGCCAGCGGTTTCTCGCACAGGACGTGCTTGCCTGCTCGCGCCGCGGCGATGGACCAATGAGCGTGCAAGCTGTTCGGCAGCGGAATGTAGACGGCATCGATGTCACGCGCAGCGAGCAATTGCTCGTAGCTCAGCGCGCGTGCAATCCCGTGCGTGCGAGCGAAGCCTTCGGCTTTGGCAGCTTCGCGGCTGGCAACCGCAACGACTTCGGCCTGCGACGACAATCGCGCGCCGGCGACGAACGCTGCCGCGATCCGCGCAGCGCCGAGGATTCCGATGCGCACCGGGCTACTCATCGACTGCGAGTCGGTCGTAGATGATGAGCGCCAGCGACGTAGCGAGCCCGATCCCGCACACCACTATCCAGAGCTGCGCGGGTTCGTGGCGCACGTCGCCGAAGTAGCGAACCAGCCGTCCGCCGATCTGTCCTGCGATCAGAAATCCGATCGCGATCGGCAGGAAGGCGTAGCCCATGAACACGCCTTCCTGGCCTTTCGGCGCGAGGCGCGAGCAGTACTCATAGAAACGCGATGCCTGAAGCGCTTCACCCAACGCCACCACGAGCAGAGTCGCCGCGATGAACAGCGGACTGCCGCCCAACAGCAGGATCAGCCAGGCGACGCTCGTGATGGCCACGCCGGCCGCCATCACCGGCAGTGGACGCGCCTTTCTCGTGAGCCACGCGACGAGCACAGTGGTACTGATCACGCCGAATCCTTCCACGGCGATGAGCGCGTCGATCGGCGAGTTCGGATCGACGTAGCCGCGCACGTACAGCGGCAGCGCGATGTAGACCTGCCAGAACATCACGAAGAAGCCCGAGAAGATCAGCAGAAAGGCCACGAACCGCAGGTTGCCGAGCACGACGACCATGTTGCGCAACGTCTGGCCGATGCTGGTCACCTGCGTGCCTGGTGGCCGCGTCGGTTCCTTGAAGGTGAAGATCGTCACCAGCAACATCGCGAGCGAGAAGGAGCCGCTCATGATGAATACGGCCTCGGGGCCGAGCGAGGTGCGAACGAAGCTCGCCAGCAGCGGCCCCAGCATGCCGCCGACGTTCACGATCGTGTAATAGATAGAGAAGCCCAGCGAGCGCACGTTCTCGGCCGATGCTCGCGCCGTTGTCCCTGCGACTACGGGCTTCACGAGTCCGGGGCCGAGTGCCGGCACGATCAGGATGACGAGCACCACCCAGTACAGCGGCAGAGCGGCGCGAGCCGGCGCCAGCCATTCCCCACCGATGGACGCGAACAGGAAGTAGCCCGCTGCGAGGATTCCGTAGGCAGTCGCCAGCGTGCGCCGGAAGCCGAACCGATCCGCAATCGCGCCGCCGAGGATCGGCAGGAACCAGACCACGAAGCCGAAGATTCCCTGGATGGAGCCCGTCTCCGCCTCGCTGAGACCCAGACGCTCGTGCAGGTAAATTGCCAGCACGGCCTGCAGGCCGTAGTAGGCCAACCGTTCGAACAGCTCCGTGAAGTTTGCGACCCAGAACGACCGCTCGAAACCGGCCCGGACCTCCCGCCATCGTTCGCCGACGTTCCTCAAGCTATGATCCTCGATATGAATCCGACGCTGACGACTCTTGCTGAGCAATCCGGTTTTCGCGAGACGGGGCGACTCGACGAGGTCGAAGCGCTCTGCGAAAAGTTCGCTGCGCGCTGGCCCGACGCCGTGCGCTCATTAGTATACGGCCACTCTGCCGAGGGCCGACCGATGCGCGCGTTGCTGGTGTCGCGCACTGGAGCGCTGACTCCACCGGCGCTGCGCGCAAAAGGGATTCCGCTCCTCATGCTCCAGGGTGGAATCCATCCTGGTGAGAGCGATGGCAAGGATGCCGGCTTCATCGCCCTGCGTGAGTTGCTGGATGCGCCACCCGCGCCAGATCTGCTCGAGCAGATCGCCATCCTGTTCGTGCCGGCCTTCAACGCCGACGGCCACGAGCGCGTCGGCCGCTGGAACCGACCGAATCAGAACGGACCGGAGGTCACCGGCTGGCGTACGACGGCGCAGAACGTCAACCTGAATCGGGATTACACGAAGGCGGCCACGCCGGAGATGCAGGCGATGCTGCGCCTGGTCGACGAGTGGGATCCGCTGATCTGCGCCGACCTGCACGTCACGGACGGTGCGGACTTCGAGCCCGACATCTCGCTCCAGGTCGAGCCGATCAATCAGGGTGCACCGGCGCTTCGGCCAAGCGGCATAGCGCTGCGCGACCGGCTCATCGAAAAACTGGCGGCACAGGGCTCGCTGCCACTGCCGTTCTATCCCGATCTGGCGAAGACGGACGATCCGACCTCCGGCTTCGTGCTCACGGTGTATTCGCCACGCTTCTCGACAGGCTACTTCCCACAGCGCAATCGCTTCACGGTGCTGGTCGAGACGCACTCCTGGAAGCCGTACGCTCATCGAGTTCGCATCACGCGCAATACCATTGTTGGTCTGGCGGAGCTCACCGCCGCGCACGGCGCTGATTGGTTGCGCGAAGTGCAGCAGGCCGATGAAGCGGCAACCCGGCTAGGCGGAAGCGACGTGGTGCTCGACTACGTTTCCGGCTGGCGCGAACCGTCGAAGGCGGGCGGGTCGGTCCGAGAGCCGGATGACGCCGATGCGCGCAGGATCGACTTTCGCGGCTACGCCTATACGCGCAACCTTTCGCCGATCTCCGGAGCGCTCGTCACGATCTACGATCCGCGGACGCCGCAAATCTGGAACGTGCCTTATCGCGATCGCGTGCAACCTTCATTGACAGTTACGGCGCCCATCGGTGGCTACGTCGTGCCGCCCAGCCATGCAGCGCTCGTGCAGGAGAAGCTCGCTCTGCACGGAATCGAATCTCGTGTGCTCAGCGCTGCGGTTGCCTCTGCGGCGGTCGAGACGTTTCGCGCCGAACGGGTCGAGTTTGCAGCCGCGCCTTTCGAAGGATGCCAACGGGCCACTCTGATCGGGCAATGGCGCGGCGAAGTACAACCGATTGCCGCCGGATCGCTGCTCGTGCCCGTTGCGCAGCGCCTCGCTCGTCTGGTGCTCGCGTTGCTGGAGCCACAGGCTCCGGATTCGCTCGCCGCGTGGGGCTTCTTCAACGCCGGCTTCGAGCAGAAGGAGCAGATGGAGCGGTACGTGGCGGAGCAGATCGCGCGCGAGATGCTGGCTGCTTCTCCCGAGCTGCGTAAAGAGTTCGAACGCGCACTGGCGGTCGATCCGGTGTTCGCCGCGAATGCGTCGGCGCGACTGGAATTTTTTCTGCGCCGGCACACGTCCTGGGACGTGCGCTTCAACCTGTACCCGATCTATCGCCTGCCCAGGCCGGCTCACTGAAGCTGGCAGCGGTTGCACTCACGATGGGCAGCGATAGACGCTTCCGGTCAGCGTGACGCTGGTCTGGTGGACGGGGCCGCCTTCCAGTCCAAAGTTGCCGGTGAGACCGGGGCGCTCCGTGATCAGCACGACAAGATTGCCGCCCAGCGCTGCGGCCTTGTTCTTCAAATCGTTGCGCGCACCCGTTTCGAGGTTCGCGTTCGTCGTGTATTGGCCGGTGTAAGAGTTGCCCTGGCTGCCGGTGACGTCACCGAGCCACTTGCACTCGCTGGTCGGCTCTACGTGCGTGACACGGACCAATTCGGCGCCGGGTTTCAGCGGGATTGCCGTGCAACCCGCCATGAGCACCAGTGAAAGAACAGGCGGCCGCTTCATGTAGCTCTCCTTGCGCGATCCCACACGCCATCCTTGCCGACGCCGCCTTAACTTTTCATGAACCGCGTACCAGGTCAGCGCGCCGCTTTCTGTTCTGGATACCAGAACTGCATGTGACAGCTCTCGCAGACCTGGTCGAGGGCGCCCGAGACTTCGAACAGCTTCGCGGCGTCCTTGGCCTTCGCCGCAGCCACGATCTGATCCATGGACGCAGTGAGCTCCTGCGACCGGGCCCGGAAGGCGGACGGGTTTGCATCGATCGCCGCCTGCACTTGCTTCGCGCCGGCAACGCCCTCGTTGCCTTCGCCTTCGATCTTCACTCCCGGAGGAGCAGCGAGGACATGATCGGAGCGCGCCAGTGTCTGGGCGGCCTGTCGCACCTTCGCGGCGGCATCGATGATCTTGGTCCAGTCGCCGGCAGCGAGCTTCGAGGCGTCGGGATTTCCTTGATCGTCCTGCGCCTCGTTGCTGACATCCCAGATGACCTGTGTCTGCACCGCTACGGTGTTCTTCATGACGTCGTGGACGTCCGCGGGCGCTGCGGCCGCCTGGACCTCATACGCGGCAACCAGCATGACGATGACGCCGAGCGCGCAGGCAAATGATTTCATGAGCTTCCTCCCACTATCGAAGATTCACGATCGAAGGTTTCAGGCCAGTGCGCGGATTCTGCCGATCCGTGCCGTCGATCCGGGATTACATTTGCTTAAGCCCCCCGGTCGGCGCATATCTCGAAAGATACTCACACGCGTGTGAGTGAGTATTGACAAGAGCGGTTGGCGATGGCTCACTGCGCATCGAGCGTCGGCACCAATGATCGACGCCGAAGGGGGAAAGCGATGAAGAAGCTACTTCTCGCGACGGCCAGCGCCGCCGCATGTGCATCCGTCCTGTCGCCCGCATACGCGCAGACGCCAGCTCAGTCGGGCGGCCAGGCAACGAACGAGTCGGTGCTAGAGGAAATCGTGGTCACTGCCGAGCGGCGACGCACGAGCCTGCAAGTGACGCCGATCGCAGCGACCGTCATGACGGGCGAGAAGCTCGCCGACAACGGCGTGACGGTTGTCGACCAGCTGCAGTTCATTTCTCCCGGCGCGGTGGTCAACAACTTCGGCCAGGGCATCGACTTCAACATCCGGGGCATCGGCAAGGCCGAACACAACACGCAGACGACCACGGGCGTCATCACCTATCGAGACGGTGTGGCGACGTTCCCGGGCTACTTCACGGCGGAGCCTTATTACGACATCGCGCGCGTCGAGATCTTGCGCGGCCCGCAGGGCACGTTCGTGGGCCAGAACGCCACGGGCGGCGCAGTGTTCGTGACTTCGCAGGATCCGATCATCAACGGCGGCACGACCGGCTACATCCAGGGCCAGGTCGCCGACTACAGCGGGTATGGCGCGCAGGGCGCGCTGAATCTGCCGATCAGCGACACCCTTGCTGCACGCGTCGCATTCAACGGCGAGGCGCGCGACAGCTTCTATGACATCGAAGGTCCTCACACCGGCGATGACGGCGTGAAGACCGGCAGCGCACGACTCGGGTTGCTGTGGGCGCCGAGCGAGAATCTGTCGGTGCTGCTCAAGACCGACTACAACTATCTCGACCTGAGCGGCTACCCGGCCGATCCCGTCAATGCTCCCAACGATCCGTTCGACATCACAGCGAACGGAGATATGCACGCACTCGATCGCTTCGGGCGCGCAGTGCTCGCGATCGACTACACGTTCGGCAACGGCACGACGTTGCGATCCGTCTCCGGCTTTCAGGAGGGGAGAACGGAATATCGCGCGGACCTGGACGGCACGCGCGTCGGCAACAGCCTGTTCGGCGACAAGGTCGATGAGACGATCTACTCGCAGGAGATCAATCTGATCTCGTCCGACGCCGGCCGGTTCACGTGGGTGCTCGGCGCCTACTACCAGGACGACGAGTACGAGTTTCTGCCCGGGGAGTTCTACATCGTCACCCCGGCAGGACGCTACGAGCTCGAAGGCACGAATCCGAAGGAAGCGGCCGCAGTGTTCGGTCAGCTCACGTTCGGCCTGACGGAGTCTCTCGAGTTGCAGCTCGGTGCGCGCTATACCGAGACGAGCACGACCAATCACATCTCCGTCAATCAGTTCGGACTGCCGCTCGTGCAGAATCAGAAGGCGGAATACTCGAACACTTCCGGCAAGCTGGCGCTCAACTGGACCGTCGATCCGAACAATTTCCTGTACGCCTTCGTCGCGACCGGCTTCCGGCCGGGCGGTCTGAACGTCCCGGTGGGTCTCGGCATTCCCGCGCCCTTCGACGAGGAGCTGGTGACGAACTACGAGATCGGCTGGAAGGCCGGCTGGATGGACGGCAACGTCCGCACGCAGTTCAGTGCGTACTACAACGACTACGAGAACTTCCAGGTCATCGTCGGCTACCCGACCATCCCGATCTTCGGCTTCGAGCTGAACAATCCGAATCCCACCACGATCTACGGCTTCGAGGCGCAGGTCGAAGCGGTATTCGGGCAGTTCTCGCTCGATGCCGGGCTCGGCTGGTTGCAAAGCGAGCTCGGCAAGTTCTTCGCCGTCGATCCGCGCGTGCCGAGCCTTGGCGCATGCAACCCCGAGACTGGACCTGCAACCGCATCGTGCATCGCTCTCGAGGGCAACGAGCAGACCTACGCGCCTGAGTTCACCTTCAACCTCGGAGTGCAGTACGAATTCGCACTCGCCGGCGGCGACCGGGTCACACCCCGCGTCAACTACGGACACGTCTCCGAGCAATGGGCGACGCTGTTTCAGAACGAAGCACGCGGCGATCGCGTGGAAGCGCGCGACATCGTGAATGCACAGATCGCGTGGCGACACGGCGAGTGGGTCACGACGCTGTACGGGACGAACCTCACGGATCAACACTACGTCGGAGCAATCAATTCCGGGCTGCGCTTCGCGGGGCCGCCTCGCACGTTCGGAGTGCGGCTGCTGAAAGCGTTTTGAGATGCTCGCAAGCGTGCGCGCGTGGTGGGCGCTCGGGATTCTGTGCTTCGTCTACGTGCTGAACTTCCTGGATCGGCAGCTCCTGTCGATCCTGGCGAAGCCGATCCAGGACGACCTCGGCGTCACCGATGGCCAGCTCGGCATGATCAGCGGACTGTATTTCGCGCTGTTCTACTGCGTGCTGGCCATCCCCGTAGGCTGGCTCGCCGATCGAACCAATCGTGTGCGCGTGCTTTCGTCTGCGTGCGCGCTGTGGAGTGCAGCGACCGTTGCGTGCGGCTTCTCGTCCAGCTATCCGCAGCTCGCGCTCGCGCGCATGGCAGTCGGTGTAGGGGAGGCGGGCGGTGTGCCGCCTTCGTACGCGATCGTTTCGGACTACTTCCCACCGGGTACGCGCGGCACGGCGCTGAGCATCTTCAATCTGGGTCCGCCCCTCGGGCAGGCGCTGGGTGTTGCGTTCGGCGCCTCGATCGCGGCGGCCTACAGTTGGCGATCGGCCTTCATCTCGCTCGGAGCCGTCGGCATCGTCACGGCGCTGGCCGTGTGGCTGTTCGTACGTGAGCCGGCGCGAGGAGCGCTCGATGCCAAACGCACCGCTCCTGCAGTTGCGGCCGAACCGGTGCAGGCCCAATTCTGGTCAACCTGCCGGATGTTCTTCTCGCATCCCGTGTTGTTACGCGTGTCCCTTGCGTGCGCGGCCACTCAGTTCGTCACGTACGCCGTGCTGAACTTCACCACGCTCTTCCTCATGCGCGAGAAGGGCATGACTCTGAATGAGATCGCGGTGTACTACGCGCTGCTCGTCGGCGGCGGCATCGGTGCCGGAATGTATGTCTCCGGACGGCTGATCGATCGACTGGCGCGGCGCTCGAAGGCAGCCTATGGCTATCTGCCAGCGGCCGCGCTCGCGCTGGCGATTCCGTTCTTCGTCGCGTTCGTGTCGGTGCCGGACTGGCCGCTGGCTCTCGCGTTCCTGGCGCTGCCTACTTTTCTGAACTACTTCTATCTGTCGCCAGCCGTGACGCTGGTCCAGGAAGAGGTGCAGCCGAACCAGCGCGTGCTCGCCGGCGCGCTGCTGTTGCTGGTGATGAATCTGATCGGTCTCGGACTCGGGCCGACGTGGCTCGGAGCGGTCAGTGATCTGCTGCGACCCAGCCATCCGGACAACTCGCTGCAACTAGCGTTCTACACGCTGGTTCCTTTCTACTTGCTCGCGGTGCTGCTCCACCTCTGGCTGGCGCAGGCGCTGAAGCGACAGCCCTAGGCAGAGTATTTCGATGTCCATACACATTCGGTGGCTCGTCCTCATCGCAGCGATGTGCGTCGCTTTGCCCGCTGCCGCTCAGACGCACGCACTGGTCGAGACCGCGGCAGGCAAGCTACGCGGCCAGTCGATCGGAGCGATGCGAGTCTTCAAAGGAATTCCTTACGCATCTCCGCCTGTGGGCGGCCTTCGCTGGAGGCCACCTGTCGCGATGCCATCATGGACAGGTGTGCGCGATGCGACGCAGTTCGGTGCTGCGTGCATGCAGCCGAAGCCGCGCAGCGGCAGCATCTACTCGGACGAGTTGCCAGCGATCAGCGAGGACTGTCTCTTCCTCAACGTGTGGACCGCGGATGGTGCTCGCAACGCGCCGGTGCTGGTCTGGATTCACGGCGGTGCGTTGACGTCGGGATCCAGCAGCGAACGACTCTACGACGGTGCGAACCTTGCCGCGCACGGCGTAGTGGTCGTCTCGATCAACTATCGTCTCGGCATCCTCGGTTACCTCGCCCACCCTCAGCTCAGCGCCGAGTCGTCCGATGGAGTCTCCGGCAACTACGGTCTGCTCGACCAGATCGAGGCGCTGCGCTGGGTGAAGCGCAACATCTCCGCGTTCGGCGGGGATCCCGCGAAGGTCACTATCGCCGGCGAATCGGCCGGCGCGCTCAGCGTCATGTACCTCATGGCATCGCCGCAGGCGCGAGGCTTGTTCTCCAAGGCGATTGCACAGAGCGCTTACATGATCTCGATGCCTGAGCTCAAGCGCGCACGCTTCGGCGAGCAGGCGGCCGAAGCGCTCGGCTCGCGTGTCGCGACGGCGCTTGGCTCGCCGAACATCGCGGACCTGCGCTCGGTCGATGCCGGGAAGCTGACGGAGAACGCCGCGCTGAGCGGATACTTTCCGCTCGGTTCGGTCGACGGTCACGTGTTGCCTCGCCAGCTCGTCGAGGTGTTCGAACGCGGCGAGCAGGCAAAGGTGCCGATCCTCGCGGGCTTCAACAGCGGTGAGATCCGGTCGCTGCGTTTCCTGGCACCGCCGGTACCGACCGACGCAGCAACTTATGAGGCCGCAATCCGCAAGCGCTACGCCGATCTTGCCGATGAGTTCCTGAGGCTCTACCCGAGCAGCCGCCTCGAGGAGAGTGTGCTCGCGACGACGCGCGACGCCTTGTACGGCTGGACGTCCGAGCGCCTCGTGGCGAAGCAGACAGCGCAGGGTCAGCCCAGCTATCTCTATTTCTTCGATCACGGATATCCCGCTGCGGATGCAGCGAACCTGCACGCATTCCACGCTTCCGAGCTTCCCTATGTGTTCGGCACTGCGGATCGAACGCCTCCGCTCTGGCCGCAGGTGCCCGATTCGGCGCGAGAGGCCGAGCTGAGTGAGGCGATGATGAGCTACTGGACGAGTTTCGCGAGCGTGACTGAACCCATCGCAACCCGGCAGCCAGCCTGGCCTGCATACGGCTCAACGCGCGCCTACATGATGTTCAGCGACGTCCCGCGGCCGGGCGCGCACCTGCTGCCAGGCATGTACGAGTTGAACGAGGAAGTCGTGTGCCGTCGACGTGCCCAGGGAGGGCTGCCCTGGAACTGGAACGTCGGCCTCGTTGCGCCGACGCTGCCGACCCGCGAGGACGTCTGCCGATGATCGATGGTGAGATGCAGGAGTTCGCGCTGACGCTCGACCGGTTTCTCGACCACGCTGCCAAGTGGCACCCGCATGCCCAGGTAGTGACCGGACGAGATGCCGGGAAAGTCGACCGGATCAGTTACGCAGACCTCAGGATCCGCAGCCTGCGTGTATCTGCAGTGCTGCACGATCTCGGGATCGGAATCGGCGATCGCGTGGCGACGCTCGCCTGGAATACGCAGGCTCACGTCGAGACGTGGTACGCGATCATGGGTCTGGGGGCCGTCTGTCATACGCTCAACCCTCGGCTCATGGCCGCTCAGCTCGCGGCCGCGGTCATGCGCTCGGCCTGCCGCATCATCGTTGCGAGTGCGGATCTCGAAGTGCTGGTGCGACAGATCGTTGAACGTGCTCCCGTTGTCACGCAGGTGTTGATCGTCGATGGGCCGGCGCCAGCCTGGAGCGGCGACTGCAAAGTCGTCCACCTCGAGAGCGCGATGAGTCATGCCAGCTCCGCTGTGACGTGGGGCGGATTCGATGAGCGATCGCCGTGCGGGTTGTGCTTCACATCCGGGACGACCGGAGCGCCGAAAGGTGTGACCTACACTCACCGCTCCAGCTTTCTGCATGCTTTGAAGCTGTTGCAGGCAGACGTGCTCGGCGTCACCGCCACCGACAGTGTGCTGGCGGTTGTGCCGATGTTCCATGCAAACGCGTGGGGGCTGCCGTTCGCGGTTCCGGCCGCCGGCGCGAAATTCGTGCTGCCCGGCCGCCATACTGACGGCGCGAGCCTTGCCCGCTTGATCGAGTCCGAGCAGGTAACGATTGGCGTGGGCGTGCCGACTGTCTGGCTCGGGTTGGTCGAGCATCTCGACGCGACGGGTGGCGACTTGCGATCGCTCCAGCGCGTCCTGGTCGGCGGCTCACCGTTGCCGCCGGCGCTGATGGAGCGCATCGAGCGTCGGCTTGGGGTATCAGTGCAGACGAGCTGGGGCATGACGGAGCTCTCGCCCTGCGGGACGATGTCGCCACCGCGGGATCGCAAGCGATCTGCGGCAGTCTCGGGTCGGCCCGCGATCGGGGTCGACCTGCTCCTGAAGAACGCCGACGGGCAGCACTTGCCTGAGCAACGCAACGGCGAGGGTCACCTCTGGGTGCGCGGTGCCGGCGTGATCGAGCGCTACTTCGGGGAGGAGCGTGTCGCCACGGACGCCGAGGGCTGGTTCAACACCGGTGACCTGGCCCGCATCGACCCGGAAGGCAATCTCATCATCACGGGACGGGCGAAGGACCTCATCAAATCGGGCGGCGAATGGATCAATCCGGCGGAGATCGAGACCATCGTGGGTGCATTGCCCGAAGTGTCCCTCGCCGCCGTCATCGCACGCGCGGATCCCAAGTGGGGCGAGCGACCCGTGTTGCTGGTCGAGATGCGTGACGACGCGGCGCTCGATGACCAGGCGCTGCTTGCTGCTCTGACGGGCAAGGTTGCGCCCTGGTGGATTCCGGACACCGTGATCCGCCTCCAGAAAATGCCGCTGGCTTCTACCGGAAAGATCGACAAAATGTCGCTCAGGTCGGAATACGGTAGCGGTTGAATGGAGATTCGATGGTGCCCCCAGATCTGAAGCCCCTGAAGCCTCGACGCAAGCGAGCAGCAAAGCCGAAGCAACCGAAGTCCCGGACCCGGCGTGTCACCAAGGCGGCGCAGCGCGCCGAAATGATGGAGCAGATTCTCGATACGGCCGAGGAGCTGTTTTCCAAGCATGGCCTGTACGGCGTCACGCTGAAGGACGTGGCGAAGCAGGTAGGCGTGCATCACACGCTCATGAACTACTACTTCCGTGACAAGAAGAAGCTGTTCGACGAAGTGTTTGCGCGTCGCGCCGTTGTGACCAGCACCCGCCGCATGCGGGCACTGGACGAATATGACTCCGGCACCCAGGGCAAGCCCACCATCGAGGGAGCGCTGCATACGTTCCTCGACAACGATCTCGACCTGTATATCGAAGGCGGCGAGGCCTGGAAGAACTACGGCGCGCTGGCTTCGCAGGTCGCGAATACTCCGCACTGGGGTGCGGATCTCATGGACAAGCACTTCGATCCCGTGGTGCTGCGCTTGATTGGCCTGCTGAAGCGCGCGTTGCCGCACTGCTCGGAAGAGGACATTTTCTGGGGTTATCACTTCGTCAGCGGCGCCTTGCTGCTCACGCTGGCCCGCACGGGACGCATCGACAAGCTGTCGAAGGGTCTGTGCAAGTCCGACGACTTCGCTGCCATCAAGAAGCGGATGGCGAGATTCATGGCGGGCGGATTTCTGGCCGTGTGCGGCAAGTGACGGCGATTCGTGTCCGCCCATGAGCCGTTCGCCGCACAAGCTCGAGCTGCATCCGGACCGGACCTTTCCCGCCGACCCCGCCACGCGCGACGTTGCCCGCAGGCTGTATGCCGCAGTCGAGAAGGCGCCGATCATCAGTCCCCACGGGCATACGGATCCGCGCTGGTTCGCGTCCAACGCGGCCTTCGAGGACGCAACGAGCGTCTTCCTCTGGCCTGACCACTATGTGCTGCGGATGCTGTACAGCCAGGGAATCGATTTCGCAGCGTTGGGCCTGACGGCGCGCCGTGAAGCTCCGCAGCAGGCGGACCGGCGCGCGATCTGGCGACTGTTTGCTCAGCACTATCACCTGTTCCGCGGCACGCCGAGCCGGCTGTGGCTCGATCACGTGTTTGCGGAAGTCTTCGGGCTCGATGTGTCGCTGGAGGAGGGGACGGCGGATCACTACTACGATGTCATCGGCGCCTCGTTGGCGCGTCCGGAGTTTCGGCCGCGTGCGCTGTTCGAGCGTTTCGGCATCGAAGTGCTGGCGACGACCGAGGGCGCAACCGAGACCCTCGTTCATCACGAGACCATCGCCCGCGAATGGGGGCGTCGTGTGATCACGACCTTTCGCCCCGACGACGTGGTCGATGCCGATCGCGAAGACTTTCGCGACAACGTGC
>Ga0075429_100001996_pt1 | contig 16953 bp, 16 predicted proteins | sample RhiMetdeltSRZDD3_FD_75295 | JGI IMG/M metagenome (GOLD analysis project Ga0075429, IMG submission 75295) | Populus rhizosphere microbial communities from Tennessee, USA - Rhizosphere MetaG P. deltoides SRZDD3 | ecosystem: Host-associated > Plants > Roots > Rhizosphere > Soil | place: USA... | reverse complement strand
GCCTTCCCGCATTCGGGGCCGGTGCCGGTCCACTAGGCGTTAAGCCCTGTCTTTCTGGCCAGGACGCCTAAACTCGGCGCAGCACACGACGCGGGAGGGATGCCATGAGCCTCGGTCTGCACAGCTTCTTGTTCCGTGCGACGTCACTCATGTTCGTCGCGACGATCGCCGTGACGGCCTGCACCAGCACGACGCCACCCGGCGCGTCCACCGCTCCGTCAGCGGCGGCAGGACCTGTTTCGGGCGGGACCGTGACGATCCCGATCGGCGCCGACCCGACGCTCAACCCCTGGAGCCCGAATGCCTTCGTCGAGTCGCTCTTCATCAACCGCGCGATCTTCGAGGGCCTCACGAAGCCTGGCAAGGACCTCGCGCCCGCACCGGATCTCGCCGAAAGCTGGACGACCGCGTCCGATGGCCTGAGCTGGACGTTCAAGCTTCGCAGCGGTGTGAAGTGGAGCGACGGTAAGCCGTTCTCGGCTGACGACGTCGCCTTCACGTTCAACGACATCGTTCTCAAGCCGGACCTCGGCGCGCAGAACCGAGCCAGCTATGCCGCGGTCAAGAGCGTCACCGTGGTCGATCCGACGACCGTGCGCTTCGACCTCACGCGGAAGTTCGCCGCCCTCCCGTCGTTCCTCGCCTACAACGCCGGCATCCTGCCGAAGCACGTGCTGTCCGCGGACCCGCTGAAGACCACCTCCTTCAACAAGGGGATCCCGGTCAGCACCGGGCCGTTCAAGGTGGAGAAGTACACCTCCGGCCAGAGCGTGTCCCTCGTGCCCAACGAGCACTACTTCGGTCCGAAGCCGTACCTCGACAAGGTCGTCTTCACCGTCGTCGCCGACCCGAACACGCAGATCGCGCAGGCGCTCTCCGGCGACCTGCAGATCATGATCCTGGACAACAAGGCGGCGGTGGAGCGCGTGAAGGCCGCGTCCGGCCTGGTCGTCGTGTCGCGGCCGCTGGTGCAGTACTACTGGCTCTCGCTGAATCAGACCGACAACCGCTTCACCGACGTCCGCGTGCGTCAGGCGTTCGTTCACGCGATCGACCGCCAGGCGATCATCAAGTCGGTCGAGCTCGGCTACGGATCCATCGCGAACAGCCCGATCACGCCCGCTCTCGCGGCGTACTACGACCCGTCGCTCGCGTCCAAGTACCCCTACGACCCGGCGAAGGCGACGGAGCTGCTCAAGGCGGCCGGCTGGACACCCGGCGCCAACGGCGTGCTCCAGAAGGATGGCAAGCCGTTCCAGTTCACCATGGACGTTGGGCAGCGCGGCGTTCTCGAGCCGGTCAACGCGCTCATCCAGCAGGACCTGAAGAAGGTCGGCGTGATCGTCGACCTGAACACGATGGAGTGGAACTCGTACATCCAGAAGGACGTCGTGCGTCGGGAGTACACCGCGACGGTCAACTGGTGGACGTACCCGAGCGACCCGGACGTCTTCCCCTACTACCACTCCAGCGCCGCGGGCAAGGGCTTCAACATCCCGGGTTACCAGGATCCGAAGCTCGATGACCTGCTCGTGCAGGGCCAGAGCGCCAGCGACCTCGAGTCGCGCAAGGCCGTCTACAAGCAGCTCCAGCAGTACACCTCCGAGGTGCTGCCGTACCTCTTCCTCTGGTATCCGCAGGAGATCGACGTGCTGAGCTCGTCACTCAAGGGCGTGCCGGAGCTCGGTCTCCGTGACGCGATGCACTACCTCGGCGAATGGTGGTTGGCTAAGAAGTAATAACCCGCTTCCTTTTCCAGCGCGTCGCGTTGGGGGCGCTCGTGATCGTGTTCGCGAGCGCCCTCACCTTCTTCTTCGTGAACCTCGCTCCGGGCGGGCCGGGCTCGGTGATGCGCTTCGACGTGGACGCTCAGCAGCGCGAGGCGCTCATCAAACGCATGGGGCTCGACCGGCCGGTGGAGCAGCGGTATGCCGAGTGGGTCGGCGGCGCGGTGCGTGGCGACCTCGGCACATCGCTCCTCACTGACGAGCCGGTCTCCCAGCGCGTCGGCGAGCGCCTGCCGAACACCCTGACGCTGGCCGGCGCCGCGCTCGTGTTGTCCATCGCGCTCGGCATACCGATCGGCCTCATCCAGGCGCTGCGTCGCGGGAGCCCGCTCGATCACATCCTCAGCCTGCTGAGCGCGATCGGCCTCTCCGTCCCGGTCTTCTGGCTCGGCATCGTCCTGATCCTTCTCTTCGCCGTCTCGCTGCGCGTGCTCCCGTCCGCGGGCGTGACCGCGATCGCGACGGACACACCCTTCGACCGGCTCCGGCACCTCGTTCTGCCCGCGGTCGTACTCGCCTCGACCGTCCTTCCCACGGTCGTCCGCTTCATGCGCTCGGCGGCGATCGAGGTGCTGCATGAGGACTACATCCGGACCGCGGCAGCGAAGGGTCTGGCGCCGCGCGTCGTCCTCCTGCGGCACGTGCTCCGGAACGCGCTCATCCCGGTCGTGAGCGCCATCGGAGCGCTCGTCCCGCGCCTCCTCGGCGGCACGGTGGTCACCGAGGCCGTGTTCAGCTGGCCGGGTCTGGGCCGCCTCGCGCTCGAAGCGGCGCAGGGACGCGACTACCCGCTCATCACCGGCCTCACCGTCGTCGTCGCGGCTATCGCGGTCACGACGAGTCTCTTGGTGGACCTCGCGTACACACGCATCGATCCACGGATCCGAATCGCATGACCCGGCTCGGTTACGCCGCGCTCGCGACACTTGCTGCCATCGCCCTCCTCGCCGTCGCCGGGCCGCTCGTCTGGACGATCGCGCCCGAGGCGACCAATCCCGCGCAGGGGCTCCTGGGGCCGAGCGCCGCGCATCCGCTGGGCACAGACGAGCTCGGGCGCGACGTGCTGAGCCGGCTGCTTCACGGCAGCCGCGTCACGCTCGTCGTCGGCATCGCCGCGATGCTCGCCGCCCTGCTGCTCGGCGTGATCGTCGGCGCGCTCGCCGGCTTCAACGGCGGCTGGGTCGACGCGCTGCTCATGCGCTTCACCGACGGGATGCTGGCGGTGCCGGCGTTCTTCTTCGTCCTCGTCGTCATCACGGTGCTCGACAAGGGCATCTCCACTCTGGTCTTCGTGATCGGAGCGCTGTCGTGGATGCCGGTCGCGCGCGTCGTGTACGGCGAGACGCTGCGCTGGAAGACGGCGGAGTTCGTCGTGGCCGCCACTTCGCTCGGCGTGCCCGGGCCGCGCCTGCTGATGCGCCACATCCTGCCGCAAGCGATCCCTTCCCTCGTCGTCTCTGCGACGCTGGGCGTCGCGTTCGCGATCCTCACCGAGTCAGCCCTTAGCTATCTCGGTTTCGGGGTCCAGGCGCCGCTGCCCTCGCTTGGCAACATGCTGCAGCGCGCGCAGGTCTATGTGTTCACGGCCCCCGCGCTCGCGATCTATCCCGGGATCGCGATCACCGCGGTGGTGCTCGCCTTCAACTTCCTCGGCGACGGCCTGCGCGATGCGCTCGATCCGCGCCGCCGTCGCTAAAATCGGCTGCCAAGGCGCAGGGGAGGATGACATGAAGACAGCGGACATCCGCAAGCGCACGAAGTACTCCGGATACTCGAGCTTCCAGTACCTCGAGAGCGGCAGCGACTACCGCGAGTTCGCGCTCGCAAAGGAGCTGGACCGCGTTCCCTCTCGCAAGGTCGAGGTCAGCGACGCGCAGGAGCAGCGCGTGCAGCGCCTGCTCGACGAGCAGCTCGCGATCTCGCTGCACGATCACTGCTTCGTCGTCCCGGCGGACTTCGCCGATCTCGCCGAGTACCGCCGCCAGGGCCGCGACTTCACCGGCTACGCCGGCATGGCGCAGTCGGGCCTCGACGCGGTGTTCGACAACCTCATGGACGGCACGGCGACGATCACGTCGAAGGCCGGCTGGAAGTGGGACGACATCATCTACGACCTCGGCATGCGCCTGTCGGACCTCGCGCATCAGGAGTTCATCGTCCGTGGCGAGACGATCGACGACATCCGGCGCGCCAAGGAGAACGGACAGATCGCCTTCATCGCCTCGCTCGAGGCGGCCACCGCGATCGAGAACGAGGTCGATCGCCTCGACATCCTGTACGGACTTGGCATCCGCTCGTCGGGCATCGCCTACAGCGAGGCGAACACCCTCGGCAGCGGCTTGAAGGAAGCCCGCGACGGCGGCCTCACCGAGTTCGGACGGCAGGCGGTGCGGCGCATGAACAAGCTCGGCATCGCCATCGACGTCTCGCATTCCGGCGACCAGACGTCGCTCGACACGATCGAGGTCAGCGACAAGCCGATCTTCATCACGCATGCCGGAGCGCGCGGCCTGTGGGACACCAAGCGGATGAAGCCGGACACCGTGCTGAAGGCGATGGCCGCCAAGGGCGGCGTGATCGGGATCGAGGCCGCTCCGCACACGACGCTGACCAAGAAGAACCCGAAGCACTCGATCGAAAGCTTCATGGAGCACTTCGAGTACTGCGCCGATCTCATCGGCATCGACCACGTGGCGTTCGGGCCCGACACGCTCTTTGGCGACCACGTCGGACTCCACCACTACTTCGCGAAGCAGCTGTCGATCAAGTCCGCGCACGGCGCGCAGGCGTTCGAGGAAGTCGAGTTCGTCGACGGGATCGAGAACCCTGCGGAGGCGTTCCCGAACATCGTTCGTTGGCTGGTGAAGCACGATTACTCCGATGGCGACATCGCGAAAGCGATCGGCGGGAACGTGATGCGCGTGCTGCAGGAGGCGTGGTTCCGATAGCGGTCCCCGGCTAGGCCTAGAATCGCCGCGTCGTGCGGTGGAGACCATCTGGTCGCGCGCGACGGATTTGAGGGAGGTCGGACGGACCGATGAAGCGTCTTCTAGCGATCCTCGTTGCCACGGGCCTCGTCGCGGCTGCTTGCGGCGTCATCCCGGGCACCGGGAGCGGTCTCAAGATCGGCATGGTCACGGACATCGGCCAGTTGGAGGACAAGTCCTTCAACGAATTCTCGTGGAAGGGTGTCCAGGAAGGTGCCAAGGCCGTCGGCGGCGCCGCGCAGGTGATCGTCACCAAGGACATCGCCGACTACAAGCAGAACATCCAGCAGTTCGTCGACCAGAAGTACGACGTCATCGTGACGGTCGGGTTCCTGATCGGCAGCGACACTTTGAAGGCCGCCCAGGCGAACCCGACGATCCAGTTCTTGGGTGTGGACCAGTTCATCTGCGTCCCGGCCGACGCGAATGACAAGGCGTGCAAGGGCGCGATCCCCGCGAACTACCAGGGGATCCTCTTCGACGAGGCGCAATCCGGTTATCTGGCCGGCATCGTCGCCGGCACGATCAGCAAGAGCGGGAAGATCGGCGCAGTCGGAGGCCGCGAGGACGTTCCGCCGGTCGTGGCGTTCATCAAGGGCTACGAGAACGGGGCGAAATCAGTGAAGTCGAACGTACAGGTCTTCATCAACTACGTCGGTGACTTCAACGCCCCCGACAAGGGCGAGGCCTCAGCCAAGACGATGATCGGCCAGGGCGCCGACGTTCTCTTCCAGGTCGCCGGCGGCACCGGAGTAGGCGTCCTTCGCGCCGCGTGCAACGCGAAGGTGTATGGCATCGGTGTGGACGTCGACCAGTGGGAAGGCCTGCCTGACCTGAAGGGGTGCATCGTCACCAGCGCTGAAAAGAAGCTGGTCAACGCGACCCGAGACGCCATCAAGCGCTTCAAGGACAGTGGAAAGCAGACCGGCAACTTCTTCAACAGCGCGACGAACGATGGCGTCGGCGTGTCGCCGCTACGGAATCTCAGTCCGATCCCTGCGGGTCTCGAGGACAAGATCAAGCAGGCCACCGCGGACATGAAGTCGGGCAAGCTCAAGCCCATCCCGTGACGCGGATCATCTGACGGAAGACGAAGCGGGCCGGCCCTCGGGTCGGCCCGCTTCATTGAATGGGGCCCTGATGACGGAGAACCTGCCCGTCCTCGAGATGCGCGGCATCACCAAGCGCTTCGCGACCGGAACGCTCGCGAATGACGCGATCGACCTCGATCTGCGCGCCAGGGAGATCCACGCGCTGCTCGGCGAGAACGGTGCCGGCAAGTCGACGCTCATGAACATCCTGTACGGGCTGCTGACCCCCGACGCCGGTGAGATCCTCATCGATGGGAAGCCGGTCGCCATCCGCGACCCGGCAGACGCCATTGCGCGTGGCATCGGCATGGTGCACCAGCACTTCATGCTCGTGCCCGTCCTCACCGTCGCGGAGAACGTCGTGCTCGGCCAGGAGATCACGCGTGGTGGGCAGCTCCTCGACATGCGCGCCGCCGAGCGGCGGATCCGCGAGCTCGCCGATCGGCTGGGATTCAGCATCGATCCACACGCCCGCGTCGACCAGCTCTCTCTCGGCCAACAGCAGCGCGTCGAGATCCTGAAGGCGATCTACCGTGGTGCGCGGATCCTGGTCCTCGACGAGCCGACCGCCGTTCTGACCCCTCAGGAGACGCGCGAGATCTTCGGCGTCCTGCGGCGACTGCGCGAAGAGGGCACGAGCATCATCTTCATCAGCCACAAGCTCGACGAGGTCCTGGAGATCGCCGACCGCATCACCGTCATCCGCCGTGGCAAGGTCGTCGGTACTCGAACGCCCGCCGAGACGAACGAGAACGAGCTCGCCGAACTGATGGTCGGTCGCGCGGTATCGCTGCGTGTCGACCGTGGCAAGTCGCATCCGGTCGACGTCGTGCTCGAAGTCGTCGGACTGCGCGCGACCGACGACCGGCGGCACGACGTGTTACAGGGCGTCGATCTGACTGTGCGCGCTGGCGAGATCGTCGGAGTCGCCGGAGTCGGCGGGAACGGTCAGGACGAGCTCGTGGAATGCATCGTCGGCCTGCGCAAGCCCACTGGGGGCACGCTCAAGCTGGAGGGGCGCGACATCACCCGCCTCAGCATCGACGCGCGCCGCGACCTCGGGATCGCGTATGTTCCAGCCGACCGTCAGCGCTTCGGGCTCGTGCTGCCCTTCAGCCTCCCCGACAACTTCGTACTCACGCGCTACGCGGAGCGGCCATACGCCGGCGGGCTCGGCGGCTTCGTGCGGCAGCACAGTGCGATCCGCGGCGAGGCTACTCGGCTGGCCACAGAGTTCGATGTTCGCGCATCGTCGCTCGACGCGGCCGCCGCCACCCTCTCGGGTGGCAATCAGCAGAAGGTCGTCGTCGCGCGCGAATTCCGTCACGATCTCAAAACGCTGATCCTCGATCAGCCGACGCGCGGCCTAGACGTCGGCAGCGTCGAATTCATCCACAAACAGGTGATCGAACGACGCGATGCGGGCGTCGCGGTGCTGCTGGTGTCGGCCGAGCTCGACGAGGTCCTCGACCTCTCGGACCGGATCCTCGTGATGTACCGCGGTCGCGTCGTCGGCAGCTTCGCCGCCGCGGAAGCGCAACGCGAAAAGGTCGGCCTGCTGATGGCCACGGGCGAGGCGCGTTCGTGAAGGACTGGCGTGCACGTCTCGGGCCCACCTGGGCGGTGGCGCAGGTGCCCGTCTACTCCATCGTCCTCGCGTTCGCGATCGCCGCAGTCGTCATCATCGTCTCTAGCGCCTTCACGAGGACAGGCTTCGATCCGCTCCTGCCGTTTGCCGCGTACGCGCGCCTCCTCGCGGGGTCCTTCGGCAGCGGCAACGCCATCGCCAACACGCTGGTCGCCGCGGCGCCACTCATGTTCGGCGGGCTTGCCGTCGGTCTCGGCCTCAAGGCCGGTCTCTTCAATATCGGCGTCGCCGGTCAGTTCCTCGTCGGGGCCTTCGCCGCCGCGGCCACGGGCGCGTCGCTCGCGACCGCGCCGACGATCGTCGCGATGCCGCTCGCGATGCTTGCCGGTGCGGCGGGTGGCGCGGTGTACGGATTCATTCCGGGCTACCTGAAAGCGCGCACAGGTGCCCATGAGGTCGTCACCACGATCATGCTCAACAGCGCGGCGGGGCTGTTGCTCACCTGGGCGGTGAATGACCTCGTACGGGCGCCCGGCTTCTCGTTCCCGCGCACCGCCGACATCGGCCAGAGTGCGCTGCCGTTCGTCGGCCGCAATCTGCATCTCGGGATCGTCTTCGCCGTCGCCGCGATCTTCCTGACCCGTTGGCTCCTCGACCGCACGACCCTCGGCTTCGAGATCCGAACTGTCGGCGCGAACCCCAGCGCCGCGCGCTACGCCGGGATGCGACCGGTCTTCATCACCGCGCTCACGATGACGATCTCGGGGCTACTCGCGGGCCTGGCGGGTGCGATCCAGATCCTCGGCGTCACTGGTTTCTACGCCCCCGGCATCACCGCGACCGTCGGATTCGACTCGATCGCCGTCGCGCTGCTCGGCCGCTCCGATCCCATCGGCATCCTCTTCGCGGCGATCTTGTTCGGAGCCTTCCGCGCCGGCGCCCCGCTCATGCAGATCGAGACGAGCGTGCCGATCGAGGTCATCGACATCATCCAGGCGCTCGTCATCCTGTTCCTCGCGGCCGACCTCATCGTCCGAAGGGTCTTCCGCGTGCGCGCTCCGAAGGTCGAGATCACCGAGATGGCGACGGTCACCGGCTCATGGGGCGGGACGCCGCCAACGGGCGCGGCGCGCTGATGGACCTCCTCGCGATCCCGCGGCTGCTCTTGGAGTTTGTCCTCTACCTCTTCGAAGTGATGCCCGACCTCCTGCCGATCATCCTCGCGCTCGCCACTCCGATCGCGCTCGGCGCGCTCTGCGGCGTGTTGAACGAACGATCCGGCGTCGTGAACATCGGCATCGAGGGGATCATGCTGATGGCGGCGTTCTTCGGCTACCTCACGGGTTTCGCGCTGAACGAATCGCTCGGCAGCTTTCCGGCGATCCTGATGGGCCTGGCTGTCGCCGTCGCGACCGGCGCCCTGCTCGGGCTGCTCCACGCCTGGCTCAGCGTCAGCGTTCGCGCCGATCAGATCATCGCCGGCACGATGATGAACATCGCCGCGCTCGGCGTCACCGGCTACCTCAACCGTCTGATCATCACGCCGTCAGGGCGAGGCGGCGCGGGTGTCGTTCCGCCCTTCCACCTCCCCGATCAGCTGGCCGAGCTTCCGCTCGTCGGCCCGATCCTCTCGATGTTCCTCAATCAAGGGCCGATCGCGATGAGCGTGATCGTGCTCGTGCTGGTGTCCCAGTTCGTGCTGTTCCGCACGCGCTGGGGGCTCCGCACCCGCGCCGTCGGCGAGCACCCGAAGGCAGCCGATACGGTCGGCATCAACGTGTTCCGGCAGCGCTACATGAACGTGATCATCGGTTGCGCGATCGCGGGACTCGCCGGTGCGTACCTCACGCTTGAGTCAACCGGCGCTTTCCAAAATGGCATGACCAACGGCCGCGGCTTCATCGCGCTCGCCGCGGTGATCTTCGGTCGCTGGACACCGATCGGATCGTTCCTTGGAGCGCTCCTCTTCGGCACCGCCACGGCCTTTGGATTCATCGTCGTCGTTCATCCCGCTGAGGGGGAGCTCGGCACGCTCATGAAGTCGATCCCGACGTACTGGTACGCAGCCTTGCCCTACCTCATGACCGTCGTCATCCTCGCGGGCGTCGTCGGCCGGTCCACGCCGCCCGCGGCCGACGGGATCCCCTACGCGAAAGAGGGCAGGGCCTAGCGCCCGGCCGGAGGACGAGAGCAATGCCGCTGCCGGTGCTCCTGGTACGGTCGCAACGTTTGACGCTTCACCCCGTCCGTCGTAGCCTTTTGCCTTCTGGTCAGACCACCTGACCAGCCAACGAGGAGGACCGAGCTGGCCGTAATCGAGCCCATCCGGCGCAGCAGGCTCTACCAGAGCATCGTCGAGCAGATCGAGTCGCTGCTCGAAAGGGGCGAGCTGCGGCCTGGCGATCAGCTCCCGGCCGAGCGCGCGCTCGCCGAGCAGTTCCAGGTGTCGCGGGCGTCTGTCCGCGAGGCGCTGCGCACGCTCGAGCTCCTCGGGGTAGTCGAGACGCGCGCCGGCGGCGGCACCTTCGTACGGCAGGTGGCGCCAGACGACCTGGTCCGGCCGCTCCATAGCCTCATCGCGCGCGGCCACAGCGTGCCAGACGTCATCGAGTTCCGCGGTCTCGTCGAGCCCGCCCTCGCCGCGCTCGCGGCGACCAGGATCAGCGACGCGCAGCTCGCGGAGCTCCGCGAGATCCTCACGGCGCAGGAGCGAAAGGTCGCGGCCGGCGAGACGTACGTCGAAGAGGACATCCGCTTCCACGAGGTCATCGGCGACGCCGCGAAGAACGAGCTGCTCACGACGATGCTCGCTGTGATCTGGGACGTCCTTCGCGCGTCTCGCGAAGAGTGGCTCCAGACCAACCAGCGCGCACACACATCACTCGACGCGCATCGGCGCATCCTCGAAGCGCTCTCGCGCCGCGACGCCGAGGCGGCACGAAGCGAATCCGCAGAGCACATCCGCGCGGTCGGCGAAGGGATCCTGAAGCTGCTTGGAGGTCGCAATGGCTGAGGACCGCAGCGTTTCCATCGAGGTCGTGTACCGCGGCATCTTCCAGAAGACACTGGCGCAGCGCATCTGTCGGTCGGTCGTGCTCGCCGCGCGCAAGAAGGGACACACCGGCACGGCGTTCGCGCGCTACGGCGACTCGCCCGAGCGCAACGGCGTGCCCGCGAAGCAGTTCGCCGTCGTCGCCGCGGATGAGCTCGAGCTCGAGGCATCGATGGCGAAGTACGAGCCGAGCGTGGTCGACGTCAGCATCGCGGTGGACGACACGCTCGTGAAGGGCGTCGAGTCGTGGGCGTGGTACGGCCGTCAGCCGATCTGGAAGCCGGTGCGAGCGAACGGCTGGCTCCTGGTCACGAGCGACAAGATGCCCGACGACGTGCTGGCGCAGACCGACAAGGCCGAGCGCCCCTACACGCTCGGGATCGTTCCCGGCGGAGCATCGTTCGCCGGTCTCTGGGTCTACAAGGACGACCACACCGACTTCCGCGTGCTCGGCGCGCTCGCGAAGATCCTCCCGCAGTGGATCGCGCTCGATGACGCGAAGGCCGCTTCGCTCGAGCTCGCCAAGGGAGACAAGTCAGCCGTCGCGTCGGTCCAGTACGGGTACGACACGACCACCATGCGGCCGGTCAGGCCCGGCGAGGGAACGAGCGGCCACGAAGTGCTCCAGTTCACGAAGCCCGGTTGGACCACCATGCGGCCGGGGATCATCGTCGAGGCCCGCAAGCCCGGCGAGCGCAATCCCTACTACAAGAAGTACGGCGCGCGCACGATGCGCCCGGTCGTGAACTTCGACACGTGCATCAAGTGCACGATGTGCTGGCTCGACTGCCCGGACGAGTGCTTCGAGGTCACGCCCGAAGGCCACTACGAGGTCGTCTACGAAGCCTGTATCGGCTGCGGCATCTGCGCGCAGGTCTGCCCGGTGAAGGACTGCATCGTCATGGTCGACGAGCTGAAGTTCACCGACAACAAGGACAAGTGGCAGCTCTGGAAGCAGGATCGGCCGGCGTACAACACGTGGTTCGAGGAGATGAGCGGCGTGTCCGCCGATCCGAAGAAGGGGTCGGCCGGCAGCGTCCCACCGAACGCCAATCCGGCCGCCAACGCGGCAGCGGCTTCGAACGCGACGAATCCGGCATCCAACGCGAACCCCGCGGCGAACCCATCGACATCGGCGGGAGGTGACGAGTAATGGTCGTCGAGACGCGGACCAAAGAGACCAGTGAGATCGAGACCGAGCAGCTCGCCACGGGCTGCGAGGCCATCGCGGAGGCCATCCGTCTCGCCGACGTCGACGTGATGGCCGCCTATCCCATCCGGCCATACGACGGTGTCATGCAGGCCGCGGCGAAGCTCATCGCCAACGGGAAGATGGACGTCGAGTACATCGTCGCCGATGGCGAGCACAGCCAGTTCGAGATCGTGAAGCACGCCTGCGCCGTCGGCGCCCGCGTCTTCGTCGGCTCATCGGGCGTCGGCTGGTTCTACGCCTTCGAGGCGATCGCGGTGACCGCCGGCCTGCGCCTGCCGGTCGTCGCGATCTGTGGCAACCGGGCCCTGGACGACCCGGGCGCGTTCGGCACCGAACACAACGACTCGCTCGCGGTGCGCGACCTCGGCTGGCTCCTCCCGTGGGCGGAGACGGCGCAGGAAGCGCTCGACCTCGCGCTCATGGCCTGGCGCGTCTGCGAGGACAAGCGGGTATCGCTGCCGATCGCTATCGGGCTCGACGGCGCCTTCCTCACCCACTCACAGCACATCGTGAAGATCCCGACCCAGGCCGCGGTCGACAGGTTCCTGCCGAAGTTCGACCTGGGCGACCGCCTGCTCCACCCCGACAACCCGATCACGATCGCGCCGCAGGTCGACCAGGACTGGCTGATGGAGATCCGCCGCCAGAACGACGCGGCGATGCGGAACGCGCTCGGCGTGATCAAGGAAGCGCACGCGGACTTCAAGAAGATCTTCGGACGCGGCGGCGACAACCCGTTCCTCGACGAGTACATGACCGAAGATGCCGAGGTCGTGGTCATCGGCCAGGGCACGCTGTCGCTCCCGATGAAGGTCGCGATCCGCCGCCTCCGCAAGGAGCGCGGACTGAAGATCGGCCTCGTCCGTCTCAAGTGGTTCCGCCCGTTCCCGACGGAAGATGTCGTGCGAAGCCTTCGTCGCTTCAAGGCGGTCGGCGTGATCGACCGCGACTACAGCTTCGGCTCGCCGTACTACGGCGGCGTGCTCTACAACGAGATCCGCTCCGCGCTCTACTCGGAGGAGAAGCGTCCGGTCATCGTCGGATTCATCGCCGGCCTCGGCGGCCGCGAGATCGAGCAGCCGATGGCGACCGAGATCTTCGAGAAGACCATCGCGGCCGGCAATGGACAGCTCAAAGACGGTGACATGTGTCACTGGATCGGCGTACGGGAGTAAGAGATGACGACAGAGATCATGCCCGCCCAGAATCTGCCGCAGATAAAGGGGGTCAAGGACGTCCCGTACGAGGAGCTCTTCGTCTCGGGGCACCGCACCTGTCAGGGATGCGAGTCCGCTCTCGTGATGCGGCACATGGTCAAGGCATCGGGTCCGCGCACCATCGTGCTCGGCTCGACCGGCTGCATGTACGTCGCCAACACGACCTACTACACGACACCGTGGGTCGTGCCGTGGATGCACACCCAGCTCGGCGCGTCCGGTTCGGCGGCGCTCGGCACCGCGGCCGGCCTCAAGGTCCTGATGCGCAAGGGCAAGCTGAAGAACGAAAAGATCAACGTCATCGCGTTCTGCGGTGACGGCGGCGGCGCCGACATGGGCATCGGCGCGATCTCCGCGACGCTCACGCACAAGGATTACAACTGCCTCGTGCTCCTGTACGACAACGAGTCGTATGCGAATACCGACATCCAGCTCTCGAGCCAGACGCCGTACGGCGCGGTCACGACGTTCTCCCCTTCGGGCGACACGAAGCGGCTCATGCACACGCGCTGGAAGAAGAACGTGCCCGGAATGCTCGCGGCCGGACATCCCGAGTCTCGCTACATCGCGGCGGGGTGCGCGGCGTACGCGGTCGACCTCATGAACAAGATCCGCAAGGCGCTCGAGCTTGGCGGACCGACGTTCGTGCACACGCTCGACCCGTGCCCGAAAGGCTGGGACTACCACCCGCAGTACAGCCAGGAGCTCGGCCACCTCGCGGTCGAGACCGGGATCTGGCCGCTGTACGAGGTGGTGGACGGCGTCTGCAACCTCACCGGTCCGACGCGGCAGATCGCAGAAGGACGCAAGAAGCGCAAGCCGGTGATCGAGTACCTGAAGCGCCAGGGACGCTTCGCGCACTTCATCGACGAGGACGTCGAGCACTTCCAGGCGCAGGTCGACAAGATGTGGACCGACTGGCTCATCCCGGGCGTGATCCCATTCACCGTGCCCGCGAAGGACGTGAACATCCTGAAGATCGACAAGAAGACCAAGCCACTGCACGAGGAAGCCAAGACCGCATAGCGGCAAACAGAAACAACCAGGACACATCACGCGGCGGAGGTGGTCATATCCTCCGCCGCGTGCTTGTTTTCCGCACCGCGGCCGTCCTGGTCGCCCTGCTGCTCGTCGCGTGCTCGTCCGAGCCGACGGCCTCCCAGCTCACAACGAAGGGGATCGCCAATCTCACCAGCGCCAAGACCGTCCATCTCGATGGGACCGGCTCGCTCGCGCTCAAGGGTCAGAACGCGTTCTCACTCGCATTCGAGTTCAAGCTTTCCGGCGACGCCGAGCTTCCGAACAAGGCGCGGATGAACGTGCAGATGAATCTCTTGGGCATGGCGTTCGACGTCGACACGATCATGCTCGACGGGAGGGAGTACACGAAGGACGGCGCGACGGGGATCTGGAGCGAGGGCACCGAAGCGTCGCCGGTCCAGAGCCTGATGGACCCACTCGGCCACATCGACGCGTCGCTCATCCGCGACGTCGTCGAGGTCGACCGTCCGGAGATCGACGGTCGCAAGACGCGGCATCTCCGTTATCGGGCGGACACGACGAAGATGATCGAGGAGATGCGCAGGTCGGCGGGCGCGACGGCACAGGCGGTGTCCGACCCTCAAGGGACCGGCGAGCTCTGGATCCGCATCGATGATTCGCAGATCGTCCGTCAGCTGGTGAAGCTCACGATGGACGTCGACGGTCTCGCCGGCCTGCTGCCAGCTTCGGCATCGAACATCGGCAGGGCTTCGCTGGAGATGTCGCTCGACATGCGCTTCTCGAATCACGGCGGAGCCGTCCCGCGGATCACCGCTCCGCCGGTCGGGCGCTAGGTCAGCCGGTACAGACCGGTAGCAAGGGCGAGGGCGCCTCGCGCAAGGCGGGCCCCGGGGCGTTAACCCCGGCGTGAGCTTGATCGCAGGCCTCATCGCCGGCCTCGTCATCGCCGGTCTCTACGTGCTCGCCGGCAACTTCCACATCCAGACGGAACAGTTCACGGTGTCCGGCAATCCGACGCTCGCGCTGGCGACGGCATCCGTCCTGGTACCTTTGGCCATCCTCTGGGGATGGACGTGGGTGTCCGACCGGTGGTCGGGCCGCAGCGGGCCACGCCTCCTGCTCTTCAACCTCGGCCTCGTGCTCGCGACAGGGGCGGCGTTCCCGCTCGACTCGATCGTGAGGGCATCCGCGCCGACCGGCTTCGTGTTCGATCCGAGCGTTTCGATCGTGGCCGTCGACGGGGTCCTCTGGGTCCTGCCGATCGTGGCCATCGCGGCGATCCTGTATTGGCTCTTCGGGTCGGGGAAGCTGCCGGTGGCACTGCCGACGCTCGCTTTCGGGTATCTCATCGGCCTGCCGCTCGGCTTGCTCTTCCCGCCCGCCGCCATGGGCGCTGTCGCCGGCACCGCGGCCGGCCACGCCTGGCGCGAACCGGGTGCGCGAACGCTGATCGTGATACTCGTCGTCTTCGTCATGCTGGTCGCCGCCGTCGAGCTGCCGCTGGCGGCCGCGACCGTGGACGGCCCGCTGCTTCCCGGTCTTCCTCTTCCGTAGCGGCCAACGGCCGGCGCCCCACCTAACATCCGAGCGGTGATCCTGCCCGCGATCGCCGCCGGCTATCTCGCCGGGATCATCGTCGCGCTGCTCACGGTCGTCGCCGAGCATTCGCGGATCGCGTTCGGCAGCTACGCGCTCTCCGGCAACGGCGCGATCATCGTGCTCGCGATCCTCGCCCCCTTCGCGCTCTACCCGGGTTGGGCGTGGCTGCTCGCGAGCGCGCGCGATCGCCGTCTCGAGGCCGTGCTCTACACCGTCGGACTCCACTTTGGCGTCGGCATGCTGAGCGTGCTGGAGATCCTGTTCTATCCGCGGTCGAATGAAGCGACGCTGCTCGGCGCGGCGCCGGGATTCCTCTTCACCGGAACGCTCTTCGTCATACCCGCCGCGCTTCTCGCTGCCGCGACCGTCTGGCTTGTCCGATCGGGCCGCCTCACACTGACTCCGCTCACCGCGGCCTTCGGCATCGTCATCGCCGGTCTCCTGGCGCTGCTGTTCGGGGCCGGCCTTGGGATCCTCAGCGGCGGCGCGGTCGCGCTCGCGCTGGAGCGACCGGAGCGCAGGCTGACGATCGGCATCGTCCTGCTCGTCCTCGTCATCCTCGTGGGCAACGCGCCGTTCGTCCCAGCGCTCCTGACGCCGCTCTCCGCGTAGAGAGGCTAGGAGCTCGGGGCTTCGCCTTCGGGACGGCGAGGCGCAGGTGCAGGCTGCGGCGCCGCGGCCTGCGGAGCGGCTGCCGGCGCGGGCGCACTGCCCTGCGAAGCGGACGTGCCAGGCGGCGCGGGCGCACCCGGTGCAGGAACGAATGGCCGCGGCGGACCGGCGGGGCGGAACTCGCCGGCGGGACGGAAGTCACCCGCGGGACGGAATTCGCCGGCCGGTCGCCACGGACCGCGCTCCGGCTTCGGCGGCGGTGGACCGCCGGCCATGGCGCGCGCCTGCGGCGACATGAGACCGCGCACGTGGTCGGCCGTGTACGGGAGCAGGGCCATGAAACGCGCGCGCTTGAGCGCGGTGGTCAGCATCCGCTGATGCTTCGCGCACGATCCGCTCTTGCGGCGCGGATCGATCTTCCCCCGCTCGCTGATGTAGCGGCGGATGCGGCCGACGTCCTTGTAGTCGATCTTCTGCACCTTATCGACGCAGAACGAGCAGACCTTGCGGCGCGGTCGGCGCGGGCCACCGGGTCCACCGGAGCCGCCGCGATCGCCGCCGCCGCCACCACCACCGTAGGACGGCCGCCCGCCGCCGTACGACGGACGCGGCCCGCGAGGGGCCAGCGGAGCCGGCGAACGAGGCGCGCCGCCTTCGGCGGCTGGGCCTTCGGGACGCGGCGGTGGGTTCGGTGAAGTCTCGCTCGTCATCTGCACTCGCTCCTTAGAACGGGATCTCGTCGGGATCGAAGCCGCCCGTCTTGTCGCCGTCCGGGCCGCGATCGCCGCCGACGGGCGCGGTCACG
>Ga0075429_100001993_pt1 | contig 16959 bp, 1 predicted proteins | sample RhiMetdeltSRZDD3_FD_75295 | JGI IMG/M metagenome (GOLD analysis project Ga0075429, IMG submission 75295) | Populus rhizosphere microbial communities from Tennessee, USA - Rhizosphere MetaG P. deltoides SRZDD3 | ecosystem: Host-associated > Plants > Roots > Rhizosphere > Soil | place: USA... | reverse complement strand
CGGTCGTGCTCGTGCAGGGGCTGAACGCGATCGAGCTGGCGGTCTCCGATGGGACGTCGACGTCGAGCGACACTGTCGTCATCACCGTCGCGGACACGACGCCACCATCGCTGTCGTGCCCGGCGGCGGTCAAGGTCACGGCCCCCGCCGGCCAGTGCACCGCCTCCGGCGTGGTCCTCGGCACGCCGACGTCCTCGGACAACTGCGGCGGCCCGAACGTTTCGAACAACGCGCCCGCGCTCTTCGGCATCGGCACCACGAACGTCACGTGGTCGGCCGTCGACGGCGCGGGCCTGCGCGCGAGCTGCACGCAGAAGGTGACCGTCGCCGATCCGAACAAGCCGACGGTGTCGGCAAGTGTTGCGCACGACTCGCTCTGGCCGCCGAATCACAAGCTCGAGGACGTCGGCCTGAAGGCGTGCGCGAACGGCGCCTGCGCGGGTCTGATGCCGGCGCGCGTGACCGTCTTCAGCGACGAGCCTCACGATTGCAACGGCGACGGCCACACGGACGAGGACGCCGCCATCGAGGACGGCAGGCTACTGCTGCGTCCAGAGCGGAGCGGGCAGAAGGACGGCCGCGTCTATCTGATCCTCGTGGCCGCCGGCGAGGCGCCGAACGTGGCCTACCAGTGCACGGCGGTGACGGTGCCGAAGAGCCAGTCGGCGAAGGACCTCGCCAGCGCCGCCGCGCAGGCGAAGGCGGCCGTCGATCACTGCAACGCGAACGGCAGCGCGCCGCAGGGATTCCGCAGCGTCACCACCGGCAGCGTCACCGGCACGCCGGAGATGTGCGGCGTACAGAACGCGCCGCCGCAGGTGAATGCCGGCGCCGATCAGACGATCGAGCTGCCGACGAACGAGGTCGCCCTCGACGGCACGGTGACGGACGACGGCAAGCCGGCGGGCGGCACGCTGACGTCGCAGTGGACCAAGGTCTCGGGTCCGGGCACGGTGACGTTCGCCAACGCCGCGGCGACGGACACCACCGCGACGTTCTCGGCGGCCGGTGAGTACGTCCTCCGCCTCACCGCCAACGACAGCGCGCTCTCGGCGCAGGACGACGTGAAGGTCACCGTCATCGCCGAGAACGGCGCGCCGACGGTGAACGCCGGGCCCGATCAGAGGATCGACTGGCCGACGAACACGGCGACACTCGACGGCACCGCCAGCGACGACGGCCTGCCCGCCGGATCGACGCTGACCACGACGTGGTCGAAGGTGTCCGGCCCCGGAACCGTCACGTTTGCGAATCCCGCCGCGACCGACACGACGGCGACGTTCAGCGCCTCCGGCGTCTACGTCCTGCAGCTCAGCGCCACTGACGGCCGCGCCACGGTCAGCGACACGGTGACGATCGTCGTGAACGAGTGCCCGACGGTGACGATCGCTCCGGTTGGCGTCATCGATTGGCCCGCGGCCACCGTCGATCTCCAGGGCACGATCCAAGACGACGGCCTGCCGCCCGGCTCGACGCCGACATCGACGTGGTCCTTCGTCTCCGGACCCGGCAGCGTCACGTTCTCGGCTCCCAGTGCCGCCGCGTCGCAGGCCACCTTCGGCGCCGCCGGCTCGTACGTCGTGCGACTGACGGCGACGGACGGCTCCTGCAGCGATTCGGAAGACGTCACCGTCATCGTGAACGCGCTGCCACTCGTCGATGCCGGCGCCGATCAGACGATCGACTGGCCGACGAACACGGCCACGCTGGACGGCACCGCCAGCGACGACGGCCTGCCGCCGGGATCGACGCTGACCACGACGTGGGCGAAGGTCTCGGGCCCCGGCGATGCGGCGTTCGCGAATCCGAGTGCGGTCGACACGAACGTCACGGTGACGGCGCCCGGCACCTACGTCTTCTCTCTGACCGCCACCGATGGGCGCACGCCGTCGAGCGATACCGTCACCGTCGTCTTCAACGAGGGCCCGACGGTGGGCGCCGGCCTCGATCAGCTGATCCTCTGGCCGACGAACACGGCCGCGCTCGACGGTGCGGCCAATGACGACGGCCTGCCGCCAGGATCGACGCCGACGACGACGTGGTCGAAGGTCTCGGGCCCTGGCGGCGTGGTCTTCGCCGACGCCGCGGCCGTCGACACGACGGCGACATTCAGCCTGCCCGGCACGTACGTCCTCAAGCTCACGGCCAGCGATTCGCGCCAGAGCGCCGAGGACACGATCCAGATCGTCTTCAACGAGAAGCCGGTGGTCTCCGCGGGGACGGATCAGACCATCCTTCTGCCCGCGGGTGCGAGCCTCGACGGCGCCGTCAGCGACGACGGCCTGCCGACGAACACGCTCACGATCGCGTGGGAAAAGATCAGCGGCCCCGGCACGGTGACGTTCACGGCGCCGGCGAGCGAGGACACGATCGCCACGTTCAGCGAGCCGGGCCTCTACGAGCTGCGCCTCAACGCGAGCGACGGGCACGCGAGCAATGAAGACCTGGTGCGGGTGACGGTCCTGCGCAACGAGGCGCCCGTCGTCGACGCGGGCACCGAGCAGACGATCACCTGGCCCGCGAACAGCGTCGCCCTCGACGGCACCGCCAGTGACGACGGCCTGCCGCCGGGATCGGTGCTGGCGACGACGTGGACGAAGGTCTCCGGCCCCGGCGACGTGACGTTCGGCAACCCGAGCGCCGTCGACACCACCGCCTCTTTCGGCGCGTTCGGCGAGTATGTGCTGGGTCTCTCCGCGACCGACGGCGAGCTCACCACGAGCGACACTGTCGCCATCCACGTCCTGTCCCCGGTGGTCCCGACCCTGTCGATCTCCGACGCCGCGATCGCGGAAGGTCAGCGGGACACCGGCGACGTGACGCTCACCGTCACCCTCTCGAGGGCCCACGACCGGGACGTCACCGTCCTCTTCGGTACCGAAGCGGAGACGGCCGGCGCGGAGTGCGACTATCTGCCGCGCTTCGGCAGCCTGACGTTCACGCCGGGGGAGACGACGAAGACGGTGGCGGTGCCCGTGGTCGGCGAGCTGGTCGCGGAGGCGAACGAGACGTTCCGCGTCGTCCTGGCCGACCCGCTCGAGGCCGTGCTCGGCGACGCCGTCGGGCAGGTGACGATCACCAACGACGACGCGCCGAACCAGGCGCCTTCGGCGCCCGCGGATCGCCAGCCCGCGAACGGGGCCAACAGCCTGGGTGCCGATCCGACGCTGTCGTGGTCGTCGTCGGATCCCGACGGCGACGCACTGACGTACGACGTCTATTTCGGCACCGCCTTCGGCCTCGACGGCCAGCGTTGGTCGAAGATCTGCCCGCCGACGAGTACGCCGATGGCGCGCGACGCGTCCGCCAGCGCGTATGACGCGCCGCGCGACCGGCTCTTTGTCTTCGGAGGCCGCACGGCATCCGGCGACACCGCCGAGCTGTGGGTCCTCGATCACGCGAGCGGAACGGCCGGCGTGCCGACGTGGTCGCTCGTATCGACGGTGGGCGGCCCCGGCGCGCGGCGCAATGCGGTGGCCGCGTTCGATGCCGCGTCGCGGCGGCTGATCGTCCACGGCGGCTGCGAGGGTGCCTGCACCTCGGCGCTCGACGAGACGTGGGCCCTCGACGAGACGAGCGGGCAGTGGTCCGCGCTGCCGCCCTCACCGGCGGGACGCCGCAGCCATGCCGCCGTCTACGACGCGGCGCACAACGCCCTCGTCGTCTTCGGCGGCACCGACGGCGGCGTCGACTCGAGCGCGGTGTGGATCCTGTCCGATGCCAACGGTCTCGGCACGCCGGCGTGGACGACGCTGACGCCCGCCGGCTCGGCCCCCGCGGCACGCTACGGCGCCACCGCCACCTACGACGCGGCGCACGATCGGCTGTTCGTGTTCGGCGGCCGCACGGAGACCGACCTGGCGTTCAGTGATCTCTGGGTTCTGTCCGGTGTCGCCGCCGGTGCCCCGACGTGGTCGTCGCTCAGCGCCGCCGGCACGCCGGCCGCACGCTGGGGGCACGTCGCCGCGTACGATCCCGACTCGCAGCGGCTCGTCGTCTTCGGCGGCACCGGCAGCGGCGTGGCCGCCAACACCAACATCGTCGGCCGCGAGCTCTGGGTGTTGACAGGTCTCGACGGGGTCGTCGCGCCCGAGTGGCATCTGATTGCGCCCGACGGCCCGCGGCCTGACGGCCGGTTCGAAGCGGTGGCCGGCTACGACCCGCTCTCCGGCCGCATGACGCTGGCCTTCGGCGGCAACAACCTCGCTGCCGTGTCGCCGTTCGCCGACACCTGGGTCGTCGACGGCGCCGCCGGCCGACTGCCGCTGGTGTCGATCGATCAGACGGCGACCAGCTTCGTCTCGACCACAACGCCGGCGGCGGATATGTACCTCTGGAAGATCGTGGCCCGCGACGCGCGCGGCGCCGAAGCCGCGTCGCCCGTCTGGTCGTTCCGGCCGAACGCGCCGCCGACAGTCGATGTCGGGCCCGACCGGTTCGTCGACGCGCTGACGACGCCGGTGACGATCACGCTGGCCGGCATTGTCAATGACGACGGCAAGCTGCGCGCGCCGTCGTTCGAATGGGCGCAGGTCAGCGGTCCGATGGCGGTCCTCGCGGACCCCACCTCCGCGTCGACGCAGGTCACCTTCTCCGAGCTCGGCGAATATGTGTTCCGCCTGACCGTGGACGACGGCCAATACACGGCGTTCGACGACGTGCGGATCGTCCTGACCCTCTTTGCCGACCTCACTGTCGCCGCTGTCGATGTTTCCGACATCGTGTTCGACGGCCAGACGCTCGAGATCTCGGGGACCGCCTCGGCCCAGATCGCCAACAATGGCGGGGCACCCACAGGCGGGCCTTTCTCGGTCGCCTTCTTCGAAGATCGCAACGGCAACCAGACCTTCGAGCCCGGCGCCGACCTCCTGCTGGGATCCGCGTCGTCCGCGCCTCTCGCCTTGGGTGGTTCGGCCACCGTTACTACCGACGTCTCCGGCAACGTGCTGTTCCGGGGCAACCGGATCCACGCCTTCGTCGACAGCGCTCGCGTGATCTCCGAGTCGAACGAAGCCAACAACTACGCGAGCTCGGCCCCCGCCCTGCCCGACCTGATTCCGTCGTTCGTCCGCAAGACGGAGGACGGGACGAATGTCGTCTTCACGGCGCGGATCGGCAACGCCGGAGGGCTTCCGGTGGGGCCGAACCTGCCGGTGTCGTTCTACGACGGCGACCCCGCCGGCGCCGGCCGGCTCCTGGGCATGGTGCGTACGGTCGCGTCGCTCGAGCCCGGTGGATTCGAGGATGTCGTCCTGACGTTGGCCGCAGGGGTGATCGCCCGGCCTCTCTGGGTGGTGGCGGACGACCTCGGCGCCCTGCAAGGCACCGTGGCGGAGTCGAACGAAACCAACAATGCCTACGACTCCGGGCTCTGCACCGGCGGCGAGCCCGCCGCGCCCGAGGGCTTCACCCTCGTTGCCCAGCATACCGTCGACATCTCGACCCTGCAGGGCGCCTACTACGACCCGGACCACAACGAGGTGGCGGTTTTCGAGTTCTACTCGGGCAAGGGGCGCGTGCTCCGGCCGGACGGCACGCCGGTCAGGAATGTGACCGCCCCACCCACCGCCACCTCCGCGCTCGATGGTGCCGCCTACGACGGCCGGCAGGGTCGCGCCTTGTTGGTCACGCAGGCGTGTGTCGTCACCGAAGTCGACCCCGTGACCATGGCGTCCCTGGCTGTCCATAGCCTGAGCAGGTTCAGCGTCTCCATCTGCGCGGGCATCGCGGTCGGTGCCGACGACAACGTCTACATCGCCAGCTACGGCACCGGTGAGCTGGTGGCGCTCGATCGCGCGTTCACTCGCGTGGTGCGCCGGATCAACGCGGGGACGATCGGAGTGCCGGGCATCGACGGTGTGGTGCCGGTTCCCGGTACCAAGGATCGACTGGCGGCGCTGTCCAGCACCGTGCACCGGGCGGTGATCGTCTCGCACACCGGCAGCGTACTTGCGGGACCGGCTGTGATCGGGACGGCACCCTTCAGCGGCCAAGTCACCGGCGGCGTCTTCGACGCCATAGCCGGATTGTGCGTGAACGGACACATCTGGATCTGCCAGGCGTACGGCAACAAGTGTTTCGACTTCGCGCCCATCGGCGGCGACAGGAATACCTGTACCTGCCCGTGCACCGACGACCCTTGCACGAACCACGCGCCGGTCGTGAACGCCGGGCCCGACCAGGTGATCACCCTCCCGGTCCGAACCGTCAGTCTGGACGGCACCGTCACTGACGATGGCCTGCCCGTAGGCGGCACCCTCGCGTTCCAGTGGAGCAAGGTCAGCGGCCCCGGGACGGTGACGTTCGCGAGCGAGACGTCGGTCGATACGATGGCCACGCTCGGTGGCCCCGGCATCTACGTGCTGCGTCTCACCGCCGGCGACGGAGCGCTCACCTCGAGCGCCGACGTGACGATCGAGGTGCGGCCCGTACCCGACCTCACGCCGACGTCCTTCGCGGCCGCAGGCCTGTCCCGGAACGCGCAGACGCTGGCGATCTCGGGCACGGCGGCGGTCACGGTCTCCAACACCGGCTTCGCCGCGGCGCCGTCGTTCTCGGTGGTCGTCTTCGAGGACCGCGACGGTGACGCGGAATGGAACGCCGCCCTCGACAACCTGCTGGGCTCGGCGGTGCTGCCCGGCCTCGCCGTGAACGAGAGCGCGAGCGGCAGCATCGCCGTGAGCGGCACGCTGCTCTTCGCCGGCAACCGCATCTTTGTCTACGTCGACTCCGACCGCACCGTGCCTGAGGACGACGAGACGAACAACCTGGCGGACTCCGTGCGCTGCGCCGTGCCCGTGGTGAAGCCGTTCGAGCCGCAGCTCAAGTGGTCGATGAACGGCTTCTCGGTGTGGTCCGCCCCGCTCGTGGTGGACCTGGACGGGGACAAGAAGCCGGAGATCGTGTTCGCCGACACCGCCGCGCGCATCTACGCGCTGCGCGGCGATGGGTCGGGCATCTACTGGACGGTCAACAACAGCCTCTACACGGTCGACGGTCGATCAACGTTGGCCGTGGGCGACATCGACAATGACGGGCGTCCGGAGATCGTCGGTTCCGGGACTCGGACCTGGGTCCTCGAGCACGACGGAACGCCGAAGTGGTCGGTGGCGATCTCCGCCGGTGGGAATACCGGCGGCCCGTCGCTGGCCGATCTCGACGGCGACGGTACGCCCGAGATCATCGTCGGCAACAAGGTCGTCAACGCCGACGGCACGCTGCGTTGGACCGGGACCGGGGGCTCCGGCCTGGCGAACGGCGCGGGTCCGCTGTCCGTCGTGGCCGATCTCGACATGGACGGCGCTCCCGAGGTCATCGGCGGCAGCACGGCGTATCGCGCCAACGGCACGGTCTATTGGAAGGTGACGGTCGGCGAAGGCTTGAATGCCGTCGCCAACTTCGACGCCGACGCCTTCCCGGAGGTCGTTCTCTCCGGTGTCAACGTGGGCGGCACTCCCGCCAAACAAGCCGTCTTCCTGATCGAGCACGACGGGACCATCAAGTGGCGCGCGGATTGGGACTCGTCCGGCCCGACCACTCAGAACGGCGCTCCCGCCGTGGCCGATCTCGACGGCGACGGCGGCATGGACATCGTGGTGCCCGGCAACCGGTGGCTGCGCGCCTTGCGCGGCACGGACGGTACCACCTTGTGGCAGGTCCCGATGCAGGAGTCCTCGTTGGCCGCGGTCAGCGCCTCGATCTTCGACTTCGACGGCGACGGGGCAGCGGAGATCGTCATGACCGACCAGATCGGCCTGGCCATCTTCCGAGCCAGTGACGGCCAGCGCCTCTTCGAGTATCCGCTTGGCAGCAACGCGCAGACCGAGTTCCCGACCATCGCCGATGTAGACGCGGACGGCCACGCCGACATCATTGCGCCCGCCCACAACGGCAATGCCGTGACCGGGTCGTTGCCGGGTATCTACGTGTTCACCGGCAAGGACAACGACTGGATGCCGGCGCGGCCGGTGTGGAACCAGTACAGCTATCGCGGCACCAACGTGACCGACGACGGGCGCATCCCGGCGCAGGAGAAGAATGCCTGGCCGATCCTGAACGGATACCACCGGCAAGGGGTCGCCGGCGGCGCCGCCTCGTCGTCCTGCACGCTGACCCAGGCCGATCTCACGGTGTCCAACGTCGAGTTGTCGACAGGGGCGGGCGGTTACGTGCTGAGCGCGCGCATCGGCAACGGCGGGAACCATCACGCGCCGGCGGGCGTGCCGGTGACGTTCTACGACGGCAACCCGGCCGTCGACGGGCTGCGGCTTGCGACCACGTTTACCTCGGCGGCGCTGGCTCCGGGCTCCTTCGAGGACGTCTCGGTGACGCTGCCTCTGGCGACCACCACCACTAGCGCCATCTGGGTGGTGGCCGACGACGCCGGCGGCTTGCGCAGCACCGTCGCCGAAAGCAACGAGGACAACAACACGTTCGAGTCGCGGTTCGGCCTGGCCGCGGCCGAGGCCCAGCCGGACTTGATCGTGGCCACCCTCGACCGGACCGCGTTCGCCGTCCACCCGCAGTCGCTCGCCGTCTCGGGAACCCTCACTGCGCGCGTCCAGAACCTCTCCAATACCCCGAGCAGCGGCTTCGACGTCGCCTTCTTCGAGGACAGGAACGGCAACGGGACCTACGACGCGGGAACGGACGTTCTCGTCGGGGAGCAGCGCCACGCCGACAACCTGCCCGGAGGCACGACGGTTGCCGTCACCGCCACCGCGGCGGGCGTCCTGCTGTTCGCCGGCAGCGCGATCCACGCGTTCGTGGACAGCGGCTTCGAGGTGGCGGAGTCCAACGAAACGAACAACATCAGGAGCTCCGGGCAATCCTCGAACGCACCCTCGGCGGTGACGTTCGATCCGATCATCAAGTGGTCGCTGACGTCGTTCCCGGTCGAGCCCACGTCGCGCTTCGTCGGAGGGACGCCGGCCGTCGTCGATCTGAACGGCGACAAGGTGCCCGACGTCGCCGTCATCACCTTCGCCAGCACCGTGCTGGGTGGCTCGGGCATTCTCCGCGCGGCCAGCGGCAGCGACGGCCAACTGCTCTTCAGTGCGACCGCGGCCGCGCATCGCGTCATGAGCGGTACCGCGCTGGCGGCGGGCGATATCGACGGCGACGGCCGTCCGGAAATCGTGGCCTTCAACTCGGCCGGCAACCGGCTGCTGGCGTTCGAGCACGACGGCTCGTTCAAGTGGCAGAGCGCGCCGATCGAGACTGTCGGCGTCGGTTCCGCCCCCGCCATCGCCGATCTCGACGGCGACGGCGCGCCGGAGATCGTGGTCGGGCGGCAGGTGCTGCGCAACGACGGCACGCTCCGCTGGACCGGCACGGCCGGCCGCGGATCCTCCAACGGGAACACCACCGTCCTCCCCGTCGTCGCAGACCTCGACATGGACGGACAGGCAGAGGTGATCGCCGGCAACACGGCGTATCGAGCGGACGGTTCCATCTATTGGAACAAGGGCCCGGCGATAGTGGACGGTTTCGCCGCGATCGCCAACCTCGACACCGATCCCTTCCCGGAGGTCGTGCTCGGTACCGGTGGCAAGCTGGCCGTTCTGGAGCACGACGGCACCGTGAAGATCGCCTCGCTGGCGCTCACCGGCAACAGCTTCGTTCACACGGCCCCGCCGGCCGTCTCCGACTTCGAGGGCCACGGCCGCACCGGTATCGGTGTGGCCGGGCTGACGAACCTCTACCACGTCGTGCGGACGTGGCTCTCGTGGAGGCGCACGCCGACGTCGAACCAGCTGCGGGGTCCGGTCGCCTTCGACTTCGACGGCGACGGGGCGTCGGAGATGGTGCATCTCGACAACGGCAAGCTGCGCATCCACCGCGGCTGGAACGGCAGCGTGGCCTTCGAGACCGACGTGGCCATGGCCCTGGCCAACAACATCGACACCGCCGTCGTGGTCATCGCCGACGTCGACGCCGACAGCCACGCGGACATGGTGGTGCCGGTGGGCGCGGGAACTGCCGGCGGTTTGCACCTCTACTCCGATCCCACCTGGGTCGGCACGCGCGGCATCTGGAACCAGCACAGCTATCACGTCACCAACGTCGAGGACGACGGCCGCATCCCGGCGCGCGAGGTCCCGAGCTGGCAGGTCCTCAACAACTACCGCGAGAACGCTTTCCTTCGTGAAGCGACGAAGAATGCAGTGCCCGACATCTCCGTGTCGCGCCTGCAGCTCTCTTCGCTTCTGGCGCAGCAGACGCTCACGGTTCGCGTCGGCAACGGTGGCGCCAGTTCGGCCGGCGCAGGCGTTGCGGTGAAGTTCTACGACGGCAACCCCTCGCTCGGACGCCTGCTGGGGACCACCACGACGCCGACACCGGTCGCCGTGGGCGCCTTCGTGGACGTCTCGGTGGCGGTGGCCGCCGAGGCGACGTCGATCGATACCGTCTGGGTGGTCGCGGAGCCTTCGCGCGATGGCGACGCCTCCAACAACCGCTTCGACTCCGGCGTCAAGCTCAACCAGAGCCCGGAGGCCGATGCCGGCGCCGATCAGGAGATCGAGATCGATCCGGGTACGGCCACGCTCACGGCCACGACGACGGACGACGGTCTGCCCAGCGATGCCAGCGTCACCGTGACCTGGACGCAGGTCTCCGGCGCACCGGCTGTCATCGACAGCCCAACGAGCGCCGCGACCGTTGTTCACGTCACAGCCGTCGGCGACTACGAATTCAAGCTCGACGCCACCGACGGTGTCCGCGGCGACAACGACACCGTGCGCGTCAAGGTGCACCCGTCGAACACGCGCCCGGTGGTGAATGCCGGCGCCGACCAGACGATCACGAATCCGCCGACGTCGACTGTCACGCTGACGGCGAGCGCAACCGACGACGGACTGCCGGTGGGCTCGAGCCTGACCTACGCGTGGAGCGTTGTGGACGCACCGGGGCCTGTGGTCTTCGGCGTGCCGAACGCGCTCAGCACGACGGCGACGTTCGACGTCGGCGGCACGTACCGCCTCGCCTTCACCGCGTCCGACAGCGCGCTCACCAGCGTGCCCGACGAGGTGGTCGTCACCGTCATCGCGGGCAACCGCCGGCCGGTCGTGAATGCCGGACCGGATCGCACCATCACGCTGCCGTCCGCTCCCATCACGCTGGCCGCCACGGCCACAGACGATGGTCTACCGGCGGGCGTGGCGTTCCAGACGCAGTGGAGCAAGGTCTTCGGCCCGGGCGCCGTGACTTTCGGCGATCCGAAGGTGCCGGCGACGACAGTGACGTTCGACATGCCGGGCACGTACCTGCTGCGCTTGAAGGCGGCGGACAGCGAGTTCGTCGTGGCCGATGACGTGTTCGTCACTGTGCAGCCCGGCGAACCGCAGGGCGGCGCGCCGTTCGTCGACATCCTCTCGCCGACGGAACGTACCGCGTTGACACAGCCCACGGCCATCACGGGCACCGTGCGCTCGACGTCACTCCAGGGCTGGCGTCTCGAGTACCGCCGCCAGGGCGATGCGACGTTCGTTCCGTTTGCCACCGGCGCCACGACCGTCGAAGCCGGCACTCTCGGAACGCTCGACACCACGCTCCTGCTCAATGGCCTGTACGAGGTGCGCCTCGTCGCCACCGACACCGCCGGCCGTGCGTCCGGTGACGTGGTGTTCCTCGTGGTCAAGGAGAACTTCAAGGTCGGCCACTTCAGCGTCTCGTTCCTCGACCTCGAGGTGCCGGTCTCCGGCATGCCGATGCGTGTCACGCGCACGTACGACTCGCGCGACAAGAGCAAGGGCGACTTCGGCTTCGGCTGGCGCGTCGACGTCAGCAACGTGAAGGTCTCCGAGAACGGCATCCTCGGAGAGTCCTTCCAGGGCTACAAGACGCCCGGCTACTTCCCACAGTACTGCGTGCAGCAGATCAAGCCGCTCGTCGTCACGTTGACGTTCAACGATGGGCGCACCTGGGAATACGAGCCCGTCCTCACGCCGTCGTGTCAGATGATGGCCCCCATTCAGGAGGTGCAGATCAGCTATCGGCCCGCGCCGGGCTCGACGGCGCTCGGCACCCTGCAGCCGCTGGACGGCGCGTACGCGATGGTCGTCGGCAGTTGGCCGGATTCAACGTTCGGCGCCGTGCCGATGCAGCTCTTCAACTCGTACGGCTGGAATCTGTTCGATCCCGCCGGGTATCAGCTCGTCATGCCCGACGGCCAGAAGGTCTCGATCGATCAGGTGGCGGGCGTGCGCTCGATTCAGGACCTCAACGGCAACCTGATCTCGATCGGGCCCGGCGGCATCACGCACTCCAGCGGCAAGGGCATCGTCTTCAAGCGTGACAGCCAGGGCCGCATCGAGTCGATCACCGACCCGAACGGCAACGCCATGAAGTACACGTACGACGCTGCCGGCGACCTGGTGACGTACGCCGATCGCGAGAACAACGTCACCAAGTTCGAGTACCACGCGTTCGTGCCGCACCACCTTGAGAAGATCATCGACCCCCTCGGCCGTGCGGCCATCCGCAATTTGTACGACGACAGCGGCCGTTTGATCGGCCACATCGACGCCGACGGCAAGAAGATCGAATACGGCCACCAGATCGGGGCTCGCCGCGAGGAGGTGAAGGATCGGCTCGGCAACACACGCATCTTCGAATACGACGTGCGCGGCAACGTGGTGAAGGAGATCGATCCGGAAGGCAACCAGATCCTCCGCACTTTCGATGCGCGCAACAACCGGCTAACAGAGACGGTGCCGCACGACCCGGCGGGGACAAACCCACCGAAGTCCAAGTTCGTGTACGACGCCAAGGACAACATGCTGTCGTCGACCGACCCGAACGAGAACAAGACGGAGTACACGTATGACAGCCGCAATCAGGTGCTGACGGTCAAGGACCCTCGCGGCAAGACGATGACCAACATCTACGATGCCAAAGGCAACCTGTTGTCGACAACGGATGCATCCGGCAACGTCACCGACCAGACGTACAACGCGGCGGGGAACGTTCTCAGCCAGACGCGAACTCTGGCCGGCGTCCCGATCGTCACCGAGTTCAAGTACTCCGGTGCGAACGTCGCGGAGGAGAAAGACCCCCTCGGCAACGTCACGAAATACACGTATGACGCCAACGGGAACCGGCTCACGCAGACCAGGACGCGAACGACGCCGACTGGGGTCGAAACGCTCCTTACGCAGTACCAATACGACCGCAACAACCGGCTATTGGAGACCATCGATCCCGACAACACCGTTACGAAGACGGTTTATGACGCCGTCGGTCGGCAGAAGGAAACCTACGGCAAGCGACCCGGCCAGAAGACGACGTTCGAGTACGACGTTGCCGGCCGGCTTACCAAGGTCATCAACCCGGACAATTCCACGGAGGAGACGACGTACGACGCAGAGGGGCGGCGGCTCACGTCGAAGGATCGCGCCGGCCGCATCACGGGCTACGAGTACGACAAGAACGGTCGACCCACGAAAACGCTCTTCCCGGCGCCGGAGGGACAGGCGGCTCCGTTCACTCAAAACAAGTACGACGCGGCCGGTCGCATCGCGGAAGTAGTCGATGCGCGCGGCAACAATACGTTCTATGAGTACGACGATGCCGGCCGGCGCACGAAGGTCCGCGCTCCGATCGGCAATGGCAACTTCGGCGTCAGCGAGTTCACCTACGACGCCAGCGGGAACCAGACGACCTTCAAGGACCCCAATGGCGAGACGTTCACCTATCTCTATGACGCGCTAAATCGCCACACGCGCACAGAGTTCCCCGATGGGACGTTTACCGAGACGGGCTATGACGCTCTGGGTCGCCGCGTATTGGAGAGGGACCAAGCCGGTCGCGTCACTCGCTTCGACTACGACGAGCTCGATCGTCTGATCAAGGTCATCGATGCCGAGAATGGCGACGCGAAGCCGACCACATACACATACGACGAGCTGGGGAGTCGTCTCGCTCAAACTGATGCCAATGGCCACGCGACGCGCTTCGAATACGACAAGCTGGGGCGGCAGACGGCGCGGATTCTTCCGGACGGAAAGCGCGAGTCGCTGACGCACGACGCTGCGGGCAACACCACGAGGCGCGTCGACTTCATGGGCCGGAAGACGACATATGACTACGACGTCAATAACCGCCTAACGAGTCGCTCGTACGACAGCGCGCCGGTTCAGAGCGTCTTGTTCGAGTACTTCGTTACTGGCCGCCGCAAGGCGGTCACCGATGTCCGCGGCGTCACGACTTACGCCTACGACGAGCGAGATCGGCTGACGACGATGACGTATCCGGACGGCCGCCGGCTCGAGTATGGGTGGGATGCGAACGGGAACCGCAGGTCGCTCAAGGCCGTCGTGGGGGCGCAAGGCCTCACGACGCAGTATGTATACGACGAAGCGAATCGATTGAAGGACGTTCTCGATCCCCTCGACCGGAAATCGACGTACGGCTATGACCCCAATGGCAACCGCACGAGCCTCACTCAGGCGAACGGCACGAGTACTAGCTACGCCTACAACAATCTGAATCGCCTCACGAACCTCACCACAATCGGCCCTGCGGGCCCTATTCAGAGCTACGCCTTCACGTTGGGGTCGACGGGCAACCGCGAGCAGATCGACGAGCACGGTGGCGTGGTGCGCAAGTACGAGTACGACGCGCTCTATCGGCTAAAGAACGAGAACGTCACCATCACGGGCGCGACGTTCTCTGACAAGTGGTTCACTTACGATCCGGTCGGCAATCGGCATAGCCAGACAACCACCGGGACGAGCGCCGCCGCCATCGACTACACCTACGACGATCGTGACCGCCTCGTCACCGAAGGCTCGCAGGCGTATGCGTGGGACGACAACGGCAATCTCACGAGCAAGGCCGGGGAAGCGACGTACACCTGGGATCTGGAAAACCGTTTGATCGAGGTCGCGAAGGCGGGCACGGTTGTCGCGCACGCGTATGACGCTGATGGCAACCGCGTTCAGACGAAGGTCACGCCGCCCACAGGGCCTCCGATGACCACCAACTATCTCGTCGACACATCTGGCTCTCTCAGCCATGTGGTAGCCGAGACCGACGTCCTCGGCGTTCTGCTCGCGACGTACGTGCGCGGAACTGACGACCTACTCACCGTCATTCGACCCAGCGGTTCGAGCTGGACTTCGCGTTGGTATCAGGCCGATGGGGTTGGTTCCATCCGCGCGTTGACCGATGAAATCGGAAATGTCACCGACACCTACGAGTACGACTCCTGGGGCAACCTCCTAAGGCGTACTGGTACCGACCCTCAATCCTACGCCTTCGCTGGTGAGCCCTACGATCCCAACATCGGTTTCCAGTACCACAGAGCTCGGTGGATGGATCCGAGGGCGGGAATTTTTGCCTCGGTGGATCCGTTTGCAGGTGATCAATTCGACCCCGTAACACTGCACAAGTATCTGTACGCAGGCGCGGATCCGCTGAACAAAGTCGATCCGACAGGTCTGTTCCTGAGCATGGAGCTGAACGTCGGGATGATGATCCGCTCGACGCTTCAGACGCTGGCGATTAGTGCACCGTTGCGTGCGCTGCACGCCGCGCGCGAGCTGAAGGCGGGCGCCGACCTCGGCGCTGTTGCTCAGGACTTTCTGATCGGAATAGCAACCGATATCGCGGTCAGCGCCGTCCTCTTTGGTGTCTTCGCATACGCGCCGCGACTGATCCAGTTGGGACGGGCAGGCCAAGCTGTCCAGCGCGCCGCGACGTCACCCTGGAATGCGGATCCGTTCACGCGAGGACGACTGATCGAGCGACTCATCCTGGGAGGCCCAGGGCGGGGAGTGCCAGGTCCGAATGCCGCCGTCATTGACGATCTGTTCAACGGTGTTGCGACGTCAGTCAAGAGCATTGACCTGACCTCAGCGTCGTACCAATCGGCATCGGCACTTCGCGGCTTGCTGTCGGGCTATGCGAGGTCGATCGCCAGCTATACTTTCAATCTCGGCGCCAGTGGCCCGGTAAACCAGCGTGTATTGGTCATCGCCGTTGAAGAGGGCGCGGCCACGGCCGCGCAGGCTCAGCTCATCGCGGACTTTATTCGCAGGGCCAGATACATCTGGCCCGAGCTGAAGATCGCGTTCGCAGCCATTCCGTGAAGGTAACCTACATGGGGTTTTGGGAGCGGCTCGACAAATACATCAGAGGCGGACCAGCTGCAGTTGACAAGCCGTTTGCCCTGTTGTCGCAGCAAGAGTTCGAGCAACAGGTCACCAGTGCCATCACCGAACGACTTGGCGAGCACGGGTTTGCTCCGTCAGGTAAACGACGGTGGACGCGTCAATGCGGCCCAGGCATCTTGGGTCTTGTGGCGTTACAGGGGCTCAAGACCGAGTATGTGCCGGCGTGGGGCGTATCTCTCGACTTCGTTCCGCATCTCTCCGGGGGCAACGTCGGTTGGCACAGGACGCCGAAGAGCGCTCGCTTCGACCTCTCGTACCAACCCTTGGACTACGACGAGGATCTTCGGCCCTGGGAGATCAGTCGATTCGCGACCGCCGAGGAGCTGCGGATCGAAGCGCGGGTGTTTGCGTCGCGAGTCAGCGACAGTGCTGTGCGGTTTCTGGAGCCGCTGACGAGTGCAACAGTCCTTCTTGAGGCCTTTGAAGCAAAGCGCAATCGACGATCGCTACGCCTTGCATTCGAGCACTATCCGCAGGAGATGCTTTCTTACGCGTTCGTACTTGCGCGCGCTGGGCACGCGGAAGCCGCGCGCGACGCGTTCAGTAGATTTGTGGAAAGCCATCAAGTCTCGGCGCCGGCGCAGAGCGAACTGTCGAGGCTCTTGTCCGAGGCTGAGGTCCGGTAAGTGAGTGATTGCTGTCTATAGCGAAATGCTCTGACAACTTGCGCCAATGTCTGACGACGGGCTCATGTGGTGCGTCGGTTGATTGTCTCGAGCTGACTTTAGATTCGGAGTCGTATCGCGGGGGCGCACCGCAAGCGCTGTCCGCTAGCCCCCTA
>Ga0075429_100001992_pt1 | contig 16979 bp, 11 predicted proteins | sample RhiMetdeltSRZDD3_FD_75295 | JGI IMG/M metagenome (GOLD analysis project Ga0075429, IMG submission 75295) | Populus rhizosphere microbial communities from Tennessee, USA - Rhizosphere MetaG P. deltoides SRZDD3 | ecosystem: Host-associated > Plants > Roots > Rhizosphere > Soil | place: USA... | reverse complement strand
CGAGTCGGGCATGACGCACCCGTTCTCGTTCACGGTCGGGCGGACGGACGCCACCGACACCATCTACTTCGAGGTGGCTGCCGGGGTGACCGCGGCGATCCTCGCCGGGCGGTACTTCGAGGCCCGCGCGAAGCGGCGGGCCGGTGCCGCGCTGCGGGCCCTGCTGGAACTGGGCGCCAAGGACGTCGCGGTGCTCCGGAGCGGGCGGGAGGTACGCGTCCCGATCGAGCAACTGGTCGTGGGCGACGAGTTCGTGGTCCGCCCCGGGGAGAAGGTCGCCACCGACGGCGTGGTGGTCGACGGCTCGTCGGCGGTGGACGTCAGCATGGTGACCGGTGAGTCGGTACCGGTGGAGGTCGCCCCCGGTGACCCGGTCGTCGGGGCCACCGTCAACGCGGGCGGCCGGCTGGTCGTACGGGCCACCCGGGTCGGCGCCGACACGCAGCTCGCCCAGATGGCGCGGCTCGTGGAGGACGCACAGTCGGGCAAGGCGGAGGTACAGCGGCTGGCCGACCGGGTCTCCGCGGTCTTCGTACCGGTGGTCATCGTCCTGGCCGTGGCGACCCTCGGCTTCTGGCTCGGCGGCGGCGCCTCGGCGGCGTCGGCGTTCGCGGCCGCGGTGGCCGTGCTCATCATCGCCTGTCCATGCGCGCTCGGCCTGGCCACGCCCACGGCGCTGCTGGTCGGTACCGGACGCGGGGCGCAGCTCGGCATCCTCATCCGCGGCCCGGAGATCCTCGAGTCCACCCGGCGCGTGGACACCGTCGTGCTCGACAAGACCGGCACGGTCACGACCGGCCGGATGTCCCTTGTGGACACTGTTCCCGCCGATGGACTGTCCGATGTGGACGTACTGCGGCGGGCCGGTGCGCTCGAGCACGCCTCGGAGCATCCGATCGCGCGGGCCATCGCCGAGGCGGCCGCCGAACGGGTCGGCGACCTGCCGCCGGTCGTAAGCTTCGCCAACTCGGCGGGCCTGGGGGTGACCGGCACGGTCGACGGTACGCCGGTCGTGGTGGGCCGCCCGGCGATGCTGGCCGAGGGTGGCTTCGCGCTACCGGACCGGCTCGCGGAGGCCATCGATGCCGCGCTGGCCGAGGGGCGAACCCCGGTGGCCGTCGGCTGGGACGGCGCCGTCCGAGGCGTGCTGGTCGTCGCCGACACCGTCAAGCCGACCAGCGCCGAGGCCGTCCGACGGCTGCGCGAGCTGGGCCTGACACCGGTATTGCTGACCGGGGACAACGCCGCCGCGGCTCAGGCTGTGGCCGCGCGGGTCGGGATCACCGAGGTGGTGGCGGAGGTCCTGCCAGCGGGCAAGGTCGACACCGTCCGGAAGCTACAGGAACAGGGCCGGGTCGTCGCGATGGTCGGCGACGGGGTCAACGACGCGGCCGCCCTCGCCCAGGCCGACCTCGGGCTGGCCATGGGCACCGGTACCGACGTCGCGATCGAGGCGTCCGACCTCACCCTGGTCCGGGGCGACCTGCGGGTGGCGGCGGACGCGATCCGGCTCTCCCGGCGCACCCTGGCCACGATCAAGGCCAACCTGTTCTGGGCGTTCGCCTACAACGTGGCGGCGCTGCCGCTGGCCGCCGCCGGCCTGCTCCAGCCGATGGTCGCCGGGGCGGCGATGGCGCTCAGCTCGGTGTTCGTGGTCGGCAACAGCCTGCGCCTGCGCACGTTCTAGTACACGGATAAGTGGACGTGGTTCGTATGCATCGAGGCCGGATCGCAGCAACCGCTGTACGACTTCCAGCCCGAGCTCGGTAGCCAGATCCGCCGGTACCAGATCACGTACAGCACGCCGAGCCGGCTCGCGTTGTAGATGTAGAACGCGGCGAGGTTGTTGCCGTACGTCTTGTCGCCCCCAGTGGCCGTCCCGCCGAACCCGTTGACCTGGGCCGCGTGGTCGCAGGCCTTGCCCTTCGGATGCTCGCCGGAGCTGCCGTTGCGGAAACACGACGTGTACCGCTGGAACCCGGCCCTGCGAGCCTCGGTGTACGCGTGGAGCAGGCGCGGCGAGACGCACCCGGAGGTGGTCGGATCTGGCAGCGAGCAGCCCTGGGCCGGCCAGGATCCGTCCGAGTTGCGTGGGGCGGCCGCGGCCAGCCGGATACCGGTGGTCGGTATCCCAGGGTCCACGACGTTGGACTGGGCGCGCGCCTCGTCGGCCACCGCGTCGGCGAGCACCTTTTCGGCGTCCTTCTTGCGCTGCGCCATGACGGCCAACTGTTGCTGCTGCTGGCGTACCTCGTTGTCGATGGCCGCCTTGGCCCGTTCGGCGCGCTGGCGGGTCTCGGTCAGCTGCTGTACCGCGGCGTTCTCGTTGGCGGCCACCGAGTTCAGCGCGAGCGCCCGATCCAACAGCGTCTCCGGGGAGTCGGCGCCTATCAGCGCGGCCAGCGTGCCGACGCGGCCGGTGCGGTACGCCACCGCCGCGATCTCGCCGACGACCCGCGTGCGGGCGACCAGGTCGGACTCGATCGTCGTCAGCTCGAACGTCAGCTCCCGCTGCCGTTTCCGGGACCGCTCCAACGCCGCCGTAGCGTCGAGGTAGCCCCTCGACGCGGCCGCGAGCTGGTCGCGGAACGCGGCGGTACCGCCTTCGTCGTCCGGTTCGGCGGCGGCGGCCGCCGGTGCGGCGAGTCCCGTCAGGATCATGAGGGCAGCAAGCATCGCCGCTATGAGCGCCGGTCGTCGCATGGACATGTTCCTTCCCCACGCCGCCGACCGAGTTAGCTGACGGGTTCGGGACGGAACGATCCCTACCGCGGTTTCGCGGATTCACCCCAGGTGGTGCGGTGGTTCCCCGGCACGCCCGCAGGCGTTTAGGCGGCAGCCAGCCGTCGACACCGGGGGGCGTCGCCAGACGGCGGCCGACGACGAGAGTACCGGGGCACGGAAGTCGCTGCCAGGGAAGTCGGAACGTTGGCACATGTACATATCAGGCCACGTACGGGCGAAAGGGTCACGGTGTGGGGCTCGTACCGCCGCCGTTGGTCGGTCCGGTCGTCGGGGCCGGCTCGGGCTCGGTCGTCGGCCCGCTCGTCGGTTGGGGCTCGCCGGACGGCTCGGTCGTCGGTACCCCCGTCTGGTCCGGCGTCGGAGTGCCCTCGGGCCGGAAGATGTCGAACAGGCCCGGCGGCCGTGGCTCGCGCGGAATGTCCAGGCCCGGCGGATGGCCGGGCTCCCCACCGCCGAGGAGCAGAACGGCGGCCACCAGCGCGACGGCCGCCGTGGCGACCCCACCGCCGACGTAGTACGGCAGCATCGCGGCGGTCCGCTCCCGACGCAGCTCGGCCCGGCGGCGGCGTTCCAGCTCCGGCGTCAGAACCGTACGCACGTTGAGGTACGACATCATCGGCGCGGACGCGTAGACCATCCCCTGCCAGGCGAACAGCGCGCCGAGGAACAGGGCCGGCAAGCCCTGGGTGACCAGTACCGCGATGCCGGCCCCCCACAGCAGCACCGCCAGCACGGTCTCGGACCGCGCGTCGCGGATGGCCGTCCACAGTGTCTGGCGGTCGCGTTCCTTCGGGGTACGCAGGAAGACGGCCTTCGACCGGATCAGGCCCTGCAAGGTGGCGATCGCGACGGTCCACGACACGGAAAGCCAGTTCAGCAACGCCAGGAACGAGCGGCGCAACCCGATGCCGGTACGAAGGCGCAGCGACCACAGGGCCCGCAACAGACCCGAGGTGAGCAGGGCCGCCGGCAGCAGCACGAGTGCGCCCTGCAGCGGCCGGAACGGCAGGCTCTGGTTCGCCAGCACGAGGTACGCCGTCACGAGCAGCACCGCGGTGAAGCCGAGGTAGAGCAGGTCGTTGAACCACACCAGGCCGGTACCGAACAGGTAGTCCAACCGCTGCCCCAGCGTCAGCCGGCTACCCCGCCGTCGCGGCAACGGCAGCATGTCGCGCAGGTGCCGGCGCAGGATCTGGATGCCGCCGAAGCACCAGCGGAACCGCTGGCTCTTGAACGTCGCGAACGTCAGCGGCATGACACCCTGGCCGTACGGCTGTTCGACGTACACCCCCTGGTACCCGGCCCGGAGCATCCGCAGCGAGGTCTCGGAGTCCTCGGTGATGCACCACTCCGGCCAGCCGCCGAGGTCCTCGAGCACGCGGCGGCGCAGCAGGCCCATCGTGCCGGCGAAGATGATGGAGTTGCGCTGCTCCCGCGACGGCATCGAGGCCCGGAAGAAGTAGGTGTACGCGTCATAGCACGCGGTCAGGTACGGGTCGGAGGCGTACTCCCGGTAGTCCTGCGGGCTCTGTACGAACGCGACGCTCGGGTCGGCGAAGTAACCCACCATGTTTCGCAGGTAGCCCGGATCGACGACGTAGTCGGCGTCGACCACGCCGACCAGCTCGGTATCGGGGTCGAGGTGCCGCGCGTGCACCTGGTTGAGCGCACCGGCCTTGAAGCCCGGACCCTCGACGTGCACGAACCGGACGCCCGGGCGAGTCTCGCAGTACTCCGCGACCGGGCGCCACGTCTCGGGATCCGGCGTGTTGTTGTCGACGACCAGGATCTCGTAGTTCGGGTAGTCGATGCGCTCGAGCGACTCGACCGTCTCGATGACCATGTCGGCCGGCTCGTTGTACGCCGGCACCTGCAGGCACACCCGCGGCAGGTAGTTCGGGTCCGGCACCGGTACGACCCGGGTCGGCCGGGTGCGGCAGAGCGTGTCGCAGCCCTCGAACGCGAAGTACCCCGACAGCAGGAGCGCGAAGAGCTCGAGGAGGAACAGCATGACCGAGGCGGCGATGCCGAGCGGCGACAGTCCACTCGCGACAGTCAGGTAGCCGGCCAGCGCCAGGTAGCCCAGCGCCGCCGTCGCGTAGCTGCCGAGGAACAGCTGCCCGATCGGGTTCCAGTACGGCACGAGAAACACCACGATCGTACTGACGACGATCGCGGCGATCGCTCCACTGAGGACGTACGAGGGCACCAGCCGCCATAGGCGCACCGCGATTTCGGCGGTACCGAAGATGACCAGGCCCGAGAACAGCACACCGAGGATGCGCGACGAGAAGCGTACCCACCGGGCCAGCAGCAGTAGCAGGATGGTGGCCACCGCGAGGATGGCCGTCGCGGTCAGCGCAATGGTGGGTAACACTCAGGCCGCCGCGGCAGCGGTGCGCGGTGCCGGACTGGGCCGGACGAGCCGGCGCACCCGCTCGTAAACCTCCGTTACTCCTTGCGCGACAGTCGACCAGGCGTGATGGCTGGCCGCCCGCTGCACCCCCGCGAGGCCGTACCGGCGCCGGCGCGGCGCGTCGGCCAGCAGGCCCCCGACAACCCGAGCGAGTACGTCCGGGGACGCGGGTGGTACGAGCTGGCCGGTCAGCTCGTCGACGACGGAGTCCCGCAGGCCACCGACCGCCGCGGCGACGACCGGGATGCCGCAGGCCATCGCCTCGAGCGCGGCCCGCCCGTACGCCGTCCCCTGCGGCGCGCATACCAGCACGTCGGCGGAGCGGTACCAGCCCGGCATGTCCCCGTACGGCACGCCGCCGGTCAACCGCAGCCGCTGGTGCACGCGGTCGTTCACCGCGATCGCGCGCAGCCGCGCCGCCTCCGGACCGAGCCCCCGCGACGGTGGCGGTGGCCGGCCGACGATGACGACCTCGGTGTCGGGCAGGCCGCCCAGCACCCCGACCACGTCGGCGAAGCCGTTGTGCTCGACCAGTTGCCCCACGGCCAGTACCCGCCGTACGTCCGGGCGCCGCGCCCAGCTCGGTCCCGCCGGTACGAACAACTCACTGTCCACACCGGACGGTACGACGGCCAACAGCCGCGGGTCGGTGACGATCCGGCGCAGCCGGCGCGCCTCGGCCCGGGACAGGGCCACGACCGCGTCGGCCGTGCGGCTCAGCTCCCGTTCGATACCGGAGCGGAACACCGCGGCGGTGTCGGCCGGCGACGGTGGGTCCCCGCCGGCCCCGTGCAACGTCACGATGGTCGGCCGGCGCCGGGCAGCCCGGGCGACGAGCGCGGCCATGCCGGCCGGCCAGCCGTGGCCGTGGACCACGTCCGGGCACCAGCCGGTACGCCACGACGCCTCGAGCCACTTCCCGAACGGGTTCGGGAACTGCAACTGTTCGGAAGCCGGTACCAGCCCGGGCGGGCCGACCGGCACATTGACCAACGTCACGCCCGACGCGCAACGGACGCTGTCCGGTTGACCGGGGCTGCAGCGGCGGGCGTACACCCGAACGTCGTGACCGAGCGCGGCCAGCGCGGCCGCCAGCTCGGTCACGTGCACAGCCGGGCCGGTCGGCGTATCACGGTAATAGGCGCCGACCGGCCGCACATCCCCCGTGATCATCGCGACTCTCATTGGTCCTACGTTTTCCCGCGGAACCGGCGGCCAAACCCGCAATCGTGCTATGTCAGTCGCGCGCGGACCTGATCAGCGTCGATATGTTCGAGATCCAGCAGGATCGTCAACGCTTGCTGCCAAGCGTCCCGGGCGGCGTCGGGTTCGCCGGCGGCAAGCAGGGCGTCCCCGAGGTGGGTCAGCGTCGACGCCTCCTCGTACCGGTCGCCGAGATCCCGGTACAGATCGATGGCTCGTCGATAGCAGTCGGCGGCCCGGTCGTGCTCGCCGAGCTGGTGGTGCACGAAGCCGAGGCTGTCCCAGGCGCCGGCTTCCTGGTCCGCGTCGCCCAGCTCCCGGTGCAGGGCCAGCGCCTGTTCGCAGGCGGCGAGGCCGGCCCGGTGGTCGCCCAGCTCGGCGTGGCTCATCCCGATGTTGTTGAGCGCGGTAGCCTGCCCGGCCTTGTGCCCGGCCGCCCGGTAGAGGTCGAGGGCCTGCTGCGCGTGGTCGAGCGCCTCGCCGTAGCGGTCCTCGAGCGAGGACGCCCAGCCCAGGTCGAGCCACGTGTCGGCCTGGCGGACGAGGTCGCCGATGCGGCGGTACCAGTCCAGCGACTGCTTCAGCTCGATGCCGGCCTCCTCGGAGCGACCCAGCCGCAGGAGCGGCCAGGCCAGGCCGCGATGCGCCGTCGCCTCCAGCATCGGATCGGCCAACCGCCGCGCGGCGTCGACCGCCGCCTGCCAGGTCGCGGCCCACTCCCGCCAGTGCCCCTGCCGGTTGAGGTAGGTGGTCAGCGTCCAGGCGAGCTGCCACACGTGCGTGTCCATGCCGGTAGCCGCCGCCTGGTCGACGGCCCGCAGCAGCACGCGGTGTTCCGCGGTGAACCACGCCAGAGCCTCGTGGTGGTCCACCGGCTGTTCCGGCGTGACGCCGTGCCGGGGGCGGTCCAGTGTGATCGCGTCGCGGTGCGGGTTGAGCAGGCGCGCGGCGGCGAAAGCGGTGTGCAGGTAGTGGTCCAGCGCCCGCACGACCGCGGCCCGGCGCCGCGCCTGTGGGTCGGCGCGCTCGGCCTGCTCGATCGCGTAGGCGCGGAGCAGGTCGTGGAAGCCGTACCGGTCCGGGAGGTGCTCGACGATCAGGTGGGCCTCGGTCAGTTCGGTCAGCAGCGGCCGCACGTCGCGCGGCGCGATCTTCGCGACACTGGCCGCCGCGGCCGCCGAGATGTCCGGACCGCCGTGCAGCCCGAGCAGCCGGAACAGCCGCGCCGCCGCGGCGCCGAGCGCCCGGTAGGACCAGAAGAACACCGCCCGGACGTCGGTCGCCGGGTCGCCCGCCGCGAGCACGTCCAACCGGTCGCGGCCGCCGCCCAGCTCGGTCGCGAGCGTCCGCAGGTCGAAACGGGGGTACGCCGCGGCGCGAGCCGCCACGATCGCGAGCGCGAGCGGCAGCCGGTCGCACTGGTCCACGATCTCGGTGATCGCCTCGGGCTCGGCGGCCACCCGGTCGAGGCCGAGCCGGCTCGCCAGCAGCTGCCGGCAGTCCGCGGCGCTGGGCAGGTCCAACGTCAGCGGGCGGGCCCCTTCCGTGGCCACCACGCTGGTGAGCAGGTTGCGGCTGGTGATCAGCACCTGGCTGCCGGGCGCGCCGGGCAGCAGCGGACGGACCTGCTCGGCGTCGCGGGCGTTGTCCAGCACGACGAGGATCCGCCGATCGGCGACCAGACTGCGGTACCGGGCCACCTGCGCGTCCAGCCCGACCGGGATCCGCTCCGGAGGGACCCCGAGCGCGTCCAGGAATCCGCGTACCGCCTCGGCCGGGCTCGTCGTCGCGCCGCTCGGGTCGAAGCCGCGCAGGTTCACGTAGAGCTGCCCGTCGGGGTATCTCATGGCGGCTCTATGCGCCCAGTGCACGGCCAGCGATGTCTTGCCCACGCCGGCGGTACCCGAGATCACGGTCACTCCGGTGGGGACCGCGTCCAGCTCCGCCAGCTCCTGCTCCCGGCCGGCGAACGACGGCACCGCCGGTGGCAACTGCGCCGGTACCGGCAACGACGCGCCGCGCACGGCAACCGATCGCGGGGGCGGATCCAGGGTCCGGTCCTGGCGCAGGATCGCCGCGTACAGCTCGCGCAGCCCCGGCCCGGGCACGATGCCCAGCTCCCCGTCGAGCGCGCGCCGCAACCGGTCGTACGCGGCCAGCGCATCGGCCTGCCGGCCGGTGCGGTACAGCGCGAGGATCAGTTGCCCGTGCAGTTGCTCGTCGAGCGGGTGGTCGGCGGCCAGCCGGGCGATGTCCGCCACGAGGCCCGCGTGCTCACCGAGCGCCAGCCGGGCGTCGATCAGCGCCCGCTTGGTCTGCAGCCAGAGCTGGTAGAGGCGCAAGGCCTGCTCGTCGAACCACGGCAGCGCGGCGACGTCCGCCAGCGCCCTGCCGCGCCACAGGTCCAGGGCGGACTGCAGGTGCCGCGCACGCTCGTTGCCGTCGGTGGCCTGCCCGCCCAGCCGGATCAGGCGTTCGGCGACCTGCACGTCGGTGCCGTCGGGACCAAGCTCGAGGAGATAGCCGGGCGGCCGGGCCACGATCGCCGCCCGGTCCCCGAGCACCTGGCGCAGGTGGGAGATGTGCCGCTGCAACGTGTTGACGACGGTCGACGGGGTGTCGTCGGCCCAGACGGCGTCGACGAGTCGGTCGGTACCGACGATCGCGCCGCGGTGCAGGGCGAGGACCGCGAGAACGGCCTTACGGCGCAACCCGGTCACCGGTCGCGGCGCGCCGTCGACCAGCACGTCCACCGGGCCGAGCAGCCTCACCTGCACGGGTCACTCGGCTCGGTACTGATCATGCTCCGCGAAGAACGCCGTCCACTGGTCCTCGGTCATCGTCCGGCCGGTGTCCCGGATGTCCGCCAGCTCGTGGAAGTACTTCTCCCGCGGCGCGCCCGGGGCGAACAGGATCAGCATCGAGGACGGCTCGTCGCTCAGCGCGCGGAAGCCGTGTACGCCGCCCATCGGCACGTACAGGAAGTCACCCGGGCCGGCCTTGGTCCAGACCTCGCCGTTGTAGAACTCGACCGTGCCGGACAGGACGAAGAACGACTCGGAGAACGTCTTGTGGAAGTGCGGGTCCGCGCCACCCGCGTGCGGTGGCATGTTCCACTCGAACAGACCGTACTGCCCCCGAGTCGCCGAACCGGGCGCCACGAACCGCACGTGCGTGCCGGTCGTGCCGAAGTCGAGCGTGTCCACGCCGTCGCGGGCGTGAAACTCGGCGCTGATCTCGCCGGTATCGCGCAGATACGTCACCGTATCGACTCTAGTCTTGGGTGTGTGAGCGGCATCGACGCGATCGGAAACACGCCAGTGGTACGGCTGGACGGAGTCGACGGCGCAGAGATCTGGGTGAAGCTGGAGGCGGCCAACCCGACCGGCTCGTACAAGGACCGGATGGCGCTGGCCATGATCGAGGCGGCCGAGCGGGACGGCCGGCTGCGGCCAGGTCAACTGGTCGTGGAGTACACCGGCGGCAGTACCGGCTCGTCGCTGGCGTTCGTGTGCGCGCTCAAGGGGTACCCGCTGCGCATCGTGTCGTCGGACGCGTTCGCCACGGAGAAGATCCGCACGATGCGGGCCTTCGGAGCGGACGTCGAGCTGATCCCCAGTCCCGAGGGCATCACGCCGCAGCTGGTACCGGCGATGATCCGCCGGGCCGCCCAGATCGCCGAGGAGACCGGAGCGTTCTGGACCGACCAGTTCAACAACGTGGACATGCTCGACGGGTACCGCCGGCTCGGCGAGGAGCTGCTCGAGCAGGTACCGGCCGTCGACGCCTTCTGCAGCTACGTGGGCACGGCGGGCTGCTTTCTGGGGACGAGCCGGGCGCTGCGGGTACGCGTACCCGCGCTGCACCGGGTGGTCGTGGAGCCGGCGGAGTCGGCGGTGCTGTCCGGCGGCGCGGCCGGTACGCACCACATCGAAGGCGGCGGCATCGGGCGGTGGCCGCCCCAGCTGCGAGCCGAGGACTTCGACGAGGTGATCGCCGTACCGGAGGCCGACGCCTTCGCCAGCGCCCGGACGGCGGCCCGGTCGCACGGCATCTTCTCCGGGCCCTCGACCGGCGCCAACCTCATCGCGGCCCGCCAGCTCGCCGAGCGCCTCGGCGCGGGACGGCGGGTCGTCACCATCAGTGTCGACAGTGGACTGAAGTACCTCGCCGGTGAACTCTACAGTTAGGTCTGGGTGAGGCCCCAGCGACGGCGTAAGGCCTTGTCGGCGGCGTTGAACACAATGTCGACGAGAATGCCGATGAGCAGAATGACGATGATGAACGCGAGTAGTGAGGGCGCGTCGTTGAGATCGCGGGCACCCTGCAGTCTGGCGCCGAGGGAAAGCTGACCGACGACGATGACGAGCAGTTCGCCGGCCATGAGGCTGCGCCAGGCGAACGACCAGCCCTGTTTGGTGCCGGAGACGAACGAAGGTAGCGAGGCGGGCAGGATGAGGTGCCGGTACAAGGACAGGCCGCGCATGCCCAGCACCTTGCCGACGCGTTTCCAGTTGGGCGGCACGTAGTCGATGCCGCTGATGAGCCCGTTCGCGATGGACGGCGCGGCCCCGAGAATCACCACGAACATGATCGCTCCTTCGCTGATCTTGAACAGCAGGATCGCGAAGGGGAACCAGATGACCGAAGGCATCGTCTGCAGGCCGGTGATGAGCGAGCCGATGGCGGCCCGCAGCGGGCGGAAGGCGGCTACGGCGGCACCGATCGCGGTGCCGATGAGGATGGCGAAGAAGAACCCGACCAGCGCACGCCGCATCGTGATGAGGATGGAGTTCCAGAACGCCCCGGTGGTCACCTCGTTTCGCAGTTCCTCGAAGACGGCGGCGGGGCCGGGCAGCACGTACGGCGACTTCCACTCGGACAGGACGACCAGTTGCCACACGGCCAGCACGATGACCACGGCCAGCACCTTGGGCCACAGCGACTGCCATACCTTGCCCGCCAACTGGCTAGGACTCGCCCCCTTCGCGGCCTGTGGTCCGAGTTCGAGTGCGTCGAGACCGGAGACCCGGGCCGATGTGTCAGTGGCCATGGCGGGCTACCTCCGCGCGCAGGGTGTCGGTGATTGTCGCGGCCAACTCGGCCACGTCGGCCGAGTCGATGCGACGCGGCCGGGGAATGCGGACCGGGTACTCCTCGAGGACGCGACCGGGTCGGCTCGACAACAGGATGACCCGGTCACCGAGCCGGACGGCCTCACGGACGTTGTGGGTGACGAACAGTACGGTCAGCGATCGCTCGCGCCAGATGCGCTCGATCTCGTCGTGGAGGATGTCGCGGGTCATGGCGTCGAGCGCGCCGAACGGTTCGTCCATGAGCAGCACGTCGGCGTCCTGGGCCAGGGCACGGGCCAGGGCGACCCGCTGGCGCATGCCACCGGACAGCTCGTGCGGCCGCTTGTGCTCGAAGCCGCGTAACCGCACGGTCTCCAGCAGCCGGGCCGCCTCGGCGCGCCGCTGACTGCGCGGGACGCCGCGCATCCGCAGGGCGATCTCCACGTTGCCGGTCACGGTCAGCCATGGAAACAGCGCCGGCTCCTGGAACATCAGGGCGATCCGGTGACCGGTGGTGTCGATGGTTCCGGCGGTGACCGGGTCCAGCCCGGCCACGAGGGCCAGCAGCGTGCTCTTTCCGCAGCCGGAGGCGCCCAGGATGCAGACGAACTCGCCGCGGTCGGCCGCCAAAGAGACATGGTCGAGCGCGAGTAGCGATGCCGGCCCGCGCCCGTACACCTTGCTGACACCGTCGAGACGGACGGCCGCGTCTCCGCGTGCGGCGTCCGTCTCGACGACGTCCTGATGGACCAGGGTCATGGCTGGCCCCCAGCGTCAGCCGGGGCCGGCCATGACCGGGTGATAGCTGGCACGGTCATGGTGATAGGCCTCCTGCGCTGACCTCGGGTTTACCCGCCTGCTTCAGCAAGGCGTTGAGGGGTTCGAGGACATAGATGCCCTTCAGATCGACCGGACTGAGCAACCCGACGTCCTGAGCGTGCTTCGCGCTGCCGTCCAGCGACGACGCGATCGGGTCGACGGTGAACTTCAGGTTCGCGAACGACGCGTCGAGGATGTTGTCGGGCAGTCCCTTGCCGGTCAGCGCGGCGAGGTGGTCGTTGGCCGCCTTCTTCGCCTCGGCGGATCCGGTAGCGGCCAGCTCCACGGCCTCGAGGTGCCCTTTCAACAGGTTGCTGACGATGGTCGGGTTCCGGTCGAGGAACTTCTTGCTGACGATCAGGTGGGTGGTGACGAAGTCGCCGTTGGGCCAGAGGGTCTTCTCGTCCAGCAGCACCTTGCCACCATGCTCGACGACCAGACGGCTCAGGAACGGTTCGGGTACCCATGCCCCGTCGATGGCCCCGTCTGCGAATCCGGTGATGATTTCGGCGTTGGGTGTGGGCGTCACGTGCACGTCACCGCCGCCGGCCTTGTCGGTGGCGAAACCGAGCCCCTCGAGCCAGTACCTCAACGCCACATCCTGCGTGTTGCCCAGCTGGGGCGTGGCGATCTTCTTGCCCTTCAGGTCCTGCGGCGAGTTGATGGTCGGCTTGACCACGAGCGCCGCCCCGCCGGACGTGGTGCCGGCGATGACCCGCAACAGCGTGCCCTTCGACTGCGACCAGCCGTTGATGGCCGGGTTCGGGCCGATGTAGGTCGCGTCGATGGCATCGGACAGCATCGCCTCGATGGCCGACGGTCCGGCGTTGAACGTTGTGGTCTCCAGCTTTACGCCGCCCAGATGCTTCTCGAAGATCTTGTTCTGTACGCCGATCAGCGCCGGCGCGTGCGTGATGTTGGGAAAGTACCCGAGGCGAAGCGTGCTGGCCCCGTCCTGCGGCCCACCGGCCCCCGCACCGTCGCCGCAGGCAGCCAGGCCGGTCGCCGCGATCAGTGCAACCGCGATGGCCACCAGCCTGCCCGTGCCTCGAACACCCATCCCATCTCCTAGAATCTCTACTAATTCAGTGGGTTATGTAGGACCATAGAGCGGCATCGGATCCGCGTCAAGACCGTGGTCCGCGTCTCACGTCCTCTATCCACAATGGACGGAACAGTGATCGGCCCTCAGTGGGCCGGCCGGAAGTCCAGATAGCGGCCGGTGAGCTCGCCGCCGTCCGGGGCCGCCAGCAGCCAGACGCGGACGCGGTCCGGCACGGACGGGCTGGCCTGGCAGGCGAAGGTGGCGCCCTCGACGAGCCTGGGCGCGTCCAGCGGACCGACGTCGGTCCGGTAGTCCGTATCGGCCGGCTCCAAGCCGGCGACCCGGATCTCGAGCCGGCAGGTCAATGTCTGGGTGGCGCTGGTGGCGCTCGTCTCGCCGGGCCGGAGGTCGTGCATCGTGACAGTGCCGCGACGCAGATCGCTACGCCACCGCCGCTCCTCCGCGAGATGATCGGCGATCCCGAAGAGGACGAGCCCGGCGACCGCCCCCACCGACCCGAACGCCGCGCCGATTATCAGCAGGGCGTTCCCGGTGTTCGCCTCGTCCGAGTTCCGGTCCACCCCGCCGAAGACGACGAACCCCAGCCCCGCCAGGCACCACACCACGCTGATGACGAATGTCCATGCGCCAACGAGACGCCAGACCCGCACGCCGCCTCCTCCTCCCCCGACGCGAGAGCCTAGCGCGTGTCGTATTCATTGCCGGGTCACCGTCTCGGCCCGCAGATCGGCGGGTGCGTTCTGGGCCCGGGCGCGCGCGACGAACGGCAGTGCCAGCGCGCTCACGATGCCGGAGATCACGTAGGTTGCCGGGTAACCCCAGACGTCCGCGGCGCGGCCGAGCGCCGGCTGCGCGACGACTCCGCCGCTCGAAGCCATGAGCGAATCGAACGACAGGATCGTGGCGCGTTGCTGCGACGGGATCAGGCCATTGAGGTACGACTGCCGGATCGGCATCGCCGCCGCGAACGTCAACCCCCACACCACCGTCAGGGCCAGCACAACATAGAAGTTCGCGACGAGCCCGATCAGCAGTACCGCCACCGCACCGACCGCTATCGCGAGGAGCAGCGCCGACGTGCGGCGCGCCACCCGGCGGCCGAACGCCGGGGCGGCCAGACCGCCGGCGATCTGCGCACCGGCAAGGATCGCGGCGGCGACACCGGCGACACCGTACGCCGTGCGGTCGCCCCACAGATCGAGCAGGTACGGCTGGAGCGCGTAGAAGGCATAGATGGCCACGCCACCGGTGAACGCGCCGGCGAGCATGATGTTGCGTACGGCCGCGACCCGCCACCCGTACTCGACGGAGTCGCGCACGATCTGTCGCATCTCGGCGACCGGCCCGGCCCGCCGCGCGGGCGTGAACCCGATGTCCCGCATCAGGACGAAGGCCACCCCGAACATCACCAGCAGCACCACTACCCGCACCACGAACGGCACACCGAGGTTCGTCGCCTGGGCCAGAAACCCACCACCCGTCGAACCACCCAGCGTCGCCACGCCGGTGATGACTTGCGCCCGACCGAAGACCGACTCGAGCGTTCCCTCGTACCCGGTTGCCCGCAACGCGTCGACGAGCCACGCCTCGGTGGCGCCGGAGAAGAACGTGAAGCCGAGTCCGAGTAGGACGGAGACGACCGCCCACTGCCAGAACGGCCCCTCGATTCGCCAGAGCATCACGTACAGGGCGGTAGCGATGGCCAGCGTGATCGTGCCGAGCAGGAACGACATGCGCCGCCCCCACACGTCGGCGACGATGCCGGTCGGTACCTCGAAGAGCACCATGCCGGCGGTGAAGAACGCGTTGGCGGCGAACGCCTCCACATTGGACAGTCCGGCGTCGAGCAGGAAGAGCGTGTTGATGCCCCAGATCATGGATGCGGCGAGGGTGTTGCCGAGCAACAGGACGTAATAGGTACGCTTGATCGTCGCCGGTGTCGGTACCACCCTGACGACCCTAGCGGTTCAACGCGTCAGCAGCGACCAGCTCCGATCGTCGGCCCAGATCGAGTGCGGGTCCACGTACGGCCGGAGCAACGCGATCAGCGCGGCGTTTCCCCGATCCTCGAGCACCTCCCACGCCAGCCTCCGCGCCACTCCGGCGAGAAGGTCGGCGACCTGGACCCGTGGGTCCGAACGCGAGTCGGCGAACGTGAGGTCGACCGGTCCGAGCAGGGCGAGCCGCTCGCCGGACAGGCCGTCTGTGGTCGTGGAAGTCTCTCCAGGCGTCGCGAGGCAAGGCTCTTCGACCCGCGCGGTACAGCGTGACGGCCATCGCCCCGGCGCATCCGTCTTCGACGAGGAGGTCGACCACCGTGCGGACGACGAAGTACGCCTTGTCGACGAGGTACACATGCGCGTTGCCGAGCAGCGGGCCCGATGGTCCGAGCAGCCAGGTGATCACCGGTCGGTGCTGTTTGCGGAGGAGATGGGCGGACTCGAGTACCCGCGCCGGCGAGATTCTCGCCCTCGTAGCCGGATTCGTCGCAGGCTATCTCCATCCCGGCCATGGTCGGGCGGGTTTCCGGCGGCGGTCAACGCATTTCCACAGTGGACGTCGCCCGCGTCGGGCGCGGTCGGACAAACCACCGATCGACGCGGCAGAATGATGCGTTCGGGGGTGCCGCATGACGATCGACCTCGACTCCGGCCCGGGGACCGCGGGCCAGTTGCTCCGCCGGTACCGGATCCGCGCCGGGATCAGCCAGGACGAGCTGGCGGCCCGTGCCGGGTTGAGCCTGCGTGCGATCCGGGACATCGAACGCGGTCGCGTCCGCCGGCCGCGGCAGGAGTCCTTGGCCCGGCTCACCGCCGCGCTGCAGCTGGCCGATGCGGAGCGGGACGAACTGCTCACCGTGCTCACCGTGGCGGATCCGACCGACCAGCGGCCACGCATCGGCGTACTCGGTCCATTGGTGGTCTGGCGCGGCGGAGTCGGCCTCGACCTGGGTCCGCCGATGCGCCGGCGGATGCTCGGGCTCCTGGCGTTGCACCCGCGGCAGGTGCTACACCGCGAGGAGATCATCGACGCGTTGTGGGGTGAGCGGCCGCCCAAGACCTGCCTCGCGCTGATCCATGTCTACATCGGACAGTTGCGGACCCTGCTCGACCCCGGCCGGCCGAAGCGCGACTCCGGTACGACGCTCGTGTTGGCGCACGGCGGGTACCGGTTGGACGTCGCCGACGAGCAGCTCGACCTGGCCCGCTTCGACGGCCTCGTGGCGCGGGCGCGGCAAGCCCGAGCGGCCGGTGACGCCCCGGCGGCCATGGAGTCGTACGAAGCCGCGTTGCGCTGCTGGCGTGGGCCTGTGCTGGCCGACGCGGGCTCGAGCCTGCGACACCATCCGACGGCGTTGGCGGTTGGCCGGCGCCGGATCGCGGCGACTCTGGCGTACGCGGACCTCGCGATCGAGTCCGGCCAGCCGCAGCGCGCGGTCGGTCAGCTGCGGGCGTCGGCGGTCGACGAGCCCATGCACGAAGGCCTGCACGCGCGCCTGGTTCTCGCGCTCGCCGGCTCGGGAGAGCAGGCCGCTGCCCTGCAGTTGTACGCCGACCTACGGGAACGGCTGCGGGTCGAGCTCGGTACCGACCCGGGCGAGGAGTTGCAAGCCGCGCACCTACGCGTGCTGCGCCGGGACGTACCGACCAGAGCC
>Ga0075429_100001991_pt1 | contig 16979 bp, 13 predicted proteins | sample RhiMetdeltSRZDD3_FD_75295 | JGI IMG/M metagenome (GOLD analysis project Ga0075429, IMG submission 75295) | Populus rhizosphere microbial communities from Tennessee, USA - Rhizosphere MetaG P. deltoides SRZDD3 | ecosystem: Host-associated > Plants > Roots > Rhizosphere > Soil | place: USA... | reverse complement strand
TTGGTGGAGCGGAGGGGGATCGAACCCCTGACCTCCGCTTTGCGACTTAGAGGGATGACCAGCCGCTACCGCGAACGGTACTGCCCCCGCGACGTTTGCTTACTTAGTCAGAGCATCCAGGGCAGGGTACGACACACTGACAATGTGTTTCGTACATTCAGCTCGTACCTGTTCCGGCATTATCTGGTCTTACAAGAGACGAAGACTCCGATAGCGTCCGGATCCGGCGTAGCTTGTCCTCCTTTTCCATTTGCGAGGGTCACGGAGAATTCCGGCCGCGTGGTGTCAACCACAGGTCCGGTAGAATGCAGATCGAAAAGAATGTAAGAAATCTTGGGACTATCCAGGTCGGGTGAACACATTCCGAAGAAGGAGCTGTATGTAGTACTCTCGATGCTACCGGTGGCGATAACCGATGGATCGCTACCAGAACGAGGCGACGCTCCCACCTCTTCATTGAACCTAACCCTTCGCGTATTAACGCCGTCAGTGAATGTCCAATCACTGCTCTCCCATCCCCCATCAACGCCCGCGCCGGCACCGCCGTTTCCCTCGAAGGCAATCACATCGGCTCGCGCCAGCGTTGCTTCCGGTATTCCCAGCAGGCGGGCCAATCCCGTGTAGTGCATCGTAGAAGGGTTAACACCGGCCCTTGTGTTAAGAACACCGCGAAAAGCGGAGACGAAAAAACTGACGGTTAGTGGCGGTTCGATGGCTGTGTAACGATGGTCAGGTGCGTGAAGAATATTTTCGCGTTCACTGCCCCCTCCAGGATTAACCACACCACCCCAACGAATGTCCTGCGCATTAACAGAAGTTGAGAAGCAAACCAGTGCGCAGATCGTTAAGCAACGAAGCAATTGAATGATTTTGTAATTCATCATTTTGTCTCCTAATTCATAAGCCAGTTAGAGTAGATTGGAAGCGCGCGAAAGCGAGGTTTATCGTCGCGCATGAAGTCTCATTACGCGAACGTCGCACAAACCCTTGTTTCACGCGCTCGATTGTCATAGCGATCGTGTACTGCCCGCCTCCGGTGTCCGAGTAGCGCGCCTCAAAAGGGACCTCGCGTGGTCCACCATGCGACTGCATCAAGTCGGGGACGGTTCTGTAGGTAAGCAAAAAGCAATGAGGAATGAAGGAGTTCCTCTGAATCCAAGCGTGCGCGGCTCCGATCGGCCGATCGCCCTTAGGAAATCATGCCCCACGGAAAACTCAGATAACCAATCGTCTTGTCCGCGCGAGAGGCTATAGACCCAGTGGAAATCAGCAAAATTGGGTCGTTCCAACTGCTGACGCACGTCATGCGCTGCAAAGCGCGTTCGCAACTGAAACGTCAAGCGATACAGACGTACGAGATCTCCTGCGTTTGATGTAAGTTTTTTCGCGACGCCCTTCAGGGTTGAACGACAGGTGGGCCCAGTGTTGCTTTAGTAAAGCCGTTGGCTTCGATTGATCGAATCGTGTCTCCGCTTTGTTTGTCGATGATGCGCAGCGTTGGCCGGATCAAGAGCAGGCTCGCTGCGCCAAATTGTGCGCGAACAGGAGCGTACGGCAGAGCGGAGGCCGATTTTCGTTTATCAACGGTAACGTTGAGCGGATTGTTTGGACCTGTGAAGGAAAGTTCTAATGTGCCGCCCCCAACTATCCTCTCATCTCGTTCGGTGAGCACGTGGCCGTTCTTGTCGACGAACTGAAGCCGTACCGGGAATGATTCGTTGCCAGTGTTAGTCAATTCAAGACGCGCAATCTGATTTGGCTTAAGCTTGATTGGAGCGGTTGAACGCCAATACTGCTCTGACGGTGGCTGTGCAGATTCGTCCTGTTGATTCGGCTTCGTTGGCGCACTAGTCGTGCCGCCACAGTGAATTTCAAACGATCCAGTGTCGCGGTTGGATTCGATCTCCACGGGACTTAATACTTTCACTGCTTGCCAACCTGCATACCGCGGAAGAACTCTCGAGTCGCCAAGAGTCCAACTTGTCATCACCGGCTGCGTGCCGGCCTTCTTGAACTCCATGATGTAAACCGGACCAGTCGCTCCGTCGCTGCGCGTGAACGTGTATTTGATTGCACCTGGGCCGTTGGCTGTGATGTAGCCTCTGAACACAACCCGTAACGGACATGGACCAGTTGGTCGTCCGTCGTCCGCTTTCAGGAAAACTTCAGTCACTTTAAATTCTTCGCGAACACCTGAAGCTGCAAACCCCGTGATCGAGCAGCCCAGTAAAAGTGTAAACAGCATTGCTGCGTAGAATGTGGATCGCATAATCATCTCCTTTTGGAAGACACCTGATGAATCTTCCGAATTGTGTGTTTAGGTTTTCCTTACAAGTTCTTTTGAAGCGATTTGTTTCAACGCACGCGCTCAACTTTCAAGTAAAGCGAATAGCTGCCTTCCAGTTCGCTCGCACGATGGCCGATCCGTTCATGATCAGAAGAACTACCAACGCTCCAAACAACATTATTGTGGTCCGCTTCATGGTGTTTTCCTCCTCGCGTTCGCAATAGGGTGATCTCCCCGTTTTCCTGGCGCGTGCGAGCAATCTTTTTGCGCTTACGGATGCGGTCGGTCTAGAATCTCGTCGCCTCGTTGCGTTTTCAGCAGCAATCTCACCCGTTTGGGCGCCTTCACTTGTTTACGCGAGAAGCCATGGCGAAACTCCTTCATCCCCTCCGACAAATTTTTTGGTACAAGAATGGGCGAAAAAGCGCCGGGAAAGCTGAATGACGGCAGCAACGAAAAAGAGCATCACTGAGTTGCTGGTTGCATGGAGCGAAGGTGACCGTGCGGCGCTGGACGAACTTACGCCTTTAGTTCACGCGGAGTTGCGCCGGATTGCACGGAACTACATGCGCGGTGAGCGAAAAGGCCACACGTTACAGACGACGGCATTGATCAATGAGGCTTATCTGCGCCTTGTCGACCAGAAACAAGTACGCTGGCAGAACCGCGCGCATTTCCTGGCGATTGCGTCGGAGATGATGCGTCGCATCCTGGTTGATTACGCGCGGCGCCGTCAATTCCAGAAACGAGGAGGCGGTGCAATTCAGGTTACACTTAGCGACGCGGCCGAAGTTGTTGATGAACGCAGCCCCGATCTGGTCGCACTGGACGAAGCACTCACAAGTCTCGCTGAGATTGACCCGAGACGTAGTCGAGTTGTTGAGTTGCGTTTCTTTGGCGGACTATCGATTGAGGAAACGGCTGAAGTGTTGAAGGTCTCGGATACAACAGTCGAGCGCGATTGGACGATTGCAAAAGCGTGGCTGCATAAGACGTTGAATCGTGAATCGTGAATCGCAACTGAAGTTTGTCGGACCTTAGTTGCGATTTACGATTCACTATTTACTATTCACTATTTACTAACCCATGACTCCTGAGCGCTGGCAACAAATTACAGCCATCTTCGAAGCGGCGCTTCAGCAAGACACGCGCGCTCGCAGCGCATACGTCATCGAAGCCTGTGGTGATGATCGAGAACTGCGCCGCGAAGTCGAGGCCATGCTTGCGTCTCACGATCAGGCCAGCAGATTTATGGAAGAGCCGGCCGCAGCAGTCGCAGCGCGTCTCGTTACAAACACCGGAGGTGATTCGCTCGTCGGCAAATCCATCGCCCATTACAAGGTGCTCTCACTTTTGGGCCGAGGTGGAATGGGCGAAGTCTATCTGGCCGAAGATACACGGTTGGGCCGAAAGGTCGCTTTAAAACTCTTACCCGATGAGTTCGCAAGCGACGCACAGCGTTTGGCACGCTTCCGTCAGGAGGCGCGCGCGGCTTCGGCGCTGAGTCATCCCAACATCGTCACCATTCACGAAATCGGCGAAGCGGACTCACTCCATTTCATGACTACCGAGTTCGTGGACGGCCAATCGGTACGCCAGTACGCTTCGAAGAGAACAATTGAACTCACTACCGCTCTCGATATCGCCATCCAAGTCGCATCCGCACTTGCCGCCGCGCACGACGTAGGTGTAGTCCATCGAGATATCAAACCCGACAACATCATGATTCGACGTGACCGACTCGTGAAAGTTCTCGACTTCGGTTTAGCGAAACTCTCTGAGGGTTCCGACCTGGCGCTAGCGACACAAGCTCCAACGAAACTAATGGTCAATACCGAACCAGGCGTCGTAATGGGAACGGCAAACTACATGTCGCCTGAGCAAGCCCGAGGAGCAGAAGTCGATGGACGGACCGACATCTGGAGCCTGGGTGTGATTCTTTACGAGATGATCAGCGGTCGTATCCCGTTTGAAGGCAATACGCCAACAGAGGTGCTGTCTCGGATCTTACAAAAAGACCCTCTGCCGCTCGCGCGCTATGCACCTGAAGCACCAGAAGAACTGGAACGCATCGTCACCAAGTCGCTCGCGAAAGATCGTGAGGGTCGTTATCAAACGATTAAAGATCTACTTATCGATCTTCAAAGATTGAGACGACAGTTGGAGCTGAAAGCCGAACTGGAGCGCACCGTACAACCTGACGAGCCAGAGTCGACTGTAGCTCAGCAGAAAGTGACGCTTGGCGAGCCAAGGCAGCAAACAGAAACGGCGATTTCAAGCGCCGAATACATCGTAGGCGAAGTGAAGCGCCACAAGAGAGGAGTGTTAATCGCACTCGCAGTGATCATCACCGCGGCGGTCGGCATTTATTTATATAACTCGCGTGCTGGTCGTCAGATTAACTCACTCGCAGTGTTGCCGTTGATCAATGGCACTGGCGACCCAAACTCTGATTATCTCTCCGAAGGTATTACTGAGAGTTTGATCGACAGCCTGTCGCAACTTCCGAATCTGCGTGTCAATTCGCTCAACTCTGTCCTGCGTTACCAAGGAAAGGAAGCAGATGCGCAAGCGGTCGGCCGTGAGCTGGGCGTTGACGCGGTGGTCACCGGAAGAATTATGCATCGTGCCGACGGTCTCGTAGTCAGCGTCGAGATGGTGGATGTCAGAGATAACAGCCGAATCTGGGGCAAGCGTTACGATCGGAAGTTCTCAGAACTTCTCGCAGTACAGAATGAGATTTCGCGCGAAGTGTTGGCCAAACTGCGGCTGCGTCTAACCGGAGAGCAGGAGAAGCGCGCCACTAAACGCTATTCAGAAAACACGGAGGCCTATCAGCTCTATTTGCGAGGCCGCTATCACTGGAACCGCCGCGCGATTGAAGATCTCTGGAAAGGCATAGATAACTTCCAACGAGCGATTGAATTAGATCCCAACTTCGCACTCGCATGGTCCGGGCTGGCAGATTCCTATATCACCATGCTTCTGGGCGGACCTTTTGCGCGAACCAATCGACCACCAATGCCCATCGCCGAGGTCCGGACGAAATGGGGCCCCACCGCGAGACGCGCAGTCGAGTTGGATCCCGACCTGGCTGAAGTCCATACTTCCCTCGGCCAGGGATTGGAGTGGCTTGAGTGGGATCTCGCTGGAGCCGAACGCGAATACAAGCGCGCCATCGAATTGAACCCCGATTACGCGACAGCTCACCACCGCTACGCCGTTTTCCTCATGGTCTCCGGACGATCAGACGAAGGTTTGCAGGAATTCAAGCGTGCGCTGGAGCTGGATCCGGCGTCACTTCCGATCAATGCGGATTTAGGAGCTTACTTATGCGGTACCTTGGGTCAGCACGATAAGGGCTTAGAGCAACTCAAGAAAACGCTGGAGCTAGCACCAACTTGGCCTCGCATCCATTCGTTCCTTAGCAACTGTTATGCGGAGCAGGGTATGTGGAATGAAGCTATCCAGGAAATGGAGTCAACAGGTGCACCGGGCTTTGTCCAACGCGCGCGCATGTATGCTGCTACGGGCAAACGCGATGAGGCACTCAAAATCATCGCCGAGATGAAAAAGAGATCGAACTCGCCATTACCTTTCGCAATTATCTACGTCGCCCTCGGGGAAAAGGATATAGCTTTCGAGTATCTTGAAAAAGCATATGCAGAACGTCTCCCCATTTTGCGTGCAATGAAGACGAATCGCGTGTGGGATCCGCTGCGGTCCGACCCGCGCTTCACGGACCTTCTCAAACGCATCGGGTTGACACCGTAAGGTAGCTTTCACGCAACGATTCAATTTTCAAGATTCACTTTTGAGACAGGTTCGAGGGAGTCCGAAGACCGAAGGTCGTCTTGTCGACGTGAAGTTTCGGTTCGATAAGGCAAAGAAGGATGCGGGAATTAAAGACTTTCGATTCCATGATCTGCGTCACACGGCTGCCACTCGAATGGCTGATGGTGGGGCGGATGCTTTTGCGTTAGCTGAAATCTTCGGATGGTCAGACGTCAGAATGGCTCTGCGTTACACCCACGCGACTGCTGAGTCGAAGCGCCGAGCAGTTGAAAATCTGGTTCAGATTTTGGCCAGTTGAAATCCTAAAAACTTAGGTGCCTATTTAGAAAACTGATCCACGTGAGGCGACCCGAGACTTTGGTTCCTGCAGCGACAGTAGGCTCATGGCCGAGACGGGCCAATTGAATTCGCAGCCAGAAACGTTAGTGCGAGTGTCAATACTGCAACACCAAGAGTCAGGACGACTCCGGCTTGTAGCTTCTGCTTGTAAACCTTCGTTACCGTTTTTTTCCCATATAATTCTCCTCTTCCGTCGAAGACGATTCATAAGAACCAATGACATCCAAACTCAGTTACTGATCCGTCGTGGTGTTCGTTTGACGGGCAGCGATTTCCATTGAAACCAGGCGTGCGATCAGAATGGCTGGGAAGAGCTGACCGATGAGACCCTCTGCATTCGCGAGCGCCCGCGTCACAAGACTGACGGGCGAAATGTCACCGTAGCCGACCGTGGTGAGTGTGACAAAACTGTAATAGGTAAAATGCGCTAACACCGCAGTCCGTTCCGTAGGAAGATTTGCGGTGAACGATTTTGAGTCCAGGAGTCCCGCCAGCGTATATGCCTCGGCCCAGATCAATCCCAGCAGCAGGTAGATGGTTATCGAGCCTTGAACGCGCTGGCGCGTGATCGGCCCTTCACGAAAGATCTGCCAAACCACCATCACTACCAGTATTGAAAGTAGAAAGATGGTCAACCCGACGTCCACGATCAGCCCGATAGTGCCCTCGCCGCCGGCGTAGCCAAGCGTCTGCAAAGCAAAAAGCACAACGGCGCCCAGCACTACTACTCGAGCGGTCTTTCGCCGCCATCCAATCGCGAAGACTCCTGACAACAACGTAAAGGCCAGCCACAGGTCGAGAACGAGCGTCCCATAACTGCCGAAGAAGTCCGCCGCGGCCAGGGGACTTACGACGAAGATCCTTACGAAAAGCGCTCCCAGAAGGGCGGTCAGTCCTTCATCGTGCAGCCACAATTCGCGGCGCATGAGCATTCGCATTCGTTTTTTTTGCGGTTCGGCAGCCACTTTTTTTTCATCCCTTCAACGCCTGCTTCTTGTAAAGCCAGGCACTCAATATGAACAAGGTTGCGCCAAGGCCGAGCAATGACAGGTAATGCGGCAAGAGTGTCTCGATACCCAGGCCCTTCAACATGACGCCGCGAATGATCACGATCCAATGACCCAGGGGATTAAAAAAAACCAGGGGGCGCACCCAATTCTGTAAAGCTTCTACCGGCGCAAAAGCACCTGACATGAGTGTCTGCCAAGAGGTAGTGAAGAGTAGCAGCAGCATCATCTGTCGCATCGATCTGCAGATCACGGCGAACAACGTACCGATCGATAAGGCGCAGATCAGAAATAACGCAGCTCCGAGCAGAAGGGTGAGCATTCTTCCGCGCATCGGCACGCCGTAAACCAGGTATCCACTTACCAGCGGAGCCACACAGGCGGTGGGCAAAAACATCGCGACGTAGGTCAAGGTGCGCGCAAACAGAATCTCCCAGGGACGTGCCGCCGTCGTCCGCCAGAGATCGAGCACACCCTCCTCTTTCTCCTTCATGACGAGCACGCCCACCGTTTGCGAAACACTACTCAACCAGAGAATGCCCAGCAGACCGGTGAAGAGGTACCAGCGCGATAAGAACCCGGGATTGTGAAGCACATTCACTCGCGCAGTGATCTGGCCGCGGCGCGTTGGCGGCGCGCTGGAACTAGTCAGGGTACGGTTGTAATCGTTGATGACTGCGGCGACGTACCCACCGACGGTCGAGCCATTGTTGGGACTTGTAGCATCGGCGATGATCTGTACTTGCGCTGGACGACCTGCTCCACGCTCGGCGGCGAAGTCCGAGGGAATGATGATCCCGGCGTCGATCTCGGTCAGATCGATCGCTTCGTTAAGGGCTGCCGCTGAAGGATAGGTAGTGATTTCGTAGATGAGTGCGGCCTCGTAGCGCGATTGCAAATCACGGCTGTACTGAGAGCGGCTCTCATCGACAATACCAAGTCGCACCATGTCGTTATCCGAATCCAGCAGATACACCACGAGCATCAAAACAATGGCTAACCCTATTGCCGGTTTGAGGACCTGGCCAGGATTGTTCCGCACCACCGCGAACTCCTTGCGGAAGACTACCAACAGACGTGTAAGGGCCAGGCCGGTCATGTCTTACGCGCCCTCCAGCAACGTTCGAGTCTTGCGCCAGGCAAAGAAGAACGCCACCATCGTCAGAGCAATCAAAATCGCAGTGTCGTCCCAGACGCCGCGCCATCCGACCGCGCGTTGAAAGTAATCACGGACAATGACGTTATAGTGGGTAGCCGGCAAAATGTCGGGCAGCCAGCCAAATGGAAAAGGCGTGTGCGTCAGGGGAAAGAGATGTCCGGAAAAAACGAAGGTCAGCACCCCGCCATAAGTTTTGGCCATGCCTATAGCCGCTACTTCGCCTTCGACCATGACGCCAATGAGAGCGCCGATCGTTACATTGCAGACGGTGTAGATCACCGTCGCGCAAAGGAACGGCAAAAGGTCTCCCACTGGCTCGAGCTCGAACATCTGCATGATGAAGACAAAGCAAAGCACTGCCTGCACCAGTGCTGCGAGTGAATAGGCTGCAATCTTACCGATCAGAAATTCGTGAGCGCGAAGGTTTGAGGTAAACACGCGGACTGTCGCATCCCCGGCACGTTGACGCGAAAAGGACAGTGCCACCATGATCGGAGTGAAGAGCGCGATTCCGATCACGAAAGCTCCAGGAGCGTAAAAGTGGAGGCCTTCCTTTCCAGGATTGAACCAGTAGCGTACCTGCGGCTGAATTGGCGGTGATCCACCAGGCGAACGAAGCCTCGACATGACATAGTTCGTCACACCCGCCGCGCCGCTTTTGACTTTCCCGGCAGCTTTAAGCTGCGTCCCTTCGATGACCCATTGCACTTCCACAGTCTTGCCTGCGTAGAAATCACGCTGAAAGTTTTCTGGAATCACCACTGCGCCGCGCGCTTCGGCTCGATCCAGCAAAGGCTCGTAACGCATGCCCGGAGCAAGTGGAATGACCTTATAACTAAGAGCTGCGCGAATACCGTCCGTGTACTCTTGCGAGAGCGGTGTGCGATCCAGATCCTGAACTGCGACGGTCAATCCGTAAGGAACCAGAGAGGGCGAAGTGGCCCAAGCGTAAACCTGAATAAAGGGTAAGAGCAGAAAGAGAAGCAGGACCACGACGTCGTGCCTCATCGAGTTCAACTCTTTCCGTATTTCTGCGAGGGTTCGCCGCATGGCAACTTCTCGAAACTCTCAAACCATCCTTCCGCCGCGCCCACCCGCCGTTAGTAGAACGCTCACATCCTCGAGCGAGAGCGGCCGGGTACTAATTCTTTCCATACCGATCCCAGCTTCAGACAGCCGGTCGGAAAGCTCGCGCGTACCAATTTGCGCATCGCCGTCGACGATGGCATGGACGCGTCCGGCTACCGGCCAAACTCGCCAGGGCTTAAGCAGTTCGCGCAATATCGCAATCGCAGAAGGTCCCGCGTCGAACTCAACGACGTTTGCTTCGTGCGCGGTTTTCAGCTCAGCCGGCGTTCCAACAGCCAGTAATCTTCCGTCCGAGAGAAAGCCTACGCGGTCGCATCTCTCAGCCTCTGTCAGATAAGGCGTAGCCATGAGGACCGCGGCGCCGCGCGATGCAAAGCCTTCGAACACCTCCCATAGAGCGCGACGTATTAGCGGGTCAACAGCGGAAGTCGGTCCATCGAGCAACAGAACTTCGGGTTCGTGGATTATGGCGGCGGCAAATGCGAGGCGGCGCTTGTCACCTTCGTCCAACGAACCGACCAGCGTTTTTCCCCCACTCGGCAGCGCCAGTAGTTCATAGACCCACTGTCGCTTTACCTCGAAGTCTGCTGGCGGTATCTGGTGAATTCCTGCGAGAAAGTTGAGATTGTCATCGACGGTCAACTCACTAAAGAGCGAGAAAGATTGTGCGAGGTAACCAATGTGACGGCGGCTCTCATAGGCGAGTCCGCCGTCTGAATCTTCGCCTACGATCTCACAGGTCCCCTCGTCGGGTGTGAGCAGGCCAGCCAGCATCCTCAGAATGCTTGTCTTTCCCGTTCCGCTTTCGCCTACCAGACCAAAGATCTCGCCGTAGGCGACTTCAAAATTGATTCCCTGGACGGCTTCGACCTTTCCAAATGACTTTGTTAATTCTGCAGCTCGAATCGCGACGTCAGCTGACTTATGCCGTAGCGGTTTCGCAAATGGGAACGGAGGCGGACGATCCTTAGCGAGTCCGGTGATCGCTGACTCAAAGACGTCCCTAAGCTGGCTCGCGGTTGCGGCCCCGGGTTTGATCTCTGCCATGCGGGCACGCATCTCCTTCGGGTCGCCGATGCTTCTGATGGTATGGCCCGCCATATATGCGATCCGCGTACACTGGTCAGCTTCCCAGGCGAAGTGTGTAACGAGAACGATGGTCTTCCCTGCGCGGGCTCGCTCGGAGAAGAGTTCCCAGCAGGCGCGCCGCGACATCGGATCGATGGCAGTGGTGGGCTCATCCAGGAACAGAAAGTCCGGATCCGGCAGCAGCGCGGAAGCCAGCGCAACCATACGACGCCTTCCTCCGCCTATGGTCTTCACCAACCTGTCGGCAACCTGCTCCAGTTGAAGACGCTTAAGTAATTCGGCAGCGCGCGCTTCAGCTGTCTCACTCTCGACGCCATGCAGTCCGGCAACATATGAAAGGTTTTCGGCCACGGTAAGGTCGGCATAGACTCCACCGGCTTGTGAGACGTAACCGATAAGTTCCCGTACGTCCTCCAGCGGCTGACCTTTCAGTGTTACTGTGCCTTCAGTCGGATGAATCAGTCCGCTGAGCGCCTTGAGCAGAGTCGACTTGCCGGCGCCGTCTGGGCCCACCAACCCAATGATCTCGCCCTGCGAAACGGTGAGGTCGATCCCATGAAGCGCCTCCAACGAAATCTTCTTTGACTTCCGGTAGGAATGGTTGAGACCGCGCACCACGATAGCCGGTGAGGATTCTTCACTTAATCTTGCGTCGGTGGTCATTCGCTATCTCAGGGTGCCTGGCGCCTGGTGCGGGCAGGCCACTCTGATCCATCGACGAGAATTTCGCCTTCACCAGGCAGTCCTGGCTTTGCCGAACCATCTGAGTTCTTAATCGAGAGCTTCACACCAACAACCTGCCGGACTCGATCCTCGCGGTAGTACGTGTTCTCAGGAGTGAAAGCGGCGTCGGGATCAATGCGCGAAACAGCTGCCTCAATCGCGCGGTCGGGTCTTGAGTCAAGATAGATGCGGGCCGGCTGGCCAACACGCACCCGATCGATTTCGGCAATTGGAACAAAGACGCGCAGGTAGAGTTCCTGCAAATTGACGAGCGTCACGATCGCTGTGCCGGGATTTATAACTTCGCCCGGTTCGACCGACCGAACCGTTATGGTGCCGTCGAAAGGTGCCACGATCTGCAGATCGGATCGATTGGCTTCGGCTTCGCGCAGTTGCGCGCGGGCGCGTTCGGCATCAGCCATCGCGGCGGCGATGTCAGCCTGCGCCTTGTTGATCTGCTCCTGGATCGAAAGCATTTGGGAACTCAGAATGGCCGGATTTTTTAGTGCGGCCTGCTGAACGTTGTACGCTGCACGAGCTGCTTTGACCTGCTCCTCTGCGGCATGAACCGCAGCAGTTGTCGCCTCGAGGTTCGATTTGGCGAGCATGCCCTGACGTTCGGAGAGATCGCCATCCTTTGCTAGTTGCGATTGATTTTCGTAATCGTACTTGGCCTGGTTATTGGCAGCTCGTGCCTGCCCGAGCGCTGCTTCGGCCGCTGCCACTTGCGCTCGTGCTTGACTCACGCGGCCTTCCGAATCGATTTTTGATTGGTCGACGCTAATACTGCTGCTCTGTACCTGTGCTCGAAGAACGCTGATCTGTTGTTGTGAACTGCGAACGCGAGCCTCTGCCGTTTCCACCGCAGATTTGGCTGCGTCTTCGCGCGCTTTCACCTGGTCATCGTCGAGCAGCGCGATCACCTCGCCGCCTCGCACCACGTCGCCCTCGCGGAAGCGAATCTCGCGGACGCGTCCTGCAGTCTTGGCCGACACAGTTGCTTCGTCGCCAGCTATTCTTCCCGTGGCGACAACTAGCTTCTCAGCACCTTGTTGCGCGGGCCGGTTAATGAAGATGTACCAGACCAGGAGGGCGATGGCGGCAACGACGACCGTCAGGAGAATGAGACCGCGTTTTGATCTTTTCCGGCGTCGCCTACCCGGCGGTGGGGTGGCGGGAGCGTCGTTCCTGCTAGAGTCAGGAGCGGGCCAGTCCGGCGGAGTCCCACTCTCTGTAGCGTAGGAGCCATCCTGGGTTTTCGTCTCGCTGACTCTGGTTGTCATTAGTTGTTAACCGTTAATGAGTGTTCAGAACGAAATTGAGCGCTCGGATAGTTTTACCAGTGGCACGGTCGAGCTCGGCAATGGCTTTGTTGAGATCCATCTGCCCCTTCAACTCGTCGCCGCGCGCATTTTTGAGTGCCACTTGACGGTCCAACACCAGAAAGGTTGTCGAATGTCCTCCGTTGTACTTCCGCACTTCGCTTTCGTATTGTTGCTCGCTGGCGCGACGCGCTTCTGCCGACGCCCGCAAACGCGCCTGGGCTGTGTTCACTGATTGCAAGACTGTCCGCACTTCCACTTTGATTAATTGATCGAGCTGCTGTCTTCGCGTCTTGATCTGGACTCCCTCTTCGCGCGTGAGCGCAAGCTGCCCTTCCGCCCTTCGGTTGAAGAGCGGAAGCTCAACCTGTACGCCAAACCTGACGGTGGGAAAACGGTGCGCGAAAAGGTTGTTTAGCGATTGACCGTAGCTTCCGACAAGAAATGACGGAACGGTTGCGGTGTTCGCCGGAGGCGCCAAAGGCGGCAGCCCGGCCAGCAGCGATAGCTCATTGACGCGATTGGTCAAGTCCGTCGATGCAAACTCGATTGGGTCCTGACTCGATAGCGGGTTAATACTCCCGGCCAGACCATCGAGCGAGTAGACACCCACGAGGTCTACCTGGGGTTTCTTCTGATTACCGTAGAAGCGCTGATTCAACTCGTTGATCGCCTGGGCAATGTCGGATTGCTGAACCTCGGGACGCTGGGCCAGCGCCTCGCTGAGCGCCTCAGCCTCGGTAATAGTAGGAGGCTTAACGTCTACCGTGTCGGAAGGAATGATCAGAACATCCCACAAGCCGTCCTTGATGTCAGGGACTATCAGGTTTTTCAACGCATTGTCTGACTTGGCTACCCTCTCGAGGGCCATGAAGAGCCCTTCGCGAAAGTTCGCAACCTGCGCCTCCACTTGCGTTACATCAATGGAAGCTACGTACCCTCGTCCGACAAGTCGCCGAGTATGGGCCAACTGTTCTTCAGCAGCACGCAGAGCGTCCTGTTGTATTTGCAGATTGCGCAGGGCATAGACCAGATCCCAGTAAGAATTTCGCACGCGAGCGATGGTATTCATCACGCTGGTGCGAAATTCGGCGTCGGTAAGAGACAGGTTCTTCTTGGCGATTTCGATCTGTCGCCGAGGGTCGTCGATCTCACGGTTGCGCAGAAGCGGTTGCGTGTACTTGAAGGCAAGATTGGTCTTGAACTGCTTGTCGATGGTCGCAAAAATAACGTTAGTTTGAGTTTGCGCATCGTTATAGGAGATCTCGTACTGACCGCCGTACTTTGGCGAGAGTCCAAAGAAACTCACAGCACCCGTACTGCCTTTCGCCGTAATTGATCCTTCAGCTCCGCCAAGAGTCGAGCTGCTGACCGGGAGCACTTCGCGGAAGAAGAGACGATTGATTGCCAGTGTAGGATCGTAGACTCCCTGGGCCACCTGCAGGTTGGCCTCGGCCGAGCGAACGACCGAGCGGCTCAACTCGACATCTTTGTTGTTACGTAACGCAAGCTCTAATACTTCTTGCAGTCTCATGTTCTGCTGCTGGTCGAACTGTACGCCAATCAACGCGAGCTGGGGGTAAGTAGCTTGATCAGCTTCGTAATTTGGCGCTACTGAAGGTACGCGCAAAGCGTCCTGATCCGGCTGCTGTGGTTCGGTTCTTGCCGGCGTAGGCGAAGTTCCGGGCAACGGCGTAGGGGAAGGTGTAGGAGTGGGATTAACTCGCTGTTGACCGGATTGGGCCACTGCCGTTTGGAAAGAATTAACCGGCCCGGTGTGCGCTAGCGAAGCAGCCAGGCCAAGGAGGGCCACGACGGCGATTCTTCTCGGGGTGAACTGCAGAACCCACTCGATCCGATGTCCACAAGAACTCAGAAGGGAAAACATGAAGCAAACCTCTGCGAATGTTTAGATCGTCCGCCACTAGCTGCGGCCTGGATATCTAAGAACCAACCGGGCGAGAACAGTGACTCTGCCGGTGTGGATTGTTGCGCTGCGACGAGTCCCACCGCCGGCGAAGTAATAACTTACCTTGAAGAACGAGTGCGTGAGTTTCCTGAACTTGTCCAATCTGTTCGTTCACTTCACCGGCACAATCACAAAGGGCCACGCACTCTACGCACCCTCGACGAGGACTCTAAGCGGCATTTTTTCTTGGATTCGACCGCAGATGTAACTGTCAAAAATGACAGTACGGTCGCAGAGAAATCTCTCATAAACTCCTCAAAAACCCGTGGCATCTAGTACTAAAGCTACGTAAATCAATTATTTGGCAGGAGCCAAAGGGACTAAAACCAACTGTCAGCTGTCCCGATCCTTCGGGATTCTGGCTCCTTACGGACGCGAACGTAGCTCTAACTTCCCCTGGAGATAGGACAAACAAATGAAGCCATCGAATTCCGATTCTGCACGCGGCGTGCCCTCCAATTTGTGGGATACGTTGGTACGCATCGCCCTGATTGGTGGCCTGATCATTCTGTGTTTCCGAGTGTTTTCGCCGTTTTTGAACCTATTGGTTTGGTCGATTGTGCTGGCGATCATCTTGTACCCGCTGCATCAATGGCTTGTGCGCAAGATCGGCGGGAAACAAGGACTGACCTCAATCATTCTCGCGCTCCTCGCCGTTTTGCTAGTCGTCACGCCGACGTGGTTGCTGGTCAATTCATTTGCTGACTCGGTTAACAGTTTCGTGGGCCACGTACAACAGAACACGCTGCAAGTGCCAGCGCCAAGTGAACGCGTAAAGAGCTGGCCGGTGGTGGGGAATAAGGTCCATGGCGTCTGGTCGCAGGCGAATAGCGATCTTCCAGGACTGGTGCAGACCATGCAACCGAAGCTTGGCGAATTAGCTCGAGGAGCGCTGTCCATGGTCGCGAGCATTGGGGGTGTCATGTTGCTGTTCCTGGCGTCGTTCATCGTTGCGTGCATTTTCATGGCATACGGCACCTCGGCTGCGCGGAGCGGGCGAGCTTTCTTACAACGAGTTGCCGGAGCTGGAAAGGGTGACGAGCTTGCAAAACTAGTGGTTGCAACTATCCGAGCTGTGGCCCTGGGTATTCTCGGTATTGCTGCCATTCAGGCTCTGCTCGTCGGGCTGGCGCTAATGCTCGCCGGTATTCGTGTGGCGGGTGTGTTAGCGATCGTTACGCTGATATTGGGTATTGCCCAGGTTCCGGCATTAATCGTCACACTCCCAGTCATCATTTACATCTGGGCGAGCGGCGATTACAGCACGGGCTCGGCAGTCACGCACACCATCATTCTGCTAGTGGTCGGTATGGCCGACAACGTTCTAAAGCCATTGATGCTAGGTCGCGGGGTAGATGTTCCGATGCCGGTGATGCTGTTGGGTGCGTTGGGAGGTATGGCGACGGGTGGAATCCTGGGAATGTTTGTGGGCGCAACGGCGTTGGCGCTCGGTTACGTGATATTCCAGAGTTGGGTTGCGACTCCTGCTGAAGTAGATGAGGCATCACCGGAGGAACAGGTCAAGCCGGCCGATTCCCTGGCGAGAGCCACTTGAAGCGCATGTCGCCAAGTGATTCATAATTCGAAACCCAGCCCCGGAGAGTTATTCCAATTCCGGCGGCATTACCGCATTAGGCCCGACGATCTGTAGACTGTTGACTTGCGCAGCTAGGCGAGCACGAGAACTGAAAATGTACGCGACAAGGACGGTGGCGAGAATTCCAATAAAAATACCAGCAAGCCCAATAACCGCCGTTCTGGTTTAACGTATCAAAGATTTGAGTCATGAGGCAGTTCCGAGTGGGAAAGATTATAGCTTACTCCGTAGGTTTTCGTGATGGCGCGTCCAGCAGATGTGCGGGAGGATCGGGTATGCAACACACTCATCGAGTTTCTTACAATCTTCTACGTTCAAAACGGACCAGCCCTCCGCATTACACACGAACTGAACAAGCTCAAGAAATGCAAATACTTGGAGAGTTAGATCCAAGCGACGATTTGACATGCGTTGCCATCGCATACTGTTCTTTACTGTTGAGTGCCATTATTTTTGGTCAGATATTGGTCAGTCGGGGAACTGGGCCAAGTTGACGATCGTTCCCTAAGTTGTTGACATGATGTGAGTTATTGGTGGAGCAGAGGGGGATCGAACCCCTGACCTCCGCATTGCGAACGCGGCGCTCTGCCAAACTGAGCTACT
>Ga0075429_100001990_pt1 | contig 16981 bp, 8 predicted proteins | sample RhiMetdeltSRZDD3_FD_75295 | JGI IMG/M metagenome (GOLD analysis project Ga0075429, IMG submission 75295) | Populus rhizosphere microbial communities from Tennessee, USA - Rhizosphere MetaG P. deltoides SRZDD3 | ecosystem: Host-associated > Plants > Roots > Rhizosphere > Soil | place: USA... | reverse complement strand
GCTGTTGATTTTTCACAAGTAAACGATAAAAGAGCATTTGAAATTGAAAGGAGAACAGTTTTATCACAATACTTAACAAAGATCCAATGTTCATCTGCTTATCCTCCCCAGGAAACGGGACTTACTTATAATAGTTGGTATGGCAAACCACATTTGGAAATGCACTGGTGGCATGCCGTTCATTTTGCACAATGGGGCCGGGTTGAACTAATGGAAAAAAGCCTGGACTGGTATTTTACAGTTGCTGATAAAGCATTTGGATTAGCAAAGCGGCAGGGTTTTGATGGTTTGCGTTGGCAAAAGATGACCGATCACCAGGGTAATGAATCGCCTTCATCAGTCGGTACATTCCTTATATGGCAGCAGCCTCATTTTATTTATATGGCAGAAATGCTTTATCGAAGCAAGCCAAATAAACAAACATTAAACAAATACAAGCACTTGCTTTTTGCCACTGCAGATTTTATGGCATCGTTTCCTTCTTACAACTTGCAAACTAAAAAATATAATCTGGGTAAAGGGTTAATTCCCGCACAAGAATGTTTTGATGCGGTCACGACTTTTAATCCAACTTATGAACTGGCTTATTGGAGTTGGGCATTGAAGGTGGCACAGCGTTGGAAACAAAGACTCGGTTTGCCAAAAGATAAAAAGTGGGATGAGATAATCAATAATCTTGCGCCGCTGCCCCAGTTGAATGGAGTTTATCTTGCTACAGAAAGCACACCTGATTGTTACGATGAAAACTCAAAATATTTAATCGATCATCCTGCAGTGCTCGGCGCTTACAGCACTATACCTGCTGCAAACGGATTAGACACCGTTGTAATGAAAAAAACATTTGAACTGGTTTGGAAGATCTGGAAGTGGGATGATACCTGGGGTTGGGATTTTCCTCTTGTCGCAATGACGGCAACGAGATTGCATATGCCAGAAAAGGCAGTGGATGCATTGCTCATGCCGATCCGCACAAATACCTATTTAATTAATGGGCACAATTACCAGGATGAAAGATTAACGATCTACTTACCAGGTAATGGCGGCGTTTTAAATGCCATAGCAATGATGTGTACGGGTGTTGATTCAGATAAAGAAACTAATATTGGTTTTCCAAAGAATTGGAAAGTGAAATGGGAAGGATTGAAAAAAATATTTTAATGCAGGATGCAGCGTGACAGCTGGATTATTTTATTAACCTACATTGAAAACAAATTTGATTTAATTGCTGCGATATGAAACGAATCCTCTGCGTGCTGCTGTTGTTGTCTTTTGCGATGGCTGCAACCACACAAAAGCTGCCTTCAAAGAAAAAAGTTTTAAAAACCCTGCGCCTTACGAATCAATATTTCATGGATAAATGGCCAGATGCCGGCAAACCGATTTTTACCAATATTGAAAGACCAAGCAATATTTGGACAAGAGCCGTGTATTATGAAGGCCTGATGGCTTTATATACTATAGATAGGCAGAAAGCGTATTATGATTACGCCTTGCAGTGGGGCGAAAAACATAAATGGGGTTTACGTGGCGGTATAACGACAAGAAATGCGGATAATCAATGTTGTGGACAGACCTATGTTGACATGTACTTGCTGGACAACAAACGACATCCCGAAAGAGTTCATGATATAAAAGCATCAATTGATTCAATGATGCTGACAACTAAAATCGATGACTGGAACTGGATAGATGCATTGCAGATGGCAATGCCAGTATTTGTAAGACTTGGTAACCTTTATAATGATGCCGGCTATTTCAATCGTATGTATGAAATGTATGCATTCACAAAAAACAAGCATGGTGATAATGGTTTATACAATCCAAAAGAACATTTATGGTGGCGTGATAAAGATTTTGACCCGCCATATAAAGAACCAAATGGAGATGATTGTTACTGGAGCCGTGGTAATGGTTGGGTAGTAGCCGCCTTGGCGAGGACATTGGAGTCACTGCCAAAGAATGATCCACATTACAATGGATACTTACAAGATTTTAAAGACATGTGTGTTGCCTTATTGCCATTGCAGCGTAAAGATGGTTATTGGAATGTAAGTTTGAATGATCCTAATAATTTTGGAGGTAAGGAAGTTTCAGGCACTTCATTATTCATTTATGGGTTTGCATGGGGAATTAATAATGGCATATTCGATAAGAGAACTTACCTCCCTGCTATCACGAAAGCGTGGAACGCCATGAGTAAAGAAGCTGTGCATCCTGATGGAAAGCTAGGCTACGTGCAAGGAACAGGCAAAGAGCCAAAGGATGGCCAACCTCTTGGGTATGATAAAACACCGGACTTCGAAGATTATGGTTTGGGTTGTTTCTTGCTGGCAGGCACAGAAATTTATAAATTGAAGTAGCCTTATATTGCAGGTAAATGAAGAAGATCTTGTTGACAGCAATAGCTTTTGCTTTTGTATTATTTAGTTCAGCACAACCAAGACCTAATATCATTTTTATTTTTGCTGACGATCTTGGTTATGGTGAACTGGGTTGCTATGGACAACAAAAAATTGAAACACCTAATATTGACAAGCTGGCAAAGGATGGATTAAGATTTACACAGTTTTATTCAGGCTCCACTGTTTGCGCACCGGCAAGGGCAAGTTTTTTAACAGGATTACATACTGGTCATACGGTTGTACGTGGGAACAAAGCTTTTCCCCCTGAGGGTCAAACTCCATTACCCGATTCGGTGATAACATTTGTAAACCTTCTACAGAATGATGGTTATGCCACTGCAGCTTTTGGCAAATGGGGATTAGGATTCATCAGCAACAGTGGCGATCCGAACAAAAAAGGTTTCGATAAATTTTATGGTTATAACTGTCAAAGCCTGGCGCATGATTATTTTCCTCCTTATATCTGGGACAATCATAACAAGGTTGATCTGGCAATAAATAAAACAAGTGATTCGATTTACTCCGCCTCGCTAATTCATAGCAAGGCAATTGAATACATTCATCAGTCCGGATCAAAACCTTTTTTTTTATATCTACCTTATACTTTGCCTCATGGTGATGTAATTGGTCCTCACGATGAGTTGTATGTTTATTATGCAAAGAAATTTAATGAGCAGTATTTAGCAGGAAAGGATTTAAAAACAAGGCCACATAATATTATTCCCGAGCCTTTACCACATTCACAGTTTGCCGCCATGGTGGGAAGACTCGATAAGTATGTTGGTGAAATCGTAAAAGCTGTTACAGAAAAAGGGATAGCAAAGAATACTATTATAATTTTTTCGAGTGATAATGGACCGCATCGTGAAAATGGTGGCGACCCGGAATTTTTCCATAGCAATGGAATATTCAAAGGGATTAAACGAGATCTCTATGAAGGAGGAATTAGAGTACCTTTTATTGCTTATTGTCCTGGCAAAATTAAACCAGGCGTTATTGAACAACCGGCAGCTTTGTGGGATATGTATCCAACCTTTCTGCAATTGGCGGGAATACCGCAAATAAAAAATATTGATGGCATTTCGATAGTTCCCTTATTTTCTAATAATGGGAAACAAAAAAAACATGAATATTTCTATTGGGAATTTCATGAATACGATGGACGGCAGGCTGTACGCTGGGGAGATTGGAAAGGAGTGAAACTCGCTGTAAATAAAAACCCAGACGCGACAATTGAATTATATGATTTAAAAAAAGACCCTGGCGAAAAAAATAATGTCGCTGCTATATACCCTCATGTTGTCAAAAAGATTGGAGACTTTATCAATAGAGCCCATCAATCAAATAGCGACTGGCCACTATTGTATAATGAAATAAATAGAACTAAACAATGATTGATAATAGATATAACTACGTTGCACCAGGTGAATACTGATAACTTTTAGTTGCGAATAATTATAATTACCAATAACACCTGGCTTTGTGTCAGGTTTGTTTTTTTCGGGAACGATTGCGTAAATAATTACGGCTTTTCAGGACAGAACAGGATGATAAATTCAGAAGTTGCTCTAATTTGTTTTTCCTTTTAACACAAAACTGCTTGTCTATGAACACAAAAACTGCGTTAAGCAGGAGTATTATTATGTTTATACTCTTGTTTCCTCTCGCTATTTTATCATTTTCACAATCAAATTTTAAAGTAACTGGTAGAGTCACTGACGAAACAGGGAAACCAGTTGAGGGAGTGACGATACAGGTAAAAGGTACCACCATAGCTACGGCTACCATAGCTGATGGCTCTTATTCATTGATGGCGCCGTCAGGCAATTCAAGATTAGTGATCACATCTGTTGGATATGCAGATATGGAAGTTGCCATTGATAACAAATCTGAGGTGAACATATCCGTTGCGAGTCTTGCTTCATCATTACAGGATGTTGTAGTAATTGGTTATACGACTATCAAAAAGAAGGATGTAACCGGTTCCGTTGCCGGCATCAATCAAAAGGACATCAGGTCACGCCCGGTTGACAATGCGCTGCAAGCAATGCAGGGAAAAGTTTCAGGTGTGGATATTACTTCCAATGAGCGCCCCGGACAGGTTGGAAGTATAAATATTCGAGGTGTACGTTCCTTAACAGCATCCAACTCACCACTTTTTGTTGTAGATGGTATTCCTTTGAGTTCGGGTGGTATTGATTATCTAAACCCCAATGATATTGAAGCCATAGATGTGTTGAAAGATGCATCAGCCACTGCAATTTTTGGTTCAAGAGGCGCCAATGGTGTTGTGATTGTTACCACCAAACAAGGCAAAGCAGGTAAGACACAGATTAACCTTTATAGCTCTACAACTTTTGAAACTATTAAAGACTGGGCACCCATAATGTCTGCCGCAGAGTATATAGAGTTTCGTCGCTGGGCCGTTTACTATAGTAACCCAACAGGTCGTCCAAGAGGTGATAATCCAACTATTGCTAACGACCGGGATATTTTTCTCGCAACTGCCGATCCTACTGCCTGGGCCAATATTGCGAAAGGGTGGGCCTCCGGTACATGGGATGGTTCAAAAGTTGGCAATACTGATTGGACGGGATTGGTATCTCAAACAGGTATTACTACTGACAACACAATAAGTGTTAGCGGCGGCACAAAAACTATAAAGGCGTACGCCTCTTTCGGCTATTTGAATAATAAAGGAACTTCCATAGGACAGAAATTTAGCAGGTATTCAGGAAAAGCCAGTGTAGATATACAGGCTACTGACTGGTTTAGTATGGGACTTAATGTAAATCTTACTCATGGAACCCAGGAATTCGGACAGTCGAACATCGTAATTGGTTCTTTTGTTGGTTCCCCTGCGACCAGTATTTATGGATCTGCCCGGGGACTCTTTAAGCATGCTGTTCCTTATGATTCTGCTGGTAACAGGATAATTTATCCAGGTGGCGACGTGGCCATAAAAACAGTAGTGGATGAACAGAAATATACTCAGGACCAGCGTGTAACCCTTCGTGCATTTGGAAGCCTGTATGCACAACTGGATTTTGGAAAAATTCATAATACATTAAAGGGATTGAAATACCGGTTAAACTTCGGCCCCGATTTTTCTAATTATCGGAATGGTATTTATATTGATGGACTCTCTGCCGCCAGCAGCGGAATTAATGGAGCGTCATTGCAGGAAGCAAGAACTTATTCATGGACACTTGATAACTTAGTTTATTACGATAAAGCAATCGATAAACATAGTTTTGGTCTTACCTTATTGCAAAGCGCCACTAAGTTTGTTGCTGACCCGGTTCATACTATTAGAGGCACTGGTATCCCTTTTGCCAGCCAAAAATGGAATGCGTTGAATTCTTCGACCCTGCCTGCTGCAAATCTTACCATAACCCAAAATTCTGATTTAATAAAGCGTCAGTTAGTAAGCTATATGGCCCGGTTAAATTATGGGTTTGATGATAAATATTTATTGACTGTATCTGTTCGTTCAGATGGTGCTTCGCAACTTTTTGATGACGGCAGCAAATTCTCGTTGTTCCCAAGTGCCGCAATAGCATGGCGTATAAGCCGTGAAAGATTTATGCAAAATGTAGCATGGCTTAATGACTTAAAACTTCGTGTAGGTGCAGGCGTGACGGGTAATTCAGCTATTGATGCATATGCCACCAAAGGCAGAACTGTGCCAAATTTTTATCCTGTGGGCGGAACGCTTAACGCTGCTTCCCTTCCTTCCACAGTTTTTGCAAACCAGGCATTGGATTGGGAAAAAACAACACAGTATAACTTTGGTATTGATTTCTCAGTATTTAAAAAAAGAGTTTCAGGAGTAATTGATATATATTCTTCTGAAACTAAGGATTTGTTGATGGCCCGTAACCTGCCTACCGTTACAGGATTTCTTACAACAATTGAAAATATTGGCCAAACTGCAAACCATGGTATTGATATTAATATCAATACCATTAACATGACCACTAGAAATTTCCAGTGGACAACCAACTTAAATGCTTCATGGCAAAAAGAAAAGATTGAGTTTCTTTCAAACGGGAAGCAGGATGATATACTTAACAACTGGTTTATTGGCCAACCAATCGGTGTAATTTATGGTTTTGCGTCAAATGGCATGTGGCAGTATGCCGATACCGGACTGTTACGCAAGTTTGCCCTCAATGGTAACAACTTTACACCAGGTCAGGTAAGACCTATTGACCAGAATGGTGATAACAAGATTGATGCGAATAATGACAGGGTAATTATTGGTCACACAAGGCCTCGCTGGATTGTTGGTATGACAAACAGTTTCACTTACAAAAATTTTGAATTGTCATTCTTCGTTTACGGCCGGTTAAATTACTGGTTCAATACAGGCGGGGAAGCACAGACGGCCCGTGGAAACCAGCGGCAGATTGACTACTGGACAGAAAATAATCAAGACGCCGAATATCAAAAGCCGTTTTATTCAGTAGGTTCTGGTGATGCATATTCTCCTTCATTGGGATATCGAAAAGCATCGTTTATGAAAATCAGGAATATTTCTGCTGCCTATAATTTTTCGGACAAGATTTTAAAATCGATGCACATGTCGAACCTGCGAGTGTATTTCCAGGCGACTAACCCGGGTATGATATTTTCCAAGATTGATTTTCTGGATATGGATGTAGCATCAAATATTTCTAACCGCGGATTTACATTTGGTATTAATGCAGGATTTTAATTGACAAAATTTCTTTAATATGAAAAATAAAATATTTAATATAAGTTTTATAACCATTCTTGCAGTAATGGTTACTACTTCATGTAAGAAATCGTTCTTAGATGAGAACTTGGAAACTGTAAGGGATTTAAGTTTTTACAAAACAGATGCTGGTATCCAGCAATTGGTTATGGGAACTTATCACCATGTATTTGCCAGTCCGTTCAATGGGGAGATGGCATTTTCCTACATGTGTTACGGTGCCGATGAGTTTCGTGTCGGCGGGGACCCTTCAAATGGGATGTATAATTCTTACGGTAATACCTTTGGCCCTTTTGTTACTCCCAATAATGGCAATACCGTAACTGCGAATGCGCAGTGGGATAATTTATATTTAGGAATTGGATATGCCAACCTGATTATTGAAAATGCAACAACCAGCACTTCTACTGCTGATGCCATTAAGAAAACTGCACTGGGTGAGGGATATTTTTTCCGTGCATATAGTTACTTAAGGTTGGTAAGCCAATATGGTGCTGTACCTTTAAAAACCAAACCAAGTACCTCAGTAGAATTGGAGTTTACCCGAGCAGCACCCAAGGATGTATTTGACCTGATAATTGCCGATTTTACTCAGGCATATAACCTTTTAGGTAACACAGGATCTCCTGCCAGAATAACTAAAGATGCAGCAGCACATTTTCTGGCCAAAGCCTATCTGAGCCGTGCCAGCGAAATAAATGATTCATGGAATTCGTCAACTAAAGCTGCTGACCTGGCTGCCATTGGTCCTCTTTGCGATGCCGTGATTGCCAATCATGCGTTGGCACCAAACTTTGGTGATTTGTGGAGATACACTGCACCAAACAGTGCCAATGAAAATCTGCGGGAGGTAATTTTATCCGCACAGTTCACCTCAGACTTATCGGCTAGTGGACAAAACACACAACACTTATATTATGCTTCCCGTTATGAAGATGTCGCTCAAATGCAGCGGGATCTTAGTGGAGATCGTCCATTCAGCCGGTTGTCACCAAGCTATTACATGTACCGGGTATATGACATGGTAAACGACTCAAGGTTTTGGAAAACCTTTAGGACGAAGCACAAGGTTAACGCTGCTTCAGGTGGCTATTATGCTAACGGTGACCTGGGTATAATGTATGTGATTAATCAGCCGGGTGATACCCGCTATTCTGCTGTGCTATTAAACAATTCTGTTGTTTATGCCGCAACAGGAAAAACAATTCCCCATGTGTATGTGGCTTATCCGGCAGGTAGAACAACAGACGGTGCATTGCTTGCCGATTCCCGCAAATTTCCATCCTTAAGTAAATTCTTTGATGGTTCCCGCACGGCCGGTTTTAATGATGTGGATGGCCTTAGAGATATTACACTTGCCCGTTCTGCTGAAACATATTTGATTGCTGCTGAAGCAAAAATCCGTTTAGCAAAGTTGGGTACAGGATCTTATAACGATGCATTGCCTTACATCAACCCATTACGTGCCAGGGCTCAATTTCAAAGTGGTGAAAGCCGTTCGGTTTATTATGATGGCGGAGCAGCACCGAGCAGTGCACCTCAATCGATACCTCCTTCTTTTTTTCCGGAGAATTCTTATTATGAATCAAATAATATCCCAGTTACAACTGCTGCTTCAGCCAGTTTAGCAATTACCAATATTGCGAGTTTACCTGCAGGTGATGAGTATATTATCAGCACATTGGGATATTCTGCTACCTATGACAGAATGTTATGCTTATTGTTAAACGAAAGAGCAAGGGAACTTGCCGGTGAATATTTGCGCTGGCAAGATTTGTCCCGCACCAAAACTTTGATTGCCCGTGCCAAAGCATTTAATCCTGATGCGGCTCCCAATATTCAAGATCGTCATTTGCTAAGACCAATACCACAGACATTCCTTGATGGTATACAGGCTGGTGGATTAGCCTTAACGTCGGACCAAAAACAAGCGATGCAAAACCCAGGCTATTAATTTTTTTCATAAAGCAGGTTTAAGCAGTGAAATGGCGAGTCATGAAACGACCGCCATTTTTTTTTTGCACAGGATAGCACAGGATGAGGACACCTGATTTAAATACTAACTTGGTTTTTGTAAAAGTTTGAATGAATCAGGAATTCCGACGTCCGTAAAACTTATTGTCTATAACGATTTGGAAAATAAATTATCATTCGTAATAGGGCTTTAAAATCAAGTTAGAATTAAAAAGCATTAATCAGCGATAAATCGGCGCCGCTGTTACCTGATTCCCCACTTTAAACTAAACAAAACTTGCTTTATGAAAGAAAGACTGCTTGCCAAAGCAGCAGGACCAATACTCCTCCTGCTCTTTGTTTCTACTATTAGTTTTGCACAAAACATTTCAGTATCCGGTAAAGTAACAGGTAATAACAGCGAACCATTGGAAGGAGCTACTGTTTCTATAAAAGGAACTACGACTTCTACAGTGACAAAAAAAGATGGAACGTTTACAATTGATGCGCCATCCGAAAATTCTATTCTTGTTATAACCTATGTTGGTTATGATAACATGGAGATCAGGATCGGAACACAAAGACAACTTAATTTATCATTAATTCAGGCTGCAGGATCATTGCAGGATGTGGTTGTTGTAGGTTATGGCACACAAAAAAAGAGTGATGTAACCGGGTCCCTTAGCCGTCTGACCGCTTCAGATATACAAGAGCGACCCGCACAGAATATTTTACAAGCCATACAGGGTAAGGCAGCAGGCGTACACGTTACATCAAATTTTAAACCAGGTGAACTACCCGTATTGAGAGTTCGGGGAAATCGTTCGATAGGTGCATCGAATGAACCTCTTTATGTAATTGATGGAATTCCAATGGTGAATTCACTGGGTGTTAATTCATTTACCATGAGCGATATCAATCCGAATGATATTGCCTCGGTAGAAATATTAAAAGATGCATCGGCCACTGCGATCTATGGTTCGCGTGGTGCTAATGGAGTTGTTCTTATCACGACCACTAAAGGAAAAAAAGGAAGAGTCACACTGAATTATAATTCTACTGTTTCAATCGATTCTTACAAATCATTAACTGATTGGATGGATGGGGGAGAATATATAGACAGATGGCGCCTAAGTTTAATTAATGGGCGCTTATACAAAGACCTTGGCGCGGCCAATGCCAATCTAAACGTACCGGCGGTAATGTGGTATCCAGATCCTGACCTTGACAAACAAAAAATGTCAGGACTTACTGCCGATGCCGTTGCACTTGCCTCTGTGATGATGGGATATGAATGGAATCCCGATGGTACCGTTAAGACACGTCCCACTACAGCTGCCGAACAGGCCCTCGGCTGGCCGGCAATGGTTCCGATTTACAATTCAAAAAACATCCGAAGCTTTGATTGGTTAGATGCTGCGACGCAGACAGGTGTAACTAACAACCATCAGATTTCGCTTACTTCCGGAACCGATATTACACGTCTGCTTATATCACTTAATTATTATACACAGAAAGGTGTTCAAAGAGACCAGGATTATAAAAGATATACCGCAACTATTAATGGGGATATGTCACCTACTAAATGGGTAACTATTGGAACTAATGTAATTGCTTCTTTATCCACACAGAATTTTGGTATTCTCGGACCCAATACTTCTAATACGGGTTCAAAGGATCTGTATTCCCGAGCAACCGATCAGTTCCCTTATGCGCTACCTAATGATGCGAACGGTTTTCCAATCAGAAATCCTGGTGGTAACATCAGTCTATGGAATCCTTTAATAGACATTGACCAGGTATTGAATGACAGAAGAACTGCAGCGATCCTTGCGAGCGTTTTTACTGAATTAAAATTTACATCATGGCTAAAGTATCGTGTAAACTTTAGTGGTCAATTGCGACAATTCAGGTCTGGCACATGGACCGGTCCAGACGCAACCAGTCATTTGACAAACAGACCGAATACTGCTGGCTACGCTACACAGGAAAATTTTTCATGGGTGCTTGAGAATCTCATGTACGTGGATAAAACTTTTGCGCAAAAACATAAAGTAAGTGTTACGTTGCTTCAATCGATGCAAAAATCGAGGAGAGAAAATACCGGCACTAGTGTAACGGGTCTTATTAATCCTCTCAGTCTATGGTATGACCTTGGTTCAAATACGGCAGGCAATCCTGGCTATGGTACAGGATTTACTGAAAATACACTTGCTTCATTTATGGCCCGGATAAATTATACTTTGATGGATAAGTATCTGCTCACAGTTTCAGGCCGTGCTGATGGATCATCTGTATTGGCACCCGAACATAAATGGGACTTCTTTCCATCTTTTGCAGTAGCCTGGAAAATTCAACAGGAAGAATTTTTAAGTTCAGTGGCCTGGATCAATGAACTTAAACTTCGCGTTGGCTATGGAGTCGTTGGCAATTCATCGGTTAATCCTTATACAACATCAGGTCCATTGAGCAGGAACCCATATGTGTATGGTGTAACAGCTGGTATTGGTTATTTGCCGCAGTTAGTACAAAATCCCGAGCTCAAATGGGAAGAAACAGCTCAAACAAATGTCGGGTTGGATTTTACATTTTTTAGAAATCGACTGTCCGGTTCGCTTGAATATTATCAGCAAAATACTTCCGATCTTATTTTTCCAAAAACATTGCCGGCAGTTTCAGGCTACGTTCAGAAGTTTGAAAACATTGGTAAAACGAGAAACAAAGGTGTAGAGATCACTCTTTCAGGTACACCTGTTAAAATAAAAAATTTTACATGGGATGTTGATGTCAACTGGTCAAAAAATAAAGAAGAGATTGTTGAGTTAATAAATGGCAAGCAGGATATGGTGGCTGATCGTTTGTTTATTGGACAACCATCACAAGTTTTTTATAATTATGCTAATGCAGGTATCTGGAGCGCCGATGCAAAAGATATTGCTGAGATGGCGCTGTTTAATGCAAACGGAACTAATTTCCGGCCGGGTACAGTTAAAGTAGTTGATCAAAATGGTGATAAGAAGATCGATGCATCAGATTTCATAATACTCGGTAGCGTTCGTCCTGACTGGACAGGTGGTATTACAAATACATTTACTTATAAGAACTGGTCATTGAACACTTTTATTTATTTCCGCTGGGGACAAACATATTTTGGCGGATATCCAAATTCATATGGCGGTGTCAATCCAAATGGTCGCGTAGAGAACGATGTATGGTCATGGGATAATACAGGAGGCAAATGGCCGATGCCTAACGCAGCTCCTGGCATAACGAATATTACAGCTGCCATGCAATACAATGATGGCTCATTCGGAATAGTAAAAAATATTTCACTGTCGTATTCATTCCCTCAAAAATGGATTCAAAAAATATTGATGAAAGATCTTGTTTTGAATTTCCAGGTGCTTAATCCTTTCATATTTGGAAAAGAAGTAGTAAAGTGGGGTCTCAATCCTGATGATGATACAAATTGGAGTATTGCTTCAACTAATACTAACCCGCTTGGCGGCACAAATAATAATACTATTCTTCCCCAAAGTTTTGTCTTTGGTATAAGGGCAGGTTTTTAAAAAACAAAAAAGTTGTTTGTATATATAAAAACAAAAAAGACTTTTATGAAACAGAATTTGAATAAATATATTTTGGTTCCATTATTCGGGATCTTTTTAATCATATCCCTGGATTCATGTAAAAAATTTCTAACAGAAAAACAAGTGTCTACGCTGACACAGGATTACTATAAAGACGAAAACGGGCTTAACTCACTAATCAATGGACTTTATGTATATGCACGTGTAAAACATGAATGGGAAGCAAATGGAGCCAGGCTGATTGAACCCGAAACAGATGCCTACATGACCAGTACTGCAGCTAATGCACAAATGACTTCAGCCACCTATGGTACCAACGTCAGCAGTATTGCTGCTACTAACATTTCAAATTTCCTGGGTAGTCCCAATTCGAACTATGCGCCAATGGGAGCATACCCTCATATTAATAATTGTAACCTTGCTCTCGATATCATTGATAATATAAGACCAGGCAAGTTCGGTTCGGATGATGACTACAGAAAAACAAGAAGAGCAGAAATACTCTTTCTGCGTGCATGGGCATATTACCTCGTTTCAAACCAACTAGGGGATGTTCCGTTGCTGCTTACTCCGCGGCGTGAGGATGATGGCATTTATTATTTCCCTAAAGCCAAACTGGAAGATATTTATAAGCAAATAATTTCCGATACACGATATGCGTATCAAAATCTTCCCGGCACTACTGCCGATCGTGGTCGCGCTACCAAATGGGCGGCAGGTCATTTATTGGCCAAGCTTTATCTTAACCGGGCTCAGGCCGCAGGTTTTCAAAACTCAAGTGAAACTCATCTGAAGATGTTATACAAAGGCAACGTCGCGACTGACCTTGATTCAGTAATCACTATCGCTACTGAAGTAATAACTGGTAAAGGAGGTGCCGGTTCGGGCATTGCTCCTGATTACTGGACCTTGTTCAATCCGGCTATTTCCGAAACCAATCCGCATAATGAAGTTATATGGGCTGCTCAGTTTGATGTTAATATTGCGTTGAACGGTCGCTTCGGCGGAAATCGTTCATGTAATTATCATATAGGTGATTATACAAATCAAACAGGCGTGACCCGTGTGCAGGCTTATGGTCGCCCTTTTGGAACATTCAAGCCTTCAGATTTTGCTTATGATAATTTCCGTGATAAAGTTTATGACTCCCGTTACTATAAAACATTTTCCTATGAGTATATAGGCAATATGCCCACGGCAACAAGTACTTCTTATGCCTGGACTACGGCAGCAGCAACCTGGTGGAATGCAAACAAACCTGCCGGGGAACCTGCTATACCGCTGCCATTGTCAAATCCTCCGCCGAAAAGAATTCTACAAGGTAAGCGGGCAATTATTTACCTGGAAAATCAAAGAGATGAAGCGCTGGATTCAACAATGGTGATGAGTATGCCTTTTCAATTTATGGTTAGATGGATAAAATCGTCTGTGACCAATCGGTATTACTACAGACTTTGGCATAATGGCGCAAACATGGGACTTGCGACAGGCATGTCAGCCCCATATCTGTCTTCTAAAAAATATGTTGATCCATTGCGCGGCGGCAGCAGTGATGAAGCCAATTTTAATAGTGAGAACGGTACCCGTGATGCGATCTTGATGCGCTTAGCAGAAACTTTTCTGATCCGTGCAGAAGCATATGGACGCAAAGGACAATATGCACTTGCAGTAAGTGATATTAATGTTTTGAGACAACGGGCTGCATATAAAGGTGGTGAAAACCGTCCCAATGTATTGGTGGAATGGGAACCAAAAGCAAGCTTGCTGACCCCATCAGAAAAAGTGGCTCCTTATCCGGCAAACGGCGATGCTTATACTAAGATCATGGTGACAGAAGCTCACTTTACACCTGGTACCCCACAAGCTTTGGCGGAGGCGTATATTCCTACCGTTTCTTCAAAACCAGATATGTTCATTCATTTTATTTACAATGAGAAAGTTCGTGAGTTCTTGTCTGAGGGTATTGCGTGGGAGGATCAGCATAATGCAGGCATATTATATGATCGTGTAGTTTATCTTAACCAGATGGCTTCGGATAAAGCAGGCTTATGGCCAGTTGCTTTTAATACTGCAAGCGGCAATGGACAGAATGGAAATGGCAAAGGGCAAATGAAAAAGCACTATACATTCAGACCATGGCCAATTTCCTATATATTATTACTAACAGATGAAACTGGAAAACCTTTGGATGACGCTGCAAGAGCTGCCTACCAGAACGCAGGCTATTAGAACATCTTCATATATATAAGGTAATCAGATAAAAAAGTTTTGGAGGATCGACAACTGTCGATTATTATATTATGAAGAATCCTTGCCGCCAGATTAATCAATTGATTAAATGGCTTTTTATTCGGACATTAAAGAGGTAGTAAAATAATCCATCATTATAGTAAAACATGGCATTGAATAGCCTTCCTGCCAGAGCTAATTTTCTACTTTGAAAATCCGGGATTTATGCATCATAAACCGGTCTGAACGATTGTAGATGTTTTGATCAATGCCATTTGAGAAATAGATTTTTCTTCGTCTCTTTTGGGTCATTTCAGCAAGCAATCCTCATGACCAATTTTATATTCAGCTCCCGGTTCAATTTAAAAAATGGGAAACATTACAACAGCAAAGGCCAAGACTATAAAAAAGTACTTTGAAGATTTTGAATTGAATGAAGGCCGATCAACTACGAAGCGTAAGATCACCGGAGAGGACATTGATCTGCATGCAGCAGAATCAGGTGACTATTTTCCGCATCACATGGATGCAAAGTGGTGCGCAACTCAACCCTTCAGAAAAAGAATGGCGCATGGTACATTGGTGATAACGATAGCAATTGGTTTAACTGCTGATGTGATCAATGAAATGGCTATGACGTATGGTTTTGACAGGATACGTTTTGTAAAGCCAGTTTTTATTGATGATACGATCCATGTGGTTACAAAAATTAAAGAAAAGAAAGATCATAAAAAACCTGGGTACGGTTTAGTAACCGAACTGGTTGAAACCTTTAACCAAAACGATGAGCTCGTAATGGTATGCGAGCATATTTACCTTGCTAATAAAAGGATCGAAGAAAGTTAAGAAATGGCAGCAGCAATTTTAAATGGCATAACATGGGGGCATAGCAGGGGAATAACTCCATTGCTGGCTGCTTCGCAACGTTACTCGGAACTGCGTCCTGAAGCTGTGATCAATTGGAAGAAAAGAACTCTGCAGGAGTTTGCCGATTTTCCGATTGAAAAATTAACGGAGGAGTATGATCTCCTGGTCATCGATCATCCATGGGTTGGTTGCGCTGCTGCTACTAAATGTGTACTGCCATTGAATGAATATTTATCCAAAGAATACTTAGAAGATCAATTCATAAACTCTGTTGGGTATTCTCATTTGAGTTATCACTATAAAAATTCTCAGTGGGCACTAGCGATAGACGCAGCTACACCGGCCGGCAGTTACCGAAAGGATCTGTTTGAAAAAAATAACATAGATCTTCCACAAACATGGGAACAAGTTCTTGACCTGGCAAAAAAGCGTAAGGTTGCCGTGCCAGCCATTCCTATTGATCTGTTGATGAATTTTTATTCTTTCTGCATAGCCCTGGGTAAGGAACCTTTTCAAAATTTAGATGAAGTGATTGATGAAGAAACAGGGATAAATGCGATAGAAACAATGAAAGAACTCTATTCACTAGTTGATAAAAAAATGTTTAGTTGCAATCCAATTGCAGTAGCTGAGTTGATGAGTTCGGCAGAAGATTATTGGTATTGTCCTTTTGCGTACTGTTATTCAAATTATTCAAGAAATGGATATGCAAAGAACCTGCTGCATTATACAGATGTGGTTTCTATCAATGGAAAAAAATTGAGAACAACAATTGGTGGAACAGGTTTAGCGGTTTCAGTTTTTAGCAAGCATAAAGAAATTGCAATTGATTTTACAAAATGGATCGTTTCTGGCGAAATGCAGCGGACACTTTATGTTCAAAATGGTGGTCAACCGGGTCATGGCTCTGCATGGAAAAACGATGAAGCTAACCGGCTGACAAATGATTTTTTTAAAAATATTCTACCTGTAATGGTTAATGGATATGTGCGACCAAGGTATAATGGCTATCTCCATTTTCAGGATCATGCAGGATCACCACTGCAACAATGTTTGCTGGAAAATGGAGATCCCGTGAAAGCATTAAATGAAATGAATAAGATGTACAGGCAAAGCCTGTCTCATAAAAATTTAAACCCTGCATGATGGAATTGCCGTTGCAAGGAATAACTGTATTAGAATTTAGTCAGTATTTGTCT
>Ga0075429_100001989_pt1 | contig 16983 bp, 13 predicted proteins | sample RhiMetdeltSRZDD3_FD_75295 | JGI IMG/M metagenome (GOLD analysis project Ga0075429, IMG submission 75295) | Populus rhizosphere microbial communities from Tennessee, USA - Rhizosphere MetaG P. deltoides SRZDD3 | ecosystem: Host-associated > Plants > Roots > Rhizosphere > Soil | place: USA... | reverse complement strand
GGTCTCGTGGGCGCTGGTGGCGCGCAACGTGCTGCTCGCCGCGCTTGCCGGCTTGGCCGCAGCGCCGCCCGCGCCGCGCGCGCTCGGGCTCGCCGACTTCATCGTGGTGGTCGCGGCAGTGATGCTGGCCACCTTGCTCCACGCCGCATGCAACGAAGTCCTGCGCCACGGGCAGCGCGCCCGGTCGGATCCCTTCCTGGAGAAAGCGTGATGGATGCGATGACCGTTTCCGTGGTCCTGCTCTGGGCCGCCGTGCTCGTGCTCGGGGTGCTGGTGTGGGCGCTGTCGCGCCAGATCGGCGTGCTGTTCGAGCGGGTGGCGCCCATGGGCGCGCTGGTCACCGATGCGGGTCCACCGGTCGGCGCCGAGTCGCCCACCTTCGAGCTCAACGGGCTGCAGTCCGAGCCCGTGTTCATCGGCGGCGCACAGGAGCGGCCCACGCTGCTCTTCTTCCTGGCGCCGACCTGCCCGGTGTGCAAGAAGCTCATCCCGGTGCTGAAGTCGCTGCGTCGCGACGAGGGCCGCCAGCTGCGCATCGTGCTCGCGAGCGACGGCGAGCGCGCCGAGCACCTCGCCTTCATCCGCGCGCAGGGGCTGGAGCCGATGCCGTACGTGCTGTCCACGGAGCTCGGCCTGGCCTACCGCGTGTCGCGCCTGCCCTACGCGGTGCTGCTCGACGCGCTCGGCCGCGTCGTGGCCAAGGGCCTCGTCAACACGCGCGAGCAGTTCGACAGCCTGCTCAACGCCCACGACCTGAGCGCCTCCAGCATCCAGCAGTACCTCGAGCGCCGCGCGGCCTGACGCTGCGACGGCGCACCGGAGATCCCACGCATGCGAAGACTGTTCGACTTCATCGACCGCTGCGCCGAGCGGGCGGTGCGGCGCGTCGCCCATCGGCACGGGCGGCGCAGCTTCGTGAGTCGCCTGGGCATGGCGCTGGTCGGCGGCGCCGTGCTGCCCATGCTCCCGTTCGACCGCAGCGGCCAGATGACGGGCGCACTGGCGGCCGGCCACGGCAAGGCAAAGGGCACCAAGGCGGACCCGCGCAACGACCCGACGCAGTGCGAATACTGGCGCTACTGCGCCTTCGACGGCTACCTCTGCACGTGCTGCGGCGGCTCGCTCACGCAGTGCCCGCCCGGCAGCGAAGCGTCGAAGGTGAGCTGGATCGGCACCTGCATGAACCCCAACGACGGGCGCAGCTACGTCGTCTCGTACAACGACTGCTGCGGCAAAGGCTCGTGCGGCGAGTGCCTGTGCAACAACAACGAGCGCGAGCGGCCGGGCTACCGGCTCGGCGTGCACAACGACATCAACTGGTGCATGGCCAACACCAGCTCGATGTTCCACTGCACCACCTCGGTCATCGTGGGGGTGGCGTGAAGGGCCTGGCGCGCATCGTCGGCGCGCCAGCGGGGCGGCCGGCCGCGGGAGCCGTGCGCCGCCCCGCACTCACCGCCTGTCTGGCGGCGGCGTGGGCGATCGCGCCGGTGGCCGCACAGACCACGGTCCTCGGCAAGCAGGTGCCCGCGCGCCCGGACGCGCCGGCGGTGGTGCAGACGACCAGCGTGCGCGCCACCTACATCGTGCGCTGCGCCGGTTGCCACGGCCTGGACGGGGCGGGTTCCCGCGTCGGCCAGGTGCCGGACATGCGGCAGCTGGGCCGCTTCCTTCAGCTGGAGGGCGGCCGGGAATTCCTCATCAAGGTGCCGGGGGTGATGGGCTCGGGGTTGTCGGACCGCGAGGTGGCCGAGGTGACCAACTGGGTGCTGGACACGATCGCCGCGGGTTCCGTGCCCGCGGAGCACCGGCCGTACGACGCGGCCGAGGTGGCGCGCGCGCGGGCCCATCCGCTGGTCGACGTCGCGGCGGCGCGGGCCGGGCTGCTGGCGCAGGGCCGCGCGCGCGGCATCGCCATCGACGCCGAGGAGAGGCCGGCGGCGAGACCGTAGGACGCATCCCGGGGGGGATGCGAAAGGAGCGAGGACATGACACTGAAGACGATCTGCGCGGTGCTCGTGTGCATCGCGGGCGCCGGGGGCGCCCGTGCCGCCACCGACGCGCAGGCCCAGGCGCTGGGCAAGGACCTGACCCCGGTGGGTGCCGAGCGCGCCGCCAGCAAGGACGGGGCGATCCCGGCCTGGACCGGCGGGGAGCTGAAGGCGCCCGCGGGCTGGAAGCCCGGCACGGCGCGCCCCGACCCCTACGCGGCCGACAAGCCGCTCTTCAGCATCGACGCGGGCAACGCGGACACGCACAAGGACAAGCTCTCCGAAGGCCAGCTCGCGCTGCTGAAGACGCTCAAGGGCTACCGCATGGACGTGTACCCGACGCGCCGCAGCTGCGGCTACCCCGACGCGATGTACGAGAACACGCGCAAGAACGCGACCGGCGCCAGGCTGGCGGCCAACGGCTTCGACCTCGAGAAGGCGCTCTCGGGCGGCGTGCCGTTCCCCATCCCCGCCAACGGCACGGAGGCCATGTGGAACCACAAGCTGCGCTGGCTGGGGGAGGGCCGCATCGAGCGCTACTCGACGGTCTTCTCGCAGCCGGGCGACGGCAGGTTCGTGCCGCTGGTGCAGGACCAGTGGACGTCCACCCCCAACGGCAACCTCGCCGGCAAGCCCATGCCCGAGGGTGACGGCGCCGAGTACCGGCTGCTCAACGAGGTGGTCACGCCCGCCGCGCGCACCGGCGAGATCATCCTGATCCATTACTACCTGGCCAAGGACAACGACGCGTGGCTGTACTTCCCCGGCCAGCGCCGCGTGCGCCGCGCGCCGACCTTCTCGTACGACAACCCGGTGCCGGGCTACGAGAACATGCTGGCGGTCGACCAGTACCCGATGTTCGGCGGCCGCCTGGACCGCTACGACTGGAAGCTCGTGGGCAAGCAGGAGCTGGTGGTGCCCTACAACACCTACCGCTTCAACGACCAGGGCCGCAAGCTGACGGAGATCTTCGGTCCCGACTATCCCAAGCGCGACCTGATCCGCTACGAGGTGCACCGCGTGTGGAAGGTCGAGGCCACGGTCAAGTCCGGCCAGCGCCACACGTTCCCCAAGCGCGTGCACTACCTCGACGAGGACAGCTGGATGCTGCTCGCCGCCGATCTCTACGACGCGCAGGGCAAGGTGTGGCGGGTGCAGGAGTCGTACCCGTACGTGGCCTGGGAGCTGCCGGCCTGCGTGTACCAGGGCTACACCGCGTACGACCTGAACGTGGGCCGCTACATGGCCGACAACATGCCCCAGGAAGGCAAGACCGACTGGCTGGCCGGTCGCGAGGGACGCATCGACCCGAACAAGTTCAACCCCGACGAGCTGCGCCGCGCGGGATCGCGCTGACACGACGGACGACTCACGCTGAGCCGAGGAGGAAGGAAATGAACCACGCCCATGAACGGCGCGGCGCGCCCGCCTGCGTGCCTGCCGTCACCAGCGCCATGGCCATGGCCACGGCCGTTGCCCTCGTGGCCGCCGCGCCCGCGCACGCGGTGCGCACCACCACCGAGGGCGGCATCGAGCTCGATTTCGCGTCGACGCTGAGCTTCGGTCTGCAGGTGCGGCTGCGCAACCCGTCGCGCTCGGCCATCGGCAACGACAACGGCGGCAACGTGCCCACCAGCGCGCCGCTCGGCGCGATCATCAACGGACCGGGCAACGAAGCCACCGCCAATCCCGACTTCAACGTCCTCAATGCCGACGACGGCAACCTGAACTACAAGCGCGGCGACATCGTCTCCGCGGCCGCGAAGGGCACGCACGAGTTCGGCCTGAAGACCCGCGACGGCTGGCGCGCCCTCGTGCGCGGCACCTGGGTGGGCGACTTCAAGGTCGACGACACGCGCCGCACGGAGCTGTCGGGCGACGCCCGCAAGATCGCGGTCCACAACTTCACGCTGCTCGACGCGTGGGTCTCGAAGGACCTGAAGTGGCTCGACAACCGCACGGCCACGCTGCGGCTGGGCAACCAGGTGCTGAGCTGGGGCGAGGACATCTTCATCATCGGCGGCATCAACTCGATCAACGCCTTCGACCTGCGCAAGCTGCATACGCCGGGCACGCAGGTGAAGGAGATCCTGCGGCCGGCACCGATGATCTCCCTGAACGCCGGCCTGACCGACACGCTGAGCACCGAGGCGTACTACCAGTTCCGCTGGAACGCGTTCCGCTTCGACCCGGTCGGCACCTTCTTCTCGACCGCCGACGTGGTGGGCGCGGGACAGCGGCCCGCCTTCATTCCGACCTCGTCGCTCGCGCCCTTCGGGTTGTGCTCGCCCACGCCGTGCGGCGACATCGGCGCGGGCATCCAGCCCGGTGTCAACGTGGTGCCGGCCGAGGGCGACCGCCTGCCCCCGCGCGGCGGCCAGTTCGGCCTCGCCTTGCGCGTCAAGCCGCGCGGCGGGCAGATCGAGTACGCGCTGTACTACGAGCGCTACCACGACAAGCTTCCGTTCACCACGCTGTTCACCGACCCGGCGCTCGCCTCGCAGAACGTGGCGACCATCGGCTACGCCAACGAGTACGGCCGCGACAAGAACCTCTTCGGCGCCTCGTTCAATACGAAGGTCGGCCCGGTGGCCCTCGGCGGCGAGATCTCGTACCGGCCGCGCGACTCGGTGCTGATCGACCCGAGCGTGCCGCTCGCCGGTCCCTTCAGCATCTTCGACCCGGCCAACGCCGACCCGACCGGCCGCATCACGGTGCGCGGCTTCGTCGAGGAGAAGAAGGTGCAGGCGCACCTGACGGCGCTCTACTTCGCCGAGGTCAACTCCCCGGTGGGGGCGCTGGTGCGGGCGCTGGGCGCCGCCGAGGGCACGCTGCTCGCGGAAGTCGCGGTGACGCACTACCCGAAGCTGCGCCGGGCCGAGATCCCGTACCTCGTCTTTCCCTCGTACGACCTGCCGGACAAGACGTCGTTCGGCTACGCGGTGGAGTTCGACCTCAGCTACCCGCGCGTGTGGGGCACCGACTGGAACCTCACGCAGGCGACCGTGTTCACGCACGACGTGCGGGGCACCTCGCCCAACACGCTGCCGTTCGTTCAGGGCCGCAAGTCGCTCTTCGTCGGACTGCTGTTCGACAACCAGGCGATCTGGCGCTTGCAGGCGGGCTACACCGCGTTCTTCGGCGGCGGCCTCACCAACCTGCTGCGCGATCGCGACAACATCGCGGCGAGCCTGTCGTACGCGTTCTGAGGCCCGGATCGCGACGGCTCTCCCATGTTGACCCGTCTCGTCCACGCCCTCGAGCGGCTGCTGTTCGGCCATCGCCTCGCGGTGCTGGCGGCGTTGGCCGTGGTGACTGCCGTCATGGGCGTGTTCGCGGCCCGCCTGCACATGACCGCCGGTTTCGGCAAGCAGCTGCCGCTCGGGCACGAGTACACCGAGACCTTCGTCAAGTACAAGGACCTGCTGTTCGGCGCCAACCGACTCATCGTGGTGGTGCGCGCGCGGCAGGGCGACATCTGGCGCCCGCAGGTGCTGCGCCGCCTCAACGACGTGACGCAGGCGCTGCTGTACCTGCCCGGCGTGGACCGCCGTTCGGTGACGTCCCTGTGGACGCCGAACACGCGCGTCATGCAGGTCACCGAGGAGGGCTACGAGGCGCGCGACGTGATCGGCGGGGACGTCACCCCCGAGCGGCTGGACGCCGCGACGGTGGCGAAGATCCGCGACAACGTGGTCCAGGGCGGCTACGTCGGCAGCCTCGTGGCCACGGACGCCTCGGGCGCGATGGTGACCGCCGATCTGCTGGACGTCGATCCGCGCACGCGCGCGGCGACGGACTACATCGCCCTCGGTCCGCAGATCGAGCAGGCGCTGCGGGCGAAGTTCGAGGACGCGGACGTCGAGATCCAGATCATCGGCTTCGCCAAGCAGATCAGCGATGTCGCCGAGGGCGCGCAGGGCGTGGCGGCGTTCTTCGGTCTCGCCTTCGTGCTCACGGCGCTCGCGGTGTTCTGGTACTGCCGCTCCTGGGCGTTCACCGCGGCGGCGCTGGTGTGCTCGCTGGTGTCGCTGGTGTGGCAGTTCGGCGCGCTGCACCTGCTCGGCTACGGGCTGGACCCGCTCGCGATCCTGGTGCCGTTCCTCGTCTTCGCGATCGGCGTGTCGCACGGCGTGCAGCAGATCAACGCCATCGTGCGGTCCATCGGCGCCGGCGACGCCCCGCGCGAGGCCGCGCGCAAGAGCTTCGGTGCGCTCCTCGTGCCCGGGACCATGGCGCTGGTGACGGCGTTCGTGGGCTTCGCCACGCTGCTGCTGATCCCGATCCCGATGATCCGCGAGCTCGCGATCACGGCCTCGCTCGGTGTGGCGTTCAAGATCGTCACCAACCTCGTGATGCTGCCGGTGGTTGCCTCGTACGTGACGCTGCCCGCGGGCTACGCGGCGCGCATGCAGCACACCCGCGAAGTGCGTTCGATGGCGCTGGTCGCGCTGGCGCGGCTCGCGGAGCCGCGCAACGCGCGCCTCGTGGTGGCCGCGGGCGTGCTGCTGTTCGGCGCGGCGGTGTGGGGCGGCCTCGGCCGTCACATCGGCTACGTGGAGCCGGGCGCGCCCGAGCTGCGCGACAGCGCACGCTACAACCGCGACGCCGTCTCCATCGCCGAGAAGTTCTCGGTGGGCCTGGACGTGCTCACCGTCGTGCACGAGACCGCTCCCGACAGCTGCTACGACTTCGTGAAGATGACCTACATCGACGACCTCGCGTGGCAGCTCGTCAACACGCGCGGCGTCATCGGCACGGCCTCGCTGCCGGCGCTGGTCAAGCTGGGCGCCGCCGGCTTCAACGAGGGCAATCCCAAGTGGGGCGCGATGCCGCGCGACGCGCGCTCGATGGCGAGCTTCATCGGGCTGGTGGGAGAGGGCTCGGGCCTCTACGACCCGCGCTGCACGGTGCTGCCCGTCAACGCGTTCCTCGCCGACCACAAGGCCGAGACCATCAAGCGCGCGGTCGCCGTGGTGAAGGACTTCCGCGACGCGTACCACCTGGAGGGCGTGCGGGTGCGGCTCGCGAGCGGCAATGCGGGCGTGCAGGCGGCCACCAACGAGGTCCTGGAGCAGACCGAGCTGCCGATGATGCTGTATGTCTACGCGACCATCGTGCTGCTGGTGCTCGCCACCTACCGCGACTGGCGCGCGGTGATCGCCTGCTGCCTGCCGCTCACGCTCGCCACCTTCATCGGCTACTGGTTCATGAAGGCGCTCGACATCGGTCTCACCGTCGCGACGCTGCCGGTGATGGTGCTCGCGGTGGGCATCGGCGTGGACTACGCGTTCTACATCTACAACCGGCTGCAGCTTTACCTCGCCAACGGCATGCCCATCGTCGCGGCGTTCCGGGGCGCGCTGTCCGAGACCGGCATCGCGACCGTGTTCACGGCGCTGACGCTGTCGGTCGGGGTCGCGACGTGGGTCTTCTCGCCGCTCAAGTTCCAGGCCGACATGGGGCTGCTGCTGGCCTTCATGTTCATGCTCAACATGCTGATGGCCATCACCCTGCTGCCGGCGCTCGCCGTGACGATCGACACGCTGCTGCCGCGCCGCCGGCCGGTGCACCGGCCGTTCATGGCTCACTGAGGAGGAGCTCCGCCATGCCCTTCGCGCCCGTCTCGCGCCGCCGATGGCTGGCCGGCGCCGCCGCCGTCGCGCTGCCGCTGCCCGCGTGGCCGGAGTCGGCGCCGACGTCGGCCTACGCCGTCGACGGCCCCGCACGCATCCGGCCGCTCGCCGTGCAGGCCGTTTGTCTCGACGTGGTGCTCGCCGGCCGCCGGCTGGTGGCCGCCGGCGAGCGCGGCCACGTGCTGCTCTCCGACGACGCGGGCGTCCAATGGCGGCAGGCCTCGGCCGTGCCGACGCGCACCACGCTCACCGCGCTCCATGCCACCGACGACAAGACGCTGTGGGCGGTGGGCCACGGCGGCGTGGTGCTGGCTTCGGCAGACGCGGGCGAGCACTGGACGCGGGTCGCCGGCCGGCCCGAGGCGCGCGAGGTGCTGCTGTCCGTGCGCGTCGAGCCCGACGGGCGCGGCCTTGCCGTCGGCGCCTTCGGCTACGCGCTGCGCACCGTCGACGGCGGCGCGCGCTGGGAGCGCATCGAGCTGCTGCCGGGCGAGGAGGGCGAGCGGCACCTCAACCGGCTGTTCGTCTCCGAGGCCGGCACATGGCTCATCGCCGCCGAGGGCGGCCTCGTGTTGCGCGGCGAGGAGCGTGGCGGTCGCTGGCAGGCGGTGAAGACGCCGTACGCCGGCTCGCTGTGGAGCGGCGCGGCGCTCGCAGGCGGGGTGCTGCTCGCGTGCGGGATGCGCGGCCGCGTCGCGCGCAGCGTCGACGACGGCCGCACGTGGATGCACCAGGCGATCGCCGGTGCCGCCTCGCTGACCGCGATCGCGCCCTTCCCGGACGGCGGCTGCGCGCTGGTCGGCGTCGACGGCACGCTCGTGCTCGGCGCCGCCGGAGGCGAGCACTTCCGCGTGCGCCCGCTCGCCGATCGAAGCACGCTCACCGGGCTCGTGGCGTTGACGCCGCGGGCGCTGGTCGCCTCGAGCGTCTCGGGCATGCGCCGCGTCAGCATGGGCGTTTGAGGCGCTGCGGGCTCGCCACATCGATCGGCTCACCGGGGGCACGCCATGGTCCGCTTGCACGAGCATCTGTCGCACGACGTCGACGACCAGGCGCAGGCCCTCGCGGGCTGGGAGCAGAGCTACGAGCAACTTGGCTGCGGGCGTTTTCGCGGGACCACGCGCCAAGTGCTGCTCGACGATGGAGCGCTGCTGCGCGAGACCACCAATCGGCCGCTGCGCGAGGTGATTGCGCCGCCGCGCGACCAGATCGTCGTCGCACTGCCGGCGAACGTGCAGGCCGGCTCGGTCTTCGCCGGCGCGCCGCTGCTGCCGCACTCGCTGATGGTGCTGGAGTCCGCGCAGCAGTACGAGCTGGTGGCTGCAGGCAGCATGGACATCCTCGCCCTCTCGGCCCGCCGGGAGATCGTCGACGCCCTGGAGCCCGCGATGCTGGATTGGCTCGCGGGCGCGCAGCGCCGGCACGCCGTGGCGCTGGGTGACATTGCGGCGGACGGCATCCGCCGGCTGCTGCAGCAGGCTGCCGACGCCGCGCTCGCGCTGGGCGCGCGGCCGGGCGTCACGGCGCAGGTCGAGACGGACCTGCTGTCCGGCACGCTGTCGCGGCTGCTCGGCATGGCGATGTCGGACGACCACGCGCCGGCGGCCAGCAGCATTCCGCGGCGTGCGCACGCGCGGCTGCAGGTGGCGCGCCGCGCGATCGCCTTCATGCGCGAGAACCTGCAGCACGACATCGACGTGCCGGCCATCTGCGCCGCCGCCTGCGCCAGCCGTCGCACCGTCCAGTACTGCTTCGAGGAGTTCCTGCACACCACGCCGCAGGCGTACCTGCGCGCGCTGCGCCTCAACGAGGCGCGCCGGCTGCTCAAGCTGCAGGGACGGCAGGCCATCACCGAGATCGCCGGCGACCTGGGCTTCTCCAGCGCCAGCCACTTCACGCACCACTACAAGGTGATGTTCGAGGAACTGCCGTCCGAGACGCTGCGGATCGGCTGCTACGGGTCCGGCGGCGTCTAGCGCCGCGCCGTCCCTCGTCGCGATGCGCTCTTCCCGTCCTGCGCTCACCGTCTCGCACGTTCGCGGCGTGACGGACGATCCGCTCGGCACGGAGACGGTGTGCGGACTGCTCGCCGCAGCCGCGCGCCGCCACCCCGACCTCGAGGCCGCGGTGTTCGCCGCACGCGCTGTGCGCTGGACCTGGCGTGAGCTGCTGCGGCAGGTCGAGACAGCGGCCGCGGGCTTCGCTCGCCTCGGCGTGCGCGCCGGCGACCGCGTGGGTCTCTGGTCGCCGAACCGGCCCGAGTGGCTGGTGGCGCAATTCGCCGTCGCGCAGCTCGGCGCCATTCTCGTGCCGCTCAACCCGGCCTACCGGGAAAAGGAGCTCGGGTACGTGCTTAACCAGGCGGGTGTCTCGACGCTCGTCACGGTCGGCGCCTTCGGGCGCAACAACTGCGTGGGCATGCTGGGCAACCTCGGCTTTGGCGTCGATGCCGGGGGCGGACGGCTGCCATGGTTGCGGGCGGTGGTGTGCCTCGGGGACGACGATGTGCCCGGCATGTCGAGCTGGCCCACCCTGATGGCGTCGGGCCGGCGCAGCGCCGCCTGGCTGCCGCCCGAGCCCGCGCCCGCGCCCAAGCCCGCGCCTGACGACCGCGCGCCGGCGCTGATCCTCTTCACCGGCGGCACCACGGGCGTGCCCAGGGGCGCGACACTCTCGCATCACGCCGTGGTCAACAACGCGCGCGCGGTGGCCCGCGGCCTGCGCCTGCAAGCCGGTGACCGTGTCTGCGTGCCGGTGCCGCTCTACCACTGCTTCGGCCTCGTGTTGTCGGTGCTCGGCTGCGCCGCGCAGGGCGCGACGCTGGTGTTCCCCGGGCCGGTGTTCGACGCCGCGGCCACGCTGGCAACGGTTGCGCGCGAGCGCTGCACCGTGCTTCACGGGGTGCCCGCGATGTTCGTCGCGCTGCGGGACCAGGCGCGGCGGGCGCCGGGCGAGCTGGGCACGCTGCGCACGGGCCTCATGGCGGGCGCGTCGTGCCCCCGGACGCTGGTGCGGCGTGTGCAGCGCGCGCTGCACCTGCCCGACCTCGCGATCGCCTACGGCATGACGGAGACGGGCCCGGTGTCCTTCATGACGTCGCTCGACGACCCGCCGGCGCGGCGCGCGGACAACGTCGGCCACGTGCTGCCGCACCTGGAGGCGCAAGTGGTGGATGCCGAGGGCCGCGTGCTCCCGGTGGGCCAGCCGGGCGAGTTGCGCACCCGCGGCTATGCGGTCATGCAGAGCTACTGGCGCGACCCCGAGCGCACCGCCGAAGCATTGCGCGACGGCTGGATGCACACGGGCGACCTCGCGACGCTCGACGCCGAGGGCCGCTGCCGCATCGTCGGACGCGTGAGCGAGCTGGTGCGCAGGGGCGACGTCAACGTGCTGCCCGGCGATGTGGAGGCGCTGCTCCTGCGCCATCCCAAGGTGGCGGCGGTGCAGGTGTTCGGCGTGCCCGACGCCGTCCTCGGGGAGGAACTGTGCGCCTGGGTCATCGCCAAGCCCGGCCGCGCATGCGCCATCGCCGAGATCCGCCGCTTCTGCCGCGACCGCCTCGCGCCCGCCCAGGTGCCGCGCTACATCCGCTTCGTCGACCGGCTGCCGGTGACGGTGAGCGGCAAGCCGCGCAAGTTCGTGATGCGCGACCTGATGATGCGCGAGCTGAGCCTGGACGTCGAGGATTGAGCCGACATTCGCGCGGCGGTTCGACCGACGCCGGCGGATTCACGCGCGCCGCGCGCAGGCGCACAATCGCCGCCTGGACGACGATCTCGAGTTGCAGGGAGCGCACGACGGGCGAGGACAGAGCGCCCGTGAGAACCGGAGGTTCCATCATGCCCACCCAGTTCTTGGCGAAGCTTGCCGGCGCCTTGTCCTTCGCCCTCGCGGCCACGCTGGCTGCCGCCACGGCGGCATCGGCGGCGGAACGGCACCCGCCGATCGTCATCCCGAAAGCCGGCGCGCGCTGCGCCGACGATCCCCGCTGCCACAACCGGTGGCATCCCGCCATCGCCCCCGTGGCCACCGCGTCGTCGGGCGACGTCGTCGTCTTCGGCACGCGCGACGCGTTCGACCACTCGCTGGACCGCAACTCCACGCCGGCCGACGTCGTCGCGTTGAACCTGAACCTCGTGCACCCGCTGACGGGGCCGCTGTTCGTGCGCGAGGCGAAAGCCGGCGACGTGCTCGCCATCACGCTGCTCGACGTCGCCCCCGATTCGTTCGGCTACACCATCGTCGTTCCCGGCTTCGGCTTCCTGCGCGACGTCTTTCCCGATCCGTTCATCGTGCGCTGGGAGCTGAGCCGGCAGGGCGCCACCTCGGTCGACATGCCGGGAGTGAACGTTCGTTTCGACGGCTTCATGGGCACCATCGGCGTGGCTCCCGGACCCGCCCAGACCGAGACCTTCTTCCGGCGCGAGGCCGACCTGGCCGCCGCGGGCGGCTTCGTGCTGGTCCCGCAGCCGCTGGACGCGCTGCCCGCTGCCGTGTGCGGACCGAACGGCTCGCACCGCGACCGGTGCCTGCGCACAGTGCCGCCGCGCGAGAACGGCGGCAACATGGACGTGAAGCAGATGCAGGTGGGCACGACGCTGCTGCTGCCCTGCTTCGTCGACGGCTGCCTGCTGTCCATCGGCGACGTTCACTTCGCGCAGGGCGACGGGGAAGTCTCCGGCACGGCCATCGAGATGGATGCCACGGTGACCGTCAAGGTCGAGGTCCGCCAGGGCCTCGGCGCGCAGGTGACGCAGCCGCAGTTCCTGGGCGGGCGGCAGCTGAAGCGGCTCGCGCCGCGCCGGTTCCACGCCACCGTGGGCTATCCGCTCAAGCCGGCCGGCCTCGTGCCGCCCACCCACGCCTACCTGGACGGCACCAGGATCGGTCCGCTCACCAACCTGTCCGAGGACGTGACGCTGGCAGCCCGCGACGCGCTGCTGCAGATGATCGACTGGCTGGTGCGCAACAAGGGCCTGAGCCGGCAGCAGGCCTATGCGCTGGCGAGCGTCGCGGTGGACCTGCGCATCAGCAACCTGGTCGACACGCCCAATTTCGCGGTGTCCGCGATCCTGGATCTCGGTGTGTTCGACCGCGGCCGCGGTCACCGTGACGACGACGACTGACGCGCAGCGCCGGCTGTGCCTTCGCCTCGCGGGCGCCGCCGCCGCGGCGTGGCTGCTCAGCGGCCATTCGCCCTATCGGCAGTGGAGCGTCTTTCGCAAGGCGCGGCTCGTGCTGCTGGTGAGCGCGTCCGACAAGGCCTCGGTGCGGCTCGCCGAGGCCATGGCCGCGATCTACTCGAACCGCCTGCCGGACAGCCGCGCCACCCACGCGCGAGCGCGCGACACGAACGACCTGGTGCGCCTGCTCGCGAGCCGGCAGCTCGAGCTCGCGCTGCTGCGCGAGCCCGACGCCCATGCCCTGCTCACGGGCGCCGAGCCCTTTGCCGACAACGGGCGGGTCGAGTTGCGCACGCTGGCGCAGCTCGGCGAGCACCTGTTCGTCTGCCTCGAAGAGGTGCCCAACGCGGCGGCGTACCACTTGGTCGACGCGCTGGCCGAAGGCTGGCGCGAGCTCGACCGCTCGCTGGTGCACGAAGCGCCCGGTCCCCGGCCGGCGCCGGGCGTGCGCGTGCCCCTGCATGCGGGAGCTGACGAGTACTACCGCGATCACCGGTAGCACCGAGACGGCGTCTTCGCGACGGCGGCACGGGATTGACGCCGTGCGGTCGCGGGATCACGATGCCGATCCCTTTTTTCCGGCAGGCGGCCGTCGACGCGGCGCGCGGCGCCGGAAGAGTTTCCGATCGACGTTCCAGAGGAGGTGCAAGCATGTCCCGTAGCGCGATGCATCGGCAACGACACTCGCTCCTGCGCACGGCGATGCTCGGCGTGGCGGTCCTCCTGGCCGCCGGCTGGACCGCTGTGCGGGCCCAGGTGGCGATCAGCGGCCTCAGCCCGAATCCGGACGGCGGGAACCCGAACGACGCGCAGTCCATCACCGCGTGCAACGGGGCGCCGCAACTCGGGGTGCTGTATCGCAACAGCGAAAGCGAGCCCTATCTCGCGGTCAACCCGGTGAACCCCGCCAACATGATCGCCGGCTGGCACCAGGACCGCTGGAGCACGGGCAGCGCGCAGAGCCTGGGCGCCGCCGCCACGACCGATGGCGGAGTGTCGTGGACGCCCGTGGTGATCCCGTTCACGCGCTGCTCGGGCGGAACGCCGCGCTCGGCCGGGGATTACGAGCGGGGCTCGGATCCGTGGATCAGCTTCGGGCCCACCGGGATCGCCTACTACATGGGCCTGGTGAGCGACAACTCGGTCAACGAGAACGCCATGGTGGTCGCCCGCTCCCTCGACGGCGGCAAGACGTGGTCGCCGCCGGTGTTCATCGCGCGCTCGCCGGCCCAGGACCCGGCTCTGCGCTCGGTCTTCCACGACAAGAACACCCTGACCGCCGATCCGCGCAACCCGGACCTGGTCTATGCCACCTGGACCCTGTTCCGCACCGGCATCACGTCGCTCGTCTTCGCCCGCTCCACCGACGGCGGGCTCACCTGGTCGCCGGCGAAGCCGATCGCCACCATGGGCACGGTCGCGCCCGCACAGCAGGCCTTCTTCCGACAGGGTGCGCAAATCGTGGTCCTGCCGGACGGCTCGCTGGTCGACGCCTTCTTCCGCAGCATCTTCGACGAAGTCACCGGGCGCGTGACCAACGAGCAGGCCATCCTGCGCTCGTTCGACCAGGGGCTTCACTGGACGCGCGTGGACACGCGGGTCGCGCCTTTCGTCAGCGTGACGGCATTCGATGTGGAACGGGGCATTCCGGTGCGCGATGCCGCCGGGCTGCCGAGCATCGCGGTCAACCGCACCACCGGTCAGCTCTACATGGCCTGGCAGGACGCCGCCGCCAACACCACGACCCCGCGGCCGCTGCCCGGATCGGTCGTCTCGCGCTCGGACGACGGCGGGGCGACATGGTCGCCGCCGGTGCGGGTCAATCCGGCGGTGAGCAGCGCGATCCAGACCTTCCTGCCCACCGTCGAGGTCAACGACCAGGGCGTGGTGGGCGTGCTCTTCTACGATTTCCGCAACGACGTCGCCGGCGATGCGGTCCTCGGCACGGACGTGCACCTGTCGCTGTTCGACCCGTCATTGAACTTCGTCTCCCAACACCGCCTCTCGGGCCAGTCGTTCGACCTGCGCCAGATGGTCATCACCGGGGCGCGCGGCTATTTCCCGGGCGACTACGTGGGCCTGGACACGGCGGGCCACGACTTCGTCGCGGCCTTCACGATGAGCAACAACCTCGGCTTGCCGGTCGTCTTCCCGCAGGACAACGACGGCCTGTTCCTCGACACCCACGACCGCCAGAGCATCTTCTTCGCCCGTCATCCGCTTCCGTGAGCGGCGCAGCGCGGCGCCGTTGACGGCCAGCGGTCAGGCAGCAGGGCAGGGCGGTCGAGGCCGAGCGGCGCAAGCAACCGGCCGACGCAAGCAACCGGTTCCATGAGGTGCAGCGATGCGGGCGTTCAGGTGGTCGGTGGCGTGACGGACGTGACGACGTTGTCGCGGTCCTCCCATCCCGATGGCAGCGGGTTCGCGCACACGAAGCACTCGTGCCCGCGGCTCGTGAAGATCCTGTTTCCCGTGGCGATCAGGCGCTCGATCTCGCTGCCGGGCGGATTGTCCAGGCCCAGCAGGCTGTCGAGGGTCTGATGGAAGACGTTGTCCTGCAGCCAGATCGTCCCCAGCGCGTCGCGGGCTTCCAGCGCCATCTTCACGCCGGCGTTCACGAGGGTGTTGCGGGCCGCGAAGACCAGGTCGCTTTGCCCGTGCACCCGGTAGTTGTGCTTCACGGTGTTCGTGAGGCGGTTCTCGACGACGACGGCACGATGAACCGGCTGGATGCGAACCGTCGCTTCGACCTCCTCATGGTCATCGACCGATTCGCCGCCGGAGTGCAAATCGTTGCCTGCAAGGATGATGTCCTCGTTGGCGAAGCCCACCGTGTCGCCGATCCACACCGAATACCGGCGTACGCGCACCCTGCTGCGCACGACGGCGACGCGCCTGCCGCGGATGAGCAACGCGGCGGCGTGCTCGGCGACCGGCCGCTCCACCTCGACGCCGTCGAAGAGAACGTCCTCGATCATCCACTCGCTGTGCCAGACGTCCGGGTCGAAGGACGCCGGAATCCTGAACACGATCTCCCCGTACCGTCCGCCCTGGAACCGCAGGCGCTTCACTTCCTTGTCGATGAAGACATGCTCGATGCGAACGCCGTCGGCCATCCTCACCTCGATGTCCGAGGCGGCCACGGTCAAGTCCGCCACGTTCGTGGCGATCAGGATCCGTGTGCCGGGCTGCTCGAGTCGCAAGCCGCCCGCGGGCACCGAACCGATCTCGACCTCCCGCTCGGTGACCGGTGGCGCGGGCCAGCGGATCTCCAGCTCCGGCGGCAGCGGGCCGAGGTCGTAGGGCGTTTCGGCGGGCGGTGCCGTGAGTCCGAGGAGCACGCGCCATTGGTTCAGCCGGCCGGTGTCGCGCGCCGCATGGTCGGCGACTTGCAGGGTCCATGTGCCGCGGGCGGGTTCGCCGAGCAGGGCGGCCAGCAGCGAGGGGTGCGTGCTGCTTGTCCACCGGCGCGTGATGTTGTCGGCCGCGCCGCCGGCCCGGTCGTGAAGCACCACCCGCCGGCCGGACGGCGCCACGAGGTGCACCGTCAAGTCGCCGATATAGGGATGGGCGATGTCGACTTCGACGGCGATGTCGCGGATGTTGCCCGGTGCTTCGCAAGCCAGGCTTCGCGTCAGCCCGGCGCTGTCCGCATCGCGGATCGTCGCCCCGGGGCTGTCGGCGAGTTCGGCGCGGTGCGCCGAACGCGGCGTCACCGTCAACGTCCAGCGCCGAAGACGACCCACATCGAGCCGGGCCATGTCACGCACCCGCAATCGCCACTCGCCGGCCATCGGAACGCCCGCCAGCGCTGCCAGGGCCGGCGTGTCCGCCGGAGTCCAGGCGTGCACGAGGTTGTCCTGATGGGCACCGCGGCGGTTGTGCAGGAGCGCCGTGTGACCGTCCGGGGATGTCAACGAAACGGTCAGGTCGCCGATGTAGGTGTGCTCGATGTCCACCTCCACGGAGAGGTCCTCCACGAGCCCGTCCGCATCGACAGCGAGCCGGCTCTCGATGCCGTCCTGTGGTGCATCCGGAATGCCGATGACGACATCGGAATCGAACGTGTACCGCTCGGCGGCGGGTATGGGTTGGGTGGCCATATCGCTCCTGCTTGCGTGCATGATGACGACGTGAACGGTCGCATAGTCGACGACGACGCCGAATCCCTAG
>Ga0075429_100001985_pt1 | contig 17006 bp, 19 predicted proteins | sample RhiMetdeltSRZDD3_FD_75295 | JGI IMG/M metagenome (GOLD analysis project Ga0075429, IMG submission 75295) | Populus rhizosphere microbial communities from Tennessee, USA - Rhizosphere MetaG P. deltoides SRZDD3 | ecosystem: Host-associated > Plants > Roots > Rhizosphere > Soil | place: USA... | reverse complement strand
GACCGAGATGCGGTTCATGGCGCTCCGGACCACGGTCCAGGGCGTGGTGCTCGAATGGGACCCCCCGCACCGATCGAAGATCCGCCTCACCGGGCTGCTCGATGCGACGGTGACCTCGACCGTCGAACCGCTGGCCGGCGACCGGAGCCTGCTCGAGCACGTGATCGACTACCGGTTCCGCGGCGGGCCGCTCGGCGAGCTCGCCGCGAGGAGCCTCGCGCGCGTCGGCGGCGCGCATCTCGCGCTCCGGCACGGGACGCTCGCCCAGAAGCAGGAGATCGAGGAGCGGTACCGGGGAGGGTAGCTTCTACAGGTTGGCTGCGCCAATACCTGGTGAAACCACGGACGCGATGTAGTCTCCGGTGGCAGCGTCTACGAACGTGTGAAATGGTTCCTTCTCGCACGTGTACGGATCACCTGGCCCCCCCACCGCGGGGATACAGTCTGCACCTTGGTAAGTAACAACCCAGACGGGAAGGCCTTTGTAGTCCGGACCCCAAGTGAGCAGCGCGAAGGTGACGTGGATCTCTCGAGGATCACCCGGCGCGCCCTCCTCAGCCCACACGATTCCTGCGGCTTCCCCGCCATCGATTATCGGAGCAGCGCGTTCGTCCGGGGGATCCAGCGATAGGCCAAGCGCTGAGTCCTGGATTGTCGTCGTCAGGGCTGTCTCGGAGGTCACTGGCGGCATCGGTTCGGACCACTCATAACCCTGGTCGAGAGCACCTGCGGCGGCGGCACCGCCTACGCAAGCGAAGACCAGAAGAGCGATCCATGGCGCTCTTCTGAACCTCGACGTCTTCATCTCCACCTCAGCAAGTGTGGTTCGGGTTGCTCGTCCAGGATCGGAAGTGGGAGTTGTTCGTAACCTCGCTCACAGGGAAGTAGCACTTCGTGGGCACAACACCGACATAGTTCTGTAGTTGCCATGTCTCGCTTGAGTTCTTGTGGTGTACAAACTGAAAGTTGGTCTTGGCTGTTGGTGTTCCGGGGACGTCCGATGCGATGTGGAGGACCTCTGACGACCAGGCAGATTTTGTGCCGGGCCATGCGTTCAGGGGATCGAAATTCGTCTCGGCCGCGCCCGGAGGATTGTTGTCCTCGACAGTGAAAACGACATGACCATCAGAAGTCCGCCGCGAAGCTCGGAAGTTGTGATGGTTCCCAAAGACGGGGTCACCCCAGAGGACACGGGTGAAGCTCACGGCGGTCGATCTCCTGAATTCGTAGAAGAACCGATGATTCTCCTGTCCGAAGTTCTTGAAGAAATGACCGACCTGAGCATATCCGCCCATGCCCTCGTCATTCTGAAGCATCACCCACGATGTCGAGAAGGTGCTCGGTCCGTTTCCTGACTCGCAGAGTGGGCCGCTTCTGATATCGATCTCCGCTTCACTGCCTCGTGACTGATAGCCAGAGGGGTTGAAAATGCGTCCCGAGAAGTGCTGACCAGCCGAGCCGCAATTCGCCAGCGCCGCTTCTGCCGTAGTGATCGGCTGCATCATGAGGGTTAGCGTCACGATGAGGAGGGCGCCTGCAAGGTCCTTGACGCGAGTAGTCGTGCGTTCGGGCCCGGTTGCCATCAGCACCCCTTCGCTGATTCGGTGCCGCAGCGAATGTCCTTGGCAGATTCCGACGCTAGCCCCCCCCCCAAGCGTTCCGTCAATCGCCCAACGGACCTACGGAGCCTCATACCTTTGGCGCGGGAGCCGCCATCAACCCATCTTGTGTCGTCTCAAGTGAGCGCGATTCGCCAAAGGGACCTCAAAGCCGCATCGTGGCCGGCGCTAGTCGTCGTCCCGGCGGTCACGGCGCCGCAGGATGCGCCGCTCCTCCCGGCTCGGCCGGCCGACGAAGTAGCCGATCGCGAACCCGAGGGCGGCCGCGACCACGATCACCGTGAATAGGCGCGCGTCCGAGTCGAACACGAGGAAGTTCACGTTCACCGGGTCGAAGTTCACGATCGCGAAGACCAGCAGCAGGATCGCGAGGACGACGATGGCGACCCGGCGCGGGGTGATGCTCGACGGTGGCTCCTCGATCGGCTGACTGCGGCCTCCCCCGGGGTCGTTCCGGTCGCCCCGAGGCTCCGAGTCGTCCTCCCTGCGCATCGCCACGCTCCTTCGCTCGGCACGTCGACCGCGAGGGCGTCGCCGCGACGCCCCCGCGTGACACGACGCCCGTATCCTCGCATCATCCACCGGATGAACGCTCGCTCGGTGGTCCGTGCGGCCGCGCTCGTCGGGGGGGCGCTCGCGGTCGGCGCGTGGAGCTCGGCCGGCCGCGGCCGCGAGCTCGACGAGGAGGCCTTCCGCGCCGCGAACCGCGACCGCGGACCTACGACTGGTCGGCTCTTCGGCGGGATCACGGAGCTGGGCTCGATCTGGGCTTCGGTCGGCGCGGCTGCGGTGCTCGCCGCCTGGGGCCGCCGGAGGGCGGCGGCGCGCGGGATGGCGGCCGCCGGAATCGCCTGGCTCGCGGGCCAGGGCCTGAAGCGCGTGTTCGAACGTCCGCGCCCCTCGGACGCGGACCCCGAAGGGACGAATCGGCGCATCAACCGCCCGAACGGTTCCTCGTGGCCGAGCAGCCACCCGGCGGTGCTGCTCGCGTTCTCGACGGTGGCCGCCGACGAGCTCGGCGCGAGCCCGCCGGCGCGGCTCGGGCTCGACGCGCTGGCCGGGGTGGTCGGCGCGTCGCGCGCGTACCTCGGCGTGCACTATCCGGCGGACGTCGTCGGCGGGCTGTTGCTCGGGCGGGCCGTCGCCTCCCTGTTCGACGGGCGCCGATAGACTCGGCCTCGTGATCGACCTGCTCGCTTCGATCGGCTGGCCGGTCCTCGACCGGATCCACCTCTTCGGAGACTTCGCGATCAGCCCGCACGGGATCGGCATCGCGGTCGGGTTCCTGTTCGGCGCCTGGATCCTCCAGCACGAGGGGCCGAAGCGCGGCGTCACCGTCGACCAGATCAACACGATGGTCTTCTGGGCGCTGATCGGGACGATCATCGGCGCGCGGCTGTTCTACGTGATCGGCCACTTCTCCGAGTTCGACGGCCTCGGCGACATGCTCGCGCTGTGGAACGGCGGGCTGACGCTCCTCGGCGGGATCGCGGGCGCGGTGCTCATCAACATCCCGATCATGCGGAAGTTCCACCTGTCGTTCTTCCAGGTGATGGACGGGGCGGTGATCGGTCTCGCGTTCGGGATCGCGTTCGGGCGGATCGGCGACCTGATCATCGGCGACCACTTCGGCAAGCCGACGAGCTGGCTGTTCGCGTTCCAGTACGAGGGCGGGGTGCCGGCGGGGTTCTCGTGCGTCGCCGACACGTGCCGGACGACGCTCGAGCAGGGCCAGGTCCTCACGATCACGCACCAGAACGCGACGCTCACCTCGGCGTCGGGCGAGGTGCTCTCGACCGGCGTGGGCATCCACCAGACCGCGCTCTACGACATGTTCTTCGCGACCGTATTGTTCCTGATCCTGTACGCGATGTCGCGGCAGCCGCGGCGGCTCGGCGTCCTCACGCTCACGTTCGGCGCGATCTACGGCCTCGTCCGCGTCGTCGAGGACTTCCTGCGCGTCGACAAGCAGGTCTTCGGTCTGACCGGGAGCCAGTGGACCGGGCTGACGGTGTCGATCGTCTGCATCGTGACGCTGATCGTGTGGGCAGCGACGGCACGGCGAAGCAGGGAGCCACCCGTGGGCGTGGACGAGCCGGAGGTTGCCAAAGACGTGGCGCAGGAAGGGCCGTAGGGCACGAAGGATCGGCATCGAAGTTCACCTCTTCGTCCGTATTCGGATCGGCTCTCATGCAAGATATGGGTTACGAGGTTAGGCAAGGGAGAATCGCCCCTCTCCCGAGTCAACTGCGCCGCCACGCTCCGAGAGGTCAATGCCGAGATCTCCCCCGTGCCCGATTTGAGCCGCAGTCGGGGATTGCCCTCTTGCGGAACCCAGGAACAGTCCAGAGAATGGAGATTGTCACTCCCGAAGACGTCTGAAGGAGGGCGGGCGGGTGTCGAGGGCAATACAGCGCGACAGCGCCTGGTTCGTTTCATGGGCGGTGATTGGATCTCTGCTCGCGTCTGCCGCCATCCTTGCAGTCCAGATGCCTTCGGCCTTCGCTGGGGGCTGCCCGAGTCCCGAGATCCTTCATGTATTGACCAGACCAGGGTCGAATAGTCGGGGTACTCGTGTCGCTGAACCCGGAACCGAGGTGTTCAATTCAAGCGTCGAGTGCGTCCGGGTTGCATCCATTGGCAACCGGAACAGTCCTCAAACACGATTCGTCGAAATCGGGTGGTTCGAGGACCCAACCAATTTCCTGGCTGGATGTGGAGCTACATCAGGCGCGCCAACCGTCTTCAAGTTCCGATTCATTGATGGCGTCGTCAATTGCACGACTCATTCGACGCTGAGTGCAGGATCGTTTCCGAACTTCCGCGTTTTCGACGACGACCAGAATGGAGTCTGGAGCTTCTTCCACGGGAACAATTCGATAGGCACCTACAACATGTCAACCTTCGTCACGGGTACGCCGCTCGCGAATGGGGAGAGAAAGGAGCCTGCGGACTCGGCCCGGGCAAACCACGACGGCCTCTGGCGAATGGATCCAAGTCAATCATGGGTGCTCTGGCAAACGACATCGGTGGAGGATGACTCGGACCCTGACTATCGAGCTTGCATCCGGTCGGCGTCGCATGTGGAGGTGAGAACTGCGTGCTAGTCCGGGCGCTGCCGAAGAAGCAGATGAGACGACTGTTCCTCGCGATCGTTGCTTTCGTCGTAGGGGCCTCCGTCGCCCTGTACTGGAGTGCCGTGACCCAGGGGCAAGGCGAGGAGAGCGCCAGCCACGGACTTGGACCTCTCGACTTGCGACAGGAGACCGATGATCTGCTCCTCGGTGGCAGGAGGGTCAGCCTTGAGGACGCCATTGCCACAGCACCGTATGAGGTCTTCCGCCCACAATCGCCAGAGATGGGTGTGGGCGACGGCACCGTTGAGGAGGTCTGGGTCTCCGGAGACGATTCATCTACTGTCGCGCTGAAATACTCGTCGTCGCTCGTTGCATACTTGACTCAATGGCCGGCTGGTACAGACCCTGAGGCCTCTTACAAGGAGATCGCTTCTGAGACGGGGGTCGGCCTTGTTCAGATGATCAACGGACATCCCGCTTGGGTTGTTGCGGCTGATGCTCAGGCACCCGGATTTCCACCTACTGCCGTCATCGATATAACCATCGGAAGGGTCGAAGTGAGCCTCCACGCTGGCCCCGAAACGTCAGTTGACGACCTCATCAAGATCGCAGCCTCGATCTCGGCGTCTTCAGCCGAGACGTAGGATTTCCGCTCTCGACGCTCGATCTGAGCGTCGAGACCCCAGACTACCGACGGGAATGCGCTTCGCGCGTGTGCCACGAGATTGGGCCCCGAGCGCGATGGCCCGATACGGGAGGACTTCCTGCGAACGCTGAGAAACTACAGGGGCGACTCTGTCTTGATCTTCACTTCCCCCGCCTCTCCGCTGGTCAACTGATCCTCTCTTGAGCACTTTCAACCCTGACCATGCCGGAAGCAACAAGAGCTCAGGTCAGCGTGTCGAGCGCGGTCAGTACCGCCCGCTCTCCTGGAACATCGACGAGCGACGCGTTTTCGTCTTGATCGAGAGGCTAGTGCGTGTGGCCGTGGTGGCCGCCGGCGGTCACCGGCGCGCCGGGGTTGGCCATGAGCGGCAGCGGCTTGCGAACCTTCGACCGCGTCTCCTGCGCGATCCTCCGCGCCGCGTCGCGGAGCGCGACGCTCGCCGGGCCGTCGGGGTCGTTCACCACGATCGGCTTGCCGCGGTCGCCGCCGTCGCGCAGGTCGGAGACCAGCGGCACCTGCGCGAGGAGCGGCACGCCGAGCGTCTCCGCGGCCTCGTCGCCGCCACCGGTCCCGAACACGAACTCGCGCTCGCCGCAGTGCGGGCAGACGTACCAGGACATGTTCTCGATCACGCCGATCGGTCGCAGGTTCGTCCGCTCGGCCATCTTGCCAGCGCGCTCGGCCACCTTGCGCGCCGCCTCCTGCGGCGTGGTCACGACGAGCATCGTGGCGCCCGGCAGGAACGACGCGAGGCTGATCGAGACGTCGCCGGTGCCGGGCGGGAGGTCGCAGAGCAGGAAGTCGAGTTCGCCCCAGTAGACGTCGCCGAGGAACTGCTCGATGGCCTTGTGGAGCATCGGGCCGCGCCAGATCACCGGCGTCTCCTCGGGGACGAAGAACCCCATCGAGATCACCTTCACGCCGTGCGACTCGAGCGGCAGGATCATGTCGTTGAACCCGACCGGCTTGCCGGTCACGCCCATCATCCGCGGGACGCTGAACCCCCAGACGTCGGCGTCGAGCACCCCCACGCGGTGGCCCTCGGCGGCGAGCGCGCACGCGAGGTTCACCGTGACGCTCGACTTGCCGACGCCGCCCTTGCCCGAGGCGACAGCGATCACCGTCGTGTCGGAGCCCGCGAAGAACGTCTTCTGCTGCTGGGGCTGCGCCTCGCCGCCCCGGAGCGTCGCGACGAGGGAGGCGCGCTGCTCTTCGCTCATCGGCGCGAGCGCAACCTCGACGTTCTCGACGCCCTCGATCGGCGCGAGCGCCGCGGTCACGTCGCTCGTGATCCGGTCCTTGAGCGGGCAGCCCTCGATCGTGATGAGGACGTGCACCCGGACGAGCCCGCCCTCCTCGATCTGGATCCCGCGCAGCATGCCGAGGTCCTCGATCGGGCGGCCGATCTCGGGGTCCATGACGCCTCGGAGGGCCTGTCTGACCTGGTCCTCGGTGACCAACGGGGTGACCTCCCTGGGTTCGAGCGGGATTATCCTGATTCCCACGGTGCGGACCGTGCTTACTCCCATGGTACGCGGGGCGTCGGTGGGCGTCGACGCCTCCGTTCGGCCGCACGTGCTCGGAGCCCGCGATGCCCACGCGTGAGGCCACCGCGCTCGAGATCCACAAGGCACTCGCCGACGACACGCGCTTCCGCCTGTATCGGTACCTCGGCCTGTCGGGACGCGCCGTGTCCGTCCGCGAGCTCGCCACGCGGCTCTCGCTGCATCCGAACACGCTCCGCCCGCACCTGCGACGGCTCGAGGAGGCCGGGCTGGTCCGGCGCGAGATCCGGCGGGGGAGCTCGGTCGGCCGGCCGCAGACGCTCTACGTCGCGCTCGAGACTGCCGAACGCGAGAACCGCGACTTCCGCCTGCTCGCCGAGATCCTCGCCGGCCTCGCCTCGGGCGCGAGGTCGCGGACCCGCGCCGCCGACCTCGCGAAGGAGTGGGGACGCTACCTCGCGATCCGCGGTGGCCCGAAGCCGGGGACGCGTGCTGCGGCGCGCCACAACCTCGCCGTGCTGCAGGAGGCGATGGCCTCCGCCGGGTTCGATCCGCGGTTCCGCCGCGATGACGGGGGTGCCGTCGAGGTCACGCTCCGCGACTGCCCGTTCCGCGAGCTGCTCGAGGACCATCGCGAGCTCGTGTGCGCCGTCCACAAGGGCCTCCTCGAGGGGATGCTGGGGGCGCTTTCGCCGCCGCTCGAGCTGAAGGAGTTCGCGCCCCTCACCGAGCGCGCGACCTGCAGGTTCTCGGCCCGCCGCGCCTGATCTCGGGCTCCCGCTCAGGGATGCCCCCGGGTCGTCCGATAGACCTACCGCACGAGCTGACCCGGGTGAGGAGGACAGGGCATGATCGAACCAGACCGGCCCGAGGGCGACGGCCCGACCCAGCATCAGGCTCACGACCGTGACACCGGCCACCTCGCCGAGATCCACGAACGACCCGGCCAGACCGTGCTCGACGAGTTCGATGCGTGGCTCGCTGAGGTCGTCCGCCGCGAGGCCTCGGACCTGCACATCAAGGTCGGCACGCCGCCGAAGATCCGCGACGCGGGCGCGCTGATCCCGCTCGACCACGCGCCGATCGGCAACGACGAGGCGACCACGATCGTCGAGGCGATCGTCCCGCCCGAACGGCGTGAGCGGCTCGAGACCTCGGGCGAGATCGACTTCGCGTACTCGCTCGCGGGCGTCGGTCGGTTCCGGGTGAACGAGTTCCGGCAGCGCGGCTCGTACTCGGCGGTGCTCCGCAAGCTACGGTTCGGCGGCTCGGGTTCGACGAGATGGGGCTGCCCGACGTGATCCGCCAGCTTGCCGACGAGCCGCGCGGCCTCGTGCTCGTGACCGGGCCGACGGGCGCGGGCAAGACCACCACGCTCGCCGCGATGATCGAGCACCTGAACCACACGCGGCAGAGCCACATCGCGACGAGAGATCCTCGTGAACACGGGACGGATCGCGGAGCGGATCTCGGACGCCGACAAGACGACGGAGATCTTCGATGTGATCGCCGACGGCGGCTACTACGAGATGAGCACGTTCGACCAGAGCCTGCTCGGTCTCGTGAAGGCCGGGAAGGTCTCGGTCGAGGCGGCCCTCGGCGCAAGCTCGAACCCGCACGACTTCACGCTGTAGCTCCAGCAGGCGCGGATCCCGCTGCCGGCCTAGTCTGACCGGGTCGAGCGCCTCGAGGCATCCATCGCGGTCGCGATCGCGATGAGCGTCTCGGTCGAGGTGTTCGCCGAGATGCCGAAGGGACCGCTCGAGTCCTTCGGCGCCGCGGGCCAGGCGATCGCGTTGTAGCCGTCGCTCATCTCGGGGTCCTGGACGATCGCCTGGGTCCCGGTCCCGAGCTCGAGCGGCACCGGGTACGCGCCGCAGCCGAGCCCTCCGTCCCCGTAGAAGAAGTCGAGCCGGCCGATCCCGGGCGCGACGACGTGCAGCGACCCGGTCGTCCTACCCCGCCACGACCAGGCCTCGACCGCCCAGCGCGACGCGAGTCGGGTGCCCTCGGGGAGCCCCGCGGGGGCGATCACCGGGACGGTGAGGACGCGTTCGAGGAAGCGGGCCGCGTCGTCCACGGTTCGGAGGCGGACGATCGGACCGGCCGCCGCGAGCGTCGCCGCGAGCCGTCCGTCCACCTCCCGGACCGTCACCGTTACGTCGCGGGTACCGATCGCGGCGCCCATCCGCCCATAGGTGTGCGCGGGGATCGTCCACGCATCGCCCTCGCGCACCGCGTCGTCGATCGCGGAGCCGACGTGCGCGAACGGGATGAGGCCCGGATCCAGCGGCTCGGCGAGCAGCAGGTCGGCTTGGACCCGATCCGGCCGTCCGAGGCTCCAGAGCACGTCGCGCGCGAGCTCGACCGCGCGCTGCTCCTCGATGGAGCCGACGACCGCCGGGGCCGGGCTCCCGGCCGCGTCCCACGCGTAGTCCAGCGTCTCCCACGTGAACGAGCTCGGGTCGAAGAGCCCGAGATCGCGTTCGCCCGATGGGTCGATGAGCGTCACGGCGACGGTCCCGTGCTGCAGGATCGCGAGCCCGCTGCCCGGGTCGAACGCGTATCCGGCGGGCGGGGCCGTCTCGAGATCGGAGCCGACGCCCCACGGCCGGTTCTGCCAGGAGAGCGCGAGCTCGTCGCCGTCGTCGGCGAGCACCGCCGTCTGCTTCTCCCACTCCCAGGCCCACCAGCCCGGCGCGAACGCGAGCGCCTCGACGTCCCCGAGCTTCGACAGCCGTCGTGCGGTCCACCGGTCGCCCCAGAGGTTGTCCACCCCGCCGCCGTCCCGCCCGGCCACGAGGACCTGGCGGCCGAGCCAGACGGGTTCGTCGCCGCCCTCGCCGATCGGGTCGAACATCCCGGCGTCCAGCCGCAGAGCCCAGTGGCTCGGCGTGCCGCCGCGCAGGGCGGCCGGCATCAGCGAGAACGCGAGCCGGGTGCCGTCCGGCGACCACGCGAGCGGGCCGACGTTCGTCAGGACCGGTTCGCCGTCCACCGCGATCGTCCCGAGCCGCCGCGCGACCGAGCCGTCGGCCGCCGCGAGCCAGATCTCGGTCCCGGCCGTTCCCGCGGCGAGGAACGCGATCGTCCGTCCATCGGGGGAGAAGGTCGGCGACGAGATGCCCGGCATCGTCAGGATGCGACGAGCCGCGGAGCCGTCGGCGTGGGCCGTCCACAGGTTCGTGCACCGGACGAACGCGAAGCCGCCCACCGGATACCGGCTCCTCGGCCACGCCGCCTCCTCGATCCCGGGGATCGTGTCGAGCGACGCGGGTGGCCGCAGCGCGGCGAGCCCTGCAACCTGTTCGGCACGCGGAGGGGAGGCCTCGACCGGCAGCCTGCCGAGCGAGGTCGCGAGCGAGGCCACCGACACGAGCACGAGGAGGACGCCGACCACCGGCGCCGGGTGCCGAACGCGGACGTGCCGGCGCCGGACCCTGGGGAAGGGGAGGGAGGTCGCGCGGGTCGCCATCAGGTCGTCACGTCTCTCATGCGGCGCCGCGCGGCCGAGCTCCGCACACCGAGCGTCACGATCGCCCCGACCGCGACGCCGACCAGGATGCCGCCGACAAGCGCAACCGGCGATCCGGATGACGTCGACGCCGCACCCGGTTGGGGCGCCCGGGTCACGTAGACGACCTCGGGGGGCTGCTGTTCGACCTCGAACGGAGCCACGAACACGCCACCTCGGTCCGCGGCGCCGGGACCGGTTGCGTCGCCCACGATCACGGCGCCCGCCATGCCGGGGTGCAGGAAGCACTGGTACGGGTACACCCCGTCGTTGCGGAACGTCGCGGTGAACGCCTCGCCGGGTTTCATGTTCCCGTCGCTGCTCCAGGCGTAGCCGGAGCCCGAGATCACGTGCCGGAACTCGTCGCGGTTCACGAACGTGACGGTCTCGCCGGGCTGGACGCGCAACAGGGTCGGCGTCAGGCAGGCGTAGAGCATCTCGACGGTCGTGCCGGTGCCCTCGGTGACCTCGGAGCACCCGCCGCCGCCCGCCGAGGCGGGCACCGGGATCGCCAGCGCGATCCCGCTCAGCACGAGGGTGAGGAACGCTCGCCGGACCATCGCCACCCCTTCTCCGCCGGTCCACCCGAGCAGACCGGGCGGAGGGGGTCGCGGTTCCCGACGAGCGTTCCTCCTGTGAGGCGTTCCCTACGCGATGGGCCGCGCGTTCCGCCGCACGAGCGCAGCGATCCCGAACCCGAGCGCCACGCCGATCACGGCGCCGGCGAGCCAGCCGATCGCCACCGTGGTGCCGCTCGAGGGCTCGGACACCGTCCGCACCTCGACCACGGGCGACGGTTGGGGCTGTTCGAACGCGTCGACCGTGATGGCCTCGCCGCTCCCCACGCCGGTGCCGCCGCCGACGATGACCGCGCCGGTCATGCCCGGGTGGTACGAGCAGGCGTACGGGTAGGTCCCGGCCTCGTCGAACGTGGCCGTGAAGGTGTCGCCCTGCGACATGTCCTCGAAGTACCCCCACCCGCCGCCGCCGACGTTGTGGGTGATGTCGTCGAGGTTCACGAACGTGACCGACTCGCCCGGGTCGATCGACAGGTTCGACGGGGTGAAGCACGCATCCTTGAGCTCGACGGTGTCGCCCTCGCCCTGCGTGGGGCCGGTGTGGCAGCCTCCGCCCGCGACCGCTGGGGCGGCGGGCACGAGCAGGACGACCAGGAACGTCGCGGCGAGCGCGATCCCGATCCGACGGGTCATGGAGCCCTCCTTCCGTCCGTGCGTCGAAACCTCTACACCGCCCGGAACGGCGAGGTTCCCCGGGTCACCGTGTCGCGGAGCTCGCGAGCTCGAGCGCCTCGACCAGGCCGAGCGCGGTCTCCATCCGGTAGGAGATACCGTCCTCGCCCTCCCAGACGAGCACGTTGCCCCGCACGGCGAACGTCTCGAACCCGGCCTCGGTCTCGATCTCGACCACGTGCGGCACGTCGACCCAGTAGGCCGACCGGCCCTCGACGGAGGTCCCCTCGACGTCCTCGAAGCGCTCCACGTACTTGATCACGGTCTCGGCGTCGCCCTGGAACGCCATCAGCACCATGCCCCACTCGGACCCGGGGATCTGGGGGTAGGTCTCGCTCGGCATCCACACGTACAGGAGCCCCGGGTCGCCGAACGGACTGTCGACCACGTAGACCTCGTCTGGCGGCGGTCCCTCGGGCAGCGCGGGCTCGAACCCCGCGGCCTCGGCCGCGTCCTCCGGCGGCACCGGTTCGCCGAGCACGCCGGGCTGCACCGGCGACTGCGAGGGGCTCGGCGTCGAAGCCGGCTGCTCGCGGACCTCGAACGCGCCGATCGCGAGGCGGGCCGCCGCCGCGATCGCGAGGGCGGCGAGCACGCCGACGGCCACGAGCACGAGCATGCGCCTGCGGGTCCAGCGCGCGCGACCCGGAGCGACCGGCCTTCGAGCCTCGGGCGCGCTGAGTCGGGCCGTGACCGCGGGGACGAGGGCGGGCGTGGTCGGGTACGCGATCTCGGGCCCAAGCGCGGCGAGCGCCGCGACCAGCCGCTCCTCGCTCATGTTCCGCTCCTCACCCATCCGAGGCCTCCGCGTCCATCTCCGTCCGCAAGCGTCCGAGCGCCCGCGACAGGCGCGACTTCACGGTTCCGGGCCGCACCCCGAGCGCCTCGGCGGTCTCGGCCTCTGAGAGCTCGAGCAGGTACCGGTACGCGACCACCAGCCGGTCGCGCTCGGGCAGCTGTTCGAGCGCGGCCAGCAGGTCTTCGCGCCGCTCGACCTCGACCGCCGCGGTCTCGGGGGACGGGGCCGCGTCCCCCGGACCGCGCTCGCCGGCGACGCGCAGAGCAAGGCGCTCGCGGCGACCCGCGGAGCGCCGGCGGTTCTTCGCCTCGTTCGCGACGATGCGCAGGACCCACGGGCGGAACGCCTCCCCGGCCCGGAAGCGCCCCAGCGCGTAGAAGGCCTTCACGAAGGCCTCCTGCGCGGCATCCTCCGCGTCCGCCGTGCTCCGGGTGATCAGCCATGCCGTTCGGAACGCCACCTCCCGGTACCGCTCCACGAGCTCGCCGTAGGCGTGGACGTCACCGTCCCGCGCGAGACGGGCAAGGTCGACGTCCTCCAGTGGACGGCCCTCCACTCGGTCGGTCATCCCGCTCTACACCGCGCGGGGGCCGTGGGTTCCGAGGGAGGTCCTACGCGCTCCCCTTGCCGTCGCCGAAGCTGCGTTCCGCGAACCCGGACAGCCCCGAGAGCAGCTGCGTGAACTCCATCGGGATCACGAACTTCGTCGACGCCGACTGGCCGATCTGCTTCAGCGCCTCGAGGTACTGCAGGCTCATCGTCTTCGCGTCGACGCCGGACGCCGACTCGTAGATCTTCGTGAGCGCGAGCGCGAACCCCTCGGCCCGGAGGATCGCGGCCTGGCGGTCGCCCTCGGCGTTCAGGATCGCGGAGGCCTTGTTGCCCTCGGCCACGGTGATCGCGGCCTGCTTCGTGCCCTCGGCCTCGGTGACGACGGCGCGCCGGTTGCGCTCGGCCGACATCTGCCGGGTCATCGCGTCCTGGATCGCCGGTGGCGGGATGATCTCGCGGATCTCAACGTTCGTGACCTTGACGCCCCAGCGCTCGGTCACCTCGTCGAGCTTCACCCGCAGGATCTCGTTCATCGCCTCGCGCTTGGCGAGCACCTCGTCGAGGTTCATGTCGCCGACCACCGAACGCAGCGTCGTCGACGCGATGTTCTGCGCCGCGCCGGCGAAGTTGCCGACCTCGATCACGGACATCGCGGCGTCGACCACGCGGTAGAACACGATGAAGTCGATCGAGATGGTCGCGTTGTCCTCGGTGATCGCGGTCTGGTGGGGGATCTCGAGGTAGAGCTCGCGCAGGTCGACCATCACGCCCCTGTCGATGAACGGGATCAGGAAGACGAGCCCCGGCCCCTTCGCGCCGATCGCACGGCCCAGGCGGAACACCATCAGGCGCTGGTACTCGCGGACGATCCGGAGCGCCTGGGGCAGGATCAGAACGAGCAGCAGCAACACGACGCCGACGCCGATCGCCAACGGGATCACGGTTCCCTCCGATCTCCTTCAACGGACGCCGTCGCCGGCGTCTCGACGGGCTCGACCTCCAGGGTGAGCCCTTCCATCTTCACGACGCGCACGCGGTCGCCGCGGCGGGGCGTGCCGCGGACCGTGCGCGCCGACCATTCCTCGGCCGCGACCTTCACGACCCCGGTCGGGTCGAGCGTCTGCACGACGGTCCCCTCGGCGCCGACGAGCTGCTCGTCCCGGGTCGTGACCTCCCGATGCCGGAGCTGCATCGCCTTGCGGACCACGATGAGGAAGAACAGGATGGCGAACCCCGCCACGGGCACGATCACGAGCCACGACACGGAGACGCCCGGCACCGACGTGTCGAACAGGAACAGCCCGCCCAGCACGAGCGAGATCACACCGGCGACAGCCGGCAGCCCGACGCCGGGGTGCAGGAGCTCGAGCACGAAGAACACGACCGACGCCACGAGCAGCACGACGCCGATCAGCTGCACCGGCAGCATCCCGAGCGCCACGAGCGAGGACACGAGCATCAGCACGCCGAGCGTCCCGGCCACCCCGCCGGGGATGAAGAACTCGGCGACGATCAGCGCGAGGCCGAGCCAGAAGAACAGGAACGCGAGGTTCGGATCGAGCAGCCCGTGCAGGAAGCCGGCGAACGCGCCGAGGTCCTCCTGCTGCACCGTCGCGCCGGTGAGGTCGAGCGTCACGGTCTCGTCGCCGGCGACCTCGACCGTCGTCCCGTCGACGTCCCGGAGCAGCGTCGGGACGTCGGGCGCGATGAGGTCGATCACGCCGAGCTCGAGTGCCTGCTCGGCGGAGACGCTCTCGGCGTCGCGGACCGCCGATTCGGCCCACTCGGCGTTCCGGTCGCGCTGCTCGGCGATGCTCACGATGTACTCGGCCGCGTCGTTCACCGCCTTCTCCGATGCCACGGCGCCCGAGAGGCCGACCGGCTGCGCCGCGCCGACGTTCGTCGCGGGCGCCATCGCCGCGATGTTCGTCGAGAGCAGGATGAAGGTGCCCGCCGACGCGGCCCGGGCGCCCTGCGGCGACACGTAGCCGATCACCGGGATCTCTGAGTTCAGGATCGCCTGGGTGATCTCGCGCATCGAGGAGTCGAGCCCGCCCGGCGTGTCGAGCGTGATCAGCACGGCGGCGGCGTCCTCGTCGGCGGCCGACGAGATCCCGCCCTCGACGTAGTTCGCGATGAAGGGGTCGACGACGCCGTCGATCCGGAGCTCGACCACCGTGGGCGTCGCGGCCTGGCCCGAAGCGCCCGGCGCGAGCAGGCCGAGCGCCGCCATCGCCAGCCCTGCCGGCGCGAGGAGGCGCCGCTGACGCACGTTCATCTCACCTCGAATCATCGCACCGGTCGCGGTTCGCGGCAGGCGGCCCGGGGTAGCCTCCCCACGATGCGGGTCACGGCCGTCGGCGTCGCGCTCCTCGTGTTCCTCGGCGCCTCGGCCATCCCCGCGCTCGCCGGGGAGTTGCCCCCCTTCTCCGGTTCGGTGACGCGGCTCGACCGCGAGACGCGTGAGTGGATGACGGGCTCCTCGTGGCGCCCGGGATGTCCCGTGCCGCTCCGGAACCTCCGGCAGGTGCGGGTGACCTACGTCGGGTTCGACGGCACGGCGCGGCGGGGCCGGCTCGTCGTGCACCGCCGGTGGGCCGACGAGGTCCTCGGCGTGTTCCGGCGCCTCTACCGCGTGAGGTTCGCGGTCCACCGGGTCCGGCTCGTCGACCGCTTCGACGCCGACGACCGGGCGTCCATGCGCCACGACAACACCTCGGCGTTCAACTGCCGGTACGTGCGTGGGACCACGACCTGGTCCCAGCACGCCTACGGGCGGGCGATCGACCTCAACCCGGTCGAGAACCCCTACGTCGACGGCTCCTACGTCCGCCCCCTCCGAGGCCGCCGCTACGTTGACCGGTCCGACGTCCGGCCGGGGATGGTCGTGCGTGGGGACGCGGTCGTTCGGGCCTTCCGGCGGATCGGATGGGGGTGGGGCGGGAACTGGACCTCAGCGAAGGACTACATGCATTTCTCGTCGAACGGGCACTGAAACCGCAGGCCGAACGTCCGACAGCGACGAATCAGGTCAGATGTCCGAGGGCCGGATGGCCCACAGGCATGGCATGATGACGAAGGTCCAGCAGAAAACTCGCGGCCGCGCGTCGGCCGTATACCGGGAAGGAGACGGGTGAGCACTCGCCCCGACGGACCGCTCCTCGCTCGCGAGGAGCAGCAGCTGGTGGAGGCGCTCCTTGCCGGGAACGAAGAGGCCGTTCGAACGCTCTACGCGCGGTACGCGCGGCCGATCTTCACGCTCGGCCTCCGGCTGCTCGGGAGCGCGGAGGCGGCGGAGGAATTGACCCAGGACGTCTTCGTCGCGGCGTGGCGCAAGGCCGCGCGGTTCGACCCCTCCCGGGGACGCCTGTCCACGTGGCTCATGACGATCGCCCATAACCTGGCGGTCGACCGGCTGCGCCGCGAGACCGGCGCCACCCGTCCGCAGCTCGTGCTCGTCGACGAGGTACCCGAGGTGATCGGGGCCGACGAGGACGAACCGATGATCGAGCGCGACGCGGCGATCCGCGCGCTCGAGACCCTGTCCGATGCCGAGAAGCGGCTGCTCGCCCGTGCGTACTTCGGCGGCTTCACGGCCCGCGAGATCGCCGAGGCGGACGGAACGCCGCTCGGAACCGTCAAGACGCGGCTCCGCACCGCCCTCATCAAGGTTCGACGGGCGAACCAGGACAAGGAACGGCCGTGACCTGCCTGGAGGTCCGCGAGCTCCTTGCGGAGCTCGCGGTAGACACGATCACCACCGAAGACCGCAAAGAGGTGGAGCGACATCTCCAGTGGTGCGCCGGGTGCCGCAAGGAGGCCTCGGACCTCGGCCAGGCGGCCGCGATCCTCGCGTACTCGCTCACTCCCGCATCGGTCCCGCAGGGACTGAACGAGCGCGTCGTGGACCGCGTCCGGCGGGTCGCCGGCGGCTCCGGCACCCCCCGCCGCGCGAGAACCGCGGCGGCCGCGATCGTCGCCGCGATGGTCGCGGTGGCGAGCCTCGGCTGGGGCGCGGTGATG
>Ga0075429_100001984_pt1 | contig 17006 bp, 33 predicted proteins | sample RhiMetdeltSRZDD3_FD_75295 | JGI IMG/M metagenome (GOLD analysis project Ga0075429, IMG submission 75295) | Populus rhizosphere microbial communities from Tennessee, USA - Rhizosphere MetaG P. deltoides SRZDD3 | ecosystem: Host-associated > Plants > Roots > Rhizosphere > Soil | place: USA... | reverse complement strand
TCAGCATTCGTGCTATGTGCGCCACGCTTGACGCCATCACAGTAGCGCGCGGGATGCCGTGCAAAGACAATTGTGCGTAAATGCTGCGAGGACGACCGCGATCCACCACGTCAATAGTTGACAGTTCGTTTTGTGAGACAGGCCACCCGCGAGAGATCAACATATTGACTGTTTTACCGCTCAGCTTGACTGCGGCCAGCCGGTGTTGGCCATCGATCAAGTTGTCCTTTTCGTCGAAAACAATTGGCTGCGGGCAAAGTAACCATTTACCAAGCCTCATGTCGTTGGCGTAGCGGCCAACTATCTGTTGTGATATTGACCGTTGGATGAACTCTCCTTTTGCAACCGAGTCGTAATGTTTTTGCAACCAAGCGTCTGCCTGTTCAGGCGACACACTAGTTTCTGTCGTTGATATTTTCATAGGATTCATTGTGCTTCGTCCAGAGAGATCTCGGTTTTGTCGATCACGACTTGAAGGTCGTCCGCGGTTAGCTGTGCGATGGTTACACCGTCCGGCAGAATTGTCTTTGACCTGAGCCACGCCTCAGCTTCGGGCGCGCCCCATTTGTCTTTTCCGCGCACGGGTGCAAGCGCTCTCCAAAGTTTCAGTTTGAGTGCATCCAGAGGATCGGCTGGCGCAGGAGGTTTGCCGGGTGTTGCGCACCACCGGGCCAAAAGCTCGCCGTGCTGGATGGTAATTGGCCCAACTGACGGAAAGCACGCCCCAAGCGTAGGGTGGCTCACTTTGGTAAGACGTATTGAATGGTCCGGCAAAATCTCAAAGTGTGCCGTAGCCTCGAAAATAAAATCTTCCGCCTGGATCGGGGAAACATGGTCGTCTTTGATGATTGCCGTTTTGCCGCGCTCGTCTTTGCCTTGCCGCGTCTTGAATTTCGCGCGGAGGCAAATGATGAAGGGGATTTTTGTTCTGAGCAATCGCTGGACAAATTTCGCGTGCTCCATCTTCGGCTGACGCCAATTATGAAGCCCAGGCTTGCCGCTGCGTTCTTCGTTCTGAGTCGCCAAATCATTCACCCCGCCCGGCCCCTCCCATTCGTGGCTCCCGCTGTCCAGGACGCCCACGGCAGCGCCAGACGCTTCGATGGCGTCAATCGCCTCAATGTAGCGGGCTGGTGAAAACGGCTGGCACAGATCGAAAGTCTCGAATCCTCCGGGGATAACGTCGGCGTAAAGGCTTCCGCGCCGGGATTCGGAGTCGGCCAGCACAATTTTGCCATCCGGCCCAGCCAGCCCACGCGCCAGCAGCAATGACGACATGGTTTTTCCGCATCCACTTTCTGAGTATGGGACGATCAGCGGTTTGACGCCTTCGCGCGTTGCTTTTTGGATTTTGAATTCGCTCATTCGGCCACCGCCTTTTCCGGTTTAACCGCTCTCGGATGCTTCAGCAGCGCGGGTGTGATGTCTTCGATGCTCTTTAACCCTTCACCGAGAAGCAAAAGAGCGACGGCGTGTTGCTTCGCGTCTTGCAGGGACTCGAATAGTTTCCCGTCGTCGGTTTTGAAGGCTGTCGTTTTGATGATCATAGGATTTTAATCGGTTAGCTGATATGTCCACCAACCAACTGTATCTGTGTGGTAGCGGACATTTGACGACCACATTTGCCATTCCAGTGGGCCATCTAGCGCCGCGTCTGGCTTGCGGCGGACCCTCACAACGATTGCTTTTCGCGGCGGCATTTGTTCTTGGACGTTGATCCACCGTTTACGATGTGGTTGCGCGGCGATTCCCAGTCCTCTTGGTAGCAGACATGGTGCTCTCGGTAGTGGCCAGATGGCAGATCACATTGTAATCCAAGCTCATTCCGCGCAGGACAGCGGGGATGTTCTCGCGGGACAAGGCCCCACGATCTTGTCGCTGGGCGCGCGGTTTCAACGGCTAATTTCATTTATGTTTGGGCGTTACGTTATTTGTCAAACAGGAAACTCCCTTACCCGTCATTGCGAGCAGCCTGGACAACCTTTCGATGCCGCTTCGTTGGCGTCATTAGCTAGTACGGTGATGAATGATTTCTCACACACCACGCGATGGAATTCGACGGTAAAGGTGCTCATTTTGATTTCGTGATTTTGGGGTATTTCACCCCGTTTATTCGCTCCACTTCTTTACGATTTTGCCAAACTCGATTTTAACTGTCGCACCATCTTTGATTTTCATTTTCGACGAGGCAAATGTCTTGGTTGAAAATTTCTTGCCGTCTTTTGTCCACTGTGCCAGAAGGACTGATCCTTTGTTCACTTTCCAAAGTATCCGATTTCCAGTCGCCGCGCCGATTGAGTTTTTCCCGGTTTCGATGTTTGAAAACTCTCCTGTGACTGCGGCAATGGACCTGTCGCCCGATGACGATGCGCTCGAACTGTCGCCCGATGACGATGCGCTCGAACTGTCGCCCGATGACGATGCGCTCGACCTGTCGCCCGATGACGATGCGCTCGAACTGTTGCCCGATGACGATGCGCTCGAACTGTTGCCCGATGACGATGCGCTCGACCTGTTGCCCGATGACGATGCGCTCGACCTGTAGCCCGATGACGATGCGCTCGACCTGTAGCCCGATGACGATGCGCTCGAACTGTCGCCCGATGACGATGCGCTCGACCTGTCGCCCGATGACGATGCGCTCGAACTGTTGCCACGAATAAAAGCGATCCGCTGTTCGTGCGTGAATCGCATTGCGCCCGCTTGCGTCCCGTAGTAGACTACCTCTGGGAGTTCTCCGTTTTCGCCGGGAACAGCCTTACATTTCAGGCCACCTTGAATTTCGCCGATGACGTTTTCCGGTTTTGCGCGAAATACGAGCCAGGGACACGTTGCGTTAGGTTCTTTTCCGTCACCTATGCCCATGCCAAGCGGCCAGCCGAACAAGCCACCGCTTTCGCAATTAGGTTGTCGGCTCCATTTCGGATTTTCCACTGGGCCGGACTTCGGCCAAACAAATCCGTTATGACTTGTCCCGTCTGGGTTGATGCACTTGACGATCAGGACAAACCCGTCCTTAGCTGCGTGTTGGTGCGGTTTTTTGTAGCTCACGTCGCGGCCTCCGGTCTCACCGTTCTCTGTTTCCGCACCGCGCCGTTGGCCTTGCGGGTTTTAGGGCGAGACTTCGGCCCGGTCGTCCAAATGTCCACAATCGCGGCCTGATGCTTCAGCAGCGCGGGTGTGATGTCTTCGATGCTCTTTAACCCTTCACCGAGAAGCAAAAGAGCGACGGCGTGTTGCTGCGCATCTTTCAAGTCCTCGAATAGCTTCCCGTCGTCGGTTTTGAAGGCTGTCGTTTTGATGATCATAGTTTTAAGTTTTTGGCAGACTAACGGGTCTGCCAGCCGTTCACCCCGCAGACAGGGAAGCTACCCACCGATCGTACAGTGGTTTGAAATAGCTCTGACAGTTGGGTGCCAACAGCAGGTATTTGAACTTCGGAGACTGTCGTTTTCCGTTGAATAATTTCCCACGGAGATAGCAGACCTGTCGGTTCATCGACATGCGATCCGTGAAATCCACGCCGCACGCTTTGGTGAATGCCGCCATTGATGGAAGGTCTATTCTGCGCCAGTCCGTTTGCTCGCTCACCAGAATTACTTCCAGCCAAGTCATCTTTGCGGAAACGCAAATCTGCTCGTGCGTTAGCGGTTTTCCGTCGTTGCCGCGGGCCAACAGCCGGCAAAGGATCGGTGGATATTCAGCGGCCCAATCGTAGAATGTTTTCTTCCGTTTGTTTGCCATGCCGACAACCATTACAATCAGGATTGTCAGTTGTCAAACTAAAAGTAAACCCATGCCCGCCGAAGGAACCGGACGCCTCCGGTGCGCGACATCGCTGCGCGCTACAGCGAGCATGGGAAGCTGGTTATGTTAACCGATTGCCGCCAGCAATCAGGTTGAACTTGGCTAACAGGTCGTCACGCCTGAAGGTCAGGTGAAGCCGACCGTTGCGAAAACAGCGCCCTTGAAAGTATGGCGTTTCAAAAGCGTTGTTAGTGCTGCTGGTTTGCAATTGGATGGCATTGCTCAATTCGCCGTTGTAGTCGTCCGGCTGCGTAGCTCCGTCAAGCAAATGGAACACTTGATCCAGCGCTCGCAATTCATCCTGCCGGTTGTAGTTCACCTTAAATCCGCCGTCGTAGCGAGAGTCAACCGCATACCACGTCAGAATGACTTTCTTGCCAACGCCAGCCGCACAACTCTTGATGTTGGTTTTCAAATCCGAGCGTGCCGGACGCAACTTCTCGTAAACTTCCAAAACTTTTTCCTGTAGGAACTGGCCACGTTGATTCAGATTTGTTTCTAGCATGGCCAGCACGTTGGCTGCATTGATTTCTGGCAAGCCTTCGCCGGTCTCGATCTGCCGGTCAAGTTCCGTGATGCGTTTCAGGCTCAGAATCTTTCGGAGTTCCAGCCGTGCCGCGAGTGCGCCCCATGTCTGGCGCTTGAGTGATTCTATGGCGTCCTTTGGATCGGAGAATTCGGCGCTGCTGTAGCGTCCTGATGGCCGAACGGAAAAGCATCGTCCGTTGTCTTCAAAGAAATGCTTCAATCGCTTTTCCGCTTGGTCAATGAGCGCGAAGCCCTGCTTAATATCCGATGCGCCCTATTCGCCAATCTTGCCCGGCGTCGGCCAATCGCTTCGGACATCGTTACGCTGGTCGGCACGGTCTGCGCCAATACGTTCAGCGCGTCTTCGTTTGTCGGTTCGCGCATCTCGTCATTGAAACTGAGCGTCATGGCCTTGACCCAGACTTGCTCAATCTGCCGTCCAGAGAATCCGTCCGATGCCGTGGCCAGCCGTGGCAGGTCGAAGGCGTCTGGCTTCCTTCCGCGCTTGGCGATGTGGATTTTCCAGATGCTTTCTCGCTCTGTCTGCGTCGGCAAATCCACGCTCCATACATCCAGTCGGTCAATCAGCGGGTCCGGCAATCCGTCAATGTCATTTGCGGTGAAGCAAAAGAAAACGCCGTCGCCGTTGTATTGCATGTCCTGCAAGATTGCCTTGATTACTCGGCTCGTTGTGCCGCCGTCCGTCTGGCCGGATGAAGCGTGGCCAGAGAACAAGCCATCCACTTCATCAATCCAGAGAACGCACGGCGCAATTGCCTTCACCGTTCCAAATGCAGACCGCCAGTTGGATTCGGACTGGCCGACCAGACTGCCGAACAATTTGCCAGCTTCCAATCGGATCAACGGGATCTTGAAGATGTCTCCCGTCGCTGTCGCACAGAGCGATTTCCCAGTACCGGCTTGACCCACTATCAACAGTCCGCGCGGTGTTGGAATTCCGTATTGCCGCGCTGCCTTGGTGAAGAGGTTGCGTTTGCTGCTCAAATCCGTCTTGATGTTTTCCAAGCCGCCGATGTCGGTGAGCGAAACTTTTTGATCCACGATTTCCAGCAGCCCGTTCTTCCGCACGGTGTTCGATTTCTCCCGTGCGAGAATAGCTGGCAGAATATCTCCCGCTTCAACTACGGACAGCGACGCAGCGTCTTCCGCTTCGTTGGTTGTCAGCCCGCTAAGCGCATCCAAGATCAACTCCCGGTTGCCGTTCAGCGTGATCCCCGCCGATGCCGCGATTGCTTCAACAACGGGTTGCAGTTCCTCTCGCGTCGGCAGCTTGAAGTCGATCACGGTGATCTCTTTCTCAAGCTCGGGCGGAAGCACCATGCGGCACCCCACGACGATCAGCACGCGGTTGCTCTGCTTGCCGATGAGCAAAGCGTCCTTCACTTTCCTCGTGATGAGCGGATTGCCGTCCGCCATGAACTGATGGAAGTCGCGGCACACCAGAATTGATTTCTCTGGCAGCGCCATGAAGCCATCCAGCATTTCGATGGGGTCAGCTTTGCCAAGTTGCTCCTTGGTTTCGGCGTTGATAATTCCAGCCGTGCAGGACCAGACGTAGACGCCGAACTCAGGTGTTCCGTCTTTCACACAGCTTTTGGCGACGGCCTTGATCAGCGCTTCGACGCGCTGTTCCTCAGCCGTGACGATGTTCAGCCCGGCCCTGCCGGACTTGATGTAATTTTCAATTTGTTTCTGCATACGTTTTTTCCTTGGGTGAGGCTCGATTACCTCGTTGCGCGGTCTGCGAACCGCGCAGCGAGACTATTGGTTCATCACCGGACACAGTTCGTATTCCTTGAAGTCGAGTCTGCCGCCTTCCCTTTGGCAGCCGAGAATCAGTTCCGCGAAGAACTGTTTGGCGTCGTGCAGCGAGAATACATCCATTGGCAGACCGACCAGCGTGTAGCCGTTGTCATGCGGAAGCGCATGGCTTTGCGCGGCTGAAACCGCTTCCCTGGTTTGACCGCGAGCTTTGGCGATGGCCGCGCGGGATAGGCACCAAGGGCAATGATTTGGTGCTTCGCCCTCAACGCATTGACATTGCCCGTAGGCTTCAACCATTTGCTCACAAGCGGCGAGCAAGTCCGGCGCGGCGGCGATGAGGTGATTTGATTTCATGGTGTCACTCATTTTCGATCCCTTCGTTGAGGATTTCTTGTTCCCATGCGATGGCCAGCCTTCGTGACGGCGCGGTGAACTGGCGAGGGCTCCCAATCACGCGAACTTGCCAAGGCCCAGACCAGCTTCGCGTAAACGTCGCCACTCTGCCGCGGTCTCCGAACACCTTCCGCAGCATGATAAACGCGCACCGCTTGAAGATGTTCACCGGGAGAATTCGCGACGCCCGGCGCGACTCGACTTGACCAAGCTCGGCCAGCGGCAACTGTTCTCCGCCGACCGCCTTGATCGTTCCGTCCTGCATGATGTGGATGGTATGCTTCATTTGCCCACCGTCACTTTCTCGACGGTCGTTTGCGCGGCGTACCATTCAGGGAGTTTCTTGCTGCTCGTCACTTGGCCAAGCTCGGCCAGCATAGCGTCTGGCAGCTTGCAGCCCTTTCCTTTGAAGCCGCAACCCGTGATTGTGATCCCGCCCTCCTCGTCGATCTCGATGATGTATTTGGGTTTGCTCATATCCGTTGAGCCTCCAATTTCAGCTTGCCGTTCTTGCCTTCCACTTCATGGATCAGCCAACCGTGCTTTCGCCATGTTGCGAGGTTCGCGTGTTTTGAATAACTCTGACAAAGCTTCTTTAAGCCTTGCCCGAATTTGTCCAGCAGTTTGCCGCCGTCCGCGCCGCGCATCCCAGAATAGAAGTCGTAAGCTAGCGTGTAGTTTCCGTCCTTCAGCTTCACCACGCCGATTTCGTACTTCACCCCCGGCACCTTGATGACGTAATCGCATTTCCCAAGCGAGTCTTGCGTCATTCCTTCCGGCAGCGGAGTGTTGCCAACATAATCGCCGTACCATTCATACGTCTTTTTGTTCAGCCATTGGCAGCCGTGTTCCTTCGCGGCAGCTTCGAGCGCCGCGAGGCTCAGAATTTTTAATTTCACCGTGTCGATGTGGGACATTGGTTTTCCTTTCGTTATGCGAATTTCCGAACGTAAGGTTCTCCGAATTGAGCAACAATCTTCTCGGTCGTTTCCTTTACGGATTTGGCAATCGCCTCGTCCTGCAACGCATCGGGCGTCAGCGCTGTGACCAGATTGCGCGTCATGCTCACCAGTCCCGTGATACTCGCGTCGCCAGTCGTGCTGTTGAGGTTGTCCACTTCGTTACAGACGCGCTCCAACATGCCCAGCGTCTTGCCGAACTTGCGTTCGTCTGGGTTGGCTAGGCGTTCGGCGAATTCCTTCAGCGGATTCACTAATCGGGCAATTAGGTTTGCTTGCGCAACCTTTACCAACTCGGCATTGCGCACTTCCATTTGCTCACGCAATTCCTTCAACGATGATTCCGCCAGACTCGCTACGAAATGATTCGCAGTCGGAACTGGCGCAAAGGCGTAATCGAAGAAGTATTTGCGCATTACGGTTTCCACGTCGGGGTAATCTTCGGAGCGAGCTAAACCGCCTTGCGCCTTGATTGCCTCGTTGGTGTAGGCCGTCCACTTCTCAGGCAACTGGCTAACCAGACTGTAGAACGTCGCCTTGGTTGCGGCCATGCCTTGCCGATACCGCGGTTCGTTCTTCACCGGCAGCAACGGCCACGGCTCCCACGGCAACGTCAATTCTCCGTGCAGCGAGCGCGCCTTGCTCGCTACGTTTGCGATGGCGTCGATCAGGTTCTCCTTTCCAATTACTTTCTTCGGCATGACGTTCTTGGACCACTTGCCACAGCCCTTCGCGGCTCCCTCAGCAGTCAGAACTTCTTCCGTTTTTTCTTTGTCGATTTTGGCTCTCGACCAGACCTTGATCTCGCACTTGGCGAGAATGGCCTGCATTGAACTGCTCACGTTTTTCCTTTTGTTAATCGGCCAGTCACATTAACCAGCCCCACTCGTACGGCCTGTGTTTCAAGGCCGCACGGATGGGATTAGCTCATTTCACTTCCTGTCATAGACGTAACCGCACTGCGCGCACTTCCACGCCAGCTTGGCTCCGTTCGGAATCATGCTGTTGTGCGTGCAGAGTTGCAGTTGTTGTTTCTCGGCCTCTTGTTTGTCCTTCTCCTTTTGCGCCGCTTCCGCTTCCAATCGCCGCTGATTGTAACTGCCCGTTTCGATTTCGATTTTCATGGTTCCTTTCAGGCTGCTGCGGCCAGTTGCGCGGTCGCCGGGTCGAAGCGTCCATTACGGCTCATTGCCAACTGCGCATTGAGCGCGGCCAATTGCGCTTTCAGAGCCTCGTTTTCCTTGATGACTTCCTTCGGCGCTGCCGGCTTCGCATCCGTATCGAAGCGCTTCAAAAACTCCTTCACGGTATCCAGGTTCTCGACGATCTGGCGCGCCTTCCGCGGCGAAAACCAATCCCGGCCAATGATGAGGCACGGAACCGACTTTTCATCGACCTTTTTGACCTCGAATTCACCAACCTTACCGACTGTGATTGCATCCGATTTCTGACTGTCTTTGCTACGATATGCCATAACGTTTTTCCTTTGTTTCTTTGAAGCGTGATTGCTTCGGTGACGCCCCTGTCACGAGCGCCAACGAATGGAATCAGTTTCCACCCAGCAGTTGGCCGGCTTCCCACAATTCAAGGTGTTCGACTTCCCACACCCCACCATTCCATTTGACCAGACTCAGGTAATCCCACGGGTCTAATCTAGCGATGATCAGCCAGTTTGCGTATTTGGTTATCACGCCGCCACCTCCCTTTCCGGCGTCCACGTCGCCGCTTTAGCGCGCACCGCCTCGCCAGCCGGCGAGTTTAGCCAGTTTCTTGGCTCCGTGAAGTAGCCCTGGCTTAGTTGACCTTCTTCGGCCTGCACCGTGAGCACGGCGTAGTAGCAACTGCGCGCCTCGAAGCATTCAGGCCAAGCCAGCGCCGCGAGCGTAGCATTCATGCCGCCTTCCTTAGCGCGCTTTCCACGCTGTTGAACCGCCCACCGTGCACAAACCCGCTATTCGCCGGATTCCGCAGCCAGCGCATCACAGCAAAGTCTATTTGCCGCTGCCTGACGCACTGGAAGCTTGAAATCGGCGCTTTTCCGATTCGGATGGACGAAAGGAGCGCCAAGCCGTTCTCGACGCAAATTTCGTCGCTATTCGCTATGGCCTGGCGATCCGCCTCGGTCAAATGATGGTAACGGCTCATTTGACCTCCTTTTTCGCCGCGATTGCCGCCTTGATGAGAGCCACCCGCACTTGCAGGTCCGCCAGCTTGGTGATGCGTTTCATAGGCTGTTCCATCGGCTCAAGTCGTGAGTTTTGAACGCCCCAAGGTTGTACGTCATAACTTTGGCTGCCCGCGCTGCCGTGCAGACCATGCGCTCCCGCTCGCTTCTGACTTCCAGCAACGGATTTACCGTGCCCCTGTTCACGTCCAGCCTTGCCGGCTGGCCATTGAGCGTACATCCAAAGACGGACGCCATCTCTAGCAACTGCGATGTTGTTTTCATGCGATGTTCCTTTTGCCGATAGCCGCGTTAGCTACCGGGAAGCGTTAAGCTTCGCTCGCCTGCCTGGCTGTCACGCCCAAGCAAGCGACCGAATGTCACCACTTCATTGCGTATCAACTCCTTTCGCCGATCACCGTTCATCGGGAATCGGCCAAAAGAAGCGGGGAATTCACCCCCGCTCTTGTGGACTAACTGCCGTACCTTGCCTTGATGCGTTGCCAGTCAACCTTGAGAGTTTTCCAGCCGTAGCCATAGTTCCAAAGCACCACCCCGTCTGACATGAGCCGATATTTCGTGCCTTTCGACACTGAACCGGATGATTCGATTTCTTCCATCGTTTCCCTGCCCCGTGCACTCAGTTTGGCCATAACTACTCCAATCCAAGCTGCTTGCGCGCCGCGGCCAACTCTGCCCGCGCTTGTGCCAGTTCCTTCTGCAACTTCTCCGCTTCCTGCTTGGCACCGAATTCCGGGTCCAGCTCAAGCACGGGCGTCAGCTTAGTTCCCGCCTTGTTCAACTTCACTTCCATCGGCATGAACCCGCCAGACCGCGCCACCGAGATCGTTGCCTCGAACTTCGCCCATGCTTCCGTCGTTTCCCCGCGAAGAACTTCATTGGCCTTTTTGCTCGCCTGCTTGTTGGTCAAACCCTGTCGCTTGAACTCCTCTTTCAAGCTTTTCGCCCCTTTCGTTGTGAAGCAAAGCTTGCTTCCTGTAACCTTGCCAGACACGTTAGTCACGGCGCTGAATTGCATGGCAGTACCATTGTATTGAATAACTTGCATTGCGTTTTTCCTTTCACTTCGTGGCCCCGCTTGCCAACGGCCAGCTTTCTGGCCACGAACAAAGGAGCCGTGACGCCCAGTAACACCAGACGTCACGGCTCAAAGCAAATGGCCGACGATCAACGATCATCGGCTCCAAACTGGTTATTCGACTTATTCGCCAGCCACCCGTTTTCAGGGTAGTAAATCCTATCCTCTGAGCTATTTGCCAAGCCTTACCCGCTTGTCTCTCGCGAATAACTTCACGCTGGCCAGTTCCAAGTCTGCCAGACTCACTTTCGCTCTAACGACGGTAGTTAACCCGTCATTTCACGTTGCCCTTTACTCCGTGCAAGTCTCAAAATCCCTTAACCCGTCACGGTATCGACAACAATCGTTCACGCTCGCCAGCTTTAGACGCCAGCTTGCGCTCACGACGCGCTTTCCTGCAACCAGACGAGAGACCCGCTTGAAACCGTGACGCCCAGAGACTCCGCAATACCGATGAAATACACGAAACTGAATACTCCGCACTGAATTAGGAGTGTTTCGCATTCGGGTTGCTATCGCGTTGCTTGCTCGCCACTACCACACCAGCCGAATGCTGGCCGTTCTCACTTCTGCCCGATTGCACCAGAGTCGGCTGGCTCCCGTCCGCCGTTCGGACTGTCAATGAACACCTTTGCTGACCACCGTATCCTTGCCATTTCGCCAACCTTTATCGTTAAAGTAGTCACGGGCGCTAAACCGTTATATTTGGCGGAGTAGAACGGAAAAGCGTGAGACTGCGCTCCCGATGGCTAAATCCAAAGCAATTGGGTGAATACACCCGAAATTCACCGGAGCGCACGGTCCTGCCAGTTCCCAGAAATGGGACGCATTCGGACAATATCAGTTATATTCAATTCAGAAATGCCTAAATGCCAATGATTTGGCCATTTTCGCGTTGCGTTAGCGTTGAAAGAGTGAATCGGCCATGAAAAAGCACGACGCACAGGCAGGCGAGTTCGACGCGCGCGCGATGGCCCACGCGGGGGGACCGGGGACGAGCGTTTTCGGGCCAATAGGATCAATGAGTCCCCTTTCTCTACTTTCCGGTGGGCAGCGTGGCCGCGGGCTGGGCGGAAAGGCAGGCGATCGAGAGGAGGTTTCTGAGATAGCTGGGGGAAACGACTTAGGGCGATTTGACAATTTGGTGATCGGGGAGGAATGTGGTGGTGTTACTCAGGCTGGGATTCATACGGCTTGAGGTTTCTGATTATTGCGGGCGCTGGGTGGCGTCCGCGTTTTTGTTTGAGTTGTTCGATTTGATCGAAAGTGTGAATGATATCGGACGACTGGCGCGGGGAGCGCGGGGCGCTGGAATGAGATGGGAGCTGACTTCGTTGAACTGGCAAGCCGTGTCCGCAGGAGCGGTTTTGCAGCCAGCGTCGGCGGCCTTACGGCCTTGACGGCTTCAGTGGGATCGCGGATCGCGGGTTAATACTATAGATTCAACATTTTCTCCACAGAATATCCACAGCATCCACAAACTCCACTGTTGACATTCATAAAAAGGTGGTGCAAACTCGCTTCGAAATGGAAACATGGTCGCCGTTATTTTCGAAGATAGTTGATTCGTCGGTGTGGTCAGAGCCGTATGCGGTGAGGGTGCTTTGGACGACGATGTTGGCCCTGAAGGACAAGGATCACGTGGTGCGCTACACGGCGTATCAGCTTGGTTCGCGGGCGCACATGCCGGAGGCGGAGGTTTTGGAGTGTTTGGAGACCCTTTCGAAGCCAGACACCAAGCGGATTGAGCCGCAGCCTTTCGAAGGGCGACGGATTCAGAAAGTGGAGGACGGGTGGCTTATACTGAACGGCCAGCTTTACGCGAATATCGTGAAGAAAATGCAGGAACGGGCCTACAAAAGCCGATGGCAGGCGAACAAACGAGCAGAGCAAAAGACTATGGAAACCGACCCTTCGAAGGCTTCGAACATCCCATTGCGAGACATTCTAAGGCGCCAGACTGCGGAAGATCAGGAGAAGAAGGCGCAGTACATGTTTGTCGACGGTCAATATTCGACGATTGAGTTGGCGCGAGAAGCGGCCAAGGCGTTTGCTGAAAAGGAATCGGCGCAATTAACTGGCGAACAACCGAAGATTGTTCCGCCTTACTGACATGAGCCTGAGCCGCCGAAGGCAGATCCGACTTACTGAAAAATTATGCACGCCGAGACGGCCTTGGTTGGGAATCTTGTCTTTGTTGAGTGGTTGGATTCGCACTATCGACCGGGCTGGACAACTGACGAGCCAGTGAGTGATCCGCTCGTATGCAAATCCGTTGGTTGGTTGATCCAACAAACAAAAGACGCCCTTGTATTATCAGCGAATGTTACAAGCGAGAAACAACAGCAACGCTGCGGAGATATGACGATCCCACGGCGTTGCGTGAAACGGGTCAAGACGCTCCGCGTTTAGCGGCGCTTGCGGTTGCGAGTTCATATGATTTTCATTGATTTTGAGCGGGTTGGCGTTAAGGTCCTTTCAGAGCGTTGGAGCGAGAGGGAATTGAACCCTCAGCGGGAAGATTTACAGTCGTCCGCGCTTCGAGCCAGAGCATCGCCCCATAAAGTTCTGCAAGGGTCAGTGAGCGCGCCCGCTAAAGCTTTGCTCGCTGGCCTTTCTTATTTCGCTCATCGGACACGAAAGTTTTTGAGATGAATTTGCGCGTTCTGGTTTTCGCAGAGGACGGGCTGCATTATGCTCGCTGTCTTGAAATGGATATTCTCGGCACTGGTAAGACAGAAAAACAAGCATTGGACACACTGCTTGAGATGATACACGAACACATCTCTTTTGCGGTTTTCAAAAACGACTACAGCTTGCTCATGTTTCCAAGTGATCAAGCGGATTTTCAACGCTGGGATAAGGCTGGCAAGAAGGCAGATCCGACTTACTGATATGAGCAAAACCACAGTCGTTTATCACAGCGCTGATTTCGATGGCCTTTTCTGCCGGGAGATCGCGCGCAAGTTTATTCCGGACGCAGAACTCATTGGTTGGGATTTCGGCGACGAACCCATGAGCATTCCGAATGAAGGGCAAATTTACATCATGGACCTGCCAGTGGATCGCGTATTCGGTTACGACTTTTCCAAACGAACTGCCCCGCCCGGTCCAGCAACATCACAAGATGAAGTTCTTTCGCGTGTGATTTGGATCGACCATCATAAATCTTCCATAGAATCTCACCCAACGGATATTCCCGGCTACCGCATCGACGGCGTGGCCGCGTGCCGGCTGGCGTGGCAGTGGTTTAACAAAGGGCGAGAAGGTTATGCCATCAATGTTCCAACGATGAAGGAAACTTACATCGACCGAAAAGTCACCGAGCCACTCGCCGTCCGTCTCGCTGGCGAATACGACATCTGGGACAAGCGAGATCCAAACGCGGAGTTGTTTCAGCATGGGCTAAGAAGCCAGGAACTCACCGACGATGATTGGGTTGAGCTTTTGGACCCGACCTGGAATGTCGTCCCAACTCTCGGAACAAGGCTTCTCCAGCAAGGCAAGGCACTCCAATACGCCACGATCAAGGAAAACGAATCCATCATCAAGGCAGCCGGATTCGACGTGGAATTCCAGGGGTTGAAATTTCTCGCCTGCAATCACGCGCGGTTCAACTCGTTCCTGTTCACCGCCGGCATCCGCCCGGAACACGATGCGCTGCTGGGATTCTGCTGGGACGGCAAGCAGTGGAAGATTTCGCTCTATCACGCGCCCGGCAAAGAGCATCACGATTTGTCTTTAATCGCAGTGAGGCATGGTGGCGGAGGGCACAAAGGGGCGTGCGGATTTGTGTGCTCCAAGTTGCCGTTTGATTTGGTCTGAAACTTTTCCCTTGACTTGTCCGGTTAATAATGGGACAAAAATGAAAATGAAAGCGATGAGTCGTAAATCCAAAGGCCGGCCCAGGCTCAAGGAGACTCGCACGGAGTCGCTGGAAGTTCGCCTGACCAGGAAGGAGCTTGCGATGTTCCAGCAAACCGCCCTGCGCTGCGCGTTGCCGCTTTCGGCCTGGGCGCGTTACAGTTTGTGCGCGGCGGTTGAAGGCAAATGAAAAAGTACAAAGTCACCTATGAATACCGTGGCAAGGTCACGGTTGAAGTTGAAGCTGAGAGCGAAGGGGAAGCCGAACGAAACGGGCTTGAAGAAGCCGACAAATCGATTGATGGAAATTTAACGGTTTACGACATCACTGTGCATGAACAGAAGTCCTAAGCGCGCAGTTGTACTCCGCCCAATCGTTGGCATCGCGCGGATGCAGATATGCGCGGTGGCCGAGGCGACGGACGAAGAAATTCTGTCCCTGTGCAATAAGGACAACCCATCGGGCACCGAATCCGGTTGGAGCATGGTGATTCGCGCTGGCGCTGGCGCGCCGGTTGTTTGCGAAAAAGATCCGGCGCGCAAGCATTTCCTGGTGGTTTGCTGATATGACAGCCGAAGCTCAACGAATCGCGATAGCCGAATTGTGCGGCTTCGGAAAAGGCCGTCACGATGGATTCTTTGAGCATCGAGGTAAATTGATGGCTTACCGTGGGCATCCCATGAGCGTTGCCAGCGTGGTGCCTGACTTCTTGAACGACCTCAATGCCGTGCACGAGGCGGAGAAAATTTTGCAGGATAAGTGCAAATACTGGCCTGACTACATCGACGAGTTGAGCAAACTGTTTCGGTGTGGATTTCCAAACGAGGATTCAACCAACTGGTCGCAGATGTGTCACGCTACCGCCGCCCAGCGCGCCGAATCGCTTCTTCGCGCGGTTGGAAAATGGATCGACGAACCAAAATGAGTTTCACCCCTGAGCAAGCGCGCGAGATGGCCGAGCGAACCGAGCGAAATCGGAAGGTGAAGATCGCTCCGAAACCGACTCAGGACATTTGCTGTGTTTGCGGCCAACCAGTGACAGACGGCGTGAGAATTACCAACACGGTTCTTTCGCGCGTCAGGCATGTGGGCTGCGAATCGGCAAAAATCGGCTCCCGGGATAGTGCGCCGTTGCTGAACCTGAAGTCCAAATCCGAACTCTACAAACTCGGTTATGATGCCGCGCTGGAGTCGAAACCAAACTCCAAGGAGAAGATCGCGACAAGTCACAACAAAGACTGCCAGCTTGGCGACAACTGGAAAGATTGCCCTGCCTGTTTGCCTCGTTGTTACCGGCCAACGCCGCATGAAACCAATCATTCGCCTCTGGCCAGAGCGCTTGCCGGAACGTACGAAGTCGCAAAGCAAGAATCGGGCAGCGTCCGCCTCGTGCTTGATTTCTGGGCCAGCGAGGGCGTGCCAACCCCGTTTACAGAATTCCCATTTCATCCAACCCGGAAGTGGAGATTTGATTTTTGTTGGCCGCATGTTCTCTCAAATTGCATCGGTGGGGTTTACTTGGAAGTCCAAGGCGCGTTGTTTGGAACTGGAAAACCTTGCCCGTTATGCAAGCAGAGAAAGGCCGGTCGGCACATTCGAGGCCCCGCGTTGCTCAATGAGCACAAAAAAATTAACGCGGCGACCGAGCTTAACTGGCGGCCTTTGTTCTGCATCCCGTCCGAACTGCTGACCGTCAAACTCACTCAGACCATCAAGCGGGCTTTGGGCATATGAAACCGAAACGCAAAACCAAGAATGAAAGTCTATAAAATCGAAGTGATGGTCGTGGACCTGGATCAAATCGGAGAACAGGAAATCAAGGACGTGATCGAGCACACGCGCTATCCCAATCATTGCATCGCGCCAAAAGTTAAGAACATCGAATCGCGCGACATCGGGCAATGGCACGATGATCACCCGATGAACAAACCCGATACAGCGGATGCCGAATACAAGAGGCTGTTTGCATGAAAAGACCTCTCCTTGACCCGTGCCTTTGCCGTGACGCTACAGTGCCACCGTATGGCTATTCACTCTTTAAGTGGACGCGGATCGCTGGTGGCCGTTGGAAACAAGTAACGACAACGCCAACGGTATTCAGAGCAGTAATGCTGGCTGACAAGCTGAAAATAAAATGCGCGTTGATCACTTGCCGAAACTGCGGCGCTGACATTTTGCGGGAGTACCCGGAAGAGAGGATCGTATCTCGTTTCGACCGTGGTTTTCGATGAATCCACCGATCACCTGCCTGTCGCAGCGCGCTGGCCCTGTGTCGCCACCGGCTGCATGGTATCGCTCACCAGAGGCAGGCGGGTGATCGGTGGATTTTGAAAATTGCGATTTTTCGCTTGCAATCCGCAGACAGATAAGCAGAATGACTGACGTTGAAAATGTCGAATTCATCAC